>Ga0209023_10001306_pt1 | contig 33857 bp, 28 predicted proteins | sample LakOneMetagenome_FD_187468 | JGI IMG/M metagenome (GOLD analysis project Ga0209023, IMG submission 187468) | Freshwater and sediment microbial communities from Lake Erie, Canada (SPAdes) (version 2) | ecosystem: Environmental > Aquatic > Freshwater > Lentic | place: Lake Erie, Canada...
CTGGCGGAGCAGCGTCGACTTCCCCGACCCGCTCTTGCCCATGATGCACACCATGTCGCCGGCGGCCACCGTGAAGGTGACCTCGCGCAAGGCGGACACCGCCGTGTCGCCCGTCCCGTAGGTGCGCGACAGATCTCGCACCTCGAGCGCCACCGAGGCGCGAACGGTCATGACCGGTCAGGCCGCGTGCTGGCGGCCGCGGTCCGCGCCCTGCTCGCCCCGAACCACCCGGCGAGGGCCGCGAGAGCCGAACCGACCAGAGCAGTGAGCCCGCAAGCTCGCGCCACGGCACCACGCCGGCTGTCGATGTACGCCTGCTGGTTCGCCTCGATGCCATCGGTCAGGGTCTGCACCACGGGGCCATCAGCACGGGCCAGCTCGTGACGCAACGGTCCGGGCCCGTCGAGGCGTTGGCTGACCATGGCGCTCACGTCCGCACGGCTCGGGGCCAGCGCCGAGGACAACGACCACAGCGCAACGCCCGCCGTGATGATCGCAACGACGCCGCACATGAGCGCGATCTCTACGACAACCCGCGTCGCCGACCCTCGGGAGCCTTCAAAGGGCTCGGCTCGGAGCTGCTCGCCACTCGTTGTAGACACCGTTCGCCTCTCGCCAGACCGACCGTCGTAGACTAGGTATTGGAATACGATATGTCGATACAACATCAGTCACAGGTGCACGCCTCGCCGACCACACCGTGCGATCGAGGCACGGTCAGAGTGTCGATCGCGATCGATGCCTTCGGGTCACTCGACGAAGGTCTGGTGGACAGCCCGTTTTCGACCATGCACCAGACGCCCGGAGGCAGGGGACGGAGCGACCGCCGCAAACTCGAGGCCCTCGAAGTCGCCAGCTTCGCGCCAGCGCTCCATGAGGGCGAAGAAGGCAAGCGCGCCGCCCGGGTAGCCGAGGCCGACGGAGTTCTTGTCGAATCCCTTGCCCTCGTTGTTGTAGTAGCCGGGCGTGCAGTCCGTGGACCCGAGGACGCCCGACATGCCCGACCCGCCACCGCGGAGCACCCCGAGCCAGGCGTCCTCGGCCTCGATGGTCGGCTCGACCCGATCGATGCCTTGGTCGAGCAGGCGACGGATGATCCACGCGACGTGGGCGCCGGCCTCGGTCAGGTTGTGGGGGTAGTTGGCCACCAACCCGGCGCCCTGGGCGGCGCCGATGTGGAACAGGTTCGGGAACCCGTGGACGTGCATCCCGTGCAGCGTGCGCATGGCTGGATCCCAGTGCTCGGACAGCAAGACCCCGTCCCGGCCGACGGCGTCGAAGCCCGACCGGCGGGTGAAGGAGGTGCCGACCTCGAAGCCGGTGGCATAGATGATGCAGTCGAGCTCGTAGTGGACTCCGTCGACCCATACGCCGGTCTCGTCGATCCGCTCGACGCCCTGGCCGTCGGTGTCGACCAGAATGGTGCTCGACTCGTTGAACGCCTGGAGGTACTCGTCGTGGAAGCACGGGCGCTTGCACAGCTGCCGGAACCACGGCTTGAGCGCGTCGGCTGCCGACTCGTCGCCGACGATCGAATCGACCCGGGCGCGGATCTCGGTCATCTTCTCGTCGTCGGCGTCGAAGAAGGTCTCCATCATCTGCTCCCGCGTCACCTTCGCGCCCCCGCCAGAGGCGAACAGCTCGAGGAGCCGGTCGCGGATCCGGCGGGTCAGATCGGTCCAGCCGTCACCGACCAGGTCCTCCTCGGGGACGGTCCCCGCCGCGAAGTGGGCGGTGAAGTTCCGCAGCCACCGGTCCTGCCACCCCGGCTCGAGCACCTCGTTCTCGAACCAGGCCATGTCGGTGGGAGCGTTGTTGCGGACGTCGATCGAGCTAGGTGTGCGCTGGAACACGTAGAGCTCGCCTGCCGCGCGGGCCAGGTGCGGGATGACCTGGACCGAGGTCGCGCCGGTGCCGATGATCCCCACCCGCTTGTCCGACAGCCCGGTCAATGCAGCGCCCTGCGGGTCGCCGCCGGTGTAGTCGTAGTCCCATCGGCTCGTGTGGAACGCGTGACCCTCGAAGGTCTCGATCCCGGGGATCCCCGGCAGCTTTGGCCGGTGCAACGGGCCGGTGCACATGAGCACGAACTGCGCCCGCATCTCGTCACCCCGGTTGGTGCGCACGATCCAGCGGGCCGCGTCGTCGTCCCAGGCCAGCTCGGTCACCTCGGTCTGGAAGACCGCGTCGTCGTAGAGACCGAAGTGCTTGCCGATCCGGCGTGAGTGCTCGAGGATCTCGGGGCCGTGGGCGTACTTCTCGGTCGGGACATGGCCGGTCTCTTCGAGCAGGGGCATGTACACGAAGCTGTGGGTATCGCATTGCGCGCCCGGGTACCGGTTCCAGTACCAGGTGCCGCCGAAGTCGCCACCCTTCTCGATGATCCGGACCGGGATGCCGGCCTCTGCCAGGCGGGCTCCGGTGACGAGCCCACCGAAGCCGCCGCCGATGAAGATCGCCGTGACCTCGTCCACGAGGGGCTCGCGATTGGTCGGCTCGACGTAGGGGTCGTCGACGAAGTGCGCGAACTCGCCGGCGACCTCGACGTACTGGTCGTTGCCGTCGGCTCGCAGGCGCTTGTCCCGCTCGATGCGGTACCGCGCGCGGATCGCGTCGCGATCCAGCTCGTTCGGTGTCGTCTTGGTCGAGCTCATGTTCGTGCTCCCTCCGCTCGACCCGGCACCGGTGCGCTGGATCGTCTCGTTGCGTTCGGGGGCTCTCGTGGCGGGGCTGCGGGCTCGTCTGCTCGCTTGCGGGTGGCGGTCATGCTGGCGCCGCGCATCCGGGAGTCGGCCTCGCAGGACAGACCACCGTCGACTGCGATCGCCTGGCCCGTGATGAACGACGACTCGTCGCTGGCCAGCCACAGCGCAGTGGCCGCGATGTCCTCGGGCTCGCCTGCTCTCGGGATGGGCTGCCCGGCCGCCAGGCCGGCCCGCAGCAGCTCGGGGTCGAGGTTGGTCCCGAGCGCGGGGTTCTCGTAGATGATCGGCGTGACGATGCCACCCGGGCAGATGCAGTTCACCCGCACGAACGCCGAGGCCAGTTCGACCGCGGCGGCCCGGGTCAGGGCGATGACGCCGCCTTTCGCCGCGCTGTAGGCGGCCAGGCCGGGCAGCCCCATCAGGCCGGCACCCGAGCTGGTCGAGATGATCGACCCTCCCCCCCGCTCAACCATGTGCGGGGCCGCCAGCTTGATCCCCCGCCACACCGCCTTGAGGTCGACATCGAGGACACGGTCGAAGAGCGGCTCGGAGCAGTCGATGACACTGCCTTCGGCACCGCCGACGCCGGCGTTGTTGAACAGGATGTCGATCCCCCCGAACACGCGCACCGCAGCATCGATGACCTCCTCGAGCTGGTCGGCCTCGGTGACGTCCGCGGGAACGAAACGGGCACTCGACCCGAGACGCTCGGCGATGGCGTACCCGTCGTTGGGTCCGTCCTTCTCGCGGTTGCGGTAGTGCACACCCGCCTGGTTCTCACCCAATCGATCGACGAGCTCCTGGTGGCTCGCCGCGGGCAGATCGGTCAACACGACCGACGCCCCCTCGGCAACGAAGCGCTCGACCGTCGCCAGCCCGATGCCCGACGCCCCACCGGTGACGATGGCGACCTTGCCCGCCAACCTGCCCATGACCCTGCTCCCTGTTTCGTCGTGTGGCTTGTCCATGACCGTCCTCCCCGCCTCGTCGTGTGTCTGCTGCGACGCCGCGGTCAACTCGCCACCCGCGCCGAGCGTTGCTCGACGATCGAACCGGGACCGAACGCCTCGGCCCGGCAGCGCTCGAGCAGCTCGCTGTCGTCCCGCTCGTCGGGGTGGAAGCCCTCCCGGAACCACTCGCGGATGTCGTCCATGAACCCCGCGTCGGCGAAGGCCGAGTTGGCCTTCATCTGGCGCAGGCTGCGCCAGACGTTGTTCGGGTTCCACGCCGCGGGGTCTGCGGCCAAGGATGTGAGCAGGCCGGCTGCGAGCAGCGGCCCCAGCAGCCAGTGCAGCTGCCGCATCGCCTTCATGCGCTGCTCCTCCGTGGTCCCGAGAGCCTGCATGATGTCGAAGGCGACCGCCTTGTGTTCGATCTCCTCGATCAGATGCCACTGCACGAACGCCCGGAACTCGGCGTCCACTGCGGTGGGAGCATCGTCATCGGGACGGTCGAGGGCGTGTACAGCGAGCACAGCCGTCCAGTGTTCGATCGCCGCGGTCAACGCCAGTTGGGTGTGCTGGGGCAGGCGCCGGGCCACGAAGGAGATCGGAGCCCCCAGGCGCTCGATGACACGGATCGGGTACCCCATGCGCCGCAACACCTCGTTGAGTCGGCTGTGCTCGCGCTGGTGCATCGACTCCTGCCCCACGAACGCATTTGCCTGCTTCTTGAGGCCAGGATCCTCGATCTCGGCGCGATACCGCTTGACCGCGTCGACCACGAACCGCTCACCCTCGGGGATCAGCGTCGAGAGCACCGCCACCATGTGGCTCGTGATCAGGTCCCCCTGCGCGAAGTGCCGCCGGCTCAGGCCCTCCCCGTACTCGAAGTGCGGGCGACGGGTCTCGAGCGTGCGGGTTGCGACGATGCTCGCGGGGTGGAGCGTCGATGCCATGCGGTGTTCCTCCAACGTGACCTGACAAACGGAGTTGGTTTGTCAGGTCATACTGTACACATGATTGTATTATGTCAACCCGGCTGAACTGTGACGTCTTGCATGTCGGTTCCGTCCTGCCCGCACGGCAAGGCGCGAACTGGCGGCTTCGCCACCGGGTCGCTCGCACTGCGGAACCGCCGCACTGGACCCGTCCCGTGGTCCGACCTCCGGTTCAGGGCGTGGACCTTGATCGTGACCCGACCGGGACTGGCTCACCGAGGAGGTCGTCGAGCGGCCGGCCAACTACCTGGGAGCGGCGTCGAGCTTCTCGGCTGGCGAGCTCGAGCAGCCACGCACGATCGCCGGCACGACTCGAGCGGCGTAGTCGCGCAGCACCACGGGGTCGTGCAGGTCGAGCTCCGCCCCCGACACGATCATCGTCGAACCAACGAGTCGAACCAACGACTCGGCTATGACCGCCGCACTGTGGGCGTCGAAACCCCCGAGATCGACCAGGTACCCGGTGCAGGTGCGCGTCGCCAACGCGACGATGGCACTGGCACGCGCTCGAAACTCGGCCGTGCTCAACACGATGCCCCGGTCGACGAGGTCGTCGATGATCGGGCGGTCGCGGAAGAACTCAACGCAGTACACGAAGCTCTCGGTGAGCATCTCGACAACGTCGTCGTTCCACGTGACGCCCGCGGCCAGCCCATCGATGAAGCGGCGCAACTCGCGGCGGACGACCGCCGTCAGGACCGCGTCCTTGTTCGAGAAGTGCCGATACAGCCACTCCCGCGAGATCTCCGCCTCGGCGGCGATCGATGACATCGTCGTCGCCTTGATGCCGACCTCGGCAAACCGTCGAGTGGCGGCATCGAGGATGCGATCGGTGGTCGACTGCTCCGGCTCCGCGTTCACCGAGAGCTGCTCCGGCGGCAGGAGCACTGCCCCGAGTCGTTCGGCGAGCGTGGTCATCGACGCCATGGCTCCCAAGCTCCCAACTCCACGTGCATGCGTACACGCACACCTTACATCTCGGCTTTCGCTGTCAACTGACACTGCATGAACCCGCTCGGTCTGTCAACCATCCGTTGGCCACCCCCGGCTGGTCAGTGATCCGCGGCGCGCTCTACGCGATCACGTCCGCTCCGCTTCGCGAGGTAGAGCGCCTCATCGGCTCGCTGCAGCAAGCTGTCCCGTGATTCCTTCCCGTTCCATTGCGCGGCCCCCGCACTGAACGTGAGCGTGTCTCCATCGACCGGAGGGATGCCCCCGAGACGCAGTCTCTCCACATAGCCGACCGCGGACTCAACGGTGGTATCGGGTAGGACGGCGCAGAACTCCTCACCGCCGAAGCGGGCGACGGTGTCCTGGCCCCGGAACCGGGTCTGCAACAGCGTGGCAAACACCTTGAGCGCCTGGTCACCTACGAGGTGACCGTGGTGGTCGTTGAAGTCCTTGAAGTGATCGAGGTCGAAGAACACGAGGCTGAGCGACGAGCCATCGCGACCGGCGAGTTGGATCGCCTCATCCAGGCGCGCGTACATCTCGCGGCGGTTGGGCATCCCGGTGAGCTCGTCCGTCAACGCCAACTCCTGCAGCGACTCGCTTCTCGAGATCCGCTCGGTCATCGACTGGAGCACGGCCGCCGCGGTGCTCGCGGCGGCATGATCGAGACCGACGGGCGTCGCCACCAGGACCAGTACCACTTGCTGCGACTCACTTGGCGACGCGGCGAACAGGACGGCCTTCCCCGATTCCACCCACGAGCCTGCGGCGATCGGACCGCTGGCCAGGATCTTGTCCATGGATTCGATGGGCACACCGAACTGGGCGACCTGGGTCGCCGAGCTCATGTCGTTGCCGGACACCAGCAGGAGGGCACCCCCGACGGCATCCGTGGCGGTGGCCGCCAGCGCGAGGAGATCCCCCACCCCGGCCACCAACGACCGCTGGTCAGCGGCGGCAGCCGCCAGCTCACCGAGGGCAACGGCCCGCCCGGCACTGCGGAGGAACAGGTCGTTGAGCAGGTGGACCGAGACGGCCAGTGCTCCGAAGGCGCTGCCATAGCTGATGGTGAAGGCAACCACGACGTTGCCCGGAAGGCCGACAAGGGCTCCAGCAACGAAGATCGCGATCACCGACTCGCCCCACACCATTGCGATCAGCGTCCGATTTCCGACCAACGCGGCGACGGCCACGACCCCCACCAGCACGGGACGGAGGATGCCGAGCGTGTCGTGGATGGCCACGGTGAAGGCCACGAAGGCGACGAAAGCGAGCGTCAACTGCAACTGCGCCCGCGTCGGGGTGAAGGCCTCCACACGCCCCACCCTGATCCGCAAGTCATCCTGGACGCCCAGCCCCAACACGATCCCCAGCGTGGTGATGCCGACAACGAGCGCTGGCGGAGACAGGTCGTCCACGCCGGCGATGGCAGCCGCAATCGCGGTCGCGACCACCGGGGCGTAGGCGAGCACGAGGAAGGGACGCACCGCCTGGAGTGATAGGAGGTCGAGCTCCCTCGAGAACTTCGCCATGGTCTAGGCCTTCCACCGAGCCACCCAGTCAATGCGACTGTGGGACCTCCACGTATCGACCACATTCCGGTCGGTTGATCTCTGCCTCTGCCCCTTCGCGGCCGCCCCTCCGCACTGGTCACGCCTCGCACCACTCGATGGGGGCGATGCGCCTCGCACTCGAGGTGATCCTTCCCCCACCTGACGCCTGCCGTGTCACCCCTTGCGACAGGCCATCGCCACCGCTCGACGCTCGAGCGCACGGCGCCGATCGGCGCCACCGCGCGGGCCGGACGCAGGTGTTTGGCCACTCACACGTAGGGCTGTCCCGCGCGCGCGTAGGCCGCGGCGCTGTTCATGAGGTTGACGGCCATGAGTGAGGTCTCGGTATCGGCACGCTGGTCATAGATCGCCGCCACGGCCTCCCTCGTGGCGAGATCGCTCGGGTCTGCCTCGAGGGCGAAGTCAGCGAGGTGACAGGCCACCGCCAGATCACCGGTGGCGGCCTTGTCCGCAGCCATGGTCGCCAGAGCACGGGCACCGCCGGCGAGGTCGGCCACCGCGGTGGCGAGATCAGCGCGTGGTGCCGGCTTCAGCTCGCTCGGGCGACCCGAGAACCAGCCCCCGTAGAAGCGGATCACGTTGCGGACGATGAACTCGCCCTCGTCGTAGACGGGTTGGAGCCAGGGCGAGTCGGTGTGGGGGAGCTCGACGGCGTGCACGATGTCGACGTGGGGCGGAGACCCTGCCTCCAGAACAGCCAACGTGCGCTCGACGACGGCGTCGAGGTAGTCGGCGGTTTCGGTGAGGATGCGGCCGACGAGCTCGGCATCGTTGATCACCGGGCCCCCATGACCGGGGGCCAGCGACGCCGGTTCCTTCGCCGCCATCGAGCGCAGCGCCGCCGCCCAGTCCCACGGATAGCGCTGCACCTTCTGGGGGTTCCCCGCATTGGGCACACCCCAGATGATCAGGTCGCCCGGGCACAGGACCCGACGATCCGGGCAGTAGACCCAGGTGTGATCGTCGGTCTCGCCGCGGGCGTGGAACAGCTCGAAGGTGACTCCCCCGATCTCGATGGTCAGCTCGTCGGCGTAGAGCCGGTTCGGCGGGATGGCGGGGCTCACCCATTCGGCGCCGGTCTCGGCCGCGACGGTGCCGCCGAACTGGCGGGCGTTGACCGCCTGGTTGTGGGCCGCGGTCGCTTCGTAGCGGGCGAAGCGGGCGGGCATGGCCTCGTGTCCGATCACCGCCGGTGTGCCCTGATCCTCGGCCAGGAAGGCGGACAGACCGTAGGCGTGATCGACGTGGCCGTGGGTGAAGATGGCCGTGTGGATCGGCGCGTGGCTCTTCTGGCGGATCATGGCCGCGAGTCCGGGGGCGAGCATCGTGGTGCCGGAGTCGACGAGCACGATCCCCTCATCGGTCTCGAAGGCCGTCACCCCGCTCACCTGGGAGGCGAACCACGTGCGCTCGGCCACCTCGACGGGACCGCCGGACCAGAAGAACTTTGCCTCCTCGGGCGACTTGCCAGCCATGGTGGCGAACAGCAGGGCGGGATTGGTGGGCATCGATCGATTCCTTTCGGGTGGCCGCAACGCCGAGCGGTCGCCACGGTGCCAGGGCGGCGGGTCGGCGGCGTGCAGAAGCTCAAGTGACGGCGCGGGTCTGGTTGGCGAAGTCGAGGTGGAGGCGGGCCCCATCGGACGCGAGTTGATAGGTCTTCGAGAGGCGATCGACGGTGCCGAAGCGTGAGCTGTGGCGCGGGTAGTCGGCGAGCTGCTGGACCTGGCCCTGCACCGTGAAGTCGCCGGTCGAAGCGAAGGCGATCTCTCCCGCCGACGGCGAGGTCCACCGGACCGTGAACCCCGATGCGGAGCGCTCGACGGCCGGCTCACCTTCGGTGATCCGTTTCCGCCAAGGCACGAAGTCGCTGTCGCGCTGCTCGCCGACCTCCACGACCCACACGTTGTCGGGACCGCCGTCGGCCACGAGGTCGAACGGCTTGGCCATACCGCCGGTCGCGAGCTTCGTCGCGTCGTACTCGCGCCATATCGGCTGGCGCCACGACCACAGGGCCACGTAGCCGTCGCCCTTTCGGCCCACGGTCCAGTGCCCCACCTGCGTCACCTCGTCGAAGTGATCCTGCGGGAAGTAGGCGTGGGTGTACGGGCGGTACTTGAACGCGGCCCACAACACCGGGTCGCTGTTCTCGCCCCACGCCGGCTGGTAGATGTGCACACCGGTGCGCTCGTGCTGGGCCGAACGCGGCATCGACGCCTCACCGGTCCAGTAGCCGGGCTTTCCATCGGAGCCCCAGTCGGTGGTCTGGTCGGGTCCGGTGCGCGGATGGTTGGTGAACACGATCGCGTCGGGGTCGATGGCCGCCATCCAGGCGTGTGCCTGATCGCGCATCTGCCCGAACCGGTAGTCGACGACGGAGGCGAGGGATGCGTCGTCGCCGCGCCATGCGTAGGTGTTGGCCTCACGCAGATGTCCGAAGTTCACGACCGCATGGTTGGCTTGCACCCACTTCTTGATGCGGGCCGGGTCGCCGCCGTTGAGGTCGACCAGCAGCTTGATCTGCGCGAGCGCCTTGCTCTCGAACAGCCGGTACTGCTTGGCTTCCGACAAGCTGATGTCGGTCGTCTGCCACATGCCCATGGCGCCCTGGCTCCACCAGAACGTGAGGTTCTTCGGGTCGGAGAAGTCCTTGCCGAAGGGCGCTTCGGGGTGATCGCTGACGGGCGCGGCACCATCGACGAAGATCCCGTGTCGCCCGCGCACGACCCCAGGCCGCGGGGCGGTGGCGATGTCGAGCAACGCCTGTGGGGGCCGGTAGCGCTTCGCGGCGCAGAAGAAGACGGTCGCGGTGTCGCTGGGCCGGTTGTAGGCGAGCTCAGTGTCATCGAAGAGGAACTTGTTCGTCGTGAACGTGTCGTCGTCATGGGACGACACGTTGCCGGCCTTGTAGCTGCGGCCTCGCGATGCCGTGTAGGCGCCCCTGTGCGTGTGCGCGGCCACGTCGAGCAGGCTGAGGTCGAGGGCCATGCCCGCACGCCGCACGAGCTCCGGGTCTTCGGCCATCTCGGCCAGGGTCAGCAGCGGCGTGATGTTCTTCAGCATGTAGGTGTTGCTGTGCCACTCGGAGAAACCGAACCGGGCTCGCTCGTCGACCCAGTCCATGATGGGCTGGCGTGACCGTTCGGCGTGCTGGGCGCCTTTGAGTCCCGTGATGGTGAAGGTGTCGCCGGGGAATCGCGTGCCGGCCAGGTACTCCGTGACGAGGCCGATGATCTGGTGGTTCTCCGACCAGAACCACTGGCTGTCGACGACACCGTCGGGCAGTCGATCGTTGTAGCGGTACCGGTTGCCCACCATGTACCGCCGGATGGTGGCCAGCAGCTCGGGGGCGAGGGTGGTCGACGGCGTGCTCCCATCCGCCAACGCGAGCACCCAGTGCAGGTACAGGAGGCGGAAGTCGCGGACGTCCTGCCACTCGTCGAAATGCGCCCAAACGTCCTGCAACGAGGAGACCGTTGCCGCACTGGTGTCCCACGAGTAGTCGGGCTCGCGGTGGGCCCGGACGAGTTGGGCGGCGATGCCAGTCGGACTCTCGACGTCGAGCTTGCGCGTCGCGAACTCGAGGAACTCCCCGACGCGACGCTGGTACACGGCCTCGTCGACCAGACCTGGCGAACCCGGAGCCGCCAAGGCACTGGCCAGTTCGAGCGGCGGGCTGGTGGCGGGCGTCGTCACTCCGGTCGTGGGGCTCGATGAGCCTCCGTCGCTGCAACCGCCCAACAGCACGCCAGCAGAGACCGAGCCCGCACCGACGAGAGCGGCCGCACCGAACGAGCCGGCGAGGAACTGCCGCCGGTTGACAGGCGAGGAAGGGGGGTGAGCGTCCATGCGTCGTCAGGGGAGCACGACGATGGCCGGTCCGGTCTCCCGTATCCCTTTCCGTTCCGCGCGGGGTCGCGCGGGCATCAACCGGCTCACCACCGTGCACCTGGCCATGGCGCGTCCCCGTGCTCGTGTAGCGGTCACTTGGTGGTTGACCTTCCCACGGGCTCCGGGGTTCGTGACCCGGTTGCGGAGAGGGTGGAAGGTGCCCCGAGCAGGCCGTGACAAGCGTCGACGATCTCCGTCCCGAGCTCGGTCTGATCGAGGCGAGGGAGGGCGCCCGCCTCGTACGCGGCAAGAACGAGCGCGGCGTAGCCGAACGTCGACTGGACCCGGAGGACACGCAGCGGCTTGGGCAGGTCCGGCAGCCGCTGCCGCAGGCGAGCCATCGTGGCATCGAGCGCTCGCGTGTCGACGGCTTCGAGCGCCGCGAGGCCGGTGGCAGGGTCGCTCAGCGTCTGGATCAGGAAGCGAGCCCAGTAGCTCCGCTCGCGTTCCAGGACCGACTCGACGAGGGGGAGCACCAGCACCTCGACCAACTGTCGCGTCGACGCACCTTCCGGGAGGGCGAGCAGCATCGAGGTGCGGCGCGCCTCCGTGCTCGCCATCCGATCGGCCAGCACCGCGCTGATGAGACCCTGGCGACCGCCGAAGTGGTACTGGACCGCCGACTTGTTGCGCTGGAGTGCCTCGCGCTGCACCGCCTGCACAGTGAGCGCCGCGAGCCCCCGTTCGGCGACAAGACGCTCCGCCGCATCGATCAGCGAGCGAGCGGCCGGGCGCATGGCGAGAGTTTAAGGAAGAATCCTCAGGAGCGCAAGGAGAACTCCTTACCAACGGGGGCCCGTCGACCTCGGCATCGCGCCGCCGAACACGTCCTGGAGGACAGCTCGCCAGATGGGGCCGGCGTCGGGGTCGAGTGGCGGGGCGGGGTGCGGCTGTCATCGTTCGTCTCCATCAACCGCGAGGGGGTTGCGCGCCGGTCGGTCCTGCCGGACTGACGGCCCATCGTCCACGGGCGCGGGTCAGTAGGGGCGGTGGTCAGTAGGGGCGGTCACCGCAGATGGTGACTCGTTCCATGATTCGGCGTTGCGGGTAGTAGTCCGACGAGGCGTAGTGCTGGGTCGCCCGGTTGTCCCAGAAGGCGACGTCGCCGGACCGCCACTTCCAGCGGCACTGGTACTCGGGAAAGGTCGCCTGGTAGTAGAGGAGGTCGAGGAGATGGTCGCTCTCGTCTTGGTCGAGGCCGACGATGTGCTGCGTGAAGAACCGGTTCACGAACAACGTCTTGCGGCCTGTCTCGGGGTGGGTGCGCACGATCGGGTGTTCAACCGGCGGAAAATCGGGACGGAGGCGATTGCGGTCTTCCTCGGTCATGGCGAGCCCGAAGCTGTTGATCCAATCGTGGATGGCAGTCCGTCCCTCGATGCGCTCCTTCAGTTCGGGCGCCATGCACTCGTACGCGGCGCCGGTGTCGGCCCAGAGCGTGTCGCCACCGACGGGGGGTACTTCGATCGCCCGCAGGATCGCGCCCAGAGAGGGGGTCTCTCGCCACGTCACGTCGGTGTGCCACATGTTCTCGTTGCCGGTGGTGGCGTGGCCCTTCTCCAGGGTCTGGATCTCGGCCCGAGGGCCCCCGAAGTTGGAGGCCGCACCGTAGAAGGGGTGCGCCTCGATCTGGCCCCAATGGGCCGCGGCCGCCATCTGCTGGTCGGCGTCGAGGTCCTGATCGCGGAAGAAGAGGACCTTCCACTCGAGCAGCGCACGGTTCAGCTGTTGGTACAGCTCGTCGTCGATTGCTTGCGAGAGATCGACTCCCTCTACGACCGCGCCGATGGTCGGGGCCACTGGCGTGACGCTGAAGCGGCTGTAGGGCTCATCGGTCCAGTCGCCGGGGACGCGCCCCGCCAGGCGTAGACCAGGCAGGTAGCCGAGGTCGGTTCCGAGGAAGTTCTCGAACATGGTCGTGCTCTCCGAGGGGGGGGGGTGCGTCGGGACAAATCAGATCAGGGTGCGAACGCGTCGGCTGAGTCGGCTGAGTCGGGTGACGCAGCGGTGCTCGGCGCCTGGAGCACACCGAGGACCATGTCGACCAGTTCGGCGACGGCGTCGGCCGGATCGAGGACCCCGAGGGCGGCGCCCAGTACCGGGAGCACGAGCCCTCGGTCGTCGTCGCCGGCCTCGATGACCGCCAGTCCGAGGAGCATCAGGCCCTGAGCGTGGGTCAGCCGTCGGGCCGCCAGCGCCGCGGGGAGATGCCCGAGCTGGTCGAGGATGCGCGTATGAACCGCGCGCGACGCCGGGTTCTCCATCGGGCGTTGCGCCGTCGCGGTCGTGGAGGGGTCGAGCATGGCCTGCATGACGAAGCGGGCCCAGAAGCCGGGCCGGGAACGCACCTCGTCGGCGATCGGCACGACGAGGACCTCGACGAGTGTGCGCAAGCTGGGATCGCCAGGAAGGCCAAGGAGGAGCTCGGTGCGGCGCTCGTTCACCGGGCCCATGTGGCGCGCCACGACGGCCTCGATCAGTCCGTCGCGACCGCCGAAGTAGTACTGCACCGCCGAATTGTTCCGCTGCCCGGAGGCCGCTTGGACCGCTCGGATCGACATGGCGGCCAAGCCCTGTTCGGCGCCGATCCTTTCGGCGGCGTCGAGGAGGGCATCGGTGGCATCGGCGGGCATGTTGCAATGCTAGGGCGCATGCCTTATATAGTCAAGGCATCCGCCTCATCACCACCCACGGAGCGACGCCATGGTCACCATCGAGACAGAACTGACGAGCATCACCATCGATCCGCTCACCCCGACGATCGGGGCAGAGATCTCCGGGATCGATCTGGCGGTACCGCTGTCGAACCGGCAGCAGATCGAGATGCACCAGGCCCTACTCGACTGGAAGGTCCTCTTCTTCCGTGACCAGGACATCACGACGGGCCAACAAGTCGCTTTTGCCCAGCACTTCGGCGAGCTCGAGTACTTCCCGTTCACCGACCTCGTGCACGTGCATGCGGACTACCCCGAACTGGTGATGGTCCACCACGGCCCGGACCTTCCCGGGACGGAGAACACCTGGCACCACGACGTCACCTGGCGTCTCGAACCGTCGCTCGGGTCAGTCCTGCGGATGACCGATGTGCCGGCCACCGGCGGTGACACCCTCTTCGCTGACATGGCTGCGGCCTACGACGGCCTACCCACGGACATCAAGGAGGAGATCGACGGCGCAGTCGCTCGTCACGACTTCGAGCTCTTCCGCAATGTTCTCCGCTTCAAGGGCGCATCGGACGCGGAGATCGCGTCCTACGAGGCCCGATACCCGAATCCACATCACCCGGTGGTGCGGACCCATCCCGAGACCGGACAGCGGTCGTTGTTCGTGAACGCCGCGTGGACCCGCGAGATCGTCGGGATAGATCCGGCCCGCAGCGAACGGCTCCTCGACCTGCTCTACCAGCAGGCCAAGCATCCCGAGTACCAGTGTCGATTCCGCTGGGAGCCGAATTGCATCGCATTCTGGGACAACCGAGCGTGTCAGCACTACGCGGTCTCGGACTACTTCCCCAACGAGCGAATGGGCGAGCGTGCCTCGATCGCCGGCGACGTGCCGTACTTCGATCCCGATCAACCCGTCACCAGAAGCCACGGCGAGTCCCCGGTTCGCGGCGCCATCGTCGGCGAGATCGCCAAGCAGGCTGCGGCATACCGGAGCGCGGTGGGCTGAGGGATACCGACCAATCGCAGGGGTGGCAGGTCGTGGATCGTCCGGTTCAAGCAGACTGATAGAACCGGCGTGCAACGGCAAGAGCGTCGGGCCACGTCCAGGTGCACGGGCTGGCGAACCACGACGGCTGAGCTGGCGACGCCGGCCGGACGAGCCGAGCTCCTAGTGCTGACGTCGTGCCCGCACCCAGGTGCCCTTGCCCTCGCCCTTGGCCGCGCGCAACGCTTCGTCGGCGCCCCACCATCAAGACGTGTGGATCGTCGCCGGAGGAACCATCGGTCACCGCATACCCGATGCTGACGCCGACGGAGACCTTGCCGTAGTCCTCGAGATCGAACGGCTGCGGGAGCTCGACCACGAGCCGCTCCGACAGCTCCTGCGCGCCCCTTCCGTCATCACCGGGAATTGCGATCGCGAACTCGTCGCCGCCGAGGCGCGCCACGGTCGCGTTGCCAGGAGCGCACGCCGACAACCGCTCGGCGACCGCGACGAGCACCAGGTCGCCGGCATCGTGACCGAGACGGTCGTTCACCGGCTTGAAGTGATCGAGGTCCAGGTACAAGACGCTCGCCGTGCCCTGCCCGAGCGCTTCGGCGAGTGCCGGGAAGAACGCTCGGCGGTTGACGAGTCCGGTCAGCTGATCATGGTTCGCCGCATGTTCGAGTTGACGGCTGTGGTCGGCGCGCTCGAGGGCGATGCGCAGCACGTCAGCCAACACATCAGCGAAGGTCTGTTCGACATAGTCCAGATGGCTCGGATGGCGCACCCAGTTGATGTACAGGAGCTCGAGCCCGGTCGCAGGGTCGGGGATCGGCGAGACGCAGACCGCCTCGTAGCCCCCCGCGTGCGCCGCGGCGGCCACGTCCGGGCGCAGCGAGTCGAGGCGATCGCGGCGAGCCACGGTCCCCTGTCGGGCCGCTTCGAACCACGGCGCGGCTCCTGTTCGAGCTGCTCGAGAAGGTCGTCGGGCAGCCGGAAAGACGTGGGACGAGACATGATCGCCTCCTTGTAGTGCTGACGCGCCACGTCGTAGTTGCGACGGAAACAGGCAGCCAGGGACTGGAGGGTCGCTCACGGAGAGGATCCTGAGGCGGCGAGTGGTGCCGGGAGCCGTTTGCGGATGGCGGTGATCCAGGACTGGGCCGTTCGCCGGTTTCCGTGAACGGTGACGTCGGCGGTGCGGAGGTCGAGGTGGCCGGACAGCACGGCCAGCAGGGAGTCGTCGTCGCCCGACAGCGACAGACCCGGACGCGCAGCATCGCGGTAGCGGACGCTGACTGTGCTTCCGTCACGCTGGAGAAGAAGATGATCGTGGGTGCCGGTGATGCCGATCGGCTCCGACGGCACCTCGTCAGCTGTGAGGTAGATCGACGCAGTGAGCAGTGCCCAGACGACGTCTCGATGGGCAGTCGACTCGGTCGGCTTCTCGATCCACCGCAGGCCGACCCGGGCGAGCTCGACGACCAGGGGGCGCAGCTCCTCCCCGGCGTCGGTGAGGCGGTAGGTGACGCCGCCCCCGACACCGCCGGTGTTGAGGCGTTCGACGATGCCGTGCTCCTCGAGCAAGCGGAGTCGTGCGGTGAGCAGGTCGGTGCCGATGCCGGGCAGGTGGTCCGCGAGCTGGCCGTACCGACGAGGGCCGGGCAGGAGATCGCGCACGATCAACAACGTCCACCGTTCACCCAACACGTCGAGGGCCCGGGCCACCCCGCAGTACTGATCGTAGGACCGTCGATTTCTCCCGGAATTCATCACATCCGACTTTACACCCGATTCCCCAAGTGATTACTTTGAAATCATGGTGCAAACACAACAAGCCGAGAACGGTCGAGTGTTTCGAGGAACGCCGGAGCGCGAAGCACAGCGACGAGAGCACGAGGCGGCGCTCGCATCGACGGAGCAGTGCATCCCGGTGACGCTGTCGGCGCAAGAGGTGCGGGCCTGGTGCCTCGAGCTCGGCGCCGGTGACGTCGGGTTCGTGGAATGCAGCCGTCCTTCGCTCGCGGACGAACTGGGTCCCGCACGACGACTCTTCAAGGGAGCGCAGTCGTACATCGCGTTGGTCACGACGACGAACCCGGACGCCGTTCGGTCGGTGTCTCGTTCGGTGGCCAACATCGCCTGGAGAGCGAACCACGAGGGACTCGATCATGTCGCCGGCGCACTCCTCGAGCGGCTCAACGAGCGCGGCGTGCGCGGGGTGTTCACCCCCATCGGCTTTCCCATGGACCCGCCGCACGAACCCGGCGCCCGCCCGTGGGAGCTCGCGCACAAGCCGATCGCCGTCGAAGCCGGACTCGGGCACATGGGCGTCAACCGCAACGTCATCCACCCCAAGCTCGGCAACTTCATCCTGCTCCAGACCCTGCTGGTCGACGCCGACTTCGACACCTACGACGAGCCGCTCGACTACAACCCGTGCAACGGCTGCAACCTGTGCGTTGTGGCGTGCCCCGTCGGCGCAGTCCGCAAGAACGACGACTTCGACTTCTTCGCTTGCCTCACGCACAACTACCGCGAGTTCCTCTTCGGCTTCGAGGACTGGGTGCACACGGTCGCCAGCTCGGGCTCGGCCGAGGCCTACCGATCCAAGTACGACGAGGGCGAGACCCGGTCCATGTGGCAGTCGATCTCCTTCGGCCCCAACTACAAAGCTGCGTACTGCCAAGCCGTCTGCCCCGCGGGCGACGACATCATCGGCCCCTACATGACCGACCGCGTCGCATGGCGGCGAGAGGTCGTCCTCCCCCTCACACAAAAGGTCGAACCCGTCTACGTCACCTCGGGAACCCGCGCCGAAACCGTCGCTCGCCGCAACCCCGCCAAACGGGTCCGCTACCTCGACTACCACCCCCACGTGTCGACCCTGAGCAACTTCGCCCTCGGCCTCCGCCACCAGTTCCAACCGCTGCGTGCCGGCACCACCACGACGTCTGTGCGCTTCTGCGCCGGCGACGGATCCGTCACGGCAACCGTGCGAGACAGTGCGTTGACGGTGACCGACGACGTCGACCCCGAGCCGGACGCGGTCGATGCGACGGTGCACTTCCTCGCACTTGACTTCATCGGCTTGCTCCACGGGCACCCCATCGGCGACGGGACGACCGGACCCGGGTACATGCTCGACGGCGATCCCGCTGCGCTCGGCGCACTGCTCGCCTGCCTCGACCCGTGATCCGGCACGCCATCGAAGACGCGAGCATGCCGCGGTGGGGTCGACGTCGGCTTCCCTGTCATCGCGCACGGACGCATCATGGGGTAGCTCGCTGGGCTCGACGAGTACGAGCTCTCGGTCGCGGGCTCCCCAACGGTGGTTCGGCATGAGCTCGCCACGACTGCGGCGCTCTCGCGGAAGCAGCAACGCAACCCTCCGACCTCGGACTCGGCCGCGCAACCGGATGTGGGGATACGGCCCCCTGATCGCTCTCGTCGCGACGTTCCTCCTCATGATCACCTTGGTCCCGTCCACCTCGACGAACCGCGCGGCGAACGACGGAGCGCCGCCACCCGCCCCGAAGGACATCGTGGCCGACCGGCCCGCGAGCGGAGACGGCACGATCTGCGCACAGGCCGGCGCACAGATCGAAGGTGACCCATATTCGCCGCCGTGCTTCGTGTTCTCCGGTGACAACGGCGGCGCGACGGCCAAGGGCGTCACACCGACCGACATCACGGTCACCTACCGGGATCAGTCCGCGCCCGATCTCGTGAGTGTGCTGGCGGCTTCGAATCCCGAAGTGCAGACAGCGACCAACACCTCTGACGACATCGCCCGCACGATGGCTGGGCTCGTCGAGTACTTCAACAAGCACATGCAGTTCTGGGGTCGCCGGCTCACGATCACCCGTTATCAGGGCTCAGGCAACAACCTCGTCGAGCTGCTGGGCGGCGGCCAGGAGAAGGCCAACACCGACGCGAATGCCGCCGCCGACGACGAAAGGGCGTTCGCGGATCTGAGCGCGGTCACCCAGCCGTACAACGAAGCACTTGCCAAGAAGAAGGTCGTCGCCATCGGGGCGCCCTACCTCACGGACGGGTACTTCACGAGGCTCCGGCCCTACGCCTGGAGCGAAGCGCCCAGCTGCTCGCTGGTCACGCGGGTAGCCGTCGACTTCGCGACCCGGACCCTGCTCGGCAACCCCGCGGTGTTCGCCGGCAGAGAGCTGAACGGCAAGCCCCGCCGGTTCGCGGTGATCCGACCCGACAACGGCGAGTACCGCAAGTGCGGCGACGACGGCGTCGCCCAGGTCCAGGCCGCCGGGTACACCGTCGACATCCTCGACTACCAGCTGAGCCCGGCGACCATGAACGACCAAGCCGCTGGTGTCGTGAGCCGCTTGAAGACCGAGCAGTACACGACCGTCGGGTGCGCCTGCGACCCCCTCTTCCCGTTCTACGTCACCAGCAAAGCAAAGGATCAGGGCTACGAGCCGGAGTGGCTCGTGATGGGCACCGCCCTCACCGACACCGACGAAGTTGCGGCGCTCTACGACCAGGACGAGTGGTCGAGGGCGTTCGGCGCCAGCGTGTTGGGCAAGCAGACCCCGCCCCGCGAGACCCTTGCGTACAAGGCTTTCAAAGAGGTGCGGCCGGACGAAGAACCAGCCAGCAACGTGTCGACGCTCTACTCGCAGGCGTACATCCTCGCCCTGGGCGTCCAGATGGCCGGGCCGACCCTCACGCCGGACAACTTCGAGAAGGGCTTGTTCGCCGCCACGCAGAAGTCTGGCGAGGCCGGGGCGTGGAAGTTCGCGCCCGGCAAGTACACGCCCCAGCAAGATCAGGAGGTCATCTGGTGGCAAACCGAGCAGCTGTCTGCGGTGACCGGCAGACCGGGGACCTACGCCCGTTCCGGGCAACGCTTTCCGCTCGGGGGCCTTCCGACCGGGCCACCCGACCTCTTCGCGACCTCTTCCCGCTAGTTGTAATGCCCACGGACGTTGTTGACGCGGTGAGTCCGCCGTTGGGTTGAGCCTCCGGGAGAAGGTGTGGCTGTTCCACCAGTCCCAACTTCTCCCAGAGGAGGCTCAGTTGCACCGTAGTTCCCCCCCTCCGTGAAGGTGATCTGCACAGTCGCTCAGCGACGTGATGGGCGTCCCGCGTCGACATCGGTCGGCGAACGCGGCAACATTTCGTTCGGTACAGCACGAAATAGAAGGGACAGCGGGATGCATCTAGTCTCTCCATTCGTGAACGAGCCGGTACGAAATCGCCAGCCCAGTGGCCCGGTTCCGGTGCGGGGCCGCCCGCGGAAGATGCCCGAACACGTCGAGCGGGCCGTGGTGCTCGACTCGGCGGTGGTGCGCTTCGCCGAGGTTGGACGCGACCGGGCCACCCTCGACGAGATCTCCGAGGCATCTGGGGTGCGGAAGCCGTCGATCTACGACCTGTTCGGGTCCAAGGACGACCTGTACCGCGCCGCGGTGGAGCACGAAGTCAGCGCCCTGATCGACTTCTTCCGGGTTGCCAACGCGGAGACCGCTCACCTTCCGCTGTCGGAGCGGTCGCGGCGCCGCATCGATGCCGCGCTCACCCGCGCCGAAGCACACCCGCACGGGTTCCAGCTCCTCGCACGCGCCCGCGGCGCGCAGTCCGAGGACAGACCGGACGCGGGCCGAGAGATGCTCGACCGACTGGTGTCGGTCATGGCCGACAACTACCGGCGCGAGTCAACCGCGGCCGGAACACCCCTCGATGCCGGGGCCGAGCTGATGGCCCGACTCTTCTTCTCGATGGCCGACCAGGTCATCGCCATGCGCCTCGCGGATGACCGCTGGGACCGCGACGCCCTGGTCGACTTCCTGGCGTCGTTCATCGGAGGCGGAATCGCCGGTGTCCAGCCCAACACGTGGCGGGCCCTCGAACACCGGGAGGACCGAGCCGCGGACAACGACCAGATGGACGGGCGAGCGTGAGTGCGCCTGGGAGAACAAGGTCGACACGGATGTGGGCGCGCTCGGCCCTTCTGGCGATGGCGCTGGTGGCGGCCGGTTGCGCGAGCTCCGGCGACGAGAGCGAACAAGGCGACGCCCGCGCACGAGCGGAGAGGTTGGGGCGTACCCCTTGATTGTTTTCGAACCATTCAGTACGGTTCCGGCCATGAGAGCGGTCACGCCGCCATGAAGGCCACCATGAACGACGCCGTGTGCTGGTCGCGGCAAACCGGCATCCCCCTGTTCAACGGCGAGTTCTCCTCCTACGAGTCCAGCACCTACACGGACCAGAACCCGATGTTGTGGAACAAGACCATGGTCCAGCTCAGCGAGGCCGAGGGCATCTCCTGGACCTACTTCTCTCTCAACGGATTCCCGGACCCCATCACTGGCAAGTTCGTTCTCGATCCACTCTGGTTCGAAGCAGGCAACGTCTGGAACCAGCCCGTGCTCGACGCGCTCGCTGCGGCTCATGCCGAGCCGGTCCAACCCTGGGCGACCTGCGCCGACCCGACGCCAGCCCCCAGCGCGACCCCAACGAGCCCGGCTCCCACAACCTCCGTCGCCGGCAACCCGACGCCACCCACCAGCGCGGCCCTGACGAGCCCGGCTCATGCGACCCCGGTCGCCGTGGCGCCACGGTTCACGGGATGACCGTGTCGCGACAGCCGCAGCCAACCGGCAACGCTCGCCGTCGACACCTCACGAGGCCGGCATCGGCGATCGCCGTGATGGTCCTCGCCCTCACCACCGTCGCCGCGGTCGGCGGTACGGACGAGGTGACCGGGTCTCCCCTACCGAAGGCGGCGGTCGCCGGGGTCGCGCCCGAGGCGACCCTCCGTCAGCTCGCGTCGGCCCGAGGGGTCCGCATCGGCGCCACGATCGACGACACCACAGCACTGAACGAGCCGGCCTACGCCGCCTTGTTCGCGAGAGAGTTCGACATCGGCGTGAGCGAGAACGCCATGAAGTGGGGCCCCATCCATCCCGCGCCCACCACCTTCAACTACGAACACGGCGATGCCCAGGTCGCCTTCGCGGGGAGCCACGGCAGTGCCTTCCGGGGCCACAACCTGGCGTGGCACAACCAGAATCCAGACTGGCTGCTCGCCGGGCCGTTCACCCGCGACGAGCGGATCCAGCAGCTCCAGGACCACATACGCGAAGTGGTTGGCCACTACAAGGGTCGGGTGGCGCAATGGGATGTCGTCAACGAGGCCTTCGACGGCCTCGCCGACCCCGCCCACGATCCGTGGAGCGCAGAGATCGGGTTCCCCGACTACCTCGACATCGCGTTCCGCGCCGCGCACGAAGCCGACCCGGCGGCAAGGCTGTTCTACAACGACTACTGGCTCGAATCACCCAACTCGAAGTTCGACAAGGTGATCGAGCTCGTCTCCGGGCTCCGCGCTCGGGGCGTTCCCATCCACGGCGTGGGCTTCCAGACCCATCAGTGGTCGCACCCGTGCACGGATGTCTGCGCGAACGAGGTGCTCGGCAACATGCTGCGCCTACAGGCGATGGGACTCGAGGTCGCGATCACCGAGATGGACGTCGCCATCGAGCTCCCGGTCACCCCGGAGAAGCTCGACGAGCAGGCGTCGGTGTACCGGTCGGTGCTACAGGCATGCCTGCTCGCGCCGAACTGCCACACGTTCGTGATGTGGGGTTTCACCGACAAGTACTCGTGGATCCCGGCCACCTATCACCGCTACGGCGCCGCGCTGCCCTTCGACGAGCAGTACCGACCCAAGCCCGCCTATGCCGCCATCCTCGCCACCTTGGCCAACCCCCCGGCCGCACCGAGCTGCGCATCGTTCGTTACACAGGGCGAAGCGCAGGCGGCTTTCAAGGCACCCGTGTTGGGAGCGCCGCTCCTCGACTCCGACGGCAACGGCCGGGCGTGCGAACAGCTCCCCGCCAACACACCGGTTCCGGTCCCATCGCCGGCCCCCGCCCCGGCACCGCTCGCGTCGCCGGCACCCGCCCCGGCCCCGGTCCCCGTACTCGTCTCCCCGAACTTCACCGGGTAGCGCGAGCCCCGGTCGAAATCCCGTTCGCAACGAGCTTCTCGGGTCGGTAGTGCTTCTTGCCCATCCGGCCGGTTCGGTACCCGGCCCGCTTCATCTGCGCGGGCAGCGTCTGGATGCGGCTCGACATCGAGAAGTGGTGCGGATCGTGGATCAAACCGTATGTGCGATTGGTGTGATCGTGCAGGCCGGTGAGGATGACAGACCGACTGGCCGAGCACGACGCCGTGGTGCAGAAGGCATTGGCGAACCGCACGCCGGAATCGGCCAGGCGATCGATGTTCGGCGTGGAGACGATCGGGTTGCCGTAACAGCCGACGGCCTCGCGACCGTGGTCATCTGCCACGATCATCACGATGTTGGGCCGCTTGTCACCGTCGCTCATCATCGTCGGCGACGCTACTGCGGGCGGGCGGCCCGGAGCCGGCTTCGACTTCGCCGCGCGGCCGGCGGCCAACAAGATCCTCGTCGCCGAGCTGGCCCGCGGCGAGTGAAGGACGCGCTCGAACGGGCTCCTCCGCGAACACTGCCGGGCGCCTAGTTTGGAGCCATGCGCGATGCCTTCGACACGGACGTGCTGATCGTCGGGGCCGGACCTGTGGGGCTATCGATGGCGCTCGCGCTGCGCTATCTCGGCGTTGGCTGCATCGTGGTCGAGAAGCACGGGAGCCCGATGGACTTCCCGCGGGGTCGGGGAATCACGGTGCGCACGATGGAACTGATGCGCCGGTGGGGTGTCGCCGACACCCTGCGCCAGGCAGGATTGCCGACTTCTGAGGCCGCAGTCTTCATTGGCGAGAACCTGCTCGCACCGAAGTTCGATCGGTTCGTCCGGCCCGCCCCGGACCCTTCGGACACCAGCCCCGAGACACCGCTCATCTGCTTTCAGAATCTGACCGAGAACATCCTGCGAGACGCGGCCAAAGCTGCCGGGGCCGACATTCGATACGGGTGGGAACTCACGGATGCGATCGACGAACACGACGTTGTGACAGCCGCAGCAACCGACACGGGCTCGGGGGCCCAGCACCGGCTGCGGGCACCGTGGATGGTCGCCGCCGATGGGACTCGCAGCTCGATCCGCTCGGCTTTGGGAATCGATCGTCACGGACCGGGTGTGGTCACGCACGCGGTCAGCATCGTGATCGACGCCGAGCTTCGCGAACGCACGGCGGACCGCCCGAGCATCCTCTACCGACTTGGTGGTCTGCCGGGCGGCACGCTCACCCCGATGGACAATGGACGGCGTCAGTGGGGATTGATCTACGAGTACGAACCCGCCACCGACCCAGTGGAGACCTTCACCAACGTCCGGCTCCGCCAGCTCGCGCGCAAGGCCATCGGCGATCCAGAGATCCCGATCGAGATCGTCGGTCACCGGTTCTGGGAATCGACCGCGTTGGTGGCTGATGAGTTCCGACGGGGCCGTATCTTCCTCGCCGGCGACGCCGCCCACGTGACCACACCAATCGGGGGTCTCGGCATGAACTGCGGGATCGGCGATGTCGACAACCTCTCGTGGAAGCTGGCTGCGGTGATCTCGGGGTGGGCCGGCGAGTCGCTCCTGGACACCTACGACCAGGAGCGCCGCCCGGTTGCCGAGCGAACCGTTGACGCGAGCCTCGGCCGGGCCCGACCGCCGGCGCCTGTCGATGGGCTGGTCCTGGGTGCCAGCTACGAATCGGCGGCGGTCTGCCCGGACGGCACCGTGGCGGCTGAACCTGCCGACATGCTCGGCGACTACGTGCCGATCGCCCGGCCCGGCCACCGGGCGCCGCATCTCTGGCTCGATGACACCCGAGCCACATCCACCCTCGACTTCTTCGGCGACACCTTCGTGCTCCTCACCACGGCAGCCGGCCGTGCCTGGAGGCCGATCGCGCGAGAAGTTGCGGGGCTCCCACTGCGGTTCCACGAGATCGACGATCCCCAATGGCCCGATCTCTACGGGATCGATCCGCTCGGTGCAGTACTCGTGCGTCCTGACGGGTACGTGGCATGGCGCGCACCGACCAGAGCGGACGACTCAGCGAACAACCTTCTCCAATTCCTTCAGGCTCTGGCCTGAACGGATTCGCTAGGGGTCGACGACCCCGGACGTCAGCGTCGTACTCCGACCTACTGCGGGCTGCCTCGAGGCGCGAGCGCGCACCATGGCCCCAAGTCTCAAGGTCGCGTTGTGGATGCGCGGGCGATCGGTGGCTGCACCTTCGAGTCGTCGGACGGCGTCGTTGGCCCCTGCGGCGCAGGCGGCGAGGAGCTCGACGGTTGGGCCAGGGTACTGGCGGAAGTGATTGACATCACGACGGACTATGCACGTATGATCATTCCTTGCCGCTCGGTCGACGGGTTGCCGGAGCGAACTGCCATGGGGGCCGCATGTCCGATTCACGCAACGCCACGCCTTTCAGCCGCCGCCAGGCGTTGCGCTGGGGTGCGCTCGGCGTCGCAGCGGCGACGGTGCCGTGGTCGTTGGTCGGCTGTGGCGACTCGAGTGGATCCAGTTCAGGGGGGAGCCAGCCCCCCGGGACGGTGCTCGACGGTCCGCCAAAGCGCGGTGGCACGCTCAAGTTGGGGGTGACCGGTGGGAGCCCCGCCGACACGCTGGACCCGATGAGCGTGATCGGAGCGGTTGACGTGCTGCGCACCCAGCAGCTCTACGACTCGCTGGCCGAGTTCGCGGATGACCGCAGCATCGTGATGGCGCTTGCGGAGCGGATCACCCCGTCGGCGGATGGCCGGACGTGGACGATCGTGTTGAAGCCCGGTCTACAGTTCCACGACGGCTCCCCGGTCGACTCGGACGCGGTGATCTTCTCGATCAAGCGGGTGATCGATCCGTCGGCCCCGAAGAACGGGGCGCTCGGCTACGCCGACATCGATCCAGGGTCGATCCGCAAGGTCGACGATCAGACCGTGACGGTGGGGCTCACCAGAGCGAACTTCGTATTGATCGAGGAGTTCGCGTCGTATTCGAATGCGATCGTGCCCGTCGGATTCGACCCGAAGCAGCCCGTGGGTACGGGCCCGTTCACCTACACCTCGTTCACGCCCGGGCAGCAGTCCACGTTCGGCCGCAATGCCCACTACTGGCGCAACCCGGACCAACCGCACGTGGACAGCCTGGTGATCACCGAGTTCAGTGACGCTACGGCGCAGGTCAACGCATTGTTGTCGGGCACCATCAATCAGGCCGGTGGGATCTCGGCCGCGCAGCTGCTCACGGTGCAGGCCAACCCGACGTTGAAGGTGGTCAACCGGCCGTCCGGGGCCTGGTTCCCGTTCACCATGCGCAGCGATGTTCCCCCCTTCGACGATGCACGGGTCCGCCAGGCCATGCGTCTCATCGTCAACCGGGACCAGATGATCCAGCAGACGAGCTCGGGACAGGCCAAGCCCGGCAACGACATGTGGTCGCCGTTCGACACGGCGTACGACTCGTCGCTTCCACAACGCACCCCGGACATCGCCAAAGCGAAGCAGTTGCTCGCCGACGCGGGCCGCGCCGGGTTGTCGGTCGAGCTCGTCACCTCGGATCTCGTACCGGGCCTCGTCGACGCCGCCCAGGTGTTCGCCGAGCAGGCGAAGGCCGCCGGCGTGACGGTGACCGTGAAGAAGGTCGAGCCGGTCGCGTTCTTCACCCAGGACTACCTGAACTCATCGTTCTCCCAGGACATCTGGGACGAGCGTCCGTTCTTCGCACAGACCGGCGCCAACCTGGATGTGGGTTCTCCGTTCAACCCGACCAAGTGGCGCGATCCGGAGTTCGACGCGCTCTACGACCGGGCCAAGAGCGAACCCGACGCGACGAAACGCGCTGACCTGGCGAGGCAGATGCAGCGGATCCTCTATGACCGGGGCTCGTACATCGTGTGGTCGTTCCCGAACATCATCGATGGCTTCTCGACGGATGTGAAGGGGGTGGAAGGCCGACTGCAGGCCGCCCCGCTGCGTGAAGCGTGGCTCTCCTCATGACCGCTCCGACGATCCCGGTCCAAGACAGCGAGCTTCTCGCGGCGCAGGGCCCGACCTCACGACCCAAGCGGGCGTCCCGCCACCCGGTGGCCTCCCTGGTGGTCCGACGCGTGCTCGGAGGCATGGTCGTGCTGATCCTGGTGTCGGCGATGGTGTTCGTCGCCACCCAGGCGTTGCCCGGCGACGCGGCCCGAGCCATCCTCGGCAAGGACGCCACACCCGCGCGGGTCGCCGCACTACGACAGCAATTGGGACTCGACCAACCACTTCTCGCCCAGTACGTGTCGTGGCTCGGTCGCCTGCTCCGGGGCGACCTGGGCACCTCCCTCGCGTCGGGCCAGTCGGTCGGCGCCATGCTGGCGGCCCCGGTGCGCAACTCCGCGGTGCTCGTCGGGCTCTCCGCCATGATCTCGCTGCCGCTCGCGCTGGTCAGCGGCATGTGGCTGGCCCTGCGCCGAGGTCGGCGCGCCGAGCGGGCCGCGTCCTCGCTGATGCTGGCCCTCGCGTCGTTGCCGGAGTTCGTCGTCGGCGTCGCGGTCATCATGATCTTCGCCACCGGCGTGTTCCACTGGCTCCCGGCCGTGTCGATCATCGGCGAGGGCCAGACGCCGGCAAGCAATCCCCGCGTCCTGGTCCTGCCGACGTTGACCATCGTGATCCTGGTCGTGCCCTACGTGAGTCGTATGGTGCGCGCTGCAATGGCCGACGTCTTGGACTCCGACTTCGTGGAGATGGCGCGCCTCAAGGGCGTACCGGAACGCACGGTCATCTTCCGCCACGCTCTCCCCAACGCGATGGCCCCGATCGCCCAGGTGTTCGCGCTCGTGCTTGCCGTGATCGCCGGTGGGTCGGTCGTCGTCGAAACCCTCTTCGCCTATCCCGGCGTCGGCCTGGCCCTCGTCAGCGCCGTCCGCCTGCGCGACCTGCCGGTGATCCAAGTGCTGACCCTCGGCGTCGGCGCGTTGTACATCTTCTTGAGCATCACCGCCGACATCGCCTCGCTCGCCTTCACCCCCCGCGCCCGGACCTCGGCGCGATGAGCCTCGCGGTTCCCGCCACCGACGAGGTGCTCGAGCCCGAGCCCGATGACCGGTCAGCGCCGGACCCGCAGTCACCGCGCCGGTTCCGATTGCTGCGCGCCGCGCTGCGCACGGCGGAAGGACGAGTCGGTGCGGGGTTGCTGCTCCTCGTCACTGCGGTCGCGTGTGCTGGTCCGACCGTCGCTCGGCACACCCCCGAAGAATTCGTCGCCCGACCCTTCGCCCCTCCGTCGGCCGCGCTGCCCTTCGGTGCGGACAACCTGGGCCGCGACGTCCTCGCTCGGTTCCTTGCCGGCGGCCGCACGCTGTTGCTCCTCGCGGTCTGTGCCACGGTCATCGGGGTGGCGATCGGGGTGACCGTCGGTCTGCTCGCCGGCACCTCCCGCACATGGCGCGGCGACGCGCTGGTGAACCTGACAGACCTCGTGCTCGTGTTCCCCCAGATCGTGCTGGCATTGCTCTTCCTCAGCCTGCTGGGACCCCAGCTGTGGCTGCTCGCGATCCTGGTCGGGATCACCCACGTGCCCCGCGTCGCCCGCGTCGTTCGCGTCTACACCGCCGATGTGGTGCAACGCGACTTCGTCGCCTCGGCCCGCGCGCTCGGCGTGTCTCGACCGCGGATCCTCTTCGGTGAGATCCTGCCCAACGTCACCGCCCCGATCCTCGTCGAGATCGGTCTCGGTCTGGCGTTCTCCGCCGCCCTCATCGGCACCCTGAGCTTCCTCGGGTTCGGCATCCAACCACCGGCGGCCGACTGGGGGCTCATGATCAACGAGAACCAGACCGGGCTGACCGTCCAGCCGTGGGGGGTGCTGCTGCCCACGATCGCGATCGCGGTCATCACCGTCGGCGCCAACCTCTTGACCGACGCCATCGCCCGGGCCTCGGGCACCTCGACCATCCTCGGGGACCAGGTGTGAGCCCCGAAACGGCCCTCACGGTCGAGCGCCTCACCGTCGCTCACCGGGCATCGGGCTGTCCCATTGTCGATTCGGTCTCGTTCTCCCTCGCCCCCGGAGAGATCCTCGGCCTCGTCGGCGAGTCCGGATCCGGCAAGACCTCCTTGGCACTGGCGCTTCTGGGCTACACCCGAGCCGGCGCCGCCCTGACCGCCGGCCGAATCCAGATCGGTGGGTGCGACCTGACGAGCGCCACGGAGAACGAGTGGCGGCGCCAACGCGGCGGCGTGATCGCGTACGTCCCCCAAGACCCTGCCACCGCCCTCAACCCCGCGCATCGCATCGGTCGCCAGATCAGCGAAACGGTCCGGCTCCACGCTGGCGAGGCTCCTTCCTCCCCCGCGGTTGACCGGGTCGGCGAGGCACTGACCGCCGTGGGGCTGCCGGACGATCCAGCCTTCGCCCGGCGCTACCCCCACCAACTGTCGGGTGGCCAACAACAACGCGTGGCGCTCGCGCTGGCGTTCGCCGCGCACCCTCGTGTGCTGGTCCTCGACGAGCCCACCACCGGCCTCGATGTCACGACACAGGGACGGGTGCTCGAGCTCGTGCATGGCCGCTGTGAGCAGACGAGCACGGCGGCTGTGTACGTGAGCCACGACCTTGCCGCGGTCGGCCAGCTCGCGGACCGGATCGCCGTCATGTACTCCGGGCGACTGATCGAGATCGGCGCCACGAAACCGGTGCTCGTCGACGCCCGCCACCCCTACACCGCCCGCCTCGTGGCAGCCACGCCCGATCTTCACAGCGACCGTCTGCCGATCGGCATCCCTGGTCGCGCCCTGTCCCCGTTCGAGCCCGTGGCGGGTTGTCGCTTCGCGCCCCGCTGCGACCAGGCCGACAGCCGCTGCCGGACCGAGGTCCCCCCGTTGGTGGAACACGCCGACGGCCACGCCTCCGCTTGCTGGCATGCCCATGCCGTGGCCGTCACCATCCCCCGCACCCGACCCCCGCGCCCTGCGCGGGACCCAGCGGCGGTCCTCACAAGCCGGTCGCTGGCCGCGACCCACGGCGCCCGTGAAGTTCTCGCGGATGTCGATCTTCAGGTGAAGGGCGGTGCCTGCCTCGCGGTGGTGGGCGAGTCGGGCAGCGGGAAGACGACCTTGGCGCGCTGTCTCATCGGGCTGCACCCCGACCGCACCGGCGAGATCGCGTTGCTCGGTGAAACCCTCGCCCGACGGGTGGAGGATCGGACGACCGAGCAGCGTCGGGCGCTGCAGTACGTGTTCCAGAACCCCTACGGATCGCTCAACCCCCGCCACACGATCCAACAGATCCTCGCCGGCCCCCTCCACGCCTTCGAGGGCGGCCGCATGGGACGGCACCACACCCGGATGCGCACCGCCCTCGACCGTGTCGCGCTCCCAGCCACGATGCTCGATCGACTCCCCGGCCAGCTCAGCGGCGGTGAACGCCAGCGTGTCGCCATCGCCCGGGCTCTCATCACCAGCCCCCGCGTCCTGATCTGCGACGAGGTCACGTCCGCGCTCGACGTCTCGGTGCAGGCCGCCATCGTCGCCCTCCTCGGCGAGCTCCAACGTGCCGAGGGCCTCACGCTGGTGTTCATCACCCACAACCTGCCGCTCGTCGCCCACCTCGCCGACCAGGTGATCGTGTTGCGCCACGGTCGCGTCGTCGAACAGGGCCCGACCGAGCAGATACTGATCCGTCCCGAAGACCCGTACACCAAGACCTTGCTCGCTGACACCCCGAAGATGACCGAAGGCTCGTGACGGCGAGTCGCCACATCTCTGACGGGTGCGACCGACGACCTGCGGTCAGCGGCCGCGGCGTTGTCGGGCTCGCAGGAGGACCTCGTCGTAGCGACGGAACAACGCCATCGCCCCGTCGGTGGCCATCAACGGGGCGCACGCTTCGTCGATGTCGAGGATCAGCGAGCGAGCGGTCGCGCCGGGCCACCGTCGGGGCAGGAGCTCGGGTGGCAGGAGCGGATCCTGGTGGATGACCACTTCGAAGGCGGCGGAGACCCGCACCACCTCGGCCGCCACGGCCAGCTTGGCGGCGTCGGACCCGTCGGCGACATTGCGGGCGATGGCCTTGGCCGCGCCTCGGTGTCCAGCCACGAACCGCTCCCACTCGACGGCCAGCGCGTCGAGTGACCAGACCCGTGACGCGACGGTGGCGGGATCGGCGCTGTCGCCGACCCGCAACGTCGTCGCCGTCGACACGATGGTGCGCTCGACGACGCCGAGCTGCTTGGCCACGTCCATGACCTCGCGGTCCCAGTCGTGGGGTGACACGTACACCCCTTTGGTGAGGGCGCCGGCGCCCCGGTGGCGGAGGAACTGGCGGAAGGTGTTGCGTTCGCTGCGCTGCTCCTCGTCGAAGTCGAAGGTCACGATGCGCCAGAGGCGGTCCCACGGGGCATCGCCTGCGTCCTGCGCGAACGCCATCGCCAGGACCGACGGGCCCGCTTCGAGACCCCGCCAACCCTCGACGGTGGGCGAGGCCGTGAACACGGCCTTGCGGCCCCGGCCGGACTGCACGAACAGGCCTTCCAGCACGAGGCGTGACAGGCACAACCGCACCTGGTGGTAGGTGAAGCCAAGCGTTTCACCGATGCGGTACACCTCGCCGGCATCGAGCGAGCCGTCTTCAGCGACCAACGAGGTCACGAGCGTCCTGGTGGTCATCGCCGTCATGGACGTGTCGGTCATCTCGGCCACTCTAGGACTCAACGCTCGGGTCGATCCGCGTCCAACGACGCCGTCAAAGGGCGCGGCGCGGCGCCCGCGGTCCACTCCGCTCTCGACGTTGGTTCCGACACCTCGGCCTCGCCCTGGGCCCGTAGCGAGAGCCAGTCATCCCAGGGGATCTCTCGGCCCGGGAACGCGGGTCGTTGGAACGGCCATGCGGTGTGCACCCAGGTCCGGACCGTGTCGAAGAGGTGAGGATCCAGGTCGGGCTCGGCCGGGTCCCACCGCCCCCACGTCAGGACTTCCGCGTCGTAGCCGACCCGGTCAGTCGGGTTGATGTACGCGCACCCCAACGATCGCGTTCCTACGAGGTCCCTGGCGATGAAGGCGAACGAGGCCTGCGTCCGGAACTCGCGCTCGTGCCAGCCCAGCTCGACGATGTCGTCCGCGAGCGTGAACGCAGTGACGTCGCCGATCCAGCCCGGAGGGAGCAGCAGGCCGTCGAGGCGATCACCGGTGGCCATGAGCGCCTCGTAGTCGGCGACGAGATCGGCCAAGCCGAGTGGCGCCAGCTCGAAGCGCTCGGTGCGCAGGGCGGGGACCTCGAACCCCGGCGGTACGAATCGGCGCGGGTACATCAGCGCACCAGGTGGTGACGCACAGGGTGGGTGGATCGGGAGCGCATCAGCCGACGGGAGGTATCGCGTTGTCGCGGGCGAGGTCGGACAACCACCGATACGACGCCTTGGGGGTGCGCTCCTGGCTCCGGGAGTCGACCTTGACGAGCCCGAACCGCACCGCCCACCCGTACTCCCACTCGGCGGGCGACGTCGCGCTGCACGACGTTCTGGTGGTGCATCGCCGCGTAGAAGGCATCCTCGGACTTCTTCCCGGGCGCGTTGGTTCCCAACCGGTAGCCGAGCAGCGCGTGGTAGTTGGGCTCGTTGAGGATCCAGCAGTGCCCGAACAGGTCACCAAGGTGCTCGGCCACGACCTGGGCGTATTCGCTGAACCAACTGACGATGTCGCGGTTCTCCCACCCGCCCATTTCCTGCAGGGCGGTGGGCAGAACCCAGTGGTACAGCGTCGGCCACGGCTGCACGCCGACTTCGAGCAACGACTCCATCGCGACCCGGTAGAACTCGATCCCCTCCTCGTTCACCTGACCCGTCCCGAACGGGAGGATCCTCGGCCACGAGAACGAGAACCGGTAGGCGCGAAGCCCCGCATCGCGTAGGAGCGCAGCGTCGTCGGCCCAGCGGCGATAGCTGTCGCAGGCCGGCTCGCCCCGATTGCCGTCGAACACCGCGCCCGGCCGCTCGCTGAAGTCATCCCAGATGCTCGGGCCTCGGCCGCCGGCCGTGAGTCCGCCCTCGATCTGGAAGGCCGAGGTCCCGGCCCCCCAAACGAAGGAGTCCGGGAACGTGACGGTTGGGGTCGCTGACACAGTGGTCACAGAAGGTGCTCCGGGGTCGTCGTCGGGCGCGGGCGCCGCGGCCCTGCTTGTCTGAAGCTACCGCGCTTTTGATTGTTATTCACAAGTGCGTTTGATGTTCAATCATTCACTCGGTGTTCGTGGGCGGGATCCGATTGACAACGCTCCTTGAAATGATCATATACTCAACGGACCTACTAAAGTTCATCACTTTGGTTCATCCCTGGGGGGCTCGTCGCATGACCGTGACCGACCGATCTGACCCTCGTCACGCTCCGGCCGCGTGGCTGTTGCCAGCCGAGGCGTACACGTCCCAGGCGTGGTTCGACCGCGAGCAGGAGGCGCTGTTCGAGCAGTGTTGGGCCTTCGCCGGCATGACCGACGACCTGCCCGACGTCGGCGACTACCTCACCCTCACCGTGGGCCGTCAGCCCATCGTCGTGGTCCGCTCCCCCGACGGCGACCTGCGCGCGTTCCACAACCTGTGTCGCCACCGCGGGGCACAGCTGCTCGAAGGAACCGGCAACGTGGCCCGCGGGATCAGCTGCTTCTACCACCGCTGGCGCTACGACCTCGATGGCGCGCTGACCACCGTCCCTCAGCCCGAGCAGTTCCCCGACCTCTGCCGAGAAGACTGGGGCCTCAAGCCCGCGGCGATCGACACGTGGAACGGACTCGTCTTCGTGCACCCCGACCCTGTCCCGGACCAGGACCTGGCCACCTGGCTGGGCCGGATCCCGGAGCGGATGGGACCGTACGAGCCGCTCGAGCTCATGGAGATCCCCACCGTGCGCCACGAGATCAACGCCAACTGGAAGCTCTTCCTCGAGAACCACGTCGACGGCTACCACCTGTGGCACCTCCACGCCAAGAGCATCCGCGGGCTCGCCCACAACCGCCAGGACTGGGAGCCGACCGGCCGGCACTGGACGCTCTACGAACCATCGATCAAGGACGGCGACCACGCCGACCAGACCCTGACCGGACTCCCCCTCATCCCGACGGTCCCCGCGGACGGGTACGGCTCCTCGGTCCAACTCGTGTTCCCCAACCTCGCCATGGCCGGCGGGTCGACCTTCTGGACCACGATCCACGT
>Ga0209023_10001307_pt1 | contig 33837 bp, 30 predicted proteins | sample LakOneMetagenome_FD_187468 | JGI IMG/M metagenome (GOLD analysis project Ga0209023, IMG submission 187468) | Freshwater and sediment microbial communities from Lake Erie, Canada (SPAdes) (version 2) | ecosystem: Environmental > Aquatic > Freshwater > Lentic | place: Lake Erie, Canada...
CCAGTGCCAGACCTTCGGCTTTTTCTGCCAGCCAGCCCGCGCCGTTCAGATCAAACAACACGGTCTTTTTGAGCGTGACCACGTTCGCATAATTCACACCGTTGACCGCTGCACCCGTCATGCTGCTCTTTTCGAGGTCAGTACCCATCGCTGCAATATCAGTCGCATCCGTTGGAATCTGCACCAGCATCAGACGATTGAATACCTTGCCGTCCACGCCAGCACCCTGTTCAATCACGATGAATTTGCCGCCGCCCAGCGCCACCAGATCGCCGAGTTTCGCGCCGCCGGTTTTGCCGGATGCATACATCGTGCTGTCGAGCGGATACGCATACAATTTTGTTTTTTCGGTCGTTGGATCGAACTCAACCCAGCGGTTGAATTTGGCGTAATCCTTGATGCTTTCGTTGGTCGCAGTGCTTGCGCCTGGCACTTTATAAGATGCTTTGCCATCGTCCAGCGGGCTCTGGATAAAGCCCTGCAATTTCCCTGTGCCTGCATCAAGCGACAGGCTTTCCATGCCACGATTCGCGCGGCGTTTCAGCAGCACGGCGGGCAGGTCAGCAGCACCGGTACCTGGCTGATATTTTTTCAGAATGATGCCGGTATTCATATCGATCTTGAGGATGAACGGACCATATTCATCCGACACCCAGAACACACCGCGCGCCGTATCGAGCACAACGGATTCGGTATCGAGACCGTAATCGCTGAAGGTGGTTTTGCTGGCGGCATCGTATTTCATTGCGTCGTTCAGCGGCACCTCGCCGGAGGAGCCGACTTTGCCAGCGGCGATCGATAAGCCGGACGCATTGATGGTGCTGCTGAATTTGATCGGCATCGATGATTTTAATGTCGCGCCGTTTTTACCGACCGAGATCAGACCGATTGATGGCGTGAAACTCGGCGAAGGGAAGAATTTAGCATCGCTGGTACCGCTGGCACCCGCGGTCACGACTGAATTAGGTACTTTCGGGCCGTCGCCGTTCGGGCCGCGATCGGTAATACCGTAGAACTCCAAAGAACCATCGGCCGCTTTGCCTTTAAACGTCAGGCCAGAACCATACGATGGCAAAAAGCCTTTTGGGAAATCGGCTTTCACGGCTGCATTTGTGCCTTCATACGGAACATAAAATGCATCTGCCGCTTTGATCTGGTAGCGCGTCACATTCGCTACCACCGTGCCGAGTGCATTGGTTTGCGTGACCGCATCAACGACAGGCTTTTCCATTTTGGAAGCGAGCGTGTCTTCAAAATGTTCGCGTACCAGCGCGCGGCGCTCTGCATCCACACTGCGACTCTGATAGGTAGCCGGCAGCTTGCTCAGCAGATTCGTCATCGCCGTATTGAAAGTCGCCGCATTCGCGTTGAAATCCAGAGCCTGACCTGCCAGCGCAGTTTTAACTGTAGAAGATAAGCGTATGCCATTCGAAGGATCATTATCTTCGTCCAGCAATTGCAAGGCCATCAGGCGATTGACGACTTTATCGTCGTTGCTGTTGCTCAGATTTGCCAGGCTCAGTGGCGTGATCACTGCCGCACATGGCGCAGAACCCAGGCTGATGCCACCGACTGAAAAACTCATGCTGTCGCCGCTGTTGCAGCTAAAGCCGCCATCGGCTTGCGTTGTACCTTTTGCTGTGCCGCTGGTGTAATCCAGACCTTCCACCGCTGCATCCAGAAACACGCCTGACTGTGCGACCGGTGCCGGGGTGGCTGTGGATGTCGTGTCGGAGCCTCCGCAGGCGGCCACCAAAGCGCTTGCCGTCAGCGCGGCCAGCAGCGATACATTTTTGTTGTGATTCATGTGTTGATCCTGTGCTTGTCGAGGTTGACTGCTTTGCAGCAATCGCTGTTGTTTGACGAGGTGCTTGCAAGCACGCCGTTACCGGGTGCAGGGCGATGAATGTGATCGCAAGTAACAAAATGTAGCGACCGGATATGACCCTGTGATTACAGCGATGGCAGATAACAACAGCGTAGAGAGTTGGAACAACTTATGTGGAAGATGAGAAAGAAGACGCAGTCATATGCGCGATCCTGTCTAGCGAGTCAGACATCCGTGGCAAGAGGCGAGCGCAGTCAGGCGCTGCGATTGAGGTTCTATTGGCTGTCTTTTAAACCTTGCCAGCGCGGTGTCAGCTCGTGTGGCAGGGCGAACATATCGAGTACGCGACCGACCGTGTGATCGACCATTTCCTGTATCGATTGCGGGTGGTGGTAAAAACCGGGGAGAGGCGGGAAGATGATGCCGCCCATTTCAGTCACGGCGGTCATATTGCGCAGATGTGCCAGGTTGAACGGCGTTTCCCGTACCATCAATATCAGGCGGCGGCGTTCTTTCAGCACCACATCGGCCGCGCGCGTGATCAGATTATCTGACATGCCATGCGCCACCGAGGCCAGGGTTTTCATCGAGCATGGTGCAATCACCATACCGTCTGATTGAAACGAACCGCTGGCGATGCTGGCGCCGACATCGCGCACATGATGCACGACATCAGCGAAGGCCTCGACATCCTTACGCTTCATATCGAGTTCCTGATGCAGATTCAAGACCCCGGCTTCAGAAATCAGCAGATGCGTTTCGACATCCGGGTTTGCCTGTAATACTTGCAGCAAGCGCACGCCATACACTGAGCCGGTCGCGCCGGTGATGGCGATGATCAGGCGTTGTTTCGGTTGTGCGCTGGTGCTCGTCATTGATGGCTCAGTCTTTCAACAAGGTTTGCAGTTCGCCGTTTTCAAACATCTCATTCATGATGTCAGAGCCGCCGATGAATTCACCTTTGATATACAACTGCGGCACGGTTGGCCAGTTAGAAAAATCTTTGATGCCCTGACGTACTTCCGGGTCTTCCAGCACATTGACTGTCACCAGATTCTGTACGCCGCAGGCTTTCAGTACCTGCACCGCACGACCGGAAAATCCGCATTGCGGGAATTGGGCAGTCCCTTTCATGAACAACACGACAGGGTTTTGGGTAACGGTTTCTTTGATCCAGCTTTGAACGTCGCTCATGGCTTTTCCTTGGTTAATAATGTGCCGCCATTATAAAGGAAACTCCGGTAGCGCTCCCGCGCGCCAACAGCGTGACTACAGGCGCTGTTTCATACTAGGGAAATAAATATACTCCCCCAGAGTATGTGTTTGACACCCAATGAATATAAGGAGATCAGCATAGTTTTGTAAAAATATGGGGGGAGTATATGCTTTTAACCGGGATTGACCTGACTCAAGGATTTCCAATCCGGCCCGCGCAATACCGACGGAGCGGGGCGCGTTTAACAGATGCTGCGAACCAGCGCTACGACCCCGCGCCGACAGAACCAACGCCAGCGCTGTGCAGTAATAATACTTTTCCGTTGCGACGGATCAGCGTATCCGTGCTGCGCGAGCGGATATGCATGAGCGTTCCGGCAACGTCCAGCGAACTGCTGACATCCACCGTCGCAGTTTTGCCGTCCGGCGACAGAGAAATGCTGTGTATCGTGTATTGAGAATCCAGTTGCAACATGCCGCCCATTTTCTCACCGAGCTTTTCCCAGGTCGCATACAAGTCACGATAGGCGTCGCAGGCTTGCTGCTTGTTTTGGTTCACCGTTTGCGTGTTTCCGGCTGTGCTGACGCTGCCGGTAGAGTGAAAATCCGGTGCCAGCAGCGCGCATATCGCCTCAGGCTGACGCTGTAACGTCGCGATTTCAAGATCACGGTAAAAGCCATTGACATGTTCGTCCGACAGCTTGCGCCCGCCGATAAAATACCACCAGCCGCAAGCAATAATCAGAACAAGGAGTAATACTTTTCGCACTTAAGTGTACATCCAGATATCAGTTGAAATGCCTGCTACAGCGGGCGAAACGGGCGTGTGGGGCGAGTCGAAATAGTCACATGCCATTGGAGCGAATGAATCGTTTCGTTAGGTGCTGTCCAGTCTTGGTGTGCCCTGGGTTTGCTTAAATGAATTGTTATGCGCTGCCGATATGAGGCTTATTGCTAAACTAATTGGTCATAAATTTTTGCAAAATTACAGTAGCGGTTATAAACAATTTTTGGCCACTCGTCTGACGTGTTCTCTGAAAGAAAAACAAGTACATCTTCCAAAATCCATGACCCGAATGAACTATCGTCGATTAGCGCAGATCGATAGTCCTCAACGGCTTTTCGGCATGCATCGTTTTCACGAGGGTAAAGCACCACGAACAAAGCGTCCTCGAATTCATCAGCAGCTCGGATTGCACCAGAAAGTAGATGATCTCGCCAGATTTGCTGGAGTGGTTTTTGTTTTAGGAAAGCGTAAGTGTCCTGCCCAAAGCACCCCATTTGTGCAGAAATTTTGTCATATTCTGGTCGATGCCGTGCAGCTTGGTCTTCCAGATTCTCGTGGTACTTAACTTCAATACCGATAAAGCTTTTCTCCCCACGTGCGGTCTGACACTCAAGGTAAACGTCGAAAGCTGACCGGTCATTTGTGTAGCTTGGATCGCCTCGCGAAGGCGAGTACTCGAATTTAACAGTGTGCACCTCAGTGAAGCGACCGCCGGTGAATTCCTTGACGAGTTTAGATGCGAGAGACAAGTTGTGCTTAAGCTCACCGAACAGGTTAAAGCAGAGTGGCTGGCTTGATAACAGGTCATTGAAAATTCTGGGCCTTCCATAAAGCTTTCCTTTGCTCCCCTCTGGATTCAGCACCTCCGACCGAACAACATCACGAATCTTATCAGTGACAAAATTTGCTAGTGACTCTTCCGCCCAGGGCATAGTTAAACGAGAACCTAGTGGTCTAATTTTATCGCGTGACTTATGACTTCCACATTTATATCCCTGTTCTGTCCGCCAAAGCGACTGCAGTAATCTCGCTCGGCGCTGAAACGGTGTCTTGTCTGTCTTCTCAAAGACGAAATTCTGTTCGGCAAGCTGGTCAATATCCATAGGTTACGTTCCTTGGCTCACGCTAACGTTATCCAAGCAAGCGTAGCGTGTATTTTACGCACCGGATTAGTGCGTAAAACTTGATAATAATGCTTAATAATATCGATGTGATTACGTGTACGCCATTGAATATGTATGCCATTTTGTCCAAGTAATATATATGAACGCGCATAAATACATTTGCAGGGAGTGTTTGCTAAAAAAAGGGTGCGTGAAATGCACCCTACGGTTGCGGTTCCCCAAAGCGGGGTGCAGAGGTAACCAGTCTCATTTTGCTATAACAGCGTATGTGGCAAAAAAGCGGAAGTTAACCTCGATAGCAATGAGTATGTCTTTTTATTTATTTGCAGCCAAAACTCTGTTTGCCTTTACCCACCCCAAAACATAATTCTTTGTTTTGGGATTTTCGTACTTTATTGAGATCCAGTCCTTATAAAGGACGTAAATCATCATCACATCGCCGGGAACTACAAATGTGTCTTTCTTTATACATTCGTCCGATGGTCCTGAATAAAGATATAGCCGCTCATTTCCTAAAACTCGGACTTTGGGCTCCCCAGTGATTTGCACGCCGTCAGCGTCAGCTTCGTCCCAGAGATGTGCGCACGCTCCACGATCAGCAATAGCACTGAGAGGGGTCAGCATACATAGTGATATTGCCGCAAGTAAAGATTTAATGTGATTTTTCATGGATTGATAGCGTTTATTTAATTTGACAAAAGTTAAGCTTAACTCGGAATGTTAAAAAAGACAATTTTATTCAACCGCCTTGAAAGCCGCATACAGCCTTGTTGTCTTGGCTTATGCTGAATATAAAACCCGCTTAAACAAATGGATAAGACTCAGATTTCACTGACATCACCAAAACCGCGTTGATTGGAGCAGGTGCGGGAATGCTTGGGTTAAAAGTACGAGCAGTGACGATTCAACGCGTAGGACGATAGACAAAAACGCCCCGGTAAAAACCAGGGCGCTTAGTTATGTCACTGCTGCGTTTTCTTTCGCAGAATTGTTAATTTCAGCCGCGTAATTTCGCAAACGCAGCAGCCATCGCATTGCCTGCGGGGGCGGCTTCTTGTTTGCGTTGTTGCTGGTGTTGGCCGAGGCGTTTGGCGTCGTTGCGGTCGCCGCGTTGTTCCGGTTTGCTGCCGGGTTGCGGTGCGCTGTCGGTGAGGCGCATGGTGAGGGCGATGCGCTGGCGTTTGACGTCGACTTCCATGACTTTGACTTTCACCACCTGACCGGCTTTAACGACGGTGTGCGGGTCTTTGACAAAGGTGTTCGACAGCGCGGAAATATGCACCAGGCCATCCTGATGCACGCCGATATCGACAAACGCGCCGAACGCGGCAACGTTGGTGACGACGCCTTCTAAAATCATATCGGGCTGCAAATCTTTGATGTCTTCCACGCCGTCTTTAAAGGTGGCGGTGGTGAATTCAGGACGCGGATCGCGGCCCGGTTTTTCCAGCTCTTTAATGATGTCGGTGATGGTCGGCACGCCGAATTTATCATCGGCGTATTTGGCGGCGTTCAGCGATTTCAATAAGCTGCTGTCGCCGATCACGCCTTTCACGTCTTTCTTGATATCGGCCAGAATTTTTTCGACCAGCGGATACGATTCCGGGTGAACTGCCGACGCATCCAGCGGATTGCTGCCGTTCATCACGCGTAAAAAGCCAGCGGCTTGTTCAAATGTTTTGTCACCGAGGCGCGGCACTGCGCGCAGATCGGCGCGGGAACTGAACATGCCTTTGGCATCGCGGAAATTCACGATGCTTTGCGCGACGCTGGCAGACAAGCCGGACACCCGCGCCAGCAAAGGCGCAGACGCGGTATTCACATCAACGCCCACCGCATTCACGCAGTCTTCGACCACCGCATCAAGCGAGCGTGCGAGCTGGGTCTGGCTGACATCATGCTGATACTGACCAACGCCGATGGACTTAGGATCGATCTTCACCAACTCGGCCAGTGGGTCTTGCAGACGACGTGCAATCGAGACCGCGCCACGGATGGAGACATCCAGATCAGGCAATTCTTTAGACGCAAATTCTGAGGCGGAATACACCGATGCACCGGCTTCAGAGACAACGATTTTCGTCAGCTTTAATTCTGGTTTGAGTTTGATTAAATCCTGCGCCAGTTTGTCGGTTTCGCGTGAGGCGGTGCCGTTACCAATCGAGATTAATGACACCTGATGTTTTTCAGCGAGCTTCGCCAGCGTATGCAGCGAGCCGTCCCAGTCATTGCGCGGCTGATGCGGGTAAATCGTGGCGTGTTCCATGACTTTGCCGGTCGCATCCACAATCGCAACCTTCACACCGGTACGCAAGCCAGGATCGAGACCCATCGTGGCGCGCGGCCCTGCTGGTGCTGCCAGCAATAAATCTTTGAGGTTGCGCGCAAACACGTTGATGGCTTCGATTTCTGCGCTCTCGCGCAGCTTGCCCATGAGCTCGGTTTCCAGATGCATGAAGACTTTGACGCGCCAGGCCCAGCGCACGGTATCTGCCAGCCATTTGTCGGCCGGGCGATCTTTCTGACTGACGCCGAAACGTGCGGCGATGCGGCTTTCACATGGGTTCAGCGGCGCATCCCATTTTGGTTTTTCTTCTTCGGTATCGAGTCGTAAAGTGACGGTCAGCATTTCTTCACGGCGGCCACGGAACAAGGCCAGCGCGCGGTGCGATGGAATCGTGCCGAGGGTTTCTGAGTAATCGAAATAATCGGCAAATTTTTCACCGGCATCTTCTTTGCCTGCGACGACTTTAGATTCGACGATGCCGTGGTCGTTCAGATATTCGCGCAGTGCTTGCAACAGGCTCGCATCTTCGGCAAAACGTTCCATCAGAATCTGACGTGCGCCATCGAGTGCAGCCTTGGTATCGGGCACGCCAGGGTTGTCGCCGTTGTCGGTGCTGAACGCGGGTTTCAGATAATTGGCGGCTTCGGTTTCCGGCGTCAGCATCGGATCGGCCAGCAAGGCGTCGGCCAGCGGCAACAAACCTGCTTCGACGGCGATCTGCGCTTTGGTGCGGCGTTTCGGTTTATACGGCAGATATAAATCTTCGAGACGGGTTTTGTCTTCGGCGTGGGTAATTGCATCAAGCAATGCCGGTGTCATCTTGCCTTGTTCATCAATCGAGGCGATGATCGCGGCGCGGCGGTCTTCGAGTTCGCGCAGATAACGCAGACGTTCTTCGAGCAGACGCAATTGCGTATCATCGAGGCCACCGGTGACTTCTTTACGGTAACGGGCGATAAACGGTACGGTTGCGCCTTCATCCAGCAAGGCAACGGCAGCGGCCACCTGTACCGGTTTGGCGGCGAGTTCTACGGCGAGTCTTTGTTCAATCGAAGGCAGCATAAATCCAGAATCCAGACAATAAAAAAGCAATGAAGGCGCAGATGATACGCAATTTGCAGCGTTGCGCCAGTCTTGACAGTCGTTCTGACTGCGGTTAATAGTCGGCATTCTGGCGTGGCTTGGTTCCCGCAGCATCCCGGAAGGATGACCCGCAGCGCCGCAAAAAGCCAGCTCAGGAAGTAAAAAAGGGGGAGTATGTGGCGATTTAGGCTTATTCTCTTAATGAAATCAAGGGTGTTTACATATACTGGGGGGGAGTATTTTTAGGGTGATTTTCATGTTTTTCAGCCATCCCAAACAGATCAGACATGCCGCTGTATGGCTGGCGGCGGGCTTGCTGATTTGGCTGATGTCGCTGTCGCTGGTGATACGCCCGGCGCTGGCGGCACCTGCGCCTGCTGACAACAGCCGTGTTGTTCTTGCTGCTGCCATCGCCGCAATCACATCGGCAGCTTCAGTGTCGGCGGCAACTGCAGCAACCGCCAGCAGCGCATTGCAGCCGTCAACATTCGCCTTTGCCGATGGCGGCGTCGCCCTGTTTTATCAATGGGATAAACAGCCGTGGCAGACGGAAACCACTGTGTCTGCATCGACGATTTCTGTGGCTGCGCCGGTGAATCTGATCTTCGTTGTCGCGGGTGCCGGTTGCGGCAGCATGGGACGATATTTGCCGCAGTATTTCACCGGATTGGAAGGTGAATCAGGGGCGACCCGCATCAGCGTTTTGCAGAAGCGCCATATCAGCGATCAGGCCAGCGGCGACGAATGCAGCGAGGCATTTATCCGCGCCGATCATCTGAGTCAGTGGCGCGCCGATCAACTGGCATTCATACAAGCGCAGTTACGCCAATTCAAACAACAAGGCATGCAGCCACGCCGCGTGATTTTGTTGGGTATTTCTGAAGGTGCAGAGCTGGTGCCGCTGTTGGTGCCGATGCTGGCGCACGACCTGCCGCAAATCACGCATCTGGCTTTGCTGGCGAATGCGGGAAACAGCGCGATTCCCACGTACCGCGCGCTCGCTGGCATCTATCCGCATATGCAGCAGGGCTGGAATGTATTGTCCCGCGCATTGGCAAGTTCCCCTGCCGACCCTGAGCAGTCACGCATACACGGACGCAGCTGGCGCTACTGGTCGGAAATCGCTGGCGTTGATCAGACGCGCAATCTGATTAACGCTCGCTTACCTGTCTTCGTTGGTATCGGTGAGGCGGATACCTTAATCCCGCCGGGAGCGGCAAACGCCTTGAGAAAAGCGTTCAGCGATGCCGGACGCAGCAATTTGCAATTGTGTGTTTATCCCGGTGCTGATCACGGCTTGCGTGGTGAGCATAAAAATTATCTGCCAGATTTTATGTGGCAACTGGATCAGTGGTTGATGGATGAAGAGAATCCGAAGCCCAGCTTCCGGTGATGGAGTTTGATTAAAAGCAAAGTTTATTTGCTGCAAAAATAATAATTTTGAAAAAGTGTTGTTTTGTATGTTTTGCTAACAATTTTAAGCATTACAAAAACAAACGCGCTCTTTATAATTTCCCGTTTTAATGCTGGTCATGCCTTGGTAATACCTTATTTTGCAGGGCAGTATTTATCACTTTGTACGATGTGTACCTGATCGTTACAAAAATGATGTTGCTAGTCCGGCCGCCTTTTTCAACACTCAAATATATAAGCTAAATGCGCCTCTCTTCCTTCTCGCTCACACCTCTGGTTGCTGCTCTGGTTCTCACTGGTTGCGTTACGACGCAAACCCACGACAGCAAAGTCTCTAACTCACTGGCAGTTGTTAAAACCGGGCAGATCGAGGATGCGATCCGTCAGGTCGAAGAACAGACACAAGGCAAAAATCAGAATGATTTATTGCTGAATCTGGAAAAAGGCGAACTGATGCGTATCGGTAAGCGTTATCAGGACAGCTTGAATGCGCTGACGATTGCCGACACCAAGGTCAAAGAGTGGGAAGAAAACGCTAAAAGTAATCCGCAAAAATTGATGAGCCAGATCGGCGCCACGATCATGGGCGATGCCAGCCGCGATTACGAAGGACAGGATTACGAAAAAGTGATGCTGACCGTGCGGATGGCGATGGATCGTATCAATCTGGGTGATCTTGATACTGCCCGCGTCGATATCAAACGCACGCATGAGCGTGAAGCGGTGATTGCTGAATTCCGTTCCAAAGAAACAGAGTCCGCCGAAAAGGAAGCGAAAGAAAAAGGTGTAACAACCAGTAACAAGGAAATTAACGGTTATCCGGTTGAAACCCTGAATGACCCTGAAGTGCTGAAACTGAAGAACGGTTACCAGAATGCACTGAGTCATTACCTCGCAGGTTTTGTATACGAAGCCCTGAATGAACCGGGTCTGGCGGCACCAGGCTATCGCAAGGCGATAGAATTGCGCCCGGATTTACCGGTACTGGAAGATGGTTTGAAGGGCCTCGATCAACGCACCAGTTTCCGTCGCAAAAAAGGCGTGACGGATGTCTTGTTCGTGGTCGAAACCGGTAATGCACCAGCCCGCCAGTCGCAGAAATTTGCGTTGCCTTTGCCAACCTCGCGCGGCCTGGTGACCGTATCGCTGACTTTCCCTGTGATCCAGCCGGATAAAGAAGCGGCGGTGATCCGCTCGGTGAATATCGCCAATCAATCTTTGCCAACGGCATTGATCACTGATTTTAACGTGATGGCACGTCGTGCATTGAAAGATGAAATGCCTGGCATTTATACCCGCGCTGCGATCCGCGCAATTACCAAAGGCGTGGTGCAGGATCAGGTCAATAAAAACTTCGGCGCACTCGCTGGTCTGGCTGCTAATATAGCCGTGGTAGCGACTGAAGGCCCGGCAGATGATCGTATGTGGCGTAGTTTGCCAGAGCGCGTCTTTATTGCTCGTGCGTTTTTACCACCGGGCGAATATGATGTGAATTTTTCGGGTCGTCCTGGCGAAAGCACCAAGCTGAGTATTGATGGTCGTTACATGGTGGTGCCAGTGCGTTTGTATCCGAACAAAACTTATGTCGGTGATCTGGCAAAATTCGGTAGCGTGACACCAGCGGCGCAAATCGCAGCAGAAACGCCAGCGGTAAAAGCCGCACCGACGAAGCCAGCGAACAGAAAAGCAGCGCAGAAGCAGGTGAAACCAGCTGCTGCAACTGCAGGCGCTAACTAAGTAAAACTGGCAAGACGACAGAAACCAGTCGATTTAATTGATGTACAAAGTTACTAAGGAAAAATCTCCATGATGTCTAAAAAAATTGCCGTTTGTGCGGCTGTCATCGCAGCCTGCTTTGCTGCACCGGTCATGGCCGAAGATGTGCCAAATGCAGTTTCTCCCGGCATTGCTGCGAAATTAATGGTGCGCGGCACGCTCGAAGGTGTGCAGGTGACTGATCTGCGCGGTCAGCGTCGCAATGATGTGCTGGTTGTGCAGGCCGAAATGTATAACACCACGGCGAAAGATGTGCGCGTGTATTACCGTTTCCGCTGGACAGATGCGGCCGGTATGCAGGTTGGCGACGGCGAAGTCTGGAAACCATTGATGATACTGGGTAAGCAAAGCCAGCTCGTCAAAGGCACAGCCTATGGCCCGCAAGCGACAGATTTCAAAATCGAAATGAGTGCTGAGCCACGTTAATCACAGATTTGTTTTAAAAAAATTGTACAGAACTACGGAGTTATTATGAAACGCATTTCCTCTTTATCTACCACTTTGTGCCTGATGATTCTGGCCGTGACTTCTCTGTCTGCCTGCCAGACAAAATTATCGCAGCCGACAGTCAGCCTCGCGCGTCAGGTCAATTATGGCGACAACAAAGCGGTAGAAACAGTGACGAATGAATTCGGTTCGACTGACCTGCAAATGATTGCAGAAAAAATGGTCGGTTCCTTGCTCGAAGATCCGGCACTGGCAAATCGCCCGACACTGACACTGGCTGGCGTGCGCAATAAAACCAGCGAATACATCGACACTAAATCGATCATGAACAGTATTCAGACTGCGCTGGTGAAAAGTAAAAAAGTAAAATTCACACGTAGCGCTGATGAAATGCAGCAAGGCGTGGATGAGTTGCAACGTCAGAATCAAAGCGGTTTGTACAAATCCCAGGGTAAAGCCAAAGTGGGCAACATGACGGCAGCGAAATATTCACTCGAAGGTGAAATCGTTTCTATCGTCAAACAAAATTCCACGACCAAAGATGTGTTCTACAAGATGACATTGAAACTGTATGACATCGAAGATGGTTCCATCGAATGGCAGGATGAAAAAGAAATCCGTAAAACATCGAAAAAATAATCAGCCCTGATCAATCTTTAACCGGTTTTTAACCGGCTCCTGAAGGACGCAAGATGTTGAATATGAAAAAAATTCTGGCAGGCGTTTTCTGCTCCGCAGCGGCATGCAGCGCTCTGGCAGCAGAACCGAAAATTGCCGTGACCGATCTGACTTACGAAGAAAAAGTCAGCGAGTATTTCCGTGTCGTTTCTGCCAGCAGCAAAAGCAGCGTCAAAGGTAGCTACAGCGAACGCGAAACCGATCGCAGCTATTCACAACGCGGCAAAATCGATGCCAAGAGCGAAAGCAATTACTACGAAGCGGAAGGTTTTTACACCTATATCGATCGTGGCGAATTAAAAACCTACACGGCTGATTTAAAAGGTGCGATGATCAAAGGCGGTGGCGTGCATCTGATTCAGGCGCGTCCGTATGTTGGTAAACCGATGGAAAAAATTTACGACATCATCGGTCGCATCAAACAAGGCATGTATCCCGGCGCGGATTATGTGTTGTTTGGCACAGTCAGCAATATCCAGTTCCGTCAGGAAAGCAATCAACTGCAATACGGGAATTCGATGACAGCCAGCCTGTCACTCGATCTGGTGGCCGATTTCAGCTTGATTAATACCAAAACCTATGAAGTCAAAGCGGCTTTCAGCGCGAGTGGTTCCGGTGTTGATACCAAGATCATCAGCCGTGCCGGTGATCGCGTTGTCTTCAATCGCGGCAAGGTCATGCAGGAAACGTCACGCAGTCTGGCAGATGCCGCCTATAACGAGCTGATGGTGCAGTTCGGTTTACCACGCGGTGCGAACCGTCCGGCGAATGTCAATGGTCAGCCAGTGGTACCTGCAGTGCCTGTGCAAAATACAGAACCAGTGACGGTGTATCGTTAATCAGCCGTCGCTGTCTTAGCTACAAAAGCCAGCAGAAATGCTGGTTTTTTTATGTCAGTTCCATCCGCGAAACTGCGTAATATTTTGTGTGAAATTGTTGCGTAAAATGGCATTTTTAGGGGAGTATAAGCAAAAAATGCCATCATCTCCTTATGAAATAAGGGCTTTAAAATATACTCCGGGGAGTATATTTGATGCCAAATGACAGACTGGTGCCGTCACTGAACACCTGGTCGGTCGCATAGCTGATCTGCGCGAGATGTTTATTTTATGTGCCGCTTTGGCGGAAATGTCTGTCTGAATTTTTTTGAATGGGTGATTGAATGATGAAACATAAACCGTTTGCGCTGCTGTTCTTCGCCGCCATTTTTGCCCTTGCCGCGAATGCCGGGAATGCTGCAGGGGCCGGTCAACATGCCCCTGTATGCGTTGATATGAAAGGCATACGGGCAGAAGCTGAGTGCCTCTCTCATGAGCTTGATTTGAAAGAGGCTCAATTTAAAAAGTACTATCTGGCAGCGCAGAAGCAGGATATAAAAATATACGGCGGCAACGCCGAGGAATTGGCTGAATCACAGCAGTTGTGGGAAAAGTATCTGCGAAAGCATTGCGACTATCTGTACAGCCGTGAGCAAGGTACTGCCCGGATACGCGATTCTGCCGAGTGCCAGTTGCGACTGTATGACGAGCGCATTGACGAAATATGGGTTTCGTATTTAAGGTATTTTGGTTCTGCTGAGCCGGTTCTTCCCGATCCACGGAAATAATGTTTCTTCATGGCGCAGATGCTTTGCAGCGATTGTAGTCGCACCATGCATGAAATAGGCAACGTGCGTGGTCATGATGGCCTATACTGAATCTTCACTTGCATACGCGGGTGTTTATCCGGAGTCAGATCATGAGCAAAGTTACCAAGAGCAATAAAGAAACCAAGAAGCAGGCCTCATCCACTCCTAAAGAAAAAAAGGCAGCAAAGGAAGCGAAGAAAGTAGCGAATGCTGTTATTCCCTGGACACCGCGCGCATAACCGCGTTGACTTGAGCGAAAAAAAACGATGCGTTGAACTGCATCGTTTTTTTTCGCCGGTCAATGTTAGCGATCAATATCAGCGATAAATATCGGGCCGATGAATTTCCATAAAATTTTCTGGCGTTGCCGGTGAGCGGAAACCAAATTTTTCATACAGGCCACGGGCAGAACTGCTGACCAGTATAAAGCGGCGTATGTTTTGCAGATCAGGATGATCCTGTATCACTTCCAGCAGACGGCGGCTATGACCTTGGCCACGGAAATCCGGCAAGACAAACACATCCATCAGATAGGCAAATGTCGCATGGTCTGTGACTACCCTGGCAAACGCGATTTGTTTGCCGTCAATAAATCCACCAAAGCACAGGGAATGCTCAATAGAGCGTTGTACCGTTTCCAGCGGAATCCCTCGCGCCCACGGTGATGTCGTGGATAAGAAATCGTGTATCAGCGCAATGTCGAGCGCGGTTTTATCTGTCGTAATGTGCATAAAAATTCTTTTCCGATCAGCTGCGTTGTCCGCCTGTAACACGTTCTATGCCAGCGAGGTCGCGCCAGCTTTGTACTTGCGTGTAGCCCGCGCCGTTTAACAAAGCGCGCACATCCTCGGCCTGATGATAACCATGTTCCATCAGCAGCCAGCCTTGTGGCGCAAGATGCGTATGCGCGCCGCTGATGATGTGCCGGTAAGCGCTGAGGCCGTCTGCATGATCGGTGAGGGCATTAATGGGTTCAAAGCGCAGATCGCCCTGGCTCAGATGTGGGTCATCTTTGACGATGTAGGGCGGGTTGCTGACGATGGTCTGAAATACCTTGCCCGTAAGCGCGCTGTACCAGTCGCTGTGCAGCAGTTGCAGGCGATCAGGCGGCAGTAAACGCGCGGCATTTTTGTTTGCTACCGTGAGTGCCTCAGTGCTGATATCGACCGCGCAGACATCCAGATCCTGGCGTTCGTGGCCAATCGCAATCGCAATCGCACCGGAACCTGTGCCGAGATCGAGTAGGCTGGAGTTTTGCGGTGCGAATTGCAAACCGAGTTCCACCAGCAATTCTGTATCGGGTCGTGGGATCAATACCGCTGGTGAGGTATAAAAGGGCAGACCGAAAAACTCACGTTCACCGGTCAGATACGCGATGGGCTCGCCAGCTAAACGACGTTGCTGCAATTCGACAAACTGAGACATTTGCTGCGCGCTGAGCTGATAGTCCGAGCGGGTAATCAGTTGTATGCGGCTAAAGCCAGTCACATGCATCAGCAACATACGTGTTTCCAGCTTGTCCAGCGGCGACAAGCGCTCATGATCGGCAATGCTGAGCGGCTGTCCTGCTGTCATCAGTGACGCTTTCCGAACATGCCGGTTTTTTGTTTTTGAAAAAACAGTACGATCAGCGTGAGACTGAAAATAACAAACCAGATCATGGCCCAGGTCGGAATCGCCAGACCGAAGATCGGTGGATAGGGTGTTTCACACAAACCGTCTGCGCGGAACAGGATAGGAAACCATTCCGACAAGAAGATTTTATTGAGCCCGGTTTCCAGCGGATCGATACCGCAGGAAAGCGTAGGATTCGACAAGACATACAGATGTTTGCCTGCGATGCCGATGCCGCCGAATGCTGATAAACCTGCGAGACCTATGCCGTAACGGCGCGCATCGGCAGGAAGAAACGCAGCGATCAGGCTGAACAGCGCGATGGCAAGGAATGCGTAACGCTGGAAGACGCATAAGGGACAAGGCAGCATCAGCTCAACGATTTGCAGATAGAGGGCAACCGCTATCAGTAGCAGGCAGGTGGCAGAGATGCCGAGTAAGACGAATTTAGAGGAACGCATGTAGGTCATTCGTAAAATGAAAGCGGATGCCAGCTTACACGCTATTTAAAGCCTCATGTTTATAAGAAACTAAATAGTATGGAATGCCGGTGTTGCTGGCGCTGTTGGTACCGTGACTTGGATAGTTTAATCGTCTCCAAGTTCCGCAAGGAGTTCAGCCTGGTGTTCTGCGATCAGGGCATTGCTCAGTTCGGTCAGATCGCCATCCATAATGAAATCGAGTTTATATAAAGTCAGATTGATGCGGTGATCGGTCATGCGGCCTTGCGGATAATTGTAAGTGCGTATGCGCTCACTGCGGTCACCGGAACCGATCAGGCTCTTACGGGTTGCTGCCTCTTTTGCCTGTTTCTCTCTTAACTGACCATCCATGATCCTGGTGGCCAGCACCCGCATCGCCTGCGCCTTATTCTGATGCTGGCTGCGGCCATCCTGACATTCGACCACGATACCGGTAGGAATATGCGTCAGGCGCACAGCAGAATCAGTTTTATTGATGTGCTGCCCGCCAGCACCGCTGGCGCGGAAAGTGTCGATACGCAGATCGGCATTGTTGATGATCACGTCGGCGAGCTCATCGGCTTCCGGCATCACGGCGACCGTGCAGGCGGAAGTATGGATGCGGCCTTGCGTTTCTGTCGCCGGAACGCGTTGCACACGATGTCCGCCGGATTCAAATTTCAGCTTGGAATACGCACCCAGACCGGCGATACGCACGATCACTTCTTTGTAGCCGCCAAGCTCAGAAGGCGACTCCGACATCATCTCTACTTGCCAGCGGTTACGTTCAGCGAAACGGGTGTACATGCGCAATAAATCACCGGCAAACAAGGCAGCTTCGTCACCGCCGGTGCCAGCGCGGATTTCCAACAGGATGTTACGTTCATCGTTGGGGTCTTTGGGCAGCAGCATTTTTTGCAAATCGGCTTCCAACGTTTGCATTTTTTCTTTTGCGGCTTCTATCTCATCTTGCGCAAATGCTTTCATGTCGGGATCGTTGAGCATTTCCTGTGCTTCGTCCAGATCGGCTTGTTCCTGCTGATAGTTTTTGTAGAGAGCGACGAGTGGGTCTAATTCCGCATGCTCGCGATTGAGTTTGCGGTAATTGTCCATGTCGTTGGTGGCGCCTTCCTGCATCAGCAGGTGACCAACTTCGTCGAGACGTTCAGCCAGCTGATCCAGCTTGGAGAGCATTGATGGTTTCATACGGGAAGAATAGTAGGTGAATCCGGAAGGAACTGCCGTCAGGCTTGAAAACAGTACCCGTCAAAGATGATGCAGAAAGTCTGCATCAGAGAGAAAAGCAGAATCCGCTAACGCTTGGTGCGGAATAATTGCGGCAACAAGCTCGCCAGACGAGCCCGTTCATCGCCACTGGCCTGATGCAATGCCTGTTGCGGGCCATGCAGGAATTTGGCTGTAATACCTTTGGACAGTGCTTCGAGCACGGCGTCGATATCTTCACCGCGCGCCAGCATTTTACGAGCGCGTTCGAGTTCCATTAAGCGGAGTTGCTCGCTGCTTTCATGCAGATCCTGAATGACGGGTACCACTGCACGACCATCGATCCAGTGCATAAAGGATTGCACCCGTGTTTCGATAATGGCCTCTGCCTGCGCCACGGCTGCCTGACGGCTTTCTATACCGGTCTGCACGACACTGCCGAGATCATCCACAGTGTATAAAAATACGTCATCGAGTTTGCCGACTTCCGGTTCAATATCGCGCGGCACTGCCAGATCGACCATGAATACAGGACGATGTTTGCGTGCTTTGACAACACGCTCAACTAGCCCTAATCCTATGATTGGTAACGAAGATGCAGTGCAGGAGACGATGATGTCGAACTGTGGCAGTTGTTGCGGTAAGTCAGCAAGGCGGATCGCTTTACCATTGAAACGATGGGCAAGAGCCTCACCACGTTCCAGGGTGCGGTTGGCGATGGTCAGCGATTTCGGATTTTGCGCTGCGAAATGCGTGGCGCAGAGTTCTATCATTTCACCTGCGCCGATAAACAGCACATGCTGATCGGCAATTTTGTCAAAAATACGCTGAGACAAGCGCACCGCTGCTGCAGCCATAGAGACGCTGTGCGCGCCGATTTCCGTGGTGCTGCGAACTTCTTTAGCTACCGCGAAAGTGCGTTGAAACATCTGATGCAGATAGGTGCCAAGACCACCGGCAGCTTCTGCCTGACGTACCGCATCTTTCATTTGTCCCAGAATCTGCGGCTCGCCCAGCACCATGGAATCCAGGCCGGAAGCAACGCGGAACGCATGACGGACGGCATTGTCTTGCGGCAGGGTGTAGAGGTGTGGGCGTAAATCAGCGTAAGGCAACTGATGAAAATCTGCCAGAAAATGTGCAGTAGCATCGACCGGATTTGCTGCTGCACAAGCTGCATAGAGCTCAGTGCGGTTGCAGGTCGATAAAATCGCCGCTTCATTGCCATACGAATGCGTGGAGTTTGCTGCGTTGTTGCCAAACCATGCACGTGCAGCCACCACCGCCTGACCTATCTGTTCAGGCGAGAAGGCGACTTTTTCGCGCAGCGAGAGCGGCGCAGTCGTGTGGTTGAGTCCAACAGCAGTCAGTTGCATGCGATGTGGGGCGTAAGATCAGACCATCATTATAACGCGTTGGCGGCATTAATTTCCGTCCGGATGGGCTTGATGTAGCTCAAATGGTGCTTGATGGCAATCTGATATTGAAAGTGGTACCTTCATTCGGTGCGCTGCTGAAATCGATCTGTGCATGATGGCGATCGAGAACCGCTTTCACAAACACCATGCCCAGTCCTATTCCATCATTTTTGGGTTGATCAATGCTGTTGAAGCGTTGAAAGCGTTGAAATAGTTTGCTTTGTTCCGCGCGCGGTATGCCGTAACCCTGATCGCTGATGCTGCAGACGATATTTGCACCAGCCAGATGTTGTTCATAGGCCAGTGTGCAGCTAATGATGGTGTCGCGCGGGCTGTATTTGACGGCATTCGACAGCAGATTCGTCAGAACCCGCGTGAACAGTGAGCGGTCGGCGCGAATCGGATATTCTCCATCCGGGATCGTGCACTTGATGCGTATGTTTTTACTCTTGGCCAGCGACCACATTTCTTCCGTCGCATCCAGCAACACCGTCTGTAAATCAAGCTCTTCAAAACGGTAATCCTGCGATTCGGCGCGAGCCAGCTGGACGAAATTATCGGCCAGCCCCAGCGTGATGCGTGAGGCTTTTTCAATCCGGGAAATAAATTCCGCCTGCGGCAATGCGGTTGCTGCATCCTGCTGCATTTCCAGCAAAGCAAGTATCGATGCTTGCGGCGCGCGCATGTCGTGCGAGATGAAATGCAGGGTTTCATCGCGGCTGCGCTCGGCGGCGCGGATGGCGGTGATATTGATAATACTGACTATCCAGCCGACCAGTTGCTGGCTGGCGCTGTAACAAGGGGCGCTTTTGATCAGTAAATCCTGACCTTGCGGATCCCTGACTTCGACGCCTTGCTTCATGCGTGCCGTATGTTTGAGATCCAGCAGATTCCACCAACTGAAACTACCGGTCTGATTTTCGTCAGACTCCATTGGCGCAGACATTCGGGCAAATAAATACGGTAGCAGGGAATCGTTCACTTTGGGTAATCCCTGACTGGCAAAATAACTGAGTGCCGGCGGATTAGAGAGTAAAACATTACCATCGGTGGTGGTCACCAGTGTCGCATCTGGCAAGCTGGCCAGACTGTCGCTGACGAATTGGCGTAAGTCACGAACTCTGTCGGCAGCGACGCGCACGGCATTGATACTTTGTTCCAGCGTATCTGTCAGAACCGGTGCGCTTTTTTCTTCTTCGTCATCAATAAATTCTGGCAGCAGATGAGGCTCTTTTTCCAGAAGCGTAAATTCTTCGCCCAGATACTTAATCGCTGCTTCCAGCCTGCGCCAGCTCCACACCGGGTAGGCAATGATTAAGGCCAGCAACGAAGTCGACGGTGATATCCATTTTCCTGCATAGCGCATGGCAAGGAAACTGCCTGCAGCAGCACCGAAGATAAACAGAATAGTCAGTAGCAAGGCTTTTCGTGGTGATAGCAACTGATAAGAGATCAGTGCCGCCAGCAGCAACAACAGGTTGTATAAAGCCACCTGCCAGGCTGGAGCAAAATCAATGGCACGTTCATCCAGCAGGCTGGCCAGAATATTGGCATTGATTTCAATTCCAGAGATGGTGCCATCGTTGCCTGATACCGGTGTCGGAAATGAATCGGCCATGCCCAATGCCGTTGGACCAATCAGAATATACTTATTTTTTAAGAACTCTGCGGGAACTTCGCCGCGTAGTACTGATACATACGGAACGGATTTAAAATGTCCGCTGCTGCCGTAAAACGGAATATGCATCTGGTAATCACGCTGCCACAGGTCGGCCTGATTATTTTCTTTGCGCAATCGCACGGGCAGTCTTTCTCCCGGCAGATATTTTTCGGTACCGTAAGCAGTGTTTTGCGCAACATCTTTTAACGCAAGTGCAAAGTGAGGCCACCATTCGCCTCGTGATCCTTCACGCAGAAAGACACTGCGTGCCACACCGTCTTTGTCGAGTTCGATATGGATGTGGCTGATCTGCCGTGCCGCATTTGCCAGCAGGGGAATGGGGCGCGCAGCTACCAAACCTTTTCCGCCATTTTGTGAGACCAAGGGTAAAACGACCTTGTTGCTCTGAGCGATAGCATCCGCCAGCAGTTGGTCGCCGTTGATCTGATTGCCAGCTTGTGGGTATTCTGCTTCCGTCAACAGAATATCCATACCAATAGCGGCAGGTGTTGCCGCATTGATGTGCTTTAACAGTTCCGCATGCCGTTGCCGTGGCCAGGGCCATTTCCCCAGCTCGCTCAGGCTGTAATCATCAATCGCCACAATCAGAATGTCGTCACGCGCTTCGCGGCTGTTGAGTTGCATGTAGCGATCATAGGCAACCATATCCAGCCGTTCCAGGCTTTTAAAGTTAACCATAGCAACAGTCAGAATACAAAGCAGCAGACTTAGTATCAGCCACTCGCGAAACGCGATGCGCTCCACCTGTATATATCTGGTTGCCATACCTTAACCGTTAAAATCCACTGCGAATGGCACCGCTGCCACTATTGATTGCCTCGCCATCACTTGTCGTCCAGCGCGACTGGATGGTGATCTTCTGTGTGGCGGAGAAGGCACCAACGTAGCCATCGGCATCCGTTGCCCGCACGCGGATATAGTATTCACCGGCGGTCGGGCGTGGAATTTTCAGCTCAGCCTGATCTGATTCCTGTGATAAATACAGTCGTTTAAATTCTGCATCAAGTGCGATTTGAATCAGGAATTTTTGCCCCGGTTCTGCTGTCCAGTTGAACGAAATCTGTTTGCTCTGAGAATCGCTGAAAGAGGCTGTTGCTTGTGGTGGTAATTTTTGGAAGCTCTGAATATCGCCGTACGGCCCCTGATCAAATTGGCCATTTTTTTGTATGACAGTCGCAATGCGCCAGAAATATTCTCCTTGTGGCAATGTGCCGGAGAATTGCACATCCTTGATGTCTGCCTGATCCAGAATAATGTTTTTGAACGCTGCGTCTTTCGCGACTTGCAAATGGTAAGCGTAGGCGTGCGCCGCTTCTGTCCAGGTGAAGTCAACACTGGCCGCCCGCACTTTATTTTTGGGTTGTATCGAGAATGGTGGCTCTGGTCTTGCTTTCAGAGTGAAAGCTGTCGTGAGTGGCAAACCCTCCAGCCCCAGTGCATCAATTGCTGTCAGGCGGACAAAATACTGGCCGTCGTCCAGTCCATCAAATTTGAAGCGATTTTCTTTGAAACGGTTCTCTGCCAGGACATCCAATGCCTGCGCATCTCTGGCAATCTGCACCCGATACGCGGCGGTCACCGCGGATTTCTGTGCGATGAACTGCACGGTGGGGCGCGTTTGCATTGCATAACCAGCTTCTAATACTGGCGGTGGCAGCAAATCAACGGCTTTTCCGACACCATTTGCGCCGACGATGTTTCCTTTGCCCGCTGGCAGTATCAGTTCGTTCGTCTTTTTGTTACCCGTTCCGACCGCAACACCACCTTCCAGAACTTCATTCGCGGTACCGTCAGGGTTGATGCCAACGCGGAAATGTGTACCGCGCACACCCGCAACCGCCAGAGGCGAGCGTACTTCAAAACGTCCTTTGTTACTTGAAAGACTAGTAACGCGGGATTCGACTTTTCCTTCAGATAAAGAAATCTCAGTTCTGGGACTGGCGACGTACTTTGTTTTGCGTAATTTACTCAAGCTGACCTGGCTATTCGACGGAATGGACACGCGCGATTCGTCTGGAAATGCCAGCGTTAAAAATCCGTTTTTTCCGGTGGTGATGCTGGTTCCTTCTTTCACCACTGTCCCGATGGACAAAGCTGTTTCTGTACCATCGACTGTTTTAAACGTCGGGTTGCCTGCCAATGCAACAACACGGGCTTCACTTGCTTCTTCCGGTAACAGATCCGCCGGGATCAGGATCGCCGTGCCGATGGGGATGGCCCTGTCATTGGCAATATGATTGCGTTTGCTGAGCACTTCCCAGTTTTGGGATTTATTAGTAAATCGCTTTGCGATGCCAGTTAAGGTGTCGCCTTGTAAAGCGAAATAGGTCATGTCCGGTGGTGTGGCCGCGATGCTGCCAGGTTCGCCGGTGACTTTTGCCGCCAGCAACAGCGGGGAGTACGTAAGAAAAACCGCAAGCAGAGTGCAGACTGATAATTGCCGACGGAGTGTAGGTGAGCCTGAACTCATGCGCATATCCTATGTATCAAAATTCTGTGCATTAAATGCAAACCGGGTCAGACTATGCTGACCCGGAAATTTATTCTGCTGTAACCTGTTCTAGTCTGTAGCCATAACTATAAACAGGTGCCAGCCTGTAGCCGTTTTCAGGCCTCAATTCCAGTTTGCTGCGCACCCTGGAGATATGAGTGTCCATGGTTCTGGACGGAATATCGACATCGCGCGACCAGACCGCTTCCAGTATGTATGCGCGGGATAAGGGGCGACCGAGATTGCGGAATAACAGCAGCGCGAGATCGAACTCTTTTTGCGTCATTTCTACCGGCTGATCGTTAACGCTGACACGACCAGCGCGCGTCTCAAACTTGTAGATGCCGAATTGCAGATGTTCTGACGCCGTCTGCGTCGGATACGCCCGGCGCAACAGCGCCTGCACCCTGGCCACCAGTTCACTGCGGCGGATAGGTTTGATCATGTAGTCGTCTGCACCAGCAGCGAGGCCAGCGACGATGTCGTCTTCACCTGAGCGACTGGTCATAAACAAAACCGGCAGCGTTGGTGAGAGCTTTTCCCGCACCCAGTGCAGAATTTCAGTGCCATTCAGATCGGGAACCTGCCAGTCCAGTATCAGCATATCGTAGCTTTCGCGACGCAGCTGATGCAGCATTTCTTTGCCGCTTAAAAAAGGATGACATGTATGACCAGCCGCATTCAAAATAGTGCAGACCAGCTCCAGCAGATTATTGTCGTCGTCAAGTACAGCGATTCTCATGGATAGTTATCGTTAATGTCTGGCAATTGAACAGGGTCTTATCATTATATCGAAAGCAAGTAAGAAAAATGAAATTTGTTAAAAAATGTAACCCGTAAAAATAACATTTGCAACGAAATTTATTTCTTTATTACCGCATCGATCATTCTTCTTTAAGCATTACCTCGTTAAGTGATGTGAAACACCGATCTGATTCATTCAAGGCGAACGCATTGCAGACTTGTCCGCCTCAGTTGCTCATCCAGTTGCTGACTCAACTGTTTAATTACGTAGTTCTAATTCAGGCAAAACAACATTCACATCCAGCACTTCAAGATTCCCTTGCTTATCAAGAGAGACGGTAATGTCCTCCGGACTGACTTTGGTGTATTTTGAAATGACAGCGATCAGCTCCTCGCGCAACGCGGGCAAAAAATCGTAACCTTCACGACCTGTGCGTTCACGGGCGATGATGATCTGTAAGCGTTCTTTTGCCACATTGGCAGTTTTTGGTTTGCTATTAAATAAAAAAGAAAGCAAGGCCATGTTTATTTACCTCCGAAAATACGCTGCAGTAAGCCTGGCTTTTCGTAAGTGATGAAGCGCAACGGAACTTCCTGACCGAGGAAGCGGGTGACCAAATCTTCATAAGCATCAGAGACATCACTGCCTTTCATGTGTATAGCAGGGTTACCCTGATTCGACGCATGTAATACAGCCTCTGATTCCGGGATCACACCAATCAGAGGGATACGCAAAATTTCCTGTACATCGGTATACGACAGCATTTCACCGGCTTCAACACGTTTTGGTGAATAGCGTGTGATCAGTAAATGTTCTTTGACTGGCTCGCCGCCGGCTTGTGCGCGTTTAGACTTCGCCTGAATGATACCGAGAATACGGTCAGAATCACGTACTGAAGACACTTCCGGGTTGGTAACAACGATTGCTTCGTCAGCAAATGTCAGCGCCATGACGGCACCGCGTTCGATACCTGCCGGTGAGTCGCAGACGATGAATTCAAAGTCCATTTTTGCCAGATCATTCAGCACGCGCTCAACACCTTCTTCTGTCAGTGCATCTTTATCTCTGGTCTGTGAGGCGGGCAGTATGAACAGGTTATCGCAATGCTTATCCTTGATTAATGCCTGATTCAGGGTTGCTTCACCGCTGATGACATTCACCAGATCATAGACCACGCGGCGTTCGCAACCCATGATCAGATCCAGATTGCGCAGACCGACGTCAAAATCCAGTACGGCTGTTTTATGCCCGCGCATTGCCAGACCTGAGGCAAAACTTGCGCTGGAGGTGGTTTTTCCTACGCCGCCCTTGCCGGATGTTACAACAATGATTCTTGCCACAAAAAACTCCTTTTTCTATTCGAAATAACTGAAATATAGGGCGTTATCCGACCGTTTTTACCGATGATACTTCAATACTGTCACCAATCAGCCTTACTTGTGCGGGATGTTGTGCCTGCAAATCCGGGAAGCCATTTTCAAATGTCCGGTAGATGCCGGCAATCGACACCAGTTCCGGTTCCATTTGCAGTGCAAAAATTCGTGATTCTGTATTGCCGGTAGCGCCAGCTAATGCGCGTCCGCGCAGCGTAGAGTAAATATGGATGCTGCCGTCGGCGATAACTTCCGCGCCGTTATTGACTGAGGCTGTAATAATCAGGTCTGCGCCGCGGGCATAAATACGCTGACCAGCGCGGACCGGTGTATCGATCACCATTGCCGGATTATTGCGGATAATCACTTGTGGTTCAGCTTTTGCTGCCGGCGCCGGTACTTCGGCTTGCGCTGCGATCACTTCTGGTTCGTGGCGTGGTTTGCTTACCACATCAATACTTAAACCATGTGAACGGATGATCGCATAATCCTCTTCGCGCGCATTGCGAACCGCGACCGGATGCAAGCCATGCGCTTTGAACAGTGGGATCAGCGCATCCCAGTCAACGGTTTCTGCAGCGATGCTTTCAACGTCAATGACTGCGAATTCATCGTCAAAAAAATCCGGTGAACCAGCAGTCATTTCCTTTAAGGCAGCTTCCAGCGCAGGAGTGGACGCTTCATGCAGCAAGACAGCGACAGCGACAACGGTGGAAATTTTTATTTCTATGGGCTTACGCGTCAGACTGTTTTGCATGGCATTCATCAGAAAAGGAAAGGCAGTCGCCAGCGTATCATTATTTTGTGCTCAGGAAATCATCCGCAGGATATCGATACGCGTTTCGGCAGGTAAGCTTGATACCTGCTAAAAGGACTCATCCTACCAATTGACAGAAAAGATTGCAAAAATAAGCAAGGTTTTCTTGCGCCAAGCGGCAAATCCACGACGCTTATCTGTAAAATTTTCCATGTGGAAAATTTATGTAACAGACGTAAGCGGATATAAGCAGAAATCATCTCTATTGATGAAACGATGTCTAGAACGCATGCGCAGTGTGCAAATTGTCCAGGATATCTGCTTTTAACGGTGAGAGCGTCGCTTGTGCACGATTCCTTGGTCGTTGAAGTCCGGGACGGAAGACAGATCTGACATTGCCTGCGTCGCGATCCAGCAGAATAATGCGGTCGCTCAGATAAAGCGCCTCATCAATATCGTGTGTGACCATGATTATCGTCAGTCCATGCTCTTGCGCCACGCTGAGCAGCAAATCCTGTAATTTCATGCGGGTGAACGCATCCACCGCAGAAAATGGTTCATCCAGCAGCAGTAACTTCGGGCGAGAGTACAACCCTCGGGCGATTGCTACGCGTTGTGCCTGTCCGCCGGATAACTGCTTAGGCAGCGCATTTTCATATCCGGACAAGCCGACTTCCGATAGCAGATGGGGCACCGATGAGTGTTCTGTGACTGTTTGCGCAGGGTCGAAGGCAATGTTGGCGGCGACGCTCAGCCAAGGAAACAAGCGGGGCTCCTGAAATATAAAACCGATATCCTGGCTGACACCATATAGCCGCTTACCTTCGAGTTGTATTTGTCCACGGTAATCACGATCAAGCCCGGCAATAATGGAGAGCAGGGTGCTTTTGCCGCAACCGCTGGCACCGATCAGGCTGACGATCTCACCGCGCTGTATATCGATTTGTAGAGAATGCAATACCTGGCGGCTGCCGTAGTGTTTGTCGTCGATACTGACATGCAGGAAATCGCTCATGCGGATGTTCCTTCTGCCTGATAAGTATCGCGCCAGGAAAGCAGGTGGCGTTCCAGTTGCTGCATACCCCAGTCACTGATTTTGCCGAGCAAGGCAAGTAATGCTATGGCCGCCAGCACAATGTCAGCACGACTGGTTTCGCGCCCATCGGTCAGCAGATAGCCCAGTCCCTGACTGGCAGCAATCAATTCAGCAGCGACCATAAACATCCATGCCAGACTCAGCCCGTTACGCAAACCAGTCAGAATCGCTGGCAAGGCAGCCGGTAGCAAGATGCGGCGCGTCATCGCGTAAGGTGTCAGACGATATAGTTTTCCTACCTCGGTCAGCCGCCGGTCAACGCCGCGAATGCCGGAAACGACGCCCATATACACCGGAAAAAAAGCGCCGATCGCAATCAATACCAATTTCGGTGCTTCATCAATACCCAGCCACAACAGCAATAAAGGAACCCATGCCAACGAGGGAATCGCACGCAATGCCTGAAAGCTGGGATCAAGCAATGCGTCCAGACGTCCGCTGAGCGCAACCATAGAACCGATGGTGATTGCCAGCACTGCACCGATGACAAATCCCGCTGCAACGCGAGCGCTGCTGACGCCGATGTGGCTGAGCAGATCATGCTGCCAGAGATACAAAAGCGTACCAAAAATCTCAGAAGGTGCTGGTAGCAGATTAGATGGAATCAGCGCAAAGCGGACACTGATTTCCGCCAACAGCAAAACAGTCAGAGGCAACAGCAGGCCCCACAATGCGCGCGGTAACGCCGGGCTCTTTTTTTGCGCTGCCGGATTTGTGCTGGCAGCAGTCATCGCAATGGCAGACGTGTTCATGATGTTCAGCTGCGGCTAATCAGTGGTTGGGAAAAACGCGTATCGATCAGTGCATGAATCACGGCTTTCAGATCGGTGCCTGGTTTGACCAGCCCCTCCTCCAGCAGAATAGGCGCGGCTGTTTGCAAAGCCTGGATATGTTCATTTGTCGGCAAAGGCTGGCTGAAGTCGCTGCGTAATTTGATTTGCAATAAAGCGACCGGCAACGTGACTTTGGCTTCTTCCGACAATATCTTTGCCGCCTCCGATGGATTACTGATAATCCACAGGCGTGCCTTTTCATAGGCGCGGATGACGCGCGCAACCTCGGTTGGGCGACTGCTCAGAAATTCTTCGCGCACATTCAAAAAGCCATAGGTGTTGAAAGCCACATTACGGTAGATCAGTCTGGAATTCGATTCCAGTTCGCTGGCGGCCATGTGCGGATCCAGTCCTGCCCACGCATCGACCTTCCCTTGCTCCAGCGCAGCACGGCCATCGGCGTGTTGCAGGCTGACATGTTCTATGTCGCTACGTTTTAGTCCCGCCGTTTTCAGCGCACGCAACAAAAATAGATAAGGATCGGTGCCCTTGGTAGCCGCTACTTTTTTCCCTTTCAGGTCGGCGAGATTGTGGATGGGCGAATCTTTTCGCACCAGCAGCGCCGTCCATTCGGGGCGTGAAAAAATATACGGTGTTCTGATCGGGTTGCCGTTGGCTTTGGCGAGTAAGGCCGCCAAACCGGCACTCGACCCGATATCAATACTGTTGGCGTTCAGATATTCGAGTGCACGATTGCTGCCTGCACTCTGCACCCATTTGATACTGGTACCGTCGGCTTTGAATTCATCTTCCAGCCAGCCGAAACGACGTAATACCAGACTGGTGGGTGAGTAATACGCATAGTCCAACCGCAATTCTTTAAGCGGTGTTGCAGCGTGAGCGAATGTGGGTAATAAAGCTGCGGTTGCGGAAGCGGAAGCAAGTTCAAGGAAATGGCGACGTTTCATGAGGCGCTTTCAAAAAAAAGAAATAATCAGGCTGCAGCTGTAGCTGCGACCGGGGGCGTGATGCTGACCTGGCGTCCGGCATGATTTTGGGGTAAATAAGGGCCTTTGCCGAACAGCTGATGTCGCAAGCTGCCGCTGGCATACCTGGTCTTGTAGCGTTTGCGGCGCTGTAATTCGGGAACGATCAGATTCACGACGTCGCGCATCGTTTCGTGGGCGATGGCAAACGCAAGGTTAAAACCGTCGATACCTGTTTCGTCGACCCAGGCTTCTAACTGGGTGGCGATTTGTTGCGGGTCACCGATGAAGACCGGCCCGCGACCACCGAGCGCGATGAATTCTGCCGCTTCCCTGACCGTCCATTTTTTTGAAGGATCTGCTGCACTGAACGAGGCCAGCGCCGATCTGCCTGCATCTGACTCGATGTAGTCTATCGTGGCATCGAGTGGAAATTGTGAAAAGTCGACACCGGTCCAGCCAGACAACAAGGTCAGCGATGCTTCTATATCGAGGTATTGCCGATAATCCAGATATTTGGCTTGCGCTTCTTTTTCGGTTTCGGCGGTGATGATCAGTGCCTGCGCATAAATCAGAATGTCGGAAGGCTGGCGGCCAGCGGCAACAACCGCCTGCCGAATATCGTCAACATAGCGTTTGACGACTTGTTTGCTGGGGCCGCTGACAAACGTGCATTCAGCATGTCTGGCGGCAAATGCAGTACCGCGCTTGGATGTGCCAGCCTGAAACAAGAGTGGCGTTCTTTGTGGTGACGGTTCAGATAAGTGAATACCCGGTACTTTGAAATACCGGCCTTCGTGCGCAATCGCATGCACATGTGCCGGGTCGGCATAAATACCGCGCAATTTGTCGCGCTGAAGCGCTTGCTCATCCCAGCTTTTTTCCCACAATTTATAGACGACCTCCAGATACTCGTCTGCCAGGTCATAGCGTTCGTCGTGACTCAGTTGCTGCTGCAGGCCTAGGTTACGCGCGGCGCTGTCGAGATAGCCAGTGACGATATTCCATCCTATGCGTCCTTCCGTCAGATGATCGAGTGTCGATAAGCGACGTGCAAACGGATAGGGGTGTTCACTGGTTAATGCACATGTCACGCCGAAGCCCAGATGTTTGGTCACGCTCGCCATAACCGGAACCAAGGCCAGTGGGTCGTTTAAGGGAATTTGTATTGCATGTTTCAATGCCGCATCTACCTTGCCCTGAAAGACGTCATACACACCTAGCACATCGGCTAAGAATACGGCGTCAAACAAACCGTATTCCAGTAAGCGTGCGAGCTCGGTCCAATGCCGGGCGCTGGCGTATTGATGGCTTTGATCGCTGGGATGTCGCCACAGCCCCGGCGACTGATGGCCAACGGTATTCATCTGAAACGCATTGAAGCGGATGAGTTTGCTCATGGCCTGATTTATTTTCCGCTGTTTTCCAGTGCTTGCTGATAATCCGGTTTGGAGAACCCGGCGAAATGTTTATTCGTGACCTCCAGAAACTCGCGTGAACGATAAGCGGCTTCCAGATCTTTCACCCAGGCTTTGCCTTTATCGCCAGTACGGATCGCGACCAGGTTTTGATAATTGGCAGAGATTTTTTCACGCGCCAACGCTTCGCTCAGTTTCAAGCCTGACGCCAGAGCAAAATTGCCATTCACAAACGAGTAATCTGTGTCTTGCAACGAGCGTGGTAACTGCGCTGCTTCCAGTGGAATCAGTTTAATTTTTTTGATGTTGTCGGCAATATCTTTTTCCGAGGCACGGATAGGATCGAAATTTGCCCGCAGTTTGATCCATCCTAACTGGTCGAGCAGCACCAGTGCTCTGGCCTGATTGGTCGGATCATTTGGTAAGGCGACGGTCGTGCCTTCTTTGACCTGATTCAGTGAAGTATGTTTTTTGCTGTAGATCGCAATCGGTGCCGTGGGGACTTTAATCAGCTCGCTTAATGGCAATTTGTTTTCAGTCGAAAACTTGGTCAGATAGATGATGTGCTGAAACGCATTCGCATCGAGCGAGCCTTCGGCAAGTGCAAAATTCGGCTGTATGTAATCGTTAAATTCGACGACTTTGACTTTGTATCCCTGTTTTTCCAGTACAGGTTTAATGCCTAATTTCACCTGATCGGCATACGGGCCCGCGCTTGTGCCGATGACTAATTCTTTCGGGTCTTTCGCCAATGCCGAAACGGAAACGGTGAGCGATAAGCTTGCCAGCAGAGTAGTCAGAAGTGTACGACGCAGCATAGAAATTCCTTCAGAAAGTTGAGTATGAAAGTGAATGCAGTAAAGGTAACGGTAGCGGTGACGGTAACGAATCAACGATGATCAATTTTTCTGGCGATACGGCTGCCGGTGAACTGTATCAACTGCACCAGAACAATCAGAATGGCAACAGTAAAAAACATGACATCGGTCTGAAAGCGGTAATAGCCGTAACGGATCGCAAGATCACCGATGCCACCGCCGCCGACCACGCCAGCAATGGCGGAATAAGATAGAAAACTGATCGCCAATACTGTCAGGGCGAGCACCAGACCGGAACGGGCTTCGACCAGCAACACCCGCCAGACGATCTGAAATTCGGTTGCGCCCATCGCATGGGCAGCTTCGATGACGCCGCGTGGCACTTCTTTGCAGCTTTGTTCGACCAGCCTTGCGAAATAAGGAATCGCGGCAAACGACAGTGGCACTGCTGCTGCCAGCGGGCCGATGGAGGTGCCAACGAGCCAGCGTGTGAATGGCACCAGTGCGACTAGCAAAATGATGAAAGGAAATGAGCGTATGGTATTGACCAGCCAGCCTAGCGCCAGTGCGAGGGGGCGATGCTGTAGCGATTGCCCCTCGCCGACCAGAAACAACAGAATACCGAGTGGCCCGCCGATGATGACGGCGGCTGACAAGCCTATACCCAGCATGGTCAGCGTTTGTAGCAGAGCCGTTCCGAGTTCAGGTAATAGTGAGATCAGATTTTCAAACATGGGCAAGATCTTTCCACCGTCCGGCGCTGCTTTCTTCGCGGCTGTAATACGCCAGTTCACGCCCTAACGCGGTTTGGCGTGGGATGTCGGTATCGGCCAGCGCAAAGCTTTCGGCGACTTCCCCATCGACGATCACCGCGACATGATTGCAAATACTGCTGAGGACGGATAATTCATGACTGACGATCACAATCGTGACTCCTAAACGTTGATTAATATCGCGCAAAGTGTCCAGCACTTCGCGTGTTGTTTCTGCATCGAGAGATGAGGTCGGTTCATCGCACAACAGCACTTGCGGTCTGCTCGCCAGAGCGCGTGCGATTGCAACGCGTTGCTTCTGCCCGCCGGATAACTGCGCCGGGTAGCTGTTGGCTTTATTCGTCAGGCCGACGATATTCAGACATTCCTCTACACGTTCACGGATCTCGTGTTTGCTCAGATGGGTGTGTATCTTCAGCGGGAACGCGACGTTGTCAAATACGCTGGCATTTTGTAAAAGATTGAACTGCTGAAAAATCATGCCTATGTTCTGGCGTGCTTCGCGCAATTGCTTTTTGTTGAGCCGCGTCAGTTCGTTACCGGCGACAGTGATGCTGCCAGTGTCTGGCCGCTCCAGTAAATTGAACAGACGCAGCAGCGTTGATTTGCCTGCGCCGCTTTTTCCTATCAGACCAAAAATATCGCCTTTTGCAATGTCCAGACTGACGTTGTTGACCGCCTGAAAAATGTCGCCGTGCGGCAGCACAAAGGATTTGCTAGCAGACTGTATTCGTATGATGTTGTCGCTCATGATGGGCTCCGTATTACGAATAGGCGGTCGGTTCAGGCACGCTGCCGTTCAGTGCATAGCGCCCCAGATCACGTAGTTTGTAATCAATCGGGTCGTGCAGCGTATGTACCCGGACATTGCGCCAGAAACGGTCGTAGCCATAGCGGCTGGATGTTGAGCTGGCTCCGGTCAGTTCAAACATTTGCGAGCTCACCTCAATACCTGCGCGGTGCGCAAGGCATTTTGCTTCTGCGACCGAGATCGCAAGCGCACCACGCTCTGCGGCAGTGACCAGCGCCCCTTTTCTGAAAGTGCGCTCCAGTTCTTGTGCCGCCAGATCGGCAAGTGCCGTCGCCGGGCGCAGCAATAACCAGAGTTCACCATAACGATGCTGAATGTAAGGGTCTTCTGTGGCGGCGTTGACTCCTGAGGAAAACCAGGCTCTGGCCTTATCCCGCGTGTAGTTGCGGGCGGCATCAAACGCTCCGGCAGCAATCCCCAGATACAGGTTTGCCATCATCAGTTGGGCAATTTGCGAGCGCAGTGTGGCTTGCGCCGTTGGTACTTGTCCCGGCGCCTGCAACACCAGATCGTCATGCAGGAAGACATGATCGAAATGCACGTTGCCGCTATCTGTCTGGCGCTGACCGAAGGCATCCCAGTCTGCCTGTATGCGTATGCCGGGTTGGGTGCTTGGTATGGCCGCAATCAGCGCGCTTTGCGTTGCTTCATCCCAGGCTGAAATGGTCAGCCAGTCCGAACCCACTGAGCCAGACGAAAAACTTTTAATACCGTTGAGCAGATAGCCATCTTGAGTACGCGTCACAATCGTGCGTTTATCTAAAGGATTCAGCGCATTACCCCAGAATAATTTCTGTGCGACGGTGGCGCTGTAAAGCCGACGGCGTTGCTGCGCGTTGCCATACAACTCTATGCCTGCAATTTGCAAATGGTGAAACGCAAACACATGCGCGAGGGCGCTATCGGCTTTGGCGAGCAATCGTACGATCTGCAATATCGTTGCCCAACTCGCGCCCTGACCGCCAAATTCCTCAGGAATGGATAAGGTCAACAAGCCGGATTCACGTATCCATGCACGTTCTGTTGCTGCATGACCGCCAGTCTGATCACGTTCGACTGCGCTCAGCGCCAGACGATCAGCCAGGTTGGCGGCGATGGCAATCACCTCGTTTTCAGGAGATGGAAAATCGATG
>Ga0209023_10001308_pt1 | contig 33810 bp, 34 predicted proteins | sample LakOneMetagenome_FD_187468 | JGI IMG/M metagenome (GOLD analysis project Ga0209023, IMG submission 187468) | Freshwater and sediment microbial communities from Lake Erie, Canada (SPAdes) (version 2) | ecosystem: Environmental > Aquatic > Freshwater > Lentic | place: Lake Erie, Canada...
CCAGCACGCGCTCGTGCTCGAGCACCACGCAGCCCGGGTCACTGCACCAGTTGGGGCTGAAGATGTCGAGCGCCAGCTGGGGTAGCGAGAGTCCGATCCACAAACGCATGTCGTTGCAAGAGAGAAGGAGTGAGGGGCAAATCCAGGGGCAGGAACAGCGGCGCATCGCGCTGTGGCCCCCGGCGCTTGACGAAGTCGACCTGCATGCCGCCCGCGGCCGGCCGCAATCCGAGGCGCAGGGGCGCGGGCGAGGCGTCCTGGGCCGCGGCCAGCGGGCGCAGCATGAAGAACAGGGTTTCGCCGGCCTGGGCGGCAAGATGCAGGCGGCGCAGGCTTTCGCCGCGTGCGTGGTTGGCCCAGAACAGCAGCGCGCCGCAGCTGCCGCTGCGCAGCACCTGTTCGGCCGCCCACAACGCGTCGGCGCTGCGGCTGGTACGCAGCCACAGCAGTTGCGCCGGCGGCAGGCCCAGCGCGGCCAGCGCCAGGGCCTGGGGCGGATGGGGCGGCTGCAGCAGGACGATGTGGCGCTCGGCGCAGGCCTGCAGGGCCGGACGCAGCAGGCGCATCTCGCCGATGCCAGGCTGTTGCTGCAATAGCTCGACCAGGGTGCCGAGGGGCCAGCCGCCGCCCGGCAGCTGGGTGGAGAGCACCGCATGCCCGGTGTCGACGCAGCGCGTGCCGGAACGCGCCAGCTGCGAGGCGCGCCAGAGCGAAGGGTGCAAAGCCTCTGGCGCAGCCAAGGGGGATAACCCCGGGTTGGATGAACAGTTCATGATGGGTTGGCAAAAAAGTACTGTATAAACGTACAGTACTCGCTGAGCCCGGATTTGGCAAGATGTATCTATTTCGGCCATACCAGTCGAGTGATTGGTATTGACAAACCTTAAAGGTGTGCCTTGCTTGGAAAAGGCCGACTGCAGCGGCCAAGCATGGAATAATGGCGGTTAGTCCATTTACATCCAGACAATGATCAAATCGTTTCAGCCACGCCACGGAGTCCGCCCGTGAACACGCTCCAGCTCACCGGCGCCATCCTGTTCGCGATCGCCCTGCTGCACACCTTTTCCACCAAGCTCTTTCACTCTTTGGCCAGGCGCCATCCGCGCCATGCCGGGCTGTTCCACCTGCTGGGCGAAGTCGAGGTCGTGTTCGGCTTCTGGGCCTTCGTACTGGTCCTTGCCATGGCCCTGCTTGCCAGCGGCCACGAGGCGATTGCCTACGTCGAGTCGCGCCAGTACACCGAACCGCTTTTCGTGTTCGTCGTGATGGTAATCGCGGCTTCGCGCCCGGTGCTGGACGCCGCGCGTGATTTGCTGGCCCTGCTGGCCCGGCTGGCGCCGCTGCGCACCGAAGTCGCGCTGTGCTGGCTCGGCCTGGCCCTGGTGCCGCTCAGCGGCTCCCTGATCACCGAACCGGCCGCGATGACCCTGGCGGCCCTGATGCTGGCGCCCCAGGTGTTCCGTCCCGGCATCCCCGAATGGGGCAAATACGGCGCCCTCGGCGTCCTGTTCGTCAACGTCTCGATCGGCGGCACCCTGACCGCCTATGCCGCGCCGCCGGTGCTGATGGTGGCCGGCACCTGGGGTTGGGACAGCGCCTTCATGGCTTCCACCTTCGGCTGGCGCGCCGCCGTTGCGGTGTGCTTCAACGCCACCGTCGTCACCCTGCTGCTGCGCCGCCACCTGACGCCGGAGGCTGTCGTGGAAGACGTGCGCATGCCGGTCGTCGTGTCCGCCGTCCACCTGGCCCTGCTGGCGGGCGTGGTGCTGCTGGCCCACCATCCGGTGCTGTTCGTCGGCCTGTTCCTGCTCTTCCTGGGGTATACCCAGGCCTATCCGAAGCACCAGTCGCCGCTGATCCTGAAGGAAGGCCTGCTGGTGGCCTTCTTCCTCGCCGGATTGGTGGTGCTGGGAGGCATGCAGCAATGGTGGCTGCAGCCGCTGGTGTCGAGCCTGGAGCCGACCGCGCTGTTCTTCGGCGCGCTGGCCCTGACCGCAATCACCGATAATGCGGCCCTGACCTATCTCGGTTCCCTGATCGAGGGACTGTCGGACCACGCCAAATACATGCTGGTGGCCGGCGCGGTCGGCGGCGGCGGCTTGACCGTGATCGCCAACGCCCCCAACCCGGCCGGCGCCGCCCTGCTGCGCGCCGGTTTTGCGGACGGCTCGATCGGCATGGGCGGATTGTTCCTGGGGGCGCTGGGGCCGACCTGCGTGGCGGCGCTGCTGTTCCTGATCTGACGCAGGCTGATAACGAAGGGGGGATCCATGGACGACGACATCCTGGTACACAAGGCCGGCACCATCGAACGCTGCTGCCGGCGCGCGCGCGAGGAATACGAAAAGGACCCGACCACCTTCGTGTCCGACCCGACGCGCCAGGACGCGGCCACGCTCAACGTGATCCGCGCCTGGGAAGCGGCGATCGAGATGGGCGATTACGTGATCGGCAACGCCCGGCTTGGCCTGCCCCACGACGAGCGCGAAGTCATCACCCTGCTGGCCGAACACGGCTGGATCGCCCCGGCGCTGGCCGAAGACCTCAAGCGCACCGGCGAATTCTGCCGCGCCGAATGGGATTACCAGGAAGCGCCGCTGCCGGCCTTGGTAACCATCCTCAAGCGCGGGCTGGACGATTTCACCGTCTATGCGCAGGCCCTGGTGGCGGGGGCCGGGACCGGTTGAGCGAGGCCGGCACCAGACTGTATTGCTTGGTTTAAACTTTGATAACTACTTGAAAGAAACTTGTAACGATCCGTTTCAATCAAGCCGCCGCCGCTTGAAATCCGATATTTAAGACGCATAGCATTGTCATATGCACTGATGATCGGATGGCCGTATGAACACCAAATCATTACACGCACATTATTTCCCCCGCCGTCGGAAAGGCAGCAAGGCAGGTCTGAATACTTACCCACTGTTGGGCCTGCTTCTCATCTTCCTTACTGCCGCGCTTGCCTACGGCGCCACCTACTTGCTGTTCTTCGCCTGATTTGTAGCTAGGACGCGGCGAGCCTGACGACCAGTTTGCCGAAATTACGTCCCTGTAGCAGGTCGATGAAGGCGGCGGGCGCCCTCTCCAGCCCGTCGACGATGTCTTCACGGTAGCGCAGCCGGCCATCGCGGATCCAGCCTTGCGCCTGTTCTTGAAAGGCCGGGCGCAAGTGCGCAAACTCGCGCTGGATGAAGCCGCGGATGGTCAAGCTCTTCTTGAGCACGTCGCGCATCACCACGGCCAGCCGGTCGGCGCCAGGCTCCGCCTGCGGCAGTTCGTTGTATTGTGAAATCAAGCCGCACACCGGCACCCGCGCGCAGTCGTTCAGCAGCGGGAATACCGCATCCCATATCTTGCCGCCGACGTTCTCGAAATACACGTCGATGCCCTGCGGGCAGGCTGCCGCCAGCTGCTGGGCGAAATCGGGCGCGCGGTGGTCGATCACCGCATCGAAGCCCAGCGCACCGCGCACGAAAGCGCATTTATCCGGACCGCCCGCGATGCCGACCGCCCGCGCGCCCTGGATGCGGGCGATCTGCCCCACCGCCGAGCCGACCGCGCCGCTGGCCGCGGCCACCACCACCGTCTCCCCCGGCCGCGGCCGGCCGATCTGCAGCAGGCCTGCCCAGGCCGTGAAACCCGGCATGCCGAGCACACCCAGGGCCGTGCTGACCGGCGCCGCGGCCGGGTCGAGCTTGCGCAGGTTTTCGCCGTCCGAGAGCGCATAGCGCTGCCAGCCCGAGTGCGACAGCACGATGTCGCCTTGCGCGTAGCCCGGATGGCGCGACGCCAGCACGCGCGCCACCGTGCCGCCTTCCATCACCGCGCCGATCGCCACCGGCGCCGCATACGACTTGGCGTCGTCCATGCGCCCGCGCATGTAGGGATCGAGCGACAGGTAAAGGACTTCCAGCAGCAGCTGGCCGTCGGCCGGCGCGGGCACGGGTTGCTCCACGATCCGGAAGTTCTCCGGATGCGGCAGGCCGGTGGGACGGGAAGCGAGCAGGACCCGCCGGTTCGATGCGGCAGTCATCGTTTGCCTCTCCTGGAAAAACAGGATGCAAATATGCTACGCCGGAACGCAGAATCTTTCTGGAAGGCGCCCGGAATTCGACAATTACAAGAACTTACAGAATTCCCAACGCTGCCGCCTTCTCAACCATACATTGAACCTTGTACCATAGCCGCTATCCCGATTCATTCGAAAGACACCATGACCTTCACTACCCTGCCGCGCGCGCTGTGCCTGGCCGCCTTCACCGCCGCCTGCGCCGTCCCCGTCCACGCCACCAGCTTCGCCTCGTCCGCTTCCAGCGCGGGCTCGGCCTCTTCCGGCAGCGTGTCCGATTCGATCGGCGCCTCCAGCAACAGTTCCGGCGGCGACGACAAGCGCGTGGTCGCCGGTGAATACCGCGTGATCGATATCGCCCAGGCGCCGGCCAAGATGGATACCACCCGCCTGACCCTGCGCGCGGCCGCCGGTCCGGCACGCGAGTTCACGCTCGACGTGCCCAACCGCGCACTCAGCGAGCGCGCCGTCGCCAAGGGTGAACTGGTGCAGGTCAACGAGCGCGTCTACGGCTACGAGTTCGCCCACGCCGACACCAGGCGTTCCTTCTTCCTGGCCCTGCAGGACGACTGGTACCGCGACCTCGCTTCGCGCAAGGTCACGATCTGATGATCCTGCAGTTCGGCCGATACGCCGCCGGCGCGCTGTTGCTGTGCGCCAGTGCGGCGGCCTCGGCCGGCCTGCCGACCTTCTGCCAGCAGTCGCTCGACATCAAAGCGGCCGACCAGGACCGCGTGCTGCGCTTCGCCGGCGCCGTCAAGGCCGAGCTGGAGCGTTCCGGATCGCGCATGGCCCTGGTTTCGCGTGCCGGTCTCGACCTGAGCCGCTTCGGCCAGCTGTATTCGCATGCCGGCATCGCCCTGCGCGACAATCCCGGCGGTCCCTGGGCCGTGCGCCAGCTGTATTACGCCTGCGACGAATCGCGCCCGCGCCTGTTCGACCAGGGCCTGGCAGGCTTCGCACTGGCGGCCGACACGCCGGCGCGCGGCCACGTCTCGCTCGTGTTCCTGCCGGAAGACACAGGCAGGCCGCTGGAAAAAGCCGCGCTCGACAAGCGCCTGGCGCTGGCCCTGCTGGCCGGACAGTACAGCGCGAATGCCTATGCCTACGGCACCCGCTACCAGAACTGCAACCAGTGGCTGGTGGAACTGATCGCGAGCGCCTGGGGCGGCCTGGACGGGAACCGTGAACAGGCCCAGCAATGGCTGCGCGAGCACGACTACGTCGCCGGACCGGTCCGGATTCCCTCGCACTGGATGATGTTCGCCGGCCAGTTCGTGCCCCTGGTGCACATGAACGACCATCCGCCCGAGGACACCTATGCGCTGGCGCTGCAGGTGAGCGTGCCGGCCTCGATCGAAACCTTGGTACGTCGCCAGGCACCGGGCGCGCAACGCGTCGAGCTGTGCCATACGCGCGAACGCATCGTCGTGCACCGCGGCTGGGAGCTGCTGGGCGCGGCCTGCGAGCCGGGGCCGGGCGACGAAGTGATCGCTCTCGCGCCCTGATCCTTTTCGACGCATAAAAAAAACCTGCACGCGGCAGGGCTCTCCGGAAGACCGGGCTTGATTACTTGCGGGCGGCCTCGGCCAGCTTGCGCAGGACGGCGGGCGACACCGAGTCGCGGCCGCGGCTCATGCGGTACAGGGTGCGCAGGTCGATCTCGTTGCTACGGGCGGCGATGGGCGCCGGCACGAGGAAGAGGCTGCGGAGGAAGGCGAGGAAGGTGGACATGATGTGCTTTCGTTGGACGCTATCGGATGACTTCAGTATGCGGCCTTCCAGATAGGAATCAAATTGCGATCCATGATGATCGCCATTCACAAATTCACTAACTCAGCGGCATGACACATTTGCCAACACATTTGTACAAATGCATGCTGTGTTACACTACCGGCTGCCCGCTCAGGCCGGCAACGATTACCTCTCGTCACCACGGCAGGGCACCAGCCGGCACCTGTCGCACGCCATCGACGCGCCATCGCACCCACGCGACTCCCGGACCCGCGCCGGACGGCGCATGCTGCACGCGCCAACAAGGAGAACTCATGCAACTGCTCTGCTCTGCAGGCTTCATCTTTCTGATTGTCCTCTGGGGCATCCTCGCCCCGGACAACATGGCCTCCGTTTTCTCCACCCTGCTTGCTTTGCTGACCCGCAACTTCGGCTGGTTCTACCTGTGGGTGGTACTCGGCATGGTGCTGTTTGCCGCCTTCGTCGCCTTCAGCCGCTACGGCAATCTCAAGCTGGGCGGCGAGGATGACGAGCCGGAATTCTCGATGGGCAGCTGGTTTGCGATGCTGTTCGCGGCCGGCATGGGCATCGGCCTGGTGTTCTGGGGCGTGGCCGAGCCGATCTCGCACTTCGTCACCGCACCGCCCGGCATTGCGAGCGGTACGCCGGAAGCGGCCAACGCCGCCATGCGCTACGTATTCTTCCATTGGGGCTTTCATCCCTGGGCGGTGTATAGCGTGGTGGCGCTGGCGATTGCCTTCTTTCAGTATCGCCGTGCCGGCAGCCCCCTGATCAGCACGGTCACCAGCTCTCTGCCCTGGCGTCCGGTAAGGGCCCTGTCCGGTCTGTTCAACGGCCTCGCTGTGGTGGCGACCGCGTTCGGCGTCGCCGCTTCGCTCGGCGTCGGCGCACTCCAGATCAACAGCGGCCTGCATGCGGTATTCGGCCTCGCGATCGGCCCGGCGTCGCAGGCGGCGATCATCGTCGTCACAGCCGCCATGTTCATCACCTCGGCCGTGAGCGGGGTCGAAAAAGGCGTCAAGCTGCTGTCCAACGCCAACATGATCGTGGCGGCGCTGCTGGCCCTTGCCGTGTTCCTGCTGGGCCCCACGGTGGCGATCATCGACACGCTCACCAACACGCTGGGCAGCTATGCCAGCGAGATCGTCCGCATGAGCCTGCGGGCCACGCCTTTCCGCGACAGCAGCTGGGTGGCCAACTGGACCATCTTCTACTGGGCCTGGTGGATCTCGTGGTCGCCCTTCGTCGGCCTGTTCATCGCGCGCGTCTCGCGCGGGCGCACGATCCGGGAATTCATCCTCGGCACCGTGCTGGCGCCCTCGCTGGCCGCGTTTGTCTGGTTTTCGATCTTCGGCGGTACCGCGCTTTACCTGCAGATCTGGCAGCACGTTCCGCTGGCCGATGCGGTCAAGGCCGACCTGGCGACGGCGCTGTTCGCCATGTTCGACGTCCTGCCCTTCGGCCAGATCATGTCGGTGGTGGCGACCCTGCTGGTGGTGGTGTTCTTCGTGACCTCGGGCGACTCGGCGGTGCTGGTGCTGGGCATGATGAGCCGCGGCGGCGACCCGAACCCGCCGACCCGCACCAAGCTGATCTGGGGCGTCCTGATTGCCGGGATCGCGGTCAGCCTGCTGCTGGCCGGCGGGATCGATGCGGTGCAGACCGCGACCATCCTGTTCGCCCTGCCCTTCGCCCTGGTCATCGTGCTGATGGTGATCGCCTTGTGGCGCGCCTTGCGCGAGGACTGGCAGGAAGAGGCACGCCGCGAACGGGCATTGCGGCGCCGCATGCGCGAGATGGCGGGACAGTAGGAACCTGGTAGGTTCCAGGGCCAAGCGCCTCGGCTGTAGCCAAACTGGTATCATGCGCGTTTTCCGGACCCTGGCCCGCAGCGCGCCTGTCCCTTACCCTACAGAACATCAAGAATGAACACTCCGACCAATGCGCCGGGCTTCTTCAGCCGGCTTTCGATCGCCTTTGGCGCCTTCTTCAAATCGCTCGGCGACGCCGAGTTCGCCGCGCGCGTGCGTGACGACCAGGTAGGCCCGGTGGCCATGCCGACGCCGGCCCCGACGCCTGCGCCTACCGTCGCCCCCACCCCGGCACCGACGGCGGCCCCGCTGCGCGCCCCGAGCGGCGAATCGGCCCTGCAACTGCTGAGCCTGTTCCAGCGCGAAGCGCGCCTGATCGACTTCGCCCAGGAAAACCTGAGCGCCTATTCCGACGCCGACATCGGCGCCGCCGCCCGCGTGGTGCACGAAGGCTGCGCGCGCGTGCTGCGCGAGCACTTCACCATCGAACCGGTGCGCGCGGAAAACGAAGGCGCGCGCGTCACCCTGGAAGAAGGCTTCGACGCCGCCAGCGTGCGCCTGACCGGCAACGTGGTCGGCCAGGCGCCGTTCAAGGGCACCCTGTCGCACCGCGGCTGGCGCGCCACCAAGGTGCAGCTGCCGCAGCTGGCCGAGCGGCACGACGCGCGCGTGCTGGCCCCGGCGGAGGTGGAACTGTGAGCAACCAGGACAACGCCCGCTACGCCATCGGCATCGACCTGGGCACCACCCACAGCGCCCTGTCTTACGTCGACCTGCAGGCCAGCGACGGCGAGAAGACCGTCGACGGCGTGCTGCCGGTCCCGCAGCTGACCGGCCCCGGCACCGTCGAGGCCCTGCCGCTGCTACCCTCCTTCCTCTACCTGCCGCACCCGGACGAACTGGCGGCCGGCGAGACGGCGCTGCCCTGGAGCGCCGGTGGCGAAGCATTCATCGCCGGTGAAATGGCCCGCAGCCGCGGCGCCACCACGCCGATCCGCCTGGTGTCCTCGGCCAAGAGCTGGCTGAGCCACCCGAGCGTGGACCGGCGCGCCGCCATCCTGCCGCAGGACGCGCCGGAAGAAGTCAGCCGCGTGTCGCCTCTGGACGCCTCGACCCGGTACCTGAGCCACCTGCGCCAGGCGTGGAACGCGGCCCATCCGGAAGCGCCGTTCGAGCAACAGCAGGTCACCGTCACCATTCCCGCCTCCTTCGATCCGGGCGCGCGCGAATTGACCGCCGAGGCAGCGCGCCACGCCGGCTTCGAGCCCAACCTGCTGGAAGAACCGCAGGCGGCCCTGTACAGCTGGATCCAGGGTAGCGGCGGCGCCTGGCGCAAGCAGGTCAAGGCCGGCGACATCGTGCTGGTGGTGGACGTGGGCGGCGGCACCAGCGACTTTTCGCTGATCGCGATCCTCGAACGCGACGGCAAGCTGGAGCCGCACCGCGTGGCCGTGGGCGACCACATCCTGCTGGGCGGCGACAACATGGACCTGGCGCTGGCCCACTTCGTGGCGCGCAAGCTGCAGGCGAACGGCACCCAGCTCGATGCCTGGCAGATGCGCGCCCTCACCTACGGCTGCCGCGGCGCCAAGGAACACCTGCTGGCCGACGCCAACGCCACCGTGTGGCCGATCGTGGTGCCGAGCCGCGGCTCGAAACTCATCGGCGGCTCGATCCGCACCGAGCTCACGCGCGACGAAGTCACGACCTTCATCACCGACGGCTTCTTCCCGCGCGTGGAAGCATCAAGCAGGCCGGCCACGCGCCAGCGCGCCGGCCTGACCCAGGTCGGCCTGCCGTATGCGCAGGACGCCGCCGTCACCCGCCACCTGGCCGCCTTCCTGGCGCGCCAGGCCGGCGCCACCGCGGAGCTGGAAGGTTTCGAAGGCCGCGTCAATGCGGAGCACACTTTCCTGCACCCGAGCGCGGTGCTGTTCAATGGCGGCGTGTTCAAGTCGAACATCCTGGCCCAGCGCGTGATGGACACCATCAACGACTGGCTCTACATGGAAGGCGCGGAACCGGCGCGCATGCTCGAAGGCGCCGACCTCGACCTGGCCGTGGCGCGCGGCGCCGCCTACTTCAGCTACGCGCGGCGCGGCGGCGGCGTGCGCATCCGCGGCGGCACGGCCCGTTCCTATTACGTGGGCGTGGAATCCTCGATGCCGGCCATTCCCGGCATGGAGCCGCCGATCGAAGCCCTGTGCGTGGCGCCGTTCGGCATGGAAGAAGGCACCGAACTCGAACTGCCGGGCCAGGAATTCGGCCTGGTGGTGGGCGAGCCGGTCACCTTCCGCTTCTTCGGCTCGACCACGCGCCGCCAGGACCGCATCGGCGACGTCCTCGAGTTCTGGGGACCGGAAGAGCTGCAGGAGATGAACGAGATCCAGGCCACCCTGCCGGCAGACGGACGGATGGCGGGCGACGTGGTACAGGTGAAACTGCATGCGCTGGCAACCGAGGCCGGCACCTTGGAACTGGCCGCCGTGTCGCGCGACGGCCAGCGCTGGAAGATCGAGTTCGACGTCCGCCAGCAGTGACCTACCTCGTCAGTATCGACCTGGGCACCACCAACACGGTGCTCGCGTATGCCCTGCCCGCTGCGGCAGAGGTCGAGCTGCTGGCCATCGAGCAGCTGGTGGCGCCGGGCGAAGTCGCTGCCGGTGCCCTGCTGCCCTCGATGCGCTACCACCCCGCCGAGGGTGAACTCGCACCCGGCGAACTCCAGCTCCCATGGCCCCGGCAGGACCCGGCCGGCGTCGAGCGCGTGGCCGTCGGGCGCCTGGCGCGCCTGCTCGGCGCGCAGACGCCGGGCCGCCTGGTCGCCAGCGCCAAGAGCTGGCTGTCGCATGCCGGCGTCGATCGCATGGCCCCAATCCTGCCCTGGGGCGCGGAGGCTGCCGACGTTCCTAAGGTGTCGCCGGTGGCGGCCAGCGCCAGCTACCTCGCCCACCTGCGCGCGGCCTGGAGCCGGCGCTTCCCCCAGGCGCCGCTCGAACGCCAGCAGATCGTCCTCACCGTTCCCGCTTCCTTCGACGAAGGCGCGCGCGCCCTCACGCTCGAGGCGGCGCGCATGGCCGGGCTGCCGGACCTGCGCCTGCTCGAAGAACCGCAGGCGGCCCTGTACGACTGGCTGTACCGCCACCGCGCCACCCTGGCCCAGGACCTGGCGGGCACGCGCCTGGTGCTGGTGGCCGACGTCGGCGGCGGCACCACCGACTTCAGCCTGGTCAAGGTGGAGCTGGGTGACGACGGCCAGCCGAAGCCGACCCGCATCGGCGTCGGCAACCACCTGATCCTGGGCGGCGACAACATGGACCTGGCGCTGGCCCACCTGGCCGAATCGCGCCTGGGGAACAGCGAGCGCCTGTCGGCCGGCCGCCTGGCCCAGCTGACGGAACGCTGCCGCGCCGCCAAGGAACAGCTGCTGGCGCCGGATGCGCCGGAGCAGGTGAACGTGACCCTGCTCGGCTCCGGTTCGCGCCTGATCGGCGCCAGCCGCTCGGCAACCCTCACGCGCGAGGACGTGCGGAGAATCGTCCTCGACGGCTTCTTCCCGCTCAATGAAGCGCAGGAAGGCGCAAAGCGCGCGCGCGCCGGCATCGTCGAATTCGGCCTGCCCTACGCCAGCGATCCGGCCATTACGCGCCACCTGGCCGGTTTCCTGCGCCAGCATGCACAGGCGGCGCGCGAAGCACTGGGCATCGCCGACGACGGCCGCCTGCCGGTGCCGGACGCCCTGCTGCTCAACGGCGGCGTGTTCCGCGGCGCCGCGCTGGCGCAGCGCCTGGTCGATGTGCTCACCCAGTGGCGCGGCGCGCCGCTCCAGGTGCTGCGCAACGAGGACCCGGACGTGGCCGTGGCGCGCGGCGGCGTCGCCTATTCGCTGGCGCGCGCCGGCAATGCGCCGTCGATCGAGAGCGGCTCGGCGCGCAACTACTACCTGGTACTGGACGCCGAACAGTCGGGCGAGACGGTCCGCGCCGTCTGCCTGCTGCCGCGCGGCGCGCCCGCCGGCGAAGAAGTGCGCCTGGCCGGCCGCAGCTTCGCCCTGCGCCTGGGACGTCCCGTGCGCTTCCATTTGGTCTCCTCGACCGCCGATCCGGGCGGCGTGCTGCCCCAGGCCGGCGACCTCCTGGCACTGCCCGCAAGCGACATCGTGCGCCTGCCCGCCATCTCCACCGTATTACGCAGCAGGCGCAGCGCCGACATCCCGGTACAGCTCGCCGCCGTGCTGTCCGAAGTCGGCACGCTCGAAGTCTTCTGCATCGCCGAAGAAGATGCCAAGGGGGACGCAAATGCGCGCTGGCGCCTCGAATTCCAGCTGCGCGGGCAGGAGGACGACGAGCCGACCGAGGACGTCCCCCTGCCGGCCGAACTCGATGAAGCGATCGCCCGCATCGACCGCATCTTCGGCAACCGCTCGCAGCAGGTCGACCCGCGCGAAGTGCGCCAGCTGCGCGCCACGCTGGAACACCTGCTGGGCGCGCGCGAGCGCTGGACCACGCCGCTGCTGCGCCGCCTGTTCGACGCCCTGCTGGTGCGCGCCAAGGGCCGGCGCAGGTCAAGCGAGCACGAACGCGTGTGGCTGAACCTGGCCGGCTACTGCCTGCGCCCCGGCTTCGGCCATCCGCTCGACGCGTGGCGCATCGAACAGCTGTGGGCGATGTTCGACACCGGCGTCCAGTACCACAAGGACAGCCAGGTAAGGGCCGAATGGTGGACCCTGTGGCGGCGCGTGGCAGGCGGCCTGTCCATCGAGGCCCAGCTGCGCCTGCTCGACGACTTCGCCTTCAACCTGCAGGCCGACGAATCCGAACGCGGTCGCCGCCCGGTCACGCTGGTGGACGGCACCGAGGACGACATGCTGCGCGTGGGCGCCTCGCTGGAACGCATCCCCGCCGCCTACAAGGCCGAGATCGGCGACTGGCTTGTCCAGCAAATCATGGCGATGCCGGGCGGCGCGAAGATCGACGCGCGCGCCGCGGCCCGCTACGGACGATACCTGTGGGCCCTGGGCCGCGTCGGTGCGCGCCAGTCCTTCCATGGCGCGGCGCACGAAGTGGCACCAAGCGCATCGGCGGAGGGCTGGCTGGGCCAACTGCTGCAACTCGACTGGAAGAAGATCGAGCCGGCGGGCTTTGCCGCCGCCCACATCGCACGCATGACCGGCGACCGCTCGCGCGACATCGCGACTGCCGTGCGTGAGGAAGTGCTGCGGCGCTTGGCCGCCAGCGGTGCGCCGGCGACTTGGTCGGCCATGGTGAGCGAGGTCGTGGAACTCGACCAGGCGGTCGAGACCCGCATGCTGGGCGACGCGCTGCCGCCGGGACTCAAACTGCTGCGCTGATTGCGCCGAAGCCTTGCCCCCTTCAACAAAACACGAAATCCTCGTTGGACTTCGGCAGCGCGCACAGCAGGCCACGTACCGCAACCCATGCAAACCCGGCGACGGGGACTACCAGCAACCACAATGCAGACATGATCGGCTCCTTGGCACAGCTCGCTCACCCTCCATATTTCGCACACGTGTGCGAAATATGGCGAGAAAAAAGGACAGGTGAGGCCTGTCCCACTCGTGACGCCCGTTACTCCAGGTCGTTGAAACTCTTGTAGGTCGAGATCAGGCGGTTGAACGCCCGCTGGGCCCGGCGCGGCACCGCATTCGCGCGCAGGAAGCGCGCATCGTGCATCACCCCGATCGCCAGGCTGTAGATCTCGAACACCAGCTGCTCGGGCTCGGTGTCGGGACGCAGGTGCCCCGCCTCCATCGCCTGCAGCACCGTCTTGCGCATCGACCCGCGCCAGCGGTTCACCCCGGCCTCGATGCGGTCGCGCAGCGGGCCCGGCACGTCGTCGAATTCGAAGGCGCCCGCCGTGTACAAACAGCCGCCGCGCGTCGTCTCGTTGCCGATCTTCTTCAGCCACAGCTCGACCTGCACCGTCAGGCGCGGCAGTCCGCGCTCTACCTGCAGCGACGGCAGGAAGACTTCCTCGCCGAAGCGGCGGTCGTATTCGTCCAGCACGGCCGCCTGCAGGGCCTCCAGCGAACCGACGCGCGAGAAGATCCCGCTCTTGCTGATGCCGGTGCGCTTGGCCAGCTCGCCCAGCGATACCTTGCCGATGCCCTCGCTTGCTGCCATGTCGTAGGCGGCCGCGAGGATGGTCGCGTAGGTGGCTTCGCTTTTTGCCGTGGCGCTTTTCACATCTGTTCCCATGCAGTCACTTTAGCACAGGTGTGCGAAACCGCAAGCAGTATTTATCGGCTTACCCACAAGGGCGCTGATCAAGGGGCGGAGAAAACATGAAAAGGAATGGCGCTGTCATCGCTCGCTATGGATGACTTTGATTGCGATGCGTAGCAATTGCTCAGCAGAAGTAACTCGCCCGCCATCGAGCGCCCGGCGCCACCCCAGGTAATTCGGCAGGTAGCGCGAGGCCACGCCGTGAAAGCGGCGCAACCACTGGCGGAAGCGCTGGTGATAGGCGTTGACGTTCTGGACGTGGATGGCGCTGGTGCTCGCGCGACGTACCCGGATGCCGGCGCGCAGGTTCACGGCCTCGTGGGCAATGCCATGTTTGCGCGCGAAGCTGCGATACGCCGCGTGCGAATCGCTGACCAGCAGCACTTGCCGGTTGAGCTTGGGCAGCAGGTGGCGATCGAGCTGCGCCACCGTCAGCGCGCCGCGGCCGACGACGGCATCGATGGTCCGGTTACTGCGGTCGCACGCCACCAGGATGCAGTCGAGCTCGCGTGAGATGCCGCGCCTGCTGGCCCGCCCCCCACGCTTGCGTGCCGGACGCTCGAGCTTGCGCGCGCCCTTTTGCGATTCCAGCATGAACATTTCGTCGGCTTCGACGATGCCGTCCAGGCGCTCTGGACGGTCGTGTCGCGGACCTTGCAGGAAACGGTGGCGCCAGCGAAAGGCCGTATTGCGGTGCACGCCGACCCGGCTGGCCGCCGCGCGCACGGACGTCGAGTCGAGCACGGCGCCCAGGTAATCGAACCATTTGTCGCGCAAGCGCAGCCGTGCCAAGGGCGAGCCGCTCAGGTCGTTATAGGTGCGGCCGCAGGCGCGGCAGCGGTAGCGCTGCAGGCCGTTAGCCTGGCCGTGACGGTGGTACCGGTTGCAAGCGCAACGAGGACAGCGTCGCATCAATGCGCCGACCTGGTCGATGAGGCTGATCACCCGGTCCAGCCCGGCTGCGGGATGGAGCGCGGCCAGCGTCTGGATGCGCTGGGGGACGTTCAGTGCCGGAAGTTTGGCAAACCATTGCTTGAATTGGGGAGCGCGCACGGTCGATACCCGAGAGTGGAGACACGAGTTCGACCACGGGGCAGCTCAGCAGTTCCATCCTCATCCATATCGAATGATGACAGCGCCAAAGGAATTGGCCAACGCTCGCATCAAGCGAGAGCTGCGGCGCCGGGCACGCGCAGGAGTGTCCGGCAGTGGCGGCCAGCCGTGGGCGGCCTGGAATGGGGTCCTGAGACGGGCGCGCGGGCCGGGGCCGACCCGCGCGCTGTGCCCAGGTTCAGCGGCGGCCGAACCAGCTCAGGCGGGCGAAAAGGGATGCGATAGAACGGGTCGGAATACGTTGGCTGAACAGGCCGGTGTAGTGGCAGCGCTTGGTAACGGTCATTTCTTTTCTCTCCGAAACATTACTTAGCACAATAACCACAGTGCAAGTTCCGTTCTGTGCGCTAGCTCGCTTAGTGCGCACGCCGCTTCCCTCCCGCGCGCGCTCCAGCACGATTGAGCCATATCATGGATCCGGCAGGGTCGCGCTCTACCCTTGACAGGTAAACGCGCGCTAAGCCTGCAGGCCTTGCGGGCAACTCAACCATCACGGAGGTAAGCGATGAGCTACGCAGATCGTGACAGATATGGCATGTACAAGAACACACGCGGCACCGGTCCCGGGCCGGCGCTGATGGGCGCCGATACCCTGATCGGCGACAGCGTCGTCAACGCGCAGGAAGAAGATCTTGGCGACATCAAGGAAATCATGCTGGACATGCAGACCGGCCAGGTGGCCTATGCCGTGCTGGCCTTCGGCGGTTTCCTCGGCATGGGCGAAAAGCTGTTCGCCGTGCCCTGGCAGGCCCTGCACCTGGACACCGTGAACAAGCGCATGGTGCTCAATGTGGAGAAAGAAAGACTGAAAACCGCCCCCGGCTTCGACAAGGACGCCTGGCCCGACATGAGCGACATGAGCTGGGCCAGCGGCATCCACAGCTTCTACGGCACCGATCCGCAGCGTTCCGGCGCACCGACCATGGGACCGGGCAGCTCGATGGGCGGGATGGCCGGCAGCGCCAGCACCGACGCCGGTGCTGCAATGGGCAGCGGCATGGGTTCGAGCATGGGTGCCGGGTCGGCCGGGACCGGCGGCGGCGCCGGCAGCAGCCTGGGCGCCAGCGTCGGCTCGGGCAGCCTGCACGGCGATTCCTACGGCGTGGGGGGCAGCGCCGACCCGCGGCCAAGCCACGAGGGCGACGACAAGGACCTGAGCCGGATTCGCGGCAGCAATATCGGCTGACTTAACAATCATGTAGGGTGGGCAGATTTTCTGCCCACGCGTTCAACCAACGTTCGAATCGCCACATTGCTAGATGGGTCTGCCAGGTCCTGTGGCATTGATTGCGTTGAGTGACACGAAGATGGTCTGGACGCGTGGGCGGAAAACAGTCCACTGGACTGTTTTCCGCCCCCACCCTACGACAAACCGCATCAGCGGATCATCGACTCCCACACCTTCTGCAGCCGCTTGGCCGACACCGGCATCGGCGTCCTGAGTTCCTGCGCGAACAGCGACACCCGCAACTCCTCCAGCATCCAGCGGAATTCCGTCATGCGCGGATCGTTGTTCTTGCCCGCCTGGTTCTTCAGCGTGCGCTGGAACTGGCTGGCTGCGTTCTGCCACTCGGCCATCAGCTGCGCATCGCGCGACGGATTGCCGCGCAGTTTCTCGAGGCGCACGTTGATCGCCTTCAGGTAGCGCGGGAAATGCGCCAGCTGGCTGTACTCGTTGTCGGCGATGAAGCGCTTGTGGATCAAGCCCTGCAGCTGGGCCTGGATATCCTGCTGCACGGCCTGCGGCAAGCTCTGGATGCGCTTGGGCATGCCGTGGAACTCGGCCAGGATCGAACCCACCAGGCGCGCGATCTCGTTGATCAACAGGCCGATGCGTCCCTTGCCTTCGTCCTTGCGCTTGTTGAATTCTCCAGAGTTGATCGGCAGCGGATCCTGCAGGCAGGCGATGTCGATCGCCTTGGCGATGATCTGGTCGCGCAGGTCTTCCTGCGTGCCCACGCTCATGAACTGCATGCCCATCCCCTGCAGGCCGGGAATGTTCTTCTCGGCGAACTTGAGCTGGTCCTTCAACTGCAGCGCGAACAGGCGGCGCAGGCCGACGCGGTGGGTGCGCGCCGCTACATTGGGGTCGTCGAACACCTCCAGGTCGCAATGCGTGCCCTTGTCCACCAGCGCCGGGAAGCCGATCAAGGTCAGCTTGCCCTGGGTGATCTCCAGCAGTTCCGGCAGCTCGCCGAAGCTCCAGGTGGTCAAGCCGGTGTGCTGGACCGCGCCCGCTGCCGGCGCAGGCGCGGGTGCCGCGGCCTGGCCACCCTGCTTCGCTACCTGTGCATTGCCCTTCCCTTTCGCAGGCGGCGCAACCGGCGCCGGGGCGGCCTGCAGCTTCGCTGGCGCAGCCGCCGGCGTCGCTTCCGCCATCTTCTGGAAACTCTCGCGCGCCTGCCCGCCCAGTTCCGCCTGCAAGGTGGCCAGGTTGCGGCCCATGTCGAGCTGGCGCCCGTGCTCGTCGATGACCTTGAAATTCATCGACAGGTGCGCCGGCAGCGTTTCCAGCTTGAAGTCGGTCGTCAGGACGCGCGCACTGGTGTGCATGTGGATGTCGGCGATCAGGGCGTCGACCAGGTCGCCGCGGCCGAAGCGCACCGGGTCCTGGTTGCGCTCGAAGAAGTTGGCGGCGTATTCCGGCAGCGGCACGCAGTGGCGGCGCAGCTTCTGCGGCAGGGACTTCAGCAGCAGGTGCACCTTCTCCTTCAGCATGCCCGGCACCAGCCAGCCCGGCCGCTCCTGGGGAATCTGGTTCAGCGCGAACAGCGGCACGGCGAGCGTCACGCCGTCGCGCGGGCTGCCCGGCTCGAAGTGATAGGTCAGGCCCATCTCGATGCCGGTGACGTTCATCGTTTTCGGGAACAGCTCGGTGGTGACGCCGGCCGCCTCGTGCCGCATCAGCTCTTCGCGGTTCAGGTACAGGAGCTTGGGGTTGTCGCGCGCGGCATCCTTGTACCACTTCTCAAAACCGGCGCCGTTCACGACCGTCTGCGGGATCTCGTTGTCGTAGAAGGCATGGATCAGCTGCTCGTCCACCAGCACGTCCAGGCGGCGCGATTTATGTTCGAGGTTCTCGATCTCGCGCACCAGCTTGTGGTTGTGCGCAAAGAAGGGCGCGCGCGTCTCGTAGTCGCCCGCCACCAGGGCGTCGCGGATGAAGATTTCGCGCGCTTCCCGTGGGTTGTGCTGGCTGTAGTTGATGCGGCGGTTGCTGTAGACGACGATGCCGTACAGGGTCGCGCGCTCCAGCGCCGTGACTTGCGCCTGGCGCTTTTCCCAGCGCGGCTCGCCCCAGGACTTCTTGAGCAGGTGCGCGCCGATCTTCTCCACCCACTCCGGCTGGATCTGGGCGATGGTGCGCGCGTACAGGCGCGTGGTCTCGACCAGCTCGGCCGCCATCACCCAGCGTCCCGGCTTCTTGGCCAGGTAGGAGCCTGGCCAGATATGGAACTTGATGCCGCGCGCCCCCAGGAAGACCGGCTCGTCCTCGGCTTTGAAGCCGATGTTCCCCAACAGGCCGGTGAGCAGCGCCATGTGCAGCTGGTCGTAGGTGGCCGGGGCGGCGTTCAGGCGCCAGCCCTGCTCGCGGGCGACAGTGAGCAGTTGCGAATGCACGTCGCGCCACTCGCGCAGGCGCAGCTGCGACAGGAAGTTGGCGCGGCAGTTCTCCTGCAGCTGGCGGTTCGATTTCTTGTGTTCGATCGCATCCTCGAACCAGGCCCAGATCTTCAGGTAGCTGAGGAACTCGGATTTCTCGTCCGCGAACTTCTTGTGCTTCTCGTCGGCCTGCTGCTGGTATTCGATCGGGCGGTCGCGCGGGTCCTGGGTCGACAGCGCCGAGGCCACGATCAGCATCTCGGTCAGGCAATCGTTGTCGACGGAAGCCAGGATCATGCGGCCCACGCGCGGGTCGAGCGGCAGCTTGGCCAGCTTTTTGCCGAGCGCCGTCAGTTCGTTGGCGTCGTCGACCGCGCCGACTTCCTGCAGCAGCTGGTAGCCGTCGGCGATCGCGCGGCCCTGCGGCGGCTCGATGAAGGGGAAGGTCTCGACGTCGGTCAGGTGCAGCGACTTCATGCGCAGGATGACCGAGGCCAGCGAGGAGCGCAGGATCTCGGGATCCGCGAATTTTGGACGCTTGTTGAAATCGTCCTCTTCGTACAGGCGGATGCAGACGCCGTCGGCCACGCGGCCGCAACGGCCGGCGCGCTGGTTGGCCGAGGACTGCGCCACCGGCTCGATCTGCAGCTGCTCGACCTTGTTGCGGAAGCTGTAGCGTTTTACCCGCGCCAGGCCGGTGTCGACCACGTAGCGGATGCCCGGCACGGTCAGGGAGGTCTCGGCCACGTTGGTGGCCAGCACGATGCGGCGCGCGTTGGTGGTGCGAAACACACGGTCCTGTTCCTCGACCGACAGACGCGCGAACAGCGGCAGGATCTCGACGTGCGGCGGATGGTGCTTGCGCAGCGCTTCGGCGCAATCGCGGATCTCGCGCTCGCCCGGCAGGAAGACCAGCACGTCGCCCTGGCCGACGCGGCACAGCTCATCGACCGCATCGACCACGGCTTCCATCAGGTCGCGCTTGTCGCGTGCGACTTGCGCCTTCGGCGGCGGATCTCCCGGCTTGGCGTTGGTGGCGGTGACCGGGTCGCGATCCACCGGGCGGTAGCGCACCTCGACCTTGTACAGGCGACCCGAGACCTCGATCACCGGCGCCGGCTTTTCCGGGGTGCCGAAGTGGCGCGAGAAGCGCTCGGCGTCGATGGTCGCCGAGGTGATGATGACTTTCAGGTCCGGCCGGCGCGGCAGCAGCTGCTTCAGGTAGCCGAGCAGGAAGTCGATGTTCAGGCTGCGCTCGTGCGCTTCGTCGATGATGATCGTGTCGTAGGCGCGCAGCAGCGGATCGGTCTGCGTTTCTGCCAGCAGGATACCGTCGGTCATCAGCTTGACCGAAGCGCCCTTTTGCAGCGTGTCGTTGAAGCGGACTTTAAAACCCACGTGCTCGCCCAGCGGCGAACCGAGTTCCTGGGCGATGCGCTTGGCGGTCGACGAGGCCGCGATCCGGCGCGGCTGGGTGTGGCCGATCAGGCCCTTCTGGCCGCGCCCCAGCTCCAGGCAGATCTTGGGCAGCTGGGTGGTTTTACCGGAACCGGTTTCGCCCGAGACGATGACGACCTGGTTCTCACTGACCGCCTTCGCGATCTCGGCGCGGCGGCTTGATACCGGCAGGTCTTCGGGGAAGGTAATCGGCGGGATCGGATTGCGGAAGGGTGTACGGTCCTCGTTGCGCGCAGGACGTTCACCGCGCTCGCGCGGAGGCGGTTGCGGCCGGTCCTGTGCACGTTGCGCCTGCGGCTTCGCACCACCCTGCCCGTTTGCGGGACCTTGACCATTGTCGGTGCGCGGCGCCGGCGCGCGGCGCGGGCCACCTTGCTCGGCGCTACCCGGGTGTTTGGTCTGCAGTTCGCCATCGCGGGTTTGCGTCATCGGAGCGCGTGTCTCTCCCTCCGGACGAGCCTTGCGTGGGCCGGTGGCGGACGTGTTCGGGGATGCGGCGCGCGCCTGCTGCGGCGCAGGCTTGTTACTCTGTTCAGACATTGATTTTTACAAGGTATTTGGTGCGCACAACGCGCAGCGAATTATAATGCGGCAAATGGAAAACCCTACCCAATTCGTCCAGTGGCTGCGCTCCGTCGCGCCGTATATTCACAACTTCGGCGGCAAGACCTTCGTCGTCGCCTTCCCGGGCGAACTTGTCGCCGCCGGCGCCCTGCCGGTGCTGGCCCAGGACCTGTCGCTGCTGGTCGGACTCGGCATCCGCCTGGTCCTGGTGCACGGCTCGCGGCCCCAGGTGGCCGAGCAGCTCGGCCTGCGTAACGTCGAAGGCCGTTTCCATAACGGTATCCGCATCACCGATACCGCGGCGCTGGAATGCGCCAAGGAAGCCGCCGGCGAATTGCGTCTCGACATCGAAGCGGCCTTCAGCCAGGGTTTGCCGAACACCCCGATGTCGCATGCCCAGATCAGCATCGTCTCGGGCAACTTCGTCGTCGCCCGGCCGCTCGGCGTGATTGACGGCGTCGACTTCGAACTCACCGGCGTGACCCGCAAGATCGCCGCCGACAAGATCCACCCGATCCTCCAGACCGAAGACAACCTGGTGCTGCTGTCGCCGCTGGGTTTCTCGCCGACCGGCGAGATCTTCAACCTGACGATGGAAGACGTGGCCGCCTCGGCCGCGATCGCCCTGCACGCCGACAAGCTGATCTTCGTCACCGAGACCGGCATGATGACGGACCAAGCCGGCACCGAGATCCGCGAACTGTCCTCGCACCAGGCCGAGGCCGTGCTGCAGGCCGGTTTCCTGCCGCTGGACGCCGCCTTCTACCTGCGGCACGCGATCAAGGCCTGCAATGCCGGCGTGGACCGCGCCCACATCGTCCCGTTCCAGATGGACGGCTCGGCCCTGCTCGAGCTGTTCACCCACGACGGCGTGGGCACCATGATCAGCCACGAAAACCTGGAAAGCCTGCGCCAGGCCACAATTGAGGACGTCGGCGGAATTATCAAGCTCATCGAGCCGCTGGAAGCCGACGGCACCCTGGTCTACCGCGGCCGCGAGCTGATCGAGCGGGAGATCGACCAGTTCTCCGTGATCGACCACGACGGCGTGATCTTCGGCTGCGCCGCCCTGTATCCCTTCCCGGAATCGAAGATGGGCGAGATGGCCTGCCTGACGGTGAGCCCGGACGCCCAGACCCAGGGCGACGGCGAGCGCATCCTCAAGCACATCGAGAACCGCGCGCGCGCCGCCGGGCTGACCAAGCTGTTCGTGCTGACCACCCGCACCGCCCACTGGTTCAAGAAGCGCGGCTTCGTGCCGGCCACGGTCGACGACCTGCCCAAGGACCGCCAGCACATGTACAACTGGCAGCGCCGGTCACAGGTTTTCATCAAGACTTTATAATGACGGTCTGACCCGCTTCGAACAGCGCATTTAACAGGATTACAGGAGTAACACCATGGCCCGCACCGTCCAATGCATCAAACTCAAGAAGGAAGCCGAAGGACTGGACTTCCCGCCGGTTCCTGGCGAAATGGGCAAGAAGCTCTACCTGTCGGTTTCCAAGGAAGCCTGGCAGGCCTGGCTCAAGCACCAGACCATGCTGATCAACGAAAACCGCCTGAACCTGGCGGACGACCGCGCCCGCAAGTACCTGGCGGCGCAGATGGAACGTCACTTCTTCGGTGACGGCGCCGCGGACCAGGCGCAGGGATATGTGCCGCCGACGGCGTAACGCTTTTGTCGTAGGGTGGTCGGCTCCGCCGACCGCGCGTTCAGATCACCCATGAATAGCGTCGCGGCTGACCTCCAGCCGGTTGAACGCGTGGGCGGACAAGCCGCCCACCCTACGCACTACATCCGCACACACTGGCGCAATTCACACCGCGCCATGAAGACCTTCCCATCCTCGCAACGCATCCGGTACACCTCCACCGGCCCCGCCTCCGTCACCAGCCCGGCGCCCTGCGCGCTCGCGCAGCCCTGCTGCTTGCCCAGTTTCTCGACCGTCGCCGACGACACCCCGGTACGGAAAGGCACGCGCTCGATCGGCGTGCCATTCGGGTCGACCAGGGCGGGCGCGGCCGGCCGGGCGCTTGCCGGCGGCGCCAGTGACGGTTCTGTCTTGCTCTTGAACAGCGTACAGCCACCCAGCAGGACGGCCACCAGCAACAGCGCGCGCTTCATGGGGCGTTCTCCGCTCAGAAAGCCAGGGTCTTCACGCCTTCCGGCGTGCCCAGCAGGCAGACGTTCGCGCCGGCCTTGGCGAACAGGCCGACGGCGATCACGCCCACGATCTGGTTGATGCGCTCTTCCAGCGCCACCGGGTCGGTGATCTTCAGGCCGACCACGTCGATGATCTCGCCGCCGTTGTCGGTGATGAAGGCGTCCTGGCTGCCGGCTTTCAGGCGCAGGCGCGGCTGGCCGCCCAGCAGCGTCAGCTGGCGCATCACGGATGCGCGCGCCATCGGGATCACTTCGACCGGCAGCGGGAAGGCGCCCAGGGTCTCGACCAGCTTCGAGCCGTCCGCGATGCAGACGAATTTCTTCGCTACAGACGCGACAATCTTCTCCCGGGTCAGGGCCGCGCCGCCGCCCTTGATCATCGCGCCGCTGGCGGTGATCTCGTCGGCGCCGTCGATGTAGACCGCCATCGACTCGACGTCGTTGAGGTCGAACACGGGTATGCCGTGGCCGCGCAGGCGGCTTGCCGTCGCTTCCGACGAGGCCACGGTGCCCTTAATGCGGTCCTTGATTCTCGCCAGCTCGTCGATGAAGAAGTTGGCCGTCGAGCCGGTGCCGACGCCAATGATCTCGCCGTCCACCACGTAATCGATGGCGGCGCGCGCCACGGCTTGCTTGAGTTCGTCCTGGGTCATGATGCTGTTGGATTGGTAAGAAGAAGCCGCCATTTTAACGGATCGCCCGCTTCATTCCCCAAAATCGACCGTTCGTCGCACCGATTCGACAGTCGATGCGCTCTGCATTGCCAAGCACGCATCTGTACAGCACACTGGATGTTTCCGTAGGCAACTAGAAGAGACCGATGAAACTCTTTACCAAGAAGCGGGTGGCGATCGCCGCCGGATTGATCACGGTGGGTGCCGGCGCCTTCGTGGCCCTGGCGCCCAAGGGTCCTCCCAAGCTACCGCCCTCGAAGTACCGCAGCGCGGCGGTCGACATGGGCGCCATCAACCAGACCGTCACCGCCACCGGCACCATCAACCCGGTGGCGCTGGTGAACGTCGGCTCCCAGGTATCGGGCACCGTGGTCGAGCTGAACGCCGACTTCAACGACCGCGTCACCAAGGGACAGGTGCTGCTCAAGCTCGATCCGACCATCTTCAATGCCCAGATCCGCCAGTTCGAGGCCAGCCGCGCCTCCAGCATGGCCAACCTGAAGCTGGCCGAAGCCAACTATCAGCGCAACCAGCAGCTGGTGGCGCAGAACTTCGTCTCCAGCACCGTCGTCGACCAGAGCAAGCGCGAGATGGACGTGGCGCGCGCCAATGTGCAGCTGGCCCAGGCCCAGCTCGATCGCGCCAAGGCGGACCTGAACAACAGCGTGATCCGCTCGCCGATCGACGGCGTGATCATCAAGCGCACCATCGACCTCGGCCAGACCGTGGCGGCCTCGTTCAACACGCCGAACCTGTTCCAGATCGCGCGCGACCTGACCAAGATGCAGATCGACACCAGCGTGTCGGAAGCCGACGTCGGGGCGCTGAAGGACGGCCTGCCGGCGCGCTTCGTGGTTGACGCCTACCCCGACCGCGAATTCCACGCCACCATGCGCCAGTTCCGCCTGGCCGCCAACGTGGTGCAGAACGTCGTTACCTATAACGTCGTGCTCGACGTCGACAACAAGGACGAGATGCTCAAGCCCGGCATGACCGCCCAGGTGCGCCTGGTGGTGGCCAACCGCCCCAACGTGATGCGGATTCCGACCACGGCACTGCGCTTCACCCTGCCCGAGGAAGAGCTGGAAAAGCGGCGCAAGGCGGAGGAGCAGAAGGGCAACGTGAAGCAGGTGGCCTTGAGCCCGGCCTCGGTGCCGGACGATGACCTGGCCTTCCGCTCGCCGAACGAGACCGCGCGCATGTTCAAGGTCTGGCGGCTCGATGCGAAGAACGAGCCGCAGCCGGTTGACATCCGCGTCGGCCTGTCGAACTTCCGCTATACCGAGGTATTGTCGGGCGGCCTGAAGGTGGGCGACAAGGTGGTCACGCGCGCACTGGCTCAGAAGGACGACATGTGAGCACGCAGTTGAATTCGACCCTGATCGACATCCGCGGCGTCACCAAGACCTACGTCAGCGGCAGCGTCGAGACCCGGGTGCTGCACGGGATCGACCTGCAGGTCACGCGCGGCGACTTCGTGTCCATCATGGGCCAGTCGGGCTCCGGCAAGTCGACCCTGATGAACATCCTCGGCTGCCTCGACCAGGCCAGCGGCGGCACCTACCTGCTCGACGGCGTCGACACCCGCTCGCTGTCGCGCGCCCAGCTGGCCGACATCCGCAACCGCAGCATCGGCTTCGTGTTCCAGAGTTTCAACCTGATCAAGCGCATGAGCGTGGCCGAGAACGTGGCCCTGCCCCTGATCTATGCGGGCATGGGCCGCGGCAAGGCGCATGTGCGCGCGCTGCAGGAACTCGAGCGCGTCGGCCTGGGCGGCCTGGCCAAGCGCACTCCGAGCCAGCTCTCCGGCGGCCAGCAGCAGCGCGTCGCGATCGCACGCGCGCTCGCGACCGACCCGCCGATGCTGCTGGCCGACGAACCGACCGGCAACCTCGATACCCAAACCAGCGACGACATCATGAACAGCTTCCGCCAGCTCAACGCGGAGCGCGGCATCACCATCGTGCTGGTCACCCACGAAGCCGATGTCGCCGCCTACAGCCGCCGCCTGGTGCGCCTGAAGGACGGCCGGGTGCTGTACGACGGGCCGTCGGCGGTAGGCCTGCGCCAGCTGAACCCACACCACGCCGGAGCATTGGCATGAACTTCATCCAGGTATTGATCGAATCGTTCCGCTCGATGGCGGCCAACCGCCTGCGCACGGCGCTGACGATGCTCGGCATCATCATCGGCATCGCCTCCGTGGTGCTGCTGCTGGCGATCGGCGACAGCATGCAGCGCTTCATCGGCAAGGAACTGCAGCAGCTGGGCACCAACATGGTGTACGTGTTCCCGGGCGGCGACCGCACTACCGCGCAGCGCGCCAGAGCCGGCGCCGTGCCTTCGCTGTCGATCCAGGATGCGGCGGCGCTGAACGCCCTGCCCAGCCTGACCGGCGCGGCGCCCGCGCTGCAGGGCGGCTTCAAGCTCAGCGCTGGCAACGAGAGCAGCAACAGCCAGGTGCACGGCGTGACCCCGGCCATGTTCAAGATCCGCAACTGGAAGCTCGACCAGGGCAACCTGTTCAGCGAAGCCGACGTGCGGGCCTCGAGCCGCATGGTCGTCATCGGCCAGAAGGTGGCGGACCAGTTCTTCTACAAGAGCGATCCGCTGGGGCGCTACATCCGCATCGAGAACGTCGCCTTCCAGGTGATCGGCGTGCTGGCCGGCGAAGGCAAGCAGATCGACGGCTCGGACATCGCGGAACTGGTGCTGGTGCCGATCACCGCGGCCAGCGCCAACCTGATCAAGATGCCCTTCCCGCAGAACGTGCACTACATCGCGGCCCAGGGGCGGCCCGACATGTCGCTGAAGGAGGCCGAAGAAGACATCAAGGAAACCCTGCGCGTGCGCCACCGCATCCGCATCGATTCGCCGGACGACTTCAAGGTACAGAACATGGCCTCGTTCGCGGAGACGGCCAACAAGATCAGCGCCGGCGTGGCCCTGCTGCTCGGGATGATCGGGGCGATCTCGCTGCTGGTGGGCGGCATCGGCATCATGAACATCATGCTGGTGTCGGTCACCGAGCGCACCCGCGAGATCGGCATCCGCATGGCGATCGGCGCCCGTCCGGGCGCGGTGCTGCTGCAGTTCCTGGCCGAGTCGGTCGTGATCTGCGTGGCCGGCGGCCTGGTGGGCGTCCTGATTGCCATGGCGGGCGCGGCGGCGATCACCGCGACCGGCAAGTTCGAAGTGTTCCTGACTTTCCAGGGCGTGCTGGTCGCCTGCGGCTTCGCCAGCGCGGTCGGCGTGTTCTTCGGCTTCTACCCGGCGCGCAGGGCGTCGCGCCTGCTGCCGGTGGATTGCCTGCGTTATGAATAAATCTGCAGTCATGGCGGCGTTCGTCGGCATGCTGGCCGCTCTGCCGGCGGCCGGCGCCCTCGCCCAGGACACGGGAACGGCCACCGTGCGGGAGCTGTCGCCGGTCACCATTCACCGGACCAAGAACCCGGGCGACCTGCGCTATGCCGGCTTCTTGAACGTATGGCGCTTTCTGCATTCCATCCTGCCGCCCGCGCCGCGTGTGCTCGAGCCACGCTACCGGCTCTCCTTCACCGGTTTGTCCGAGGCCGAACGGGACGGCTACCGCCCCGGCACCTGGGCGGTGGCAATCGTGGGCGACAGCTTCGACCATCCCATCGCGGTCGAGCGTGGCGGCTACTTCGTGCTGCCGGAGTTGCCCCAGGCGCTCAAGGAAAACGCGACCATCATGTTCAATGCGCAAACCCGCAAGAACTACCTCAACCTGGCCTGGAAATTCCGGATCGGCGAAGATCAAGCGCTTTCCTATGCCGACTTTGCGAAAGCTTTCAGCGAGGTGGCCGCCGTCCAGAACCGCATTTCCGTGCTCCAGATCCACCTGCGCGACGAAAAACTGGCCCGTTTCGACGGCCTGAAAGCCTGCTTCGACAAGGGAGAAGGCCGCATCGACATCGACGGCCAGCCCGCCGCCACGACCAAATCCGGATCGTGCCAGGTGCTGAAGTTCGATCCGGGCGTGGCAAGCAGTGGCCAGGCCCGGATCGCCTTTGTCGGCTCCCTCGATACCGTGACCCTGCATGAAACCGGCATCTAGCATCCACCTGCGCCAGGCCTGCAGCGCCGACATCCCGGCCATGTCGGCGATCCGCCTGTCCGTGCGCGAGAACGTCCTGTCCGACCCGGCCCGCGTCACCCTGCAGATGTACGAGGATTACCTCGAACGGGATGGGCGCGGCTGGGTGGCCGAGATCGACGGCGCGGTGGCGGCATTCTGCTATGCCGACCGGCGCCGTGGCTCGATCTGGGCGCTGTTCGTCGACCCGGCCCGCGAGGGACGGGGACTGGCCAGGGATTTGCTGGCGCAGGCGGTCGCGTGGCTGTTCGCGCTCGGCCACGCACGCATCACGCTCGGCACAGCGCCCGGCACCCGCGCCGACCGCTTCTACGCAGCCCAGGGCTGGACCCGCATGCCCGGCGACGGCCGCGAAGTGGACTACGTCCTCGAACGACCCATGACGACCTGAACAAGCGAGAAACAGCGATGACCATCCTGCCGCGCCCCACCCTTTCCCGACGCACCACCGCCGCGCTCCTCGCCACCCTGCTGGCGCTGCCGGCCGCATCGGCCCAGGAGGCCGGCAAGCCGGAGACGAAGGAGCTCCCCGCGGTCAAGATCCACCGCAAGACCAACCCCGGCGACCTGCCTTACCGGGCCTTCCTCGACATGCAGAACTTCATGCAGTCGCTGCTCCCGGCACGGGGACGCATGATCGACCTGCGGCTGCGCGTGAACTTCGCCGGCGACAAAAGCCCCGCCTACGACCAGTTCGAGCCCAAGACCTGGGCGGTGGCCATCGTCGGCGACCAGACCGACCGCGTGGTGCCCACCAGCCGCGGCGGCTACTTCCTGCTGCCCGAGCTGCGCGACGCCGCGCACGAGAACGCGACCATCATGTTCAACACGCCGACGCGGGAAGGCCGCATCGCCGTCGAATGGAAGCTGCGGGTCGGGAGCGGACAGAGCCTGTCCTGGGCCGCGTTCGAGCAGGCGCTGGAACAAGCCAGGACAGTGCAGCGCAGGATTCCGTTCGAGCTCTCCGGCATGCGCGAAGTGCGCATGGTCGAATACGATGGCCTGCGGGCCTGCTTTCGCAACGAGGGCGGCCGCATCGAAGTCGGAGGCCAGCCGCTCGCCACGCGTGTCGAGGGCAGCTGCCAGGTGCTGAAGGTCGATACGGCAGTGCGCGCGGGACGCGGCGAGATCGCCTTCGTCGGACCGCTCGACATCGTTACCCTGGACCGCAGCAGCAGCTTCTGACCGGCCGGCGGCACTGCCGCCGCGCCTCCGCCAGGGCACCGCGCCCTGCGATGCGCACCGAATGTCGCGAAATTGTATCCGCGTGGCAACTTCCACCACGCATGGGGGAAGCGTTACCGGCGCCGTCAATACCGGCCCAAACGCTCTTAGAATCACACGCATTCCCACCACTATCGCATTGGAAGCCGATTCCGTCCCGGATGGCTGGCCAGCATCCATCGAGGACCTATCGTGTACGACCAGACCGAGGGGGCGGCATCGGCCGCCGCAGAACAAAGCAGTTCGAGCCGCCGCATCCTGATCGTCGACGACAACGTGGACGCAGCCAACCTGCTGTCGATGGCGCTGAGCCGGCAGGGCCACCACATCGAGACCGCCGTTAGCGGCCAGCAAGCCATCGATGCGGCCGAAAGCTTTCGGCCGGAGGTGGTGTTCCTCGACCTGACCATGCCGGGCATGGACGGGTTCGAGGTCGCGCGGCGGCTGCGCTTTTTGCCCGGCCTGTCGCGGATCAGGATCGCCGCGCTCACCGGCCGCAACGATGGCCTGAGCCGCGCCGCGGCAGCGGCCGCGGGCTTCGACGACTACCTCACCAAGCCGCCGATGCTTGCCGATATCGATGCCGTGCTGGCCGACGCCGCGCCGGGGCCGACGGTGCTTCACATGTAAGGAGGACGCGGTGTTTCCCAAGACCCTGAAAGGCCGGCTCACCCTCATCGTCGCAACGCTCAGCGCTGCCGCCTCGCTCCTGGTGAGCGCGGTGGCGCTCGACGTGGTGTACCGCGAGACCAAGGAAGCGGCCGGGCAGCAGCAGTTCGCCCTGCTCACCGCCGCAGCGTCCCGGCTCGCCGCCGAACTCGATGGCCGGCGCACGCTGCTGCGCATGCTGGCCGAGGAGATCGCCCAGGAAGACGGCAAGGGTCCGACGGTGCAGGCCATCCTGGCGCGCCATCCAAGCCTGCGCCAGGCCTTCGCCGACCTGGTCGTCGTCGATACGGCCGGGCGCATCGCCGGCCTGCAGCAGCCCGGCTACTTCCTGCGTTCCCAGCTGGCCGACCGCAGCTGCCTGCAGGAGACGCTGCGCGCCCGCGCCGCCCTGATGCTGGAACCGCCGCCCGAGCAGGCGGCCGGCAAGGCGGTGGCGCTGCTCACCCAGCCGGTGCTGGACGGGAGCGGGCGCATCGCCTATGTGCTGTGCGGCGGCACCAGCCTCGAGGACTCGTCCTTCTTCGGCCACGCCGCGCGCCTGCGCCCGGGGGCCGGCGGCTACCTGTTCGCCCTGACCCGCCGCGGCGCCCTGCTGGTCCACCCGGACCGGGCGCGCCAGGCGCGCACCGCCGGCGCCGCCGAACCCCTGCCCGCGATGGCGCGCGCCGCCATGCAGGGTTGGGAAGGATGGCAGGTCGGGACCGACGCCCAGGGCGCGCCAATGCTGCTCACCTACAAGCAGGTGGGCGGGACGGGCGGGGCTGGCGGCAGCGGCTGGATCCTCGGCTCCGCTTACCCGGTGGACGAAGCCTTCGCCGCGATCGCCACCGCCCGCAAGCACGCCTGGGCCTGCGTGCTGCTCACCGCCCTGCTGGGCGGCGCGATCGGCTGGACCGTCATGGTCCTGCTCTTGAAGCCCCTGCAGACCCTGCGCGACCACGTGCACGCGGTCGAGCGCGAAGACGCCGACATCGGCGTGCTGGCGTTGACGCGCAACGACGAGATCGGCGCCCTCGGGCGCGCCTTCCACGCGCTCTCGCTCAAGCGCCAGATCGCCGAGCAGCAGCTGAAGGAGCTGAGCCTGACCGACGTGCTGACCGGACTGGGCAACCGGCGCCAGTTCGATCACGAGGTGGCGCTGCTGATCGAGCAGGCCGGCCGCTACCGCTACGGGCTGGCGATCGCCTTCCTCGACGTGGACGCCTTCAAGTCGATCAACGACACCTACGGCCACGCGGCCGGCGACACCGTGCTGAAGGAATTCGCGCGCCGCCTGCGCACCGTGACCCGCCCGACCGACCGCAGCTACCGCCTGGCCGGAGACGAGTTCGTGATCGTCTCCGAACGCCTCGACACGGCGGAAAACGCGCGCCGCTTCGCCGCCAAGGTGCTGCGCGCGATCCGCCGGCCGTTCGACATCGGCGGCGTGACCATCCCGGTCACCGCCAGCATCGGCATCGCGGTGGCGCGCTATCCGGTGCCGGCGGTGGGCGACCTGCTGCAGCACGCCGACGCGGCGCTATATCGCACCAAGCGCACCGGGCGCGACGGCTTCACGGTCAAGGAAGTGGAGGCGTTCACGACGCCGACCGGTTCGGGACTGCGCGTGAGCCTGCGGGCGGTGGAACAGTCGGGCAGCGCGGGCTAGCGACGCTCAGCGCTTGTCCGGCGCGCGCGGCGCACCCGGCGCCAGCCGAGATAGGCAAGCGCGCCCGCGACGGCGAAAGGAATCGTCGAAGCGACGAAGGTGATCAGCATCGCGACACCGGCAAGCAGGTCCGCGCCGAAGTCGTCCAGCGCCCGTCTCACCCGGTTCGCCTGTTCGGCCCGGGCATGTTCGTGCAGCGCCACGGTCAGCACCTCGGTGTCCACCCGCCTGCGCAGTTGCGCCTGGTCGGTCGCGCGCTTGTCGATCTCGCTCTGCACCTGGGTCAGCTCGCGGTGCAGCTTGATCAGGGCGTCGGCGTCGAGCGCGCGCTGGCGGGCCAGCGCTTGCAGCTGGTCGCGGTAGGCAACCAGCATGCTCATCCTGCGTTCGGCGTCCTGGATGGGCTCGGCCAAGTCTTCTCCCTTGGTCGACTGGGCCACCACCTTGCCGCGGCCGTCCAGCGCGCGCAGGACCCGGTTGACACCTTCGGGCACGACGCGCATGCGCACCCTGGCGCCGGGCTCGGGCCCCGCGCCGATGCGCGTCTCCAGCAGGGTGCAGCCGTGGTCCGGCAGCGCCGCACAGGTCCGTTCGACGGCTTCGGCTACCTGGCGCGTGTGGCCGGCGGGGACCTCCAGCTCGACCGCGTGTTCATAGGCGATCCCGGCGGCGCGCTTGTGGTCCACGCGCGCCTCCGCCGTGGCCGGCTCGGCGACCCTGGTGGCCAGCTTGCCGGAACAGCCGGCAAGCACGGCCGCGAGGGCAAGCGGAGCGACCCGGCGCCGCATCAGGCGCCCGTGCGCGCCGCCAGCCGCCAGCGCAGCAGCCCGCCCGCGAAAACGAGGTAGTAGGCCGCCACCAGGCCCATGATCGTCATCGTCAGCGGGCTGCTGCCGAAGGACGGCGTCTGCCCGGTTCCCAGCGTGTACATCTCGAAGAAGCGGTACAGCACGCGGGCGATGAAGACCATCGCGACCACGATGCCGATCGGCGCATACGGTGTGTAGAAATAGTCGCCGCCGACGCACTCGAATCGGGTCTGGCGCAGGGCCGCGAAGGCGAGCAGCGCACCGAGCGCCGCGCCGCCCATCAGGGCGCCGAGCACCACCGGCTTGGCCGCCAGCATGACGCTCATCGCCAGCAGCGCGACCGGCAGGAAGATCACGCCGAACCAGTGGCGCCACAGGCGCGACTTCTGGCGCAGGGTCAGGCGCTGCACCCGCTTGTAGACGCGCCACATGATGAGGGGCGTGAGGGCGAGCATGATCAGGTGCGGTTGGGTCATCGAGCGCTTTCGGCTGGTAGCAAGAGTGGAACAGGATTATTTGGCCGGGACGGGTTCGCCCGCCGGCCAGCTGGTGGCGCCCAGGCGCCTGAGCGTCATGTCGAAGAAGCGCACCGGCTCCTTGCCCGGAGCGATGCGGTCGCCCACCTCGTGCCAGACGCCGTCGCGCACGGTGGCGGTGTATTTGATGGTCATGGGTCCGGCCGGGATCTCCCAGCTGAAGCCGTCCGGCACCGGCGTGACCACGAAGTTGCCGGTATAGCCCTGGGCGTTCGAGTGCATGGTGTAGACCTTGCTGACCGGATCGTAGGAGATGACGCCCAGCGCATTGAAGGACAGCTTGCCGTCCGCTTCGTAGCTGCGCCCTTCCACCAGCTTGACGGCGCCGTCGAGGAAGCCGCCGACCCGCTCGGTCTGGGTGATCTCGTGCTGCTGGCCGTTCGGCAGGGTCATCCTGGCCTGGCCGCGCCAGGTGCCGTCGAGATTGGCGAAGCGGGCCATCGCTTCACGCTGGGCGGCGATGCGCTGGGCCGGGACATCCATGGACTGGGATTGCGCGGCGCCGGCGACTACCAGGCCGGCGGCGGCAAGGGCAAACATGCGTTTCATGACATCTCCCGATCGTGAGCGATTCGAATTTGTTGCCTCATCATAAATGAAGCACGGCGGCTTGTGGTCGCCAAAAACCCACGGATGGCTGCGCCGGACCTGGCCCGCGTGCCCGGCCCTCAAGCGCAATCCGAACGACATCTCGCTGTATTTCGACGTCGTCCTCAGCCTGCTGCCCAAGTGGATCGGCAACGTCAAGGACCTGGACGATTTCATCCGCAAGGCGACCGAAGAAACCCGTTCGCGCTACGGCATGGGCATGTATGCGCGCCTGTATTCGCACGCCGCAGAAAATCAGTTCAGCCACGCGCTGTTCGAGGACAGCCTGGCCGACTGGGACAAGATGAAGCAGGGCTACGAAGACATGTTCGCGCGCTACCCGGACAGCCCGAAGCGCCTGAACCGCTATGCCTACCTGGCCTGCCTGGCCAAGGACAAGCCTACGTTCCTGAAGCTCTACGGGCAGATCGGGACCAACATCCACCTGCCCGAGTAGGGTGGCAATCCGGAGCGCAGCCTGGAAGCCTGCCGGCGCTGGGGGACGAGAGTCTAGCGCTGGCTGGGACCTCTGCCGGTTCGCACTGGTGGACTTTCCTCACCTCATTGTGCTTTCCGGCAGGCGATAGCGAAATCGACGTGGAAATGCTCGTCGTGGCGGGTCCAGGGTTTCGTCTTCATGAATCGCCACGAGTTCAGTAGACACTCCTGAGCCTATAATTGCAGGTTCAAGGAGAAAGTATGAGTGGCAAGCGGTATCCCGAAGAATTCAAGATTGAAGCGGCCAAGCAGGTGACAGAGCGCG
>Ga0209023_10001309_pt1 | contig 33782 bp, 32 predicted proteins | sample LakOneMetagenome_FD_187468 | JGI IMG/M metagenome (GOLD analysis project Ga0209023, IMG submission 187468) | Freshwater and sediment microbial communities from Lake Erie, Canada (SPAdes) (version 2) | ecosystem: Environmental > Aquatic > Freshwater > Lentic | place: Lake Erie, Canada...
CGACCAGCGTGGGGCGCGCGTGAGCGCGTCGGTCGAGCTTGTCGAGACCCCGGTTTCACGTGAAACAGCAGGTCAAGATGGAGAAATAGGTCTCGACAAGCTCGACCAGCGCGGGGCGGGCGCGAAGGCGCGTCGGTCGAGCTTGTCGAGACCCCGAATTCACAACCATGGGTCTCGACAGGCTCAACCAGCGTGGAGGCGCGTAGGCCCGTCAGTCGAGCTTGTCGAGACCCCGGTTTCACGTGAAACAGCAGGTCGAGAGGGAGAACTAGGTCCCGACAGGCTCGACCAGCGTGGGGGCGCGTGAGCGCGTCGGTCGAGCTTGTCGAGACCCTGGGTTTCACGTGAAACAGCAGGTCGAGAGGGAGAACTAGGTCTCGACAGGCTCGACCAGCGTGGAGGCGCGTAGGCCCGTCGGTCGAGCTTGTCGAGACCCCGGTTTCACGTGAAACAGCAGGTCAAGATGGAGAACTAGGTCTCGACAGGCTCGACCAGCGTGGGGGCGCGTGAGCGCGTCGGTCGAGCTTGTCGAGACCTGGGGGTTCACAACCGTGGTTCTCGACGGGCTCAACCAGCGTGGAGGCACGTCAGCGCGTCGGTCGAGCTTGTCAAGACCCGGGTTTCACGTGAAACGTGGGTGCGCCGCCTGAAGGTACTCAGGCGTCAAGCCACGTTGGGTCCGTAACCGGGCTCACCCAGCGAGCCGAGAATGCGGTTGAGATCACCAATGGTGGCAAAATCAACTGTGATCTGACCTTTCCGTGCGCCCAGGTTGATCCTTACGCGAGTGTCCAGGCGATCGCCCAGGTGCTCCGCGATCTCATCCAGGTGGCCCTGCCGACGTCCTGGCAGAGGCTTTGCTTTCTCGAGCTTCGGCCCGGCTGCCGCAGCCGCCTCAGCGGCGCGAACCGACAGGTCCTCATTCACGATCTTGTCAGCCAGCCGCAGCATGCCTTCATAGTCCCCGACCGACAGAATCGCACGAGCATGACCCGCACTCAGCACGCCCGCCGCGACCCGCAGCTGCACCGGCTCCGGCAGTTTCAGCAACCGGATTGTGTTCGTGATCTGCGGCCGTGAACGACCGATGCGAGTGGCCAACTGGTCTTGAGTGATACCGAAGTCTGCCAACAACTGCTGATACGCCGATGCCTCTTCCAGAGGATTCAGCTGCGCGCGATGCAGGTTCTCGAGTAGCGCGTCACGCAACATGTCCACGTCCGCGGTTTCCCGCACCACCGCCGGAATTGTGTCCTGACCGGCTTCTTTACTCGCACGAAAGCGACGCTCCCCCATGACGAGCTCATACTTGCCAGGTGCGTCGGGCAAGGGCCGAACAACCACCGGCTGAAGCACTCCAACTTCGCGAATACTGTGCACGAGCTCAGCCAGGTCTGTTGCGTCGAAGATCGTGCGCGGCTGCTGAGCGTTCGGAACTATGTCCGAGAGCTTGAGGTGCGCCAGATGTGCCCCCGGAACAGGCACCAAGCCCTCGGTGACGTCCTCAACCGCGGGCGAAACCGTTCTGGGAAAGAAGACATCCACTGGCCGGTCCGCGGAAGGGTTTTCCTGGATAGGAATAAGCGCGCCAATGCCGCGGCCAAGACCCGTACGTTTCGCTGCCATTACTCTGTGTCTCCTGATGTAGGCGCCCCGCGCCGAGCAATCTCAGCGGCCGCTTCAAGGTAAGACAGCGAGCCAGCGGAGTTCAAATCGTAACTGATAACACTCTGACCGTAACTCGGCGCCTCTGAAACACGAACGGATCGAGGGATCAACGTCTCAAGCACCTGCTTGGGAAAATGGTCCCGTACATCCTGGGCAACCTGGTTCGCCAGATTGGTGCGTCCGTCATACATCGTCAGCAAAATGGTGGAAACGGTCAATTCCGGATTGAGGTGCTTCTCAATCAGTTCGATATTCTTCAGCAACTGACTGAGGCCTTCCAGAGCGTAGTACTCGCACTGAATCGGAATCAAGACTTCCTGCGCCGCTACGAAGGCGTTGATGGTCAACAACCCTAAAGACGGAGGACAATCAATAAAAACATAGTCGAACGGGTCGTCCAGGGACTTAAGGTACAGGTCCAAGGCCCGGTGCAAGCGTTGTTCCCGCGCAACGAGCGACACGAGCTCAATTTCCGCGCCGGCAAGATGAATCGTCGCTGGAATGCAATACAACGATCCGAACTCAGGGCTCTTCTGAACGACCTCTGCCATGGGCATGTCACTCACGATGACGTCATACACGCTCGGCATCTCCGCATGGTGTTCAACGCCGAGCGCCGTCGATGCGTTCCCCTGCGGATCCAGATCGATCACCAGTACCCGAGCACCTTGGCGGGCCAAGGCTGCCGCTAAGTTGACGGCGGTCGTCGTCTTTCCGACGCCACCTTTTTGGTTTGAAATAGTGAGGATGCGCGTCTTCGCCGGCTTGGGCAGCTGATCCGAGGCTATCGCCTGTCGACGTCGGGTCAGCTCCGCTATCTCCCGCGCCAGCGGTGGCGCGCCATCTCCACCGGAAGCCGTACGGCTGACTTGCTGGTCTTCACCAGGATGTTTCACGTGAAACCTTTGCATTCATGAAGCGTGAGAAAGACAGCTGCTACTACTTCACTGTAGCCCTGATTACCCGTGTTACCTCGGGCAGCACGCCCTCACCCAGGGTAAGAATTTCCACATCGTGCACGCGATATTTCTGCATCGCCTTGGCCGCTCCCTCCACCTCAACCGGTGCCCGCTCCCCCTTCATCAGAAGCAACTCGCCCCCCGCCCGCAGCAGCGGTGCCGTCAACGGAATCAACGTGCGGAATGCACTGACTGCCCGTGCCGTCACCTGGTCCAGGGGCGTATCCAAGCACACGTCCTCAGCACGAGACCGCATCACGGTAACGTTCGTCAGGCCCAGCGCCTGCACCTGATCGGTCAACCACGCCACCCGGCGTTCCATCGGTTCTATCAAGAGGAACGTGACATCAGGACGGGCGATGGCAAGGACGATACCGGGCAAACCAGCCCCCGAGCCGACGTCCCCGACTTTACCCGGCCTCAGCAACGGAGCCATCACCGCACAGTTCAGAATATGTCGCGTCCACAGCCGAGCAACTTCTAGTGGCCCGATCAGCCCAAGTTCTTCGCCCTGATCAGCCAAATTACTGGTAAAAGCACGTCCGAGCGCTATACGCTCCCCAAAAAGGTGCAGAGCAACATCCGGCTCGGTTTCAAGAATTTCAACCACGAGAAAAACTAAACCGCTGTGATGACCGTATGACGGTCACGACCCTCGCCGTGCGATACGGACTTATAGCCTCGCACCGCAACGAGGTCGTGCACGAGCTTGCGCTCGTAGGACGACATGGCCGGCAAAGCCGCCTCCGTCGCTCCTGCCTCGATGCGGGCCACGGCGTGAGCCACCAAAGCAGCCAACTCGGCTTCACGCGCGTCCCTGGACCCACCAATGTCCAGGATGAGCCTGGAGAACGAACCGGTTTTGTTCTGTACGGCAAGCCGCGTCAATTCCTGCAAGGCATTGACTGTCTCCGGCTTCGACAACACCCGGAGGTTGTCCGCGTCTGAGGTGTTCACAGAGACATACGCGCGGCCGTTTCGTGCATCGATATCGATATCTCCGTCCAGGTCGCAGATGTCGAGGAACTCCTCGATGTAGTCGGCGGCAATGTCGCCTTCCTGCTCCAACTGAGTCTGCGTCGGAGCTGTGGCTTCAATGCCGTCACGAACTTCAGACGATTCTTCACCAGGAACCGGCCCATCCTGCGTCGCCTGAACAGTCTTGGGCGCCTGGGGCGTGGCGGAGATAGGCGGCGTAACCGACCCATCGGCCAGTGAATCACCATTGATCACATCAAGCTTCTCAGTCACGAGGTATCGCCTTTCTACTGCTTGGGTCCGGTTTGCTTCTTGGCACGATTCTTATTGACCGGCTGCTGGCGCTGGACGGCCTTCTTGGGCTCGTCAATGACAATGATGTCACCATCAGGGGCCAGCAGCTTGCCCTTGCGCGCAAGGCGCTCCTCGCGAGCCTTCGCAGCCTCACTGCCGGGCGTCGGCATGTTGCGGATGACAAGGAACTGCTGAATCATGGTCCAGAAGTTCGAGGTGAGCCAGTAGAACATGACCCCGAGCGGGAACGCCACGCCAGAGAAGGCGAAGACGAGTGGCAGCAGGTACAACATGATGCGCTGCTGCTTGAACATGGGGCTGGCCTTGGTCTCCGGCGACATGTTCTTGGAAACGATCTGCAACTGCGTGATGAACTGCGACGCGGTCATCAGCACGACCATGATCGCCGCGATGATCATCACAGAAGCGTTGAACGGCTGTCCGGCCAGCATCGGCGTCCACTGCGACGCAAAAGAGCTATGCAAAGGTGCATCGCCGAACAGGGTGGCGTTGCCGAAGCTACGCGCCAAAGACGTATTGAGTGGGCCGACGCCGGCCTCTGACCGCTGGGCGTTGTTGAGCACGGAGAACAGCGCGAAGAAAATCGGCATCTGCAGCAGCAGTGGCAGGCAGGAGCTCAGCGGGTTCGTACCAGTTCGCTTGTACAGCGCCATGGTCTCGCGAGACATGGCCTCCCGGGAGAACTGGTCCTTCTTGCCCTTGTACTTATCCTGGATCTTCTTGAGCTGCGGGGCGACCTCGAGCATCTTGCGCTGGCTCTTGATCTGCTTCACAAAGATGGGGATCAGTGCAGCTCGAACCACGAGCACGAGCCCCACAATAGACAGCACCCACGTGATGCCGTCATTGAAGCCCATCCCGAAGGCAGAGAACAACGAGTGAAAGGCGACGAGCAGGAGCTCAACGGCCCATTTCAATGGCCAAAGGATCGTATCTATGAAACCCATACTCCGGATCAGCCCTTTCCGTGGCTTGATAAGACGACAAAACCAAATGACGTCACGGAATAGCGACGTTTGCGTTTGAGAGGAACATCATCTATTCCGCCTTCAGCCCACGGATGACACCGGCAGAGCCGACGGGCACCGAGGGCTGAACCTATGGTAAGGCCATGTTCCTGAATGGCCGCCAGCGCATAAGCAGAACAAGACGGATAGTAGCGACAAACGTCGCCGTACAGCGGAGAGACAACGGCACGATATATGCGCAGCACCACGACTGCAATGTTCCGAGGAATCAACAAGACAGTCGCCACGACGGTGTTCATCGTTTCGAAGATCCCTTACGATCTTGAATCGGCTGGGCGAGCACGTGGGACAACTCCGTCTTCAACGTGATCCACGTCGCATTGGTCGCGGGCGGCAACGCGCGGACGACGACATCCGTTCCAGGCTCAAGCAATAGAAGTAGATCGTAACCGGCCGCCTTCAGCCGGCGTCGAACAACATTGCGCTTGACGGCGTTCCCGACGTTTTTTGCCACAATAAAGCCAAAACGTGCGGGAAGACCGTCAGCGCCCTCGGGCACGTTCAGGTTTTTCCGCACGTAAATGACTGTGTGTGCGCCAACACGGCGCACACCCCTCCGAACGACACCTTGGTAGTCGCTCCCGCTGGTAATGCGATTCACATGTGCGAGCACGAGAACCTCATCAGCACAGGATGACCTAGGCGGAGAGTTCGGTGCGACCCTTGCGACGACGGGCACCGAGGATTGCGCGCCCTGCGCGGGTGCGCATACGCAGACGGAATCCGTGCACCTTCGCGCGACGACGGTTGTTCGGCTGGAACGTTCTCTTGCTCATTATCAATCTCCACGTGATTGGATCTCCGCTGGCCAATACGCGGGCTGCGGAAGAAGTCTGTAGCCCACGGGATGGGGTCAACTGATTAAAACTACGGCCTCGGCCACCTTTGGTCAAACTGACCGCCCCAAACTCGCGGTTATCCACAATAATGTCCACAGGTTTTGTCCCGTAGTGCACAGGACGGTCAGTTGGAATTCGCCTCTGTGCCTCGGATTGGCTAGCGTGGACAGAAGTTATCCACAGGTTCGCGTGGCGTTGCTGAGAATTCGTACGTTTTTACACACAGCCGGTGGATAACTTTGTGAAAAGACGAAAAAGAGAGATTGAAGGAACCATGGCCGACGGCGAACAGCCCATTGCCCAGACGTGGCAGTCGGTACTCACCACCCTCGAGTCCGACGCCACGATCACCCCGATGCTTTATGGCTTCCTGAGCCTGGTTGAGCCCAAGGGGATCGCAGCTGGAACGTTCTACCTGGAAGTACCGAACGAGTTCACGGCCAGCATGCTCAATCAGCGCATGCGCGTACCCCTGCTGACCGCGATGGGCCAGCTCGACGAAGCCACGGCCGTATCCACGTTCTATGTCGTCGTGAATCCAGAACTCGAGCAGGAATCCCTGCGACCCTTGCACCAGGCATCTACCCCGCCGGACACCACGGCGCCGGCCGCTTCGCAATCAGTTTTCGAGGGAACGGCTCCTACTCCCCCGCATGAAACGCGGTTGAATCCTAAATACAGCTTCGATAACTTCGTGATCGGCCAGTCCAATCGGTTCGCCCACGCAGCCGCAGTCGCCGTGGCCGAGGCGCCGGCGAAGGCGTACAACCCTCTTTTCGTCTACGGATCATCAGGGCTAGGAAAAACCCACCTCTTGCATGCCATTGGGCACTATGCCATGAGCCTGTATCCCGGTATCCGGGTGCGATACGTCAGTAGCGAAGAATTCACCAACGATTTCATCAACTCGATCGCCAATAACCGTGGATCTGCTTTCCAGGCCCGATATCGCAACATCGACATCCTGATGATTGATGACATCCAGTTCTTGCAGGGCAAGGCTGAAACGCAAGAAGCGTTCTTCCACACCTTCAATACGCTGCACGACCACAACAAGCAGGTTGTCATCACCAGCGACCTGCCGCCAAAACACCTCACGGGATTCGAGGACCGGATGCGCTCCCGGTTCGAGTGGGGATTGATCACGGACGTGCAGGCCCCCGACCTTGAAACCCGGATCGCCATTCTCCGTAAGAAGGCCCAGAGTGAAAAACTCCAGGTCCCCCACGACATCCTCGAGTTCATGGCGTCGAAGGTGTCCTCAAATATTCGTGAGCTCGAGGGAACCCTGATCCGGGTGACCGCCTTCGCCAGCCTGAACCGGACCCCCGTCGACATGGACCTGGTGCAGACGGTCTTGAAAGACCTGATCACGCTCGATGAAGACAACGTCATTGCTCCGGTGGACATCATCACCAACACCGCCAATTACTTCAAACTCTCCGTCGATGACCTCTATGGATCGTCACGCAGCCAAGCGATAGCCACGGCACGACAAATTGCGATGTATCTGTGTCGGGAACTCACAAACCTGTCCCTGCCCAAGATCGGACAGCTCTTCGGTAACCGCGACCACACCACGGTCATGTATGCCAATAAGAAAATCAGTGAGCTGATGAAGGAACGTCGGTCCATCTATAACCAAGTCACTGAGCTCACAAATCGCATCAAACAGGACCACCGCTACAAATAATCGACAAATAACTCAGTTTCACACCTGTGTATAACCCTGTGGAATTTAAGAGTTAAACGTGGCAAACCCTGTTGAAACCGGCACCGGCCCTGTGGAAAGTTAACTTTTGTTAACGACGACGTTTTGCAGCGACAGTTAACTTCTCCACAGGCCGTCAACAAGTTACATTCGTGTAGTTCCCAGTGTTAACAACCGATCCACAGAGTTATCCACAGTTTCCACAACGGTTAAGAACATTAACGTTTAACTTAAATTTCTCTCGATTCGACAACCTTGACGGGAGTGGACCGCCGTCCACGCGTCCAGGCCGAAGCGAGCTAGGGTTGAGGCCCACCCATGCCATTCCACGGCCTTTCATCGAACAGGAGCCAATTCGTGAGATTTCAGGCCAATCGTGATGTCTTCAGCGAAGCGGTTTCATTTGCTGTCAAGCTCCTCCCCCAACGCACGACACTGCCCATCCTCAGCGGCGTCCTGATCGAAGCGACCGAAACCGGATTGATCCTGTCGTCGTTCGACTATGAGGTTTCCGCGCAAACCGAGATCGCCGCTGATGTGGAGGAAATCGGAAAAGTACTCGTGTCCGGGCGTTTGCTCGCCGAGATCGCTAGCCGTCTGCCCAACGCGCCGGTTCGATTCAGCACCGAAAATTCCCGCATCAAAGTCAGCTGCGGGTCGGCGAGCTTCACCTTGCTGTCCATGCCCGTTGAGGAATATCCGAGCATCCCCCAGATCAGCGCCGAATCCGGTCTGGTTCCCGCTGAAGAATTCGCGGTTGCCGTCGCCCAGGTGGCGGTTGCGGCAAGTCGCGATGACGTCACTCCCGTGATCACAGGAGTGCAACTCGAGGTGACCGAGAACAGCCTCAGTCTGGTTGCCACCGACCGTTATCGCGTCGCGGTTCGCGACATCGACTGGGATCCGGGCAGCAATACCGCCCAGGGAACCATCACGGCTCTGGTGCCGGCACGTACCCTGCAGGAGGTCGGAAAGACGTTCGGCCACAGTGGCACGATTTCCGTTTCCATCACCAACAGCGATGATCGCGAACTCATCGCCTTCACGGCCAACAAGAAGACCGTCACGTCTCTGCTGATCAAAGGAAATTTTCCGCCCGTCCGGCGATTGTTTCCTACAGCCGTGGACAACTACGCGGTGATGAACACGGCAGACCTGATCGAGGCCACTCGACGTGTTCAGCTCGTCCTTGAGCGGGAAGCGGCCCTTCGCTTCACGTTCACAGCCGACGGGCTTACCCTTGAAGCAGTCGGTTCCGAACAGGCCCAGGCCTCGGAATCCATCGACGCGATCCTCTCGGGCGGCGACACCGTGGTGTCGCTCAAACCCCAGTTCCTCCTCGACGGTCTCAGTGCGGTACATTCTGAATTCGTTCGGATCTCCTTCACCAAGACCGAAAATCCGAACAAGCCCGGTCCAGTGCTCATAACGAGCCAAACCTCACGGGAGCAGTCCGGCGCCGACAGCTACAAGTACCTGTTGCAGCCCAATTTGCTGCTGCGTTAGTCGTCACTCTCACGAAAAGAACATCATGCACATCGGAATCATCGGCCTTGGCAAAATGGGCGCAAACATGCGTGAGCGTATGCGTAACCAAGGCATCACCGTCACCGGATACGACCGTAATCCAGAAGTGACGGATGTCACCTCAACAGTCGAGCTCATTGCCGCACTTCCTGTGCCTCGCCTGGTCTGGGTGATGGTTCCGTCCGGGGCGATCACGAATGCCGTCATCGAGGATCTCTCGGAGCAGCTCGATGCCGGCGATCTCGTGATCGACGGCGGCAACTCCCGCTTCACCGAGGACTTCAAACACGCGGAACTGCTGCGGAAAAAGGACATCAATTACATCGACGTAGGTGTTTCCGGTGGTGTGTGGGGCGTGGAGAACGGGTACGGATTGATGGCGGGTGGCAACGCCGATCAGATCGAGCGGGCCATGCCCGTGTTCGACGCGCTGCGTCCCAAGGGTCCTCGAGACGAAAGTTTCGTGCATGCCGGTGAAATAGGTGCCGGCCACTACGCCAAAATGGTGCACAACGGAATCGAATACGCCCTCATGCAGGCATACGCCGAAGGCTATGAGATGTTGGCAAAGCGCAACGATTTGATCAAAGACGTGACAGGCACATTCAAGAGCTGGCAGCGCGGAACCGTCGTACGGTCCTGGCTGCTGGAACTACTCGTGAACGCGCTGGAGGAAGACCCGGAGTTGGCCGGCATTGCGGGTTACGTCGATGATTCCGGAGAAGGCCGCTGGACCATCGAGGAAGCACTCGCGAACGCCGTGCCCGTTCCGGCGATGAGCGCGGCCATCTTCGCGCGATTCGCATCACGCCAAGACGACTCCCCCGCCATGAAGGCGGTCGCGGCCCTTCGCAACCAGTTCGGCGGTCACGCCGTCAAGAAGGCCGACTGATTCGACGTGCGCGTCACCCACTTGTCGCTGACTGACTTCCGCAATTATGCGGTGGCGGAGGTTCCCCTGCTTGCGGGAGCCAACCTCATTGTGGGTCGTAACGGGCAGGGTAAGACCAATCTCGTGGAAGCCCTGGGGTACCTGAGTACCCTGGGCTCTCACCGAGTCTCCGATGACAAGGCCATGATCAAAGCGGGCCAGCCGGCGGCCATCATCCGTGCCCGCTTGGAATATAACTCCCGCGACATCCTTGCGGAGGTTCAGTTGAACCGGGCGGGATTGAACCGTGCCCAGGTTAACCGCTCGGCCATTCGCACCAGGGACCTACCGCGATACTTCTCAAGCGTCGTCTTCGCTCCCGAAGACCTGGCACTCGTCCGGGGCGATCCCTCGGGCAGGCGCCGATTCATGGACCAGTTGCTCGTGCTGCGATCGCCCCGGCTCTCTGGTGTGATCGCGGATTACGAGCGGGTGCTCAAGCAACGCAACACCTTGCTGAAATCTGCGCGCGGATCCGGCATCAAAGACAGCCAGTTGAGCACCCTCGACATCTGGGATGAGCGCCTGGTAGCGCTGGGTTCGGAAATAATCGACGAACGGTCGGAATTGGTGCGACTGCTCGGCGAACCTCTTCGCTCGGCGTATCGGGCCGTCGTCGACGAGGACCACGGGCCACAGCTTGTTCCACTCTTGAGTATTCTCGGTGCTGATGAGGACGCACCCGGTGGGTCAACCGTTGCGGTCTCTGCGAACGTGAGCACGGCGGATGCTTTCCGCACGGCACTCGCAGGATTGCGTCGTAAAGAACTCGAGCGCGGACTGACCCTCGCCGGACCCCATCGTGATGACCTGATTTTCATGCTCAACGGGCTTCCCGCCAAGGGATACGCGAGCCACGGGGAATCCTGGTCTTTCGCACTCTCCCTCAAGCTGGCCTCCGCCGAATTGCTCCGTCGGGATTCCGCGAGCGGTGACCCCGTTCTGATCCTTGATGACGTATTCGCCGAGTTGGATCAATCCCGCCGTCGGCGACTGGCGGAGGCCATCATCGGATACGAGCAGGTACTCATCACCGCGGCGGTGCTGGAAGACGTGCCTGAAGCCTTGACCGCCCACACCATCCACATTCGAGCCGGCGCGGTCGTCGATGGCTGACTCCGGCACGTCGGAGGATCCGATGAACCGCGAGGAGCCGGCCGAACGGCGCTACAGTGAAGCAGCGATCGTGTTCCTGCGTTTCAAGGACGTTTTCGGGGACCCGAACGCGCGTCGGAATCGTGCCCGGAAGCGGCCGAGGGACGAACGCGGGTCCAGCGTTCCTTTTGGCGTCGGACGCGACCCGCGTGGCATCGGTGACACGATCAACTCCCTCACCATGCAACTCGGCTGGAATTCTCCCCTCGCCCAATCGGAGCTCCTAGCGTCCTGGACCGAGCTCGCGGGGGCGGAAACCGCAAATCATTCCACACCGGCGGGTATCGATGACGGTGTCCTTACGGTGCACTGTGAGTCCACCGCCTGGGCGACGCAACTGCGGATGATGCGCAATGACATCATGAACCACATCGCGAACCGATATCCCGACGCGGGCATCCAGTCGATCCGTTTCCAGGGCCCTAACGCGCCGTCCTGGAAAAAGGGTCCCAGATCAATTCCAGGGCGCGGTCCGCGCGATACCTACGGGTAACCCAGCAAATTAGGTCAACCCACCGAAATAAACGCGCCAAACAGCGTTTTTGGCCGGTTCGGCTCCCCCTCTTTGGTAAACTGAATGGTCGCCCGTGCGATGGTCAGGAGCCAAATTTCAGATGACAGTTGAACCGACGCCGACGCCGGAGCACGAGTACGGTGCGGACGATATCCAGGTTCTTGAAGGACTGGAAGCCGTTCGCAAGAGACCTGGAATGTACATCGGTTCCACAGGTCCCCGTGGACTGCACCACCTCGTATACGAAATTGTTGACAACTCCGTCGATGAAGCTCTTGCGGGGCACTGCGACCTGATCGACATTCGCATCCTGGCTGATGGGGCTGTGCGCGTCGAAGACAACGGCCGCGGCATTCCGGTCGACATCCACCGCACAGAGGGTCGATCCACCGTCGAAGTCGTGCTGACCGTGCTGCACGCCGGCGGAAAATTCGGCGGCGGCGGTTATTCCGTGTCGGGTGGACTCCACGGCGTGGGAAGTTCCGTGGTCAACGCCCTGTCATCGCGCCTGGAGGTCGAGGTTCGTCGCCAAGGCCACGTGTGGCGCCAGTCATTCGCCGACGGTGTTCCTGATGCCCCGTTGGCCCAGGGCGAAGCCTCCGACGCGACCGGCACAACGATAACGTTCTGGCCGAGCGCCCAGACATTTGAGACCACTGATTTCGAATACGAGACGCTGCGCGCCCGTTTTCAACAGATGGCCTTCCTCAACAAGGGCCTGCATCTCAAGCTCACCGACGAGCGCGAGGACCGCAGGGACGACGACGGCAACTTCGTCACGAATTCGTTCATGTACGAGCAAGGTCTCGTCGACTATGTCGAGTATTTGAACCGATCCAAGAAGGTGGAGCTGGTCAACGAAGAGATCATCTCCTTCGAATGGGAAGACACGGAGCGCAAGATGGCGCTCGAAGTCGCCATGCAGTGGACCACCGCTTACACCGAGAGTGTGCACACCTACGCCAACACCATCAACACCCACGAGGGCGGTACCCACGAGGAGGGTTTCCGTGCGGCTTTGACGACTCTGGTCAACAAATACGCGCGTGAAAAGGGCATCCTGAAGGAAAAGGATGACAATCTCACCGGCGACGACGTTCGTGAGGGACTCACCGCCGTGGTCTCGATCAAGCTGGCTGAGCCGCAGTTCGAGGGTCAGACCAAGACCAAGCTGGGCAACACCGAGGCGAAAACCTTCGTGCAGCGCGTGGCCGGCGAACAACTCGCCCACTGGTTCAATATGAACCCCAACCCGGCGCGCGAGATCATTCGCAAGGCCTTGCAGGCCAGCAATGCGCGGATGGCCGCCCGCAAGGCGCGGGAAACAGCTCGTCGTAAGGGACTGCTTGAGGGCGGGGGCATGCCCGGCAAGCTCAAGGACTGCCAGAGCAAAGATCCCTCACTGTCTGAGATCTTCATCGTGGAGGGCGACTCGGCCGGTGGTTCCGCTGTTCAGGGCCGTAACCCCGAATTCCAGGCAATCCTCCCCCTACGCGGCAAGATTCTCAACGTGGAGAAGGCGCGGCTCGACCGTGCACTCGGCAACGCCGAGGTGCAGGCCATGATCACGGCGTTCGGCGCCGGCATGGGGGAAGAGTTCAATCCCGACAAGGTTCGGTATCACAAGATCGTCCTGATGGCCGATGCCGACGTTGACGGGCAGCACATCACAACCTTGTTGCTCACCCTGCTGTTCAGGTACATGAGGCCGCTGATCGACCTCGGCTACGTGTATCTCGCACAACCCCCGCTGTACCGGCTGAAGTGGACCAACTCACCGCACGAGTACGTGTATTCCGACCGTGAGCGCGACGCCCTGCTCTCCGACGGCGCCGCAGCTGGAAAGCGCATCCCGAAAGACAACGGCATCCAGCGCTACAAGGGCTTGGGTGAGATGGACTACAAGGAGCTGTGGGAAACCACCATGGCTCCGGAATCCCGCACCCTGCTTCAGGTCACGCTTGACGACGCTGCTGCAGCCGATGAAATTTTCTCCACCCTGATGGGCGAAGACGTCGAATCCCGACGCAACTTCATCCAGAAGAACGCGAAGGACGTGCGTTTCCTTGACATCTAACGACAACGAGAACACCGTCGAGGCAGCGGATGCCGCGGCTGCGGCCGCGCATCTGATCCAGCACGGCAAGATCGACCAGGTCGACCTGCAGTTGGAGATGCAGCGCTCGTATCTGGACTATGCCATGAGCGTGATCGTGGGTCGCGCTTTGCCCGACGTGCGTGACGGCATGAAGCCCGTGCATCGCCGGGTGATCTACGCCATGTTCGACGGCGGCTACCGCCCTGACAAGGCCTTCTCCAAGTGCGCGCGTGTTGTCGGCGATGTGATGGGACAGTTCCACCCGCACGGTGACTCGTCGATCTACGACGCACTCGTGCGTCTCGTCCAGCCGTGGAGCCTGCGCTATCCGCTCGCCCTCGGCCAGGGCAACTTCGGCTCCGCCGGCAACGACGGCGCCGCTGCTCCGCGGTACACCGAAACCAAGATGGCTCCGTTGGCCCTCGAAATGGTGCGGGACATCGACGAGGACACCGTCGATTTCCAGGACAACTACGACGGTCGCACACTTGAGCCCACAGTGCTGCCCGCGCGGTTTCCGAACCTGCTCGTCAACGGCTCTGTCGGCATCGCCGTCGGCATGGCCACAAATATCCCTCCGCACAACCTCCGTGAGGTTGCGTCCGGCGCTCAGTGGTATCTGGACCACCCCGATGCGAGCCGGGATGAGCTGCTGGAAGCACTCATCGAGCGCATCAAGGGTCCCGACTTCCCCACCGGAGCTCAGATCCTCGGGATCAAGGGAATTCAAGACGCCTACCGCACGGGTCGTGGATCCATCACGATGCGGGCCGTGGTCAGCATCGAGGAGCTGCAAGGCCGCAACTGCCTCGTGATCACCGAGCTCCCGTATCAGGTGAACCCGGACAACCTGGCGATCAAGATCGCTGACCTGGTGAAAGACGCCAAGATCACCGGAATCGCCGATATCCGCGATGAGACCAGCGGTCGCACCGGACAGCGCCTGGTCATTGTGCTCAAGCGGGACGCCGTGGCGAAGGTGGTTCTGAACAACCTCTACAAGCACACACAGCTCCAAGAGAACTTCGGAGCCAACATGTTGGCCATCGTGGACGGCGTGCCGCGCACGCTCGCCCTCGACGGCTTCATTTCCGCCTGGGTTGCTCACCAGATCGAGGTGATTGTTCGTCGCACGCAGTTCCGTCTGAACAAGGCCGAGGCTGAGGCCCATGTCCTGCGCGGGTACCTCAAGGCGCTGGACGCACTCGACGAGGTCATCGCCCTCATCCGGCGCTCGAACACCGTCGACGATGCCCGCGAAGGCCTGATGGCCCTGCTGGAGGTGGACAAGCTGCAAGCCGATGCCATCCTCACAATGCAGCTGCGTCGGCTGGCCGCACTCGAGCGCCAGAAGATCATTGATCAGGCCGCAGCCCTTGAACTCCAGATCGCAGAATTCAAGGCCATCCTGGCCAGCCCGGAGCGTCAGCGCACCATCATCAAGGAAGAGCTTGCGGAGATCACCGCCAAATTCGGTGACGATCGGCGAACCGAAATCATGTTCGGCTTTGACGGCGACATGTCCGTCGAAGACCTCATCCCGGAAGAGGAGATGGTCGTTACCGTCACCCGCGGTGGGTACATCAAGCGCACCCGCAGCGACAACTACCGCAACCAGCATCGCGGTGGCAAAGGCGTCAAGGGTGCCCAATTGCGCGCTGACGACGTTGTCGAACACTTCTTCGTTACGACAACGCATCACTGGTTGTTGTTCTTCACCAACACCGGACGCGTGTACCGGGCCAAGGCCTATGAGGCGCAGGAATCCGGCCGGGATGCCAAGGGACAGCACGTTGCGAACCTGCTCGCACTGCAGCCGGGTGAAGAGATCGCTCAGATTCTCGACATTCGTGACTATGGTGTGGCGCAGTATCTGACCCTCGCAACCCGCGACGGTCTGATCAAGAAAACCGCCTTGAGTGAATATGACACCAACCGAACCGGCGGCATCATCGCGATCAAGCTGCGAGAGGGTGACGAGCTCGTTTCCGCACTGCTGGTTGAGGACGATTCCGATCTGTTGTTGGTTTCGCGCAAGGGCATGTCGATCCGTTTCACGGCAACCGACGAAGCCCTTCGTCCGATGGGGCGCAGCACGTCGGGTGTGATCGGCATGCATTTCCGCGGTGAGGACACCCTGCTCGACGCTTCCGTGATCGACGAAGATGGATTCGTCTTCGTGGTGACCGAAGGCGGTTACGCCAAGCGCACCGCAGCAGACCAGTATCGCTTGCAGAATCGGGGCGGCCTCGGCATCAAGGTGGCCAAACTCAACGAAGATCGTGGAGACCTCGTCGGCGCGCTCATCGTGAATGAAGAGGACGAAGTCCTGGTGGTACTTGCCAGCGGCAAGGTGGTACGCTCTGACGTCGCGGAGGTACCGGCCAAGGGTCGAGACACCATGGGCGTTGTCTTCGCGAAATTTGCGGAGCAAGATCGCATTATTTCCATCGCAAAGAATAGCGAGCGTAACCTTGTGGTGGAGGAATCCGAGAGCACACCCGACACGGCAGCACCGAACGATGATTCGGAGAAAGTAGAATCACGAGATGAGTAGCGTCGCGGAGAAACTGGCCAACAAGTCCAATCGGCAGCCTTCGACCAAGCAGGTGAGACTGAAGTTGGTCTACGTCGACTTCTGGTCATCCGTCAAGCTGTCCTTCTTGGTGGCACTGTGCTTGGCTGTCGTGACCATTGTGGCGTCGTTCCTGATCTACACGGTCCTGGCCCAGACCCAGATCCTTGACAAGGCCAACACGCTGTACACAGACATTTCGGGTAGTTCCGTCGATTTGATGAGCATTCTGTCCATTGGCAACGTGATGGGTTTCGCTGTGGTGGTGGCTGTGCTCAACACTGTGGTGCTGACAGCACTGGGTGCAATTTTTGCGGTACTCTATAACCTCAGCGTTAAAATAACCGGCGGCGTATTGGTCGGTTTCACCAACAGCTAGGCAGTACAAACCCGTTGACGGGTTTCTGACACGCGCGGATGTTCCGCTCGATTTCAGGAAATGGGCGGATTCAGATAGTCTCAAATCTGCTCAACAGGGGGATATAGCTCAGTTGGTTAGAGCGCTTCACTGATAATGAAGAGGTCCCAGGTTCAAATCCCGGTATCCCCACGCAGTACAGTTCCACCCGTTTTCGGGGCCATAGCTCAATTGGTAGAGCGCCTGCTTTGCAAGCAGGAGGTCCGGGGTTCGATTCCCCGTGGCTCCACAGCAATATCGATTGAAACCAAGGCCTAGCCGTTCAGCGGTTGGGCCTTTTGTATGTCAATCCGCTGCGCGGCCACAGCAGCGCTTTTCAGCGCTTAACGAGCCAGGGCCCGTATCCGCGGTGCGGATACGGGCCCTGGCTCGTTAGAACGGCGCTCAGTGCTCGCGAGAGCTATTCGACTCGACCTCTTCGTCGGCGACCCACAACTCGTCGTCCGCACGGAAGGTCTGCCACACGGCATAGGCGACGCCGACAGCGGCCACGAGAGCCAGTCCGATCGCCACATACGTGGCTGCACCGGTGCTCTTCTGCTGGACGACGACGGGCTTCTGCAGGTGGATCCGGCCCAGCGCCGCGCGCACTCGGGCGTCCCGAGCAACGTCGCCCACGGACAGAACGGTGCCGATGGCGTTGCCGATCCCCGGAAGAACGTCCTGCACGACGGTACGACGCACATCTCCGGCGAGGTTCTGTGTGGCGTCTACGCGTGGACGCACATAGTGGTCATAACCTTCACGAACGCGGGGAACAACCTCCTCGCGCGTGAGGATGCCAGCCTGGTGGCCGGCCTCCCGGGCCAGGACGTTTGCACGTTCCAAGACTTCGGCTTGATGGCTCCAGAGTTCGTCTGCGCTCTTGCGCAGCCGAATGAGTTCCTTGCGGCGCTTGCGGGACAAGCTCATGTGGACCCTCCATTATTGTCGTGCGACGAATACGTCCATCTTGCCACTGAATCGACTGGGAGCAATCTGGGTATAAGAATCCTAGTGGGGGCCTGTGCAAGAATTGTCACCATGTCTAAGCACACGGCTGTCGCCACCCTCAATACAACTCTCGGACCGATCAAGGTGAACCTGTTCGGCAATCACGCGCCGAAGACGGTGAACAACTTCGTGGGTCTCGCGACCGGCACGATTGAGTGGAAGCACCCCTCAACGGGCGTGAAGTCCACCACCCCGCTCTATGACGGGACGATCTTCCACCGCATCATCAAGGACTTCATGATTCAGGCGGGCGACCCGCTGGGTCAGGGCACCGGCGGCCCCGGCTTCCAGTTCGACGACGAAATCAACCCCGAGCTCGACTTCACGAAGCCCTATGTCCTGGCAATGGCGAACGCCGGAATCCAGGGTGGGCACGGCACCAACGGGTCCCAGTTCTTCATCACCGTCGCTCCGACCACTTGGCTTCAGGGTAAGCACTCCATCTTCGGCGCCGTCGAGGACGAGGCTTCCCAGGCCATCGTCGCCAAGCTCGCCACTGTCGCCACCGATGGCCGTGACCGCCCCCTCGAGGACGTCGTCATCGAGAGCGTCACCGTCGAGTCCGTCTAATCAACCCAGGGTTCAACCACACAGATGAGTGATCTGCCTGCCTCGGCCGCGAACTATTGTTACCGCCATCCGGGGCGGCAGAGCTTCATCCTCTGCCAGCGCTGTGGACGAACCATTTGTCCGGAATGCCAGACCCAGGCCGCCGTCGGCGTTGTTTGTCCGGAGTGTATGAAGGACCAGCGCAAGAACGCGCCACGCACCAAACCAGCCGTCCTGACCCGGCTCACCGGCAGCGGCGCACCCACGGTCACGTATGCATTGATCGCGGTGACCGCTGTCGTATTCGTGCTCCAGTTGGTCCCCGGCTTGGGCGTCACCCAGAGCCTCGCCTACCAACCGGCACTTACGCTCATTGAACCATGGCGGATGTTGACAAGCGTCTTCATCCACAGCACCGGCGGTTTCCCGTTCCATATCCTGCTGAACATGTACATGCTGTTCATCTTCGGCCAAGTGCTCGAAGGCATGCTGGGGCGCGGACGATTCCTCACCCTCTATCTGGTCAGTGGGTTCGCGGGTTCGGTCGGCGTTCTCGTGCTCGCGTCCCCGTACACAGTGGTGCTCGGAGCATCCGGAGCGATCTTCGGACTTCTGGGAGCCCTGCTGGTGATCCAACGCGGCCTCGGCGGTAATTCCCGGCAATTGTTGGTCTTACTGGGCATCAACCTGGTCATTGGCTTCATTCCCGGCCTCAACATTGCGTGGCAAGCGCACCTCGGTGGTCTTGTCGGCGGCGCGCTGATGGGATTGATCTTCATGAAGACGCGTGGCCCCCGGCACAGAGTGATGCAGGTGCTGCTGGTGCTCGGCCTAGTGGTTGCTTTGGTCCTGGTCGGCACGGCGCGTGTGGTCAGCTCTTTCACTGGCTAGCCCCCATCCCAGGGGCGAGTTATCCACCGTAAAACAAGTTATCCACAAGTTATCCACAAACTGGGGATAATTACACCGTTGTCATTAGACCCTGGCGTGCAGCTGGAACGGGTGACCGAGGTTTCTGATCAGCGCCAGCGGGTCGTCATCAGGAACCCGATGAAGGCGATGCCGAAGCCGACCATGATGTTCCAGGAGCCCAGGGCAGCGATAGGAAGCTGGCTCTGGCTCACATAGAAGACGATGATCCAGGCCAAGCCCAGAAGCATGAAGCCGAACATGACCGGTTTGAACCAGACGGCATTCGGTGCCTCCTCGCCGGAGCGGGCGACCTCGTTACGGGCGGGCTTGGTGCGGGGATTCGTTCGAGCCATAGATGAGATCTTACCGTCATCGACGGGCAGCAGGTCTGTTGCGGGCCATTCGGCCCCGGTATGGATGATCCGAGCGCGTTCTCCAGCCATCTTGAATAGACTCGACTAGTGAGCGATCCGACCGAACCTGAGGCAGACACCCGTGTCAGCCGGGGGAGGCTCGCACGCGGGACTGCCATTCTGCAAGCCCGGTCTTGAGGGTAACGGGTGTCATCAAAACCCAGGCGCAGGACAATTCTTCAACAATCAGGAAGCGACGGTGGGTGGCCAATGACCCGCATCCTTGTCATCGACAACTACGACAGTTTCGTCTACACACTGAACGGTTACCTGAGGGAACTCGGGGCCGAGACGGTGGTTCTTCGTAACGACGCCTTCGCGTCGAGTGAAGCCGCTGAGCGGATCGTGGACTATGACGGTGTGTTGCTTTCACCAGGGCCCGGCAAACCGTCTGACGCCGGTGTATCCGTCGCAATGGTGCAAGCGGCGCTCGACACCGGGGTGCCGCTTTTTGGCGTGTGCTTGGGGCACCAGGCGATCGCGGAGGCGTTCGGTGCCACTGTGACCAACGCCGAAGAACTCATGCACGGCAAGACCAGCCTGATCACGCATGACGGCAGTGATTTCTATGACGGAGTGCCGCAGCCGTTCCAGGCCACCCGCTATCATTCCCTCGCGGTCGTTGACGGCACCGTGCCGAGCGAGCTCATCGTGACCTCACGCACGCAGGGGGGTGTGATCATGGGACTGCGGCACGAAACGTCGCCGATCCTGGGGGTGCAGTTCCACCCGGAATCTGTGCTCACCGAGGGCGGCTATGCCATGGTGGGCAACTGGTTGGCGCTAGCCGGGCTCCCCGAGGCTCGAGAGACCGCGAAGACACTGCACCCGCTGCTGCGGCTGGGGTGAGCTAACCGGCGCAGTAAGTGAGGGTGATCTCAGACTTCTGCGGCACGTCACCGGGCGCCAGGGACTGCTGAATCACCGGTGAGCCGGGTAAACCGGCACAGGTGTAGTCGGGAGTGGGCGTTGCCACCACAAGTCGCAGGGCCTCGCCGCCGAGCAGATCCGTCGCCGCGCTCAGCGCTTGGCCTTCCACGTCGATAAGCGTGACCAGGCCCGTGGAGACCACGTAGTTCACGGTGGTGCCGGCCGCTGCGGCAGCAAGCGACGCGGGCTTCGTGCTGATCACCACGTCGGCAGCCACCGTGGGGGAGTTCTCACTGGTGACCGTGCCTGAGATCAGGCCCGCAGCCTCGATGGCGGCTTGCGCGTCCGCGATGGGCTTGTTCGTCACGTCGGGGACGGGGACGGGAACAGGGCCTGTGGACACGACGACCCTGATCACTTCGGCGGGCTGAACCGTGGTTCCGGCAGACGGCACGGTGCGAATGACCCGGTCGGCCGGTACTGTGGTGCTGGCCTCGTCAACCCGGGTGGCTGCCAGGTCGAGATCGAGAAGGCTGTTCTGGGCCTGAGCATAGTTTTCACCGATGAGATTAGGAATCCGGCGCGAATTCTCAGAAAGGCTGGTGGACGGTGTGAGCGTGGATACCCAGACCATGACCGACACCACAATGACCACCACAGCGACGATTCCGGCCCAAACCCAGATGACGGGGGGTCGGCGTTGGGTGCGAACCATGCTCTGGTCCTCGCTGAGTTGCTTGATGGCGAGCACAGATCCGGATTCAAGGGTGGGGGGAGCTCCGAAAAGTCCACCGCCGGTCTCTTCGGATGACCGATCTACCGGGATCTGGCCACGTCCCGCAGTTTCGACATCAGTGCGGAACTCCACTGCGCTCTGATACCGCGTGAATCGGTTTTTAGCCAGCGCGTGCAAGACGACGTAGTCCAGTGCGGGGGAGACCTGGGGGTTCAGTGAGGACGGCTTGACCGGCTTCTCGCTCACATGCTGGTATGCCACTGCAACCGGGGTGTCGCCACGGAACGGAGTTCGTCCCGTGAGCATTTCAAACAGCACCACGCCGGTGGAGTACAGGTCGGTGCGCGCATCGACGGATTCACCCTTGGCCTGCTCAGGCGAGAAGTACGACGCTGTGCCGAGGATTGCCGTGGTCTGGGCCACAGTGGTGGAGGAGTCAGAGATGGCGCGGGCGATCCCGAAGTCCATCACCTTCACCTGACCGGTCTTGGTGATCATGATGTTGCCGGGCTTGATGTCGCGGTGCACGACTCCCGCCCGGTGAGAGTACTCCAGCGCAGTGAGGACGCCGTCGATGATGCGCACCGACTCCACAGCGTCGATCGGGCCTTCGCGAATGATGTCCTTGAGCAGTCGACCGTCAACGTGTTCCATGACGATGAACGGAACCTGCGACTCGGTACCGTTTGCGTCGGTGATGGTCTCTTCGCCGGCGTCGAAAACCCGCACGATCGTCGGGTGCGCCATCCGGGCGGCGGCCTGGGCTTCCTGCCGGAAACGCGTGCGGAACGCAGGGTCAGCGGCGAGAGAGGACTTCAGCAGCTTGATGGCCACGGTGCGGCCAAGTCGGGAATCGGTGCCGATGTGCACGTCAGACATGCCACCGCGACCGATCAGGGCGCCGACGCGATAGCGACCGGCTAACAGACGACCGTCATCAGTCAAAACAGGCCTCCCCGGCTCATGGACATAACCTTCCCCATTTTACCGGATCGGACGCGGCCGGAGCGCTAACCCGTTGCCCCAGTAACGGTGACCGTCGTGGCGGGCGATGCTCCAGATTCGACCTGCCCGCAGAAGTAGGTGTACGAGATCGTGAACGTCTTCGGTCCGGTGACGGGTCCTGCCGTCACCGTGGCCGTTGTCGAATCGGAGGGATTCGGCGGTGTGATCAGGGCTCCGTTGTTGACGCTCAGCTTGTAGCCGGCGAGCTGCTGCCCCGTCGGACACGACTGAGAAGCCAGCGTGACAGCCACGCTCGCCCCAGGCGCAACGGCGCTCGGCGTTGCTGTCGGGGCAGTTGTGGGCGTTGTGGGAAGCGCGGCGGCCGCGTAGACCCTGACAACGATTTCACTGCCCTTCGGCACTGGGCCCGTCGGGTTGACGGAGTACACCGTGTCGACGACTTGATCGGGCGACGCTGAGGCGTTTCCTTCTTCAACATTGGCGATCAATCCCATGCCGTCCAGCTTGGTTCGGGCCTCTGCACTGGTGAGTCCGGCGAAATCACTCAGATTCACCTGAGACGTGGTGCTGGTGGGCGTGGGTGAGGGGGTGGGTGAGGGGGTCGGGGACGGTGTGGCGGAGGGTGAGGGGGACGGTGAGCTCGACGTCACCACGGGCGCCGGCGTGTCGTTGTTCTGGTTGACCAGAGCGTAGATCGCACCGGCGAGCACCAGGGCGAGCACCACAATGAGCGTGATGAGCGACCAGGACCAGGGACCCTTCTTCTTGGTTTTTCCGTCCGCGGCAACGGCACCAGAGCGACTGGTTTGGGAGAATTCCGGCAGCATCATGGTCGCCTGATCGGTGCCACTGGGCATCAGCATGGTGGCTGCGGTCAATGACTCACCGCCGAGGACTCCCGGAACGGCGATTGCGGCGGCAGCGACATCTCCGCGGCGAAGCGCGGTTGCCGCTCGCGCGAGGTGCGCGGCCGAAGCAGGACGTTCCGCAGGATTCTTCGCCAGGCACGCGATGACGAGGTTGCGGATCGGCTCTGAGACGGTGACCGGGAGATCCGGTGCCGTCTCGTTGATCTGAGCCATGGCGATGGCGACCTGTGATTCACCCGTGAAGGGCCGTCGGCCGGCGAGTGACTCGTAGGCGACGATACCGATGGAGTAAATGTCCGTGGTGGGGGATGCGGGATGTCCGCTGGCCTGCTCGGGCGAGAGGTACTGTACGGTTCCCATCACCTGACCGGTCGCGGTCAGTGGCACCTGGTCGGCGATCCGGGCGATGCCGAAGTCGGTGATCTTGACGCGACCCTCGGGAGTGATGAGCAAGTTGCCTGGTTTGATGTCGCGGTGCACGAGACCGGCCGCGTGGGCGGCATGCAGGGCCAGAGATGTCTGGGCCACGATATCGAGTACTTTGTCGGCAGGCAGCACGTGTTCGCGCTCCAGAATGGTCGAGAGTGCTTCCCCGGGCACGAGTTCCATGACCAGGAAGGCGCTGCCATCTTCTTCGCCGTAGTCGAAGACGTTGGCAATGCCTTCGTGATTGACCAGTGCGGCGTGGCGGGCCTCGGCGCGGAAGCGCTCCAGGAACCCGGGGTCACCGAGGTACTCATCCTTCAAAATCTTGATGGCCACGGTACGGCCGATGACCAGGTCGGTCGACTTCCATACTTCGCCCATGCCGCCGATCGCGATGCGCGACTGCAGCTCGTATCGACCACCGAAGGTGAGCCCTGCTGTGGGTCTCATTTCTTAAGCACCGCCTCTAGAACCTTTTTTGCGACCGGCGCGGCAAGGAGATTGCCGAACCCTGTTTGACCCATTCCGCCGCCGTCTTCCACAAGCACGGTGATGGCATACCCCGGATCATTTGCGGGGGCAAATCCGGTAAACCAGAGCGTGTACGGATCTGAGGAACCGTTCTCTGCCGTGCCCGTCTTTCCCGCCACTTCAACCCCGTCTATTCTTGCATTGCTGGCGGCGCCATCCTGGACGCCGTTGACCATCATTTGCGTCAGAGTGGCAGCCGTTTGTTCACTCATGACCCGTTGCAGTATTTCAGGCTTGAACGTTTGCAGCGGGCTGAGGTTGGGGGCCAGAATCTCGTCCACCAGGTTGGGCTTCATAGCAACTCCTCCGTTGGCGATGGCTGCTGACACGATGGCCATCTGCATCGGTGTGGCGCGGACATCGGTCTGGCCGAATGCGGAGAGCGCGGTTTGGGCGGCGTCGGGCGATGCCGGGTACTTGCTCTGCGTCACATCGAGCGGAATGCTCGATGCGGCGTTGAAACCGAACTTCTCCGCCGTGGCACGAATGGCGCCGTCTCCGAGCTGGAGTCCCAACTCAGCCATCGGAATGTTGCATGACAGGCGCAGCGCAGTGGCGATGGTGACGGTGTCACCGCTGCCGCAGGTGCCGCCTCCCGAGTTGGTCACCATGGAGGTGGACCCGGGCAGTTGGAAACTCGCCGGGTTCGGGAAAGAACTCTCGGGCGTGAACTTTCCGGATTCCAGTGCAGCGGTCACGACGACGAGCTTGAACACCGATCCGGGCGGATTGAGGCTGTTCACCGCGCGATTGATCAGCGGTTTCCCGGCATCGTCGAGAAGCCCTTGATAACTGTTGTTCACATCCGTGTTGTTGTGCACGCTGAGCAGGTTGGGGTCGAAGCTTGGCTTGGACACCATCGCAAGTATGCGTCCGGTCTTCGGCTCCAGCACCACGACCGAGCCGGTCTTGTCGCCGAGCGCGTCCCAGGCAGCTTGTTGGGCGACCGGGTCGATGGTTGTCTCCACGGCCGCACCCTTGGGATCAACACCGGTCACCAGTGCGCTGAGCTTGTCGAAGAACTGGGCGTTGGAGGTTCCGGTGAGCTCTCCGTTGAGGGCGTGCTCCAACCCGGTTGGAGCACCGTTGGTCGGAAAGAATCCGGTGATCGGAGCGTAAAGCGGGCCGTTGCTGTAGGTGCGCAGGAATTTGAAATCATCGCCGCTCGGCATGGATTGGGCTACGGGTTCGCCGTCGACCAGGATCGCCCCCCGTTCAACCGAGTAGCTGTCGAGGAGCGTCCGCGTGTTGCGGGCGTCCGCTGACAGGTTGTCGGCTTGGAATGCCTGCACGATAGACGTGGAGGAGAGGAGTGCGGCAAACATCAGCGCCACCACGATGCTCACTCGCTTGAGTTCACGATTCATCAGACCACCAGCCTGGGTTGGTTGCGCACGGTGTCGGACAGGCGCAGCAGCAGCGCTGCGATGATCCAGTTGGCAACGAGGGAAGAGCCGCCGGCGGCAAGGAATGGCGTGGTCAGCCCGGTGAGCGGGATGACGCGGGTGACACCGCCGATCACGATGAAGCACTGCAGGGCCACCACGAAGGAGAGTCCCACGGCGAGGAGCTTGCCGAAGTCGTCCTGTCCGGCGAATCCGATGCGGAAACCGCGCGCCACGAAGAGCATGTACAGCGCGAGAATGGCGAAGATTCCGGCGAGTCCGAGTTCTTCGCCGAGACTCGCGATGATGTAATCGCTTTGCGGGACCGGGGTGATGTCGGGGCGGCCCTGGCCGAGTCCGGTACCGAGCAGGCCCCCCTTGGCCAGGCCGAACAGGCCTTGGACCAGCTGGAAACTTCCGCCCCTGGCGTTGTAGACCTCGGGGTTCAGGGCGTCAAGCCAGTTCGTGAAGCGGCCGTTGACGTAACTCAATGTCTGGCTCGCGATGATCGCGCCGCCGAGGAACAGGGCCATGCCCAGGACGACCCAGCTCAGCCGACCGGTGGCGAGGTAGAGCATCACGAGGAACAATCCGAAGTACAGCAACGCTGTGCCGAGGTCGCGCTGGAAGATGATGACGGACATGGACAGGGCCCAGACCACCAGGATGGGGCCCAGGTCGCGCAGTCGGGGGAACCTCATTCCCCAGACCTTCCTCCCCACCATGGAGAGGCTGTCACGGTTGCGTACGAGGTACCCCGCGAAGAATACCGCCAAGGCGATCTTTGCGATTTCACCGGGCTGGAACGTTGCGAACTCGCCCACCCCGATCCACACGCGTGCGCCGCTGACTTCGCGGCCCAGGCCCGGAACCAGCGGCAGCAGGAGCAGGAAAACACCGACGAAACCGGCTATATACGTGTACCGGAATAGAACGCGGTGGTTGCGGATGACGAGGATCACCGCGATCGCGCACGCGATCGCCAAGGCGCTCCACACGGTCTGCCGAACGGCGGCACTTCGCCACCCCTCGACACCGTCGGCGATATCGATTCGATAGATCATGGCGATGCCGATGCCGTTGAGGAGCGTCGCGATCGGCAAGATGAACGGATCCGCATCACGGGCGACGAAACGCATCACCACGTGCAGGGTGAGTACCAGCGCAGACAGGCTGGCCCCGAGGAAGACCAAAGTGGTGTCGATACGACCCAGGGCGCCGAGCTGAACGAGGACCACGGCGCCGGCGTTGATCAGGCACGCCAGCACCAGGAGGAACAGCTCGAGATTGCGCAACTTCTGTGGAAGGCGCAGGCGTCGGACCTTCTCTGACTTCGGCGCTGGGCGCACAGACGTGCTCTGCACGGGGTTACTCGCTGGCATTTTGCAACCGTTCGACGATGAGTTCAGCCTCGGCGAGTGAGGACGCACTGATGGTGTTCTCTACCTGCTGGCGATCGTAGACGCGCAGCTTGGCGACGTCGATGTTTGTGTCTTGGTACACGCTGGACAGCTTGATGGGGCCGACATCCTGCTGGACCCCCTGGTAGATGGCGACTGTTCTGCCTTCCACTCCGACGAAGTAGCGAGTTTGGGTCCATTGGTATCCCAGAATCGCGGCACTGGTGATGGCGAGCAGAAGGAGGATGACGGCCACAAGCCAAGTGGCCTTGCGCCGACGGGCGCGACGGGCGTCTTCTTCGATCAGCTCGGACAGGTAATCCTGGGAATCGGGTTCGAAATGGGTCTCGCGTACCGGGTGCAGTCGCAGCGCCGGAATGCGCAGTGGCCGGTTGCGCACCGGTTCTTCGCCGAAAGCAAGCGGGTTGGCGGCAGAGCCGACGACGACCGGTGTCTCGTCGCGATCGATGGTGGCCGATTCGCCGACGTCTACGATCACCACCGTGATGTTGTCGGGAGCGCCGCCGTCGAGGCTCTCTTTGACGAGGCGCTCCGCGGCGCCGTGGGCGTCCGCGCCACTGGAGAGTGCGGCAGCGATGCCGGAATGTGACACAACACCGGTGAGTCCGTCGGAGCAGATCAACCAACGGTCACCGGGCAGGGTGGCGAGGATGGACGTGTCGATCTCGGGGGAGGAATCCACATCGCCGAGCACGCGCATGAGGACCGAGCGGCGCGGATGCACCATGGCTTCCTGCTCGGTGATGCGGCCACTGTCCACGAGCCGCTGCACAAAAGTGTGGTCCACCGTGATCTGGGAGAGTTCCTTGTCGCGCAACAGATAGATGCGCGAATCACCGATGTGGGCGATGGCCACCTCGTTGTGGAGAACAACCATGGCACTGACAGTGGTGCCCATGCCGGTGAGCTCGGCATGCTCGAAGACTGTCTCGGCGAGTTGGGCGTTCGCCCCGATCAGTGCAGCCTGCAGGGCGAACTCGGCGTCAGCAGCTGAATCGTAGACAGCGTCGGCTTCAATGATCCGTCTGACGGCGATGGACGAGGCCACATCACCGCCGGCATGACCACCCATGCCGTCGGCCACGACGAACAGGGACCGTCCGGCGTAGCCGGAGTCCTGGTTGTTCGAGCGCACCTTGCCCACATTGGAGGCGGCAGCACTGTGGATCACTGTTGCCATTGAAGCTACCGCCGAAGCTCGAAGCTGGTTGCGCCGATCTTCACGGGCGTACCGAGAGGAACGGGGGTGGGAACGACCACCCGGGTACCGGCCAGGAACGTGCCGTTCGTGGAATCGAGGTCCTGGATCATCCAGTCATCATTCCAGAGCATCAGGCGCGCGTGGTGGGTTGACGTGTAGTCGTCGCGGATGACGAGGCTCGAGTCGCTGGAGCGACCGATGGTAATCGAGTCAGTCCCGAGCGGAAACTCCGTCCCGGCTTTCGGCCCGGATGTGATCACCAGGCGACCGGTGTTGTGGGCAGTCGCCTTGCCGCCGGCAGCGGGGGCGCTCGGCGCCTTCTGCTGGGTGAACTGCTCGGTCGGCGCGGCTGCAGCTGCCGGAATCGACATCGCGGCAACGGGTGGCTGAAAGCTGGGCGACGTCGTCGGCGCAGCGGCGGCATCCGCTGACAGTCGGCGCACTCGCTGGCCGAACAGATCGCTGCGGAGGGCGTAGACGATGCCGAAGATGAACATCCACAGCACGAGCAGGAAACCGATGCGCAGCACCAGCAGGGTCAGTTCACTGACGCTCATTTCGAGGGCCCCCAGAATCCGCCCATATCCCGGCGCTCGCTCGGATCGCCGGTCGATCGCTCCTGGGCCAGTACCCGGAAAACGATGCGGGTGCGGCCGATGGTGACGACGGAGTCTGGCTCCAGAATTGCTTGGGTGACCGGGCTGCCATTGAGCTGGGATCCGTTTGTGGAACCCAAGTCCTGCACCTGGGCCCGGGCGCCATCCCAAATGATTTCAACGTGGCGACGTGATGTACCGGAGTCGTCCACGGTGATGTCGGCGTCACTGCCGCGACCGATGACCGTGCGGGATTTGACCAAGGGGTAGCGCTTTCCGTTGATATCGAGCACCGGAGTCCAGGCGACGTCGCCTTTGAAGGAGCTGGAGTCGATCTGGATCATGCCCTCGCTCAGGCTGCGGTCTTCGGAAAACGTGATGGAGACGCCGCCGGTGAACTGGTAACGCTGTTCCGTGGCGTGCTTCTTGACGAGGCCTGTGAGCTCGTCAATGAGTGCGGTGCCGAGGCCGCTCATGCGGGAGTAATCGGCGTGGGACATGCGCACGGTGAACCGATTGGGCGCGAGGATGCGATCGCGGGCGACGACAGCCGCTTTCGTGTCAAGTTCGCGACGCAAGGCCGACGTGATTTCAACCGGTTGCAATCCCGATCTAAAGGTCTTGGCGAAGGCGCCGTTCACGGCGCGCTCCAGACCTTTCTCAAAACTATCCAGAATGCCCACAGGTCTCCCGATCCAGTCCAATTGGCTATGAGCATGATACGTGTCCGAGGTGTTAACCCGTCTGCAGGGCGCAGTGAACATAGAACCCGATCCTACCCGGGGCGGTCGAGTGCCGGTTAATTGGGGGGCTCACAAGGCCTTTTCATCCAGGATCGTGGGTCTGCCCGCTGATCCCGGGGGAAGGCCCGGGACTCAGCTTCGGCACCGTGCGAGCCGCACGGAGCGCACGACGGAAGTGTCGAATGGCGCCGGACCCCTTTTCAGTGTTAGCATCGACAAGTTCGCGCGAGTGGCGGAATTGGTAGACGCGCTGGCTTCAGGTGCCAGTGCCCGTAAGGGTGTGGGGGTTCAAGTCCCCCCTCGCGCACGACGGGTTTATTGCAGAACAGAACATAGTTGTTTGCAAAACCTAGGCGAATGTGAAAGGCCCCCGAGAAATCGGGGGCCTTTCGTCTTTTATGCGGACCTTTCCGCCGGTAGAGCTGGGCGGGACTGTTCAAACGCCTGACCTGACCGCTTTTGGGCAATGAGAAAGCGCCCCACCCTGCTAAGGAGTGTCTTTCTGGCAGGGTGGAGCGCTCGTTGTGGCGGGGATGCGTCTTGTGTACTGGGCCTGAGTCCTTGCGGCTTTGGCCATGGGTATTTATCCGCCCGGTGCCGTGGGCTTTTCCGCGGACGGCTTTCGATGCGGCGCTGGTTTTGGGTTGGCCGCGGCCTTGTCATCCGCCTTGTTCTTGGCGATGAAGCTGTCCCAAGGTGCGATCCGGTTCTTTTTGTTGCGGCGCTTGAGCCTGGTTGCGAGCTTGGTAGCTTTCCTCGTGTCGAGCTCGTCGGGCGTTCCCTGGGTCATGTCGTCACGGAATTTTTGGAGTTTGCGTAAGTTGCCCGTGACGACGAGCATGGCAATCATTAGGAATTGGGCGGTGGAACCGCGGAGCCGTCGGCGACTCGGAATGTCGATTCCTTCGTGTGCTCCGTCCTTGAGGAACCCGTTGGTGCCTTCGACCGTGTTGCGGTCGTGTGCGTAGATCGTCTCCCAGTCTGCGGAACCGTACTGGATGTCCTGAGCGAGTTTGGCTCCGGCCTCTATGGGAACCGTCACAGAGCGACTGTTGGTGCAGATTGAGTCTCTCCTGCCTTCGACGGGTGGGTTGAAAATGGTGACTTTGCTGTCATTGACGGCTCCGCAGCTGGTTTCCACGAGAGGGCAGGCGGCGGTGGCTCCAGGGCCGCGGGCCGGGCACATCATGGCAACGCTTCCGCGAGAGTCTGGCTGGGATTTTGGTCGCAACATGTACTTGCGACGCTCGATGATTCGTAAACGCCACGTCTTCTTGTCTATGGTTCCCGCCCGCATGTCCGTTGTGGCGCTGATGAGCATTGCAGGCATAGATGGGCAGTAAAGCGCTCCCTCTACTTGAATCGCCCCGGCGTAACCGTCCTTTTTTCCCAGCTGGTCGTCGCGATAGTCGGTGTATATCTTGTATCCAAGAGCCCGAAGTGGGAGTTGATAGTCATCTTCTTTCGCGCTTGCTGCGTATCCGCGGTCGCCTGTGGCACGGCCAACGGGGTGCCCACGTTGGGCCACTGACTCAAAGATTCCTCGGGCCGCCTGAATCAGTTCCGTTCCGGGAATGCTAAATGAGATTCCGGCCACAAGAAGGGGGTAGGTGGGTAGTGATTCGGGCTTGTTGTTCGTTTGGACGGCGAGGGTCACGTCCCATCCGAAAACCGTGGTCTTTGCCTTCTTGGGGTCGTTTGGAACGTTGTGCCTACTGTCGCGTCGATACCAGCCAGCGTCGTATTCGACCGCTCCATGCTTGTTTCCCCATGGCGCGCCTCGTTTGCCGAAGGCGGGCACGACGCTGGCGTCTACACAAAGATCGCCAGCCCACCGCGAGCGAAAGACCTCAGGTACAAGCCGGAGGGTGGCTTCGAGGAGTTGGTTGCAGACCCAGTCCAGGCGGACCTGCTTGAGCTGCGCCCCGTCTTCCTCGCGCTGACGGATGGTTTCTAAGATCTCTTCCGGTGTGGGGAATTTGCGTCGCTGTCCCGGCTTCGGGTCGATTGTTCGCAGCGCACGGTGCAGGGCGTGCCAAAGGGGCCAGAACCAATCCTGTGCTTTTCGAGACTTGCCCTGCTTGGTGAGCCCCCAGAGGCCGAGTTCGCGGAGCGAGGCGTTACTGAGCCGTTCACCGGCGATGATCGCCATCTCGCCCACGAAGAGAGCACTGTGTTCAGAGCTGAGGAGCATGAGCAGGATGAGCGCGGTGCGGGTTTGCACGAGCCGGGGACGTCCGCCGGATCCGGTCTTCTTGCGATCTTCGGTCTGCCAAGCATCAATTTGAACGGCGATTCCGGAACTGTCGACGAGGTCGGCGATGAAGCGAACTTGTTCGTTGCTTATCTGGCTGTGGTTCCCGACGAAACGGCCTCTGGGGACACTTTGCCAAAGGTTCTCGAGTGTTTCAGGCTCTGCTGGGTGCGTGGTTTTCACGAGTGTGCCGCCCGCCTGAACATTGCTGTGTGGGCGGCCGGCGACGGAGCGGTGACGTACGGGATGAGGCGTTCGAAGGTTGAGAATGACTTCACGCCGACCATCTGCATAACGGCTACTGGTGCTGTGCCGGCCTCAAGATGACCGAGCATCCAAGTAGAACGCAGACGCTCAACGGTGAACTGCTCGCCGCCGTGGGCGACAGTGCGGAGGAAGTTGGTGACATACATCGGAGGGATCTTGGGTCGCTCCGCTTTGACGAACAGGTAGTTGCACACGAGCGGCGAGGTGAGGAGCTCTCGAATGTCAGCTTCCCATGCCTCCAAGCAGACAACTGTGCGCGCTCGATCCCCGCAGATTGCAACTCTTACGGCGTCCCGTGAAATGGAGATGTTTTCGACCTTGAGGCCGACGATCTCCGAAGTCGTCAAAGCGCATCCCGCAGCCAACGAAAGGAGAACCGTCCAGTTGTGTCGACGCAGTGCGGTGGACCGGGTGTTTCCTTGGCTTCGGAATCTGACGATTTCTGCAGCGGTATACGGAGCAAATGAGTCTGTGTGTGGCTTCTTCCCGCTATCTCTACGAAGGGGATCGAAATTGGCTAGTTCTGAGGCGACCCGAAGGAGGAGGGACCGGCGGCAGCGGTTTCCGTATTCCGTAAGCCCGATGCTGCCGTTCGAGATGAATGCCTCTATATGCCGGCCGCTGAAAACGATGTCGCGCTTGAGGGGCTGGCAGGCGACATCAATCGTCCAGATGGCGAGTCGTGCCAGGTGGCCCATGACTTTGCTGGCCTCGCGCCCATTCAGGGGTGCGAAGTCCGTGACCGCAGAGCGCGTGAAGTCCGCGACTGGGTTCCAGAGGCGTTTGGGAAGCATCGGAGCGTAGTTTTGAATCGTAAGGGTGACAGTAAGGCCATTTTGTGTATTACTATAACCAGCATGGTTCCCATTGCCAAGTGCCGGTGGGGTGTTTGTCATGAGAAAAGCACCCTGCGGTCGTCTACGCTCGAAACATGTCCCGGCCCACCCGACTCCACCCCCGCGAACTCGCGGCGGGCTGGCCTGATGTCGTGTCGGTAGATCCGATCGGCGAGGTTGCGCGTCAATTTGCGCTGAACGTGCGCGCCGCAATAGGAGATCGCAGCATTCGTGCAGCCGCTCAAGATGTCGGCGTTGACCACTCGACGATCGTCGCAGTGCTCCAAGGACGCACCTGGCCGGACCTCGCGACCATCGCTAAGCTCGAGCTCGGTTTTGGTGTGGACCTGTGGCCAGGTCGAATAAGCCGCGTGAAATAGTTTCTGGGTCATATGAGTAAGCCATGCGTCACATCCGATATGCCCAAGGCAACAAATATGCCATGGTTAACGTATTTGCTTTTGGCATACTGGCCTCGTTGACTCAGCTAGGGTAAACCGTGTCCAATCCGCGTTTTCAGCCAAACTCCTATCTGTCTGACCCCGCAGCCTTTGGCAGGGCGGTCGTGGTTGACTGGCGCTCTGTGCCTGAGGGGCCGTCCACTGGGTGGCTTGATCAATTTGGCGTGTCCCAGCGCCAGCACGCATTGGCTTAGGTCATGTCCCGTGGAGTGGTGTAAATCGCAGTAACTGAGCGTCGGATTCTCGACGTGGTGAGCCATCGTGCGATGGTCAGTGAGAACCGATCAAAGTTCCTCACAGAAAAGACACAAACACACGATGGCTCTTGACCAGTCTGCCCTGATTAGCCTGCTTCACGATCTTCAACTCACCGAAGTTACAGATCGGATCCGATCCGCGACCGAACGGCTTTACCAAGAACTCATCGATGCGGAAGCGAGTGCGTTCATCGGGGCCGCCCCGTTTGAACGCTCCGGCGACCGCACCACGTACCGCAACGGCACGCGGCCACGGACCCTGTCGACGACCGCCGGGGACCTTGATCTGAAGATCCCCAAGCTGCGCGCCGGGTCGTTCTTCCCCGCGCTGCTCGAGCGGCGCCGCCGCGTCGACCAGGCGTTGTTCGCGGTTGTGATGG
>Ga0209023_10001310_pt1 | contig 33777 bp, 35 predicted proteins | sample LakOneMetagenome_FD_187468 | JGI IMG/M metagenome (GOLD analysis project Ga0209023, IMG submission 187468) | Freshwater and sediment microbial communities from Lake Erie, Canada (SPAdes) (version 2) | ecosystem: Environmental > Aquatic > Freshwater > Lentic | place: Lake Erie, Canada...
CTTCGCCTATCTGGCGGCGCGCACGGCGTTGGGGCTGCCGATCAGCTTTCCGGGGACGACGGGCGTCGCCGAGCCGATGATGGGCGGACGGATCGTGCGGCCCTAAAATTTGTCATCCCGGGCGAAGCGCAGCGCAGACCCGGGACCGTAACAGGCTCAGAGCTTCCGGCGGTCCCGGCTCGGCGCGCTACGCGCTTGGCCGGGATGACAGTTGAACTGTCAATGCAGCTTCAACCGCCCCGACACCCGTTCCTGCAGCAGCCGCGCCATCGCCAGCACCGCGGTCTTCACCGTTCCCAGGATCGCCCGGTGGTGGTCCAGGTGCAGCGAGATGTACATGTATTTGGCGATCAGCCCCTCGACGAAGAAGTTGGGACCGCCCAGCCCGCCCATCAGTGAGCCGACGCCCTTGTTCTCGCCCAGCGACACCAGCGAGCCGAAGTCCTTGTAGACATAGGAGGCTTCGACGCGTCGCTGATGCAGGCGCGCGACAATGACCCTGGTCAAATAGTCAGCCTGCTGGTGCGCGGCCTGGGCCCGCGCGGGCACCAGTTTTCCGTCTTTCCACGGGCAGGCGGCGCAGTCGCCCAGCGCGTAGACATCGGTCGCCGAGGTCTCCAGCCGGTCGTTGACCACGAACTGGTTGAGGCGGTTGGTTTCCAGGCCGTAGGTGGCGTTGGTTCCGGCCGCCTTCACCCCGGCGGCCCAGACGATCAGGTCGGCCGGGATGTCGCCAAGGCTGGTCTCCAGCCGGTCGGGATGCACGGCGATGACCTTGGCGCCCGTGCGCACCCGTACGCCCTTGCGTTCCAGCGCCGTGGTCGCCTGGCTGGAAATCTTCTCGGGCAGGCCGCCCAGAATGCGCGGCGCAGCCTCGACAATGCTAATTTCAAGCCGGAAACGCTGCTCGGCGCCCAGGCCATCCTGCAGTTCGTTGTGGGCCTCGATCAGCTCGGCCGACAGTTCGACGCCGGTCGCGCCGCCGCCGACGATGGCCACGCGCAGGGCCTTGTCGGTCGAGAACGGCGCCCGCATGAAGGCCGCCAGCAGCCGGCCATGGAAGCGCTCGGCGTCCTCGGTGCGCTCCAGCAGATAGGCGGTCTCGGCGCCGGGCGTGTCGAACAGGTTCGAGCCGCTGCCGATGGCCAGCACGCCCCAGGTGAAGCTGACGTGGCGCTCCGGCGCCAGAATCGCCCCGTCGTCGCCGCGCATCTCGCCCAGGGTCACGCGCTTGGCGATGGGGTCGAACCCCGACAGCTCGCCCAACAGGAAGCTGAAATGGTTGCTGCGGGCCAGGATCGGGTAGGACAGGCCTTCCTGGTGGACGTCCAGGGTGCCGGCGGCCACCTCGTGCAGGGTCGGTTTCCAGATGTGGAAGATCGAGCGGTCGATCAGCAGGACGCGGGCTCGCCCGGCCTTGCGGCCCAGCTTGCGCCCCAACCGCGAGGCCAGTTCCAGCCCGCCCGCGCCGCCACCGACAATGACGATGTCGTAGTGCATGTTCGCTCTCGCGTTACCGGTACCAACGATATGTAAGTACTTGAAGCGGCGATGTCCCGAACGAAAAAGGCCTCCCCGAAGGGAGGCCTTTGAAGGGTCAGATCGGGTTCATCTCGATCCGCTTGTCCAGATAGTCGCCCACGCTCTTTTCCACGAAGGGCAGATGCTCGGTCCAGAAGTGGCTGGCCTTGTCGATGACCTCGTAGTCGATGACGATGCCCTTCTGGGTGCGCAGCTTGGAGACGACGCGCTCCACTTCCACCGGCGGGGTGATGCTGTCGGCCGAGCCGGTCAGGAACAGGCCCGAGGCCGGGCAGGGCGCCAGGAAGCTGAAGTCGTACATGTTGGTCGGCGGCGAGACGCTGATGAAGCCATCCGTCTCCGGGCGGCGCATCAGAAGCTGCATGCCGATATAGGCGCCGAAATCGAAACCGGCGACCCAGGTCTGGCTGGCGGCCGGATTGGACGTCTGCAGCCAGTCCAACGCCGTGGCGGCGTCTGCCAGCTCGCCGATGCCGGCGTCGAATTCGCCCTGGCTGCGGCCCACGCCGCGGAAATTGAAGCGCAGCGTCGCGAAGCCGCGCTTCATGAACAGGTGATACAGCTGCACCGAAACCGGGTGGTTCATGTGCCCGCCCGCCTTGGGGTGGGGGTGCAGGATCAGTGCGATCGGCGCCGTCTCGGTCTTGCCGGGCGAGTAGCGACCTTCGATCCGTCCGGACGCGCCGGTCAAAATCACATCAGGCATATCGTCCTCATCGGTTCGAAGCGGCGGACGATTCCGGGTCTTTCGACCGATGGAATACTTGACCGCTGCGCTTGGTCTTCCTAAATCGCAACCAGCGACGCGGACCCGAGGGTCCGGCGCGAGGTCGCGGCTTGTAGCACACGCAAAAGCCGATGCGCGCGGAATCTGCAAGGAGTAAGGCGCATGCGCCTGAGCACCAAGGGACGATACGCCGTAATGGCCATGACCGACCTGGCCAAGCGTCAGGACGAGGGGGAGGGCCGCGCCGTCGCCCTGGCCGAGATCGCCGCCCGCCAGCAGATTTCTTTATCCTATCTCGAACAGCTTTTCGCGCGCCTGCGTCGCAAGGGCCTGGTCAAAAGCGCTCGCGGTCCCGGCGGCGGCTATCGCCTGGCGCTGGCCGCCGAGACGACCCTGATTTCCGAGATCGTTCTCGCTGTCGACGAGCCCCTGCGCGCCACCCGCTGCGGCATGACCAAGGGCGGCCCCAAGGGCTGCATGGCCGGCGGCGAGCGCTGCATGACCCACGACCTCTGGGAGGAGATGGGTCGTCAGATCCACGGCTATCTCGCCTCGGTCTCGATCGCCGACGTGCTGGAAGGTCGCCTGCGTCCCGATTCCAAGGCCCTGGAGATCGCGGCGGAGTGACCATGTCCCGCGCTTCCGTCTATCTCGATTACAACGCCACCGCGCCCCTTCGTCCGGAAGCGCGGGAGGCGCTGCTGCGCGCCCTAGAGGCGCCGGCCAATCCCTCGTCGGTCCATGCCGCCGGCCGCGCGGCGCGCGATGTCGTCGAGAAGGCCCGCGCCCAGGTCGCCGCCCTGGTCGGCGTGCCGTCAGGCTCGGTCACCTTCGTCAGTGGCGGCACCGAGGCCAACGCCCTGGCCATCGAGAGCGCCAAGGCCGCCGGCTTTACGCGGATCATCGTCGGCGCCACCGAGCATGACGCCGTGGTCGAAACCGCGAAAGCCAGCGGCCTGCCGGTCGAGACCTGGCCGGTCGACGCCAATGGCGTGGCGCATCTGCCCTGGCTGGAAGCCGATCTGAAAGCCCCGGGCCGGGCCCTGGTCTGTCTGATGCTGGCCAATAACGAGACCGGCGTCATCCAGCCCGTCGCCGAGGCTTCGGCCCTGGTTCGGGCCGCCGACGGCTGGCTGCATGTCGATGCGGTGCAGGCGGCCGGCAAGATCGCCATCGATTTCTCCGCCCTTGGCGCCGACACCCTGGCGCTGTCGGCTCACAAGCTGGGCGGGCCGCAGGGCGTCGGCGCCCTGGTGGCCGGCACGCGCGCGACCTTGCATCGTCGCCAGCATGGCGGCGGGCAGGAGCGAGGCCGTCGGGCCGGCACCGAGAACGTCGCGGGCATAGCCGCCTTCGGCGCGGCGGCCGTTGCGGCCTTGCGCGACCTAGCCGCGATGTCCGAACAAGCCCACTGGCGCGACGCCCTGGCGGAACGCGTCAAGGCGGAAGGCGCGGTCGTGCTCGGGGAGGGCGCGGATCGCCTGCCCCAGACCCTGTGCTTCGCTGGCGAAGGCTTCGGCTCCGAGATCCAGGTGATGAACCTGGACCTTGCGGGCGTGATGGTCAGCGCCGGCAGCGCCTGCTCGTCGGGCAAGGTCAAGGCCAGCCGCGTGGTGGAAGCCATGGGCCGGTCCGATCTCGCCCCCTACGCCCTGCGGGTCAGCGGCGGCTGGGCGAGCACGCAAGACGACTGGATCAAATGCGGCGACGCCTGGCTCGCCGCCTGGAAGCGTATCGGCGCACGGCGCCGGGAGGTGGCTTGATGGCCGCAGTTAAAGAAACCGTCGAAACCGTCGCATCGCTTGAGAAATACGAGCACGGCTTCACCACCGATATCGACCAGGAGTTCGCCCCCAAGGGCCTCTCCGAGGACATCGTGCGCTTCATCTCGGCCAAGAAGGACGAGCCCCAGTGGATGCTGGATTGGCGCCTAGACGCCTATCGCCGCTGGCTTGAGCTGGAAGAGCCGAACTGGGCCAAGGTGAACTACCCCAAGATCGACTACCAGGACTCCTACTACTACGCCGCCCCCAAGACCAAGGAGGGGCCCAAGAGCCTGGACGAGGTCGATCCCGACATCCTGGCCGTCTACGCAAAGCTGGGCATCCCGCTGAAAGAGCAGGAAGTTCTGGCCGGCGTTGAAGGCGCGCCGCGCTATGCGGTCGACGCCGTGTTCGACAGCGTCAGCGTCGTCACCACCTTCAAGAAGGAGCTGGCGGCGGTCGGGGTGATCTTCTGCTCGATGAGCGAGGCGATCCGCGAGCACGGCGATCTGGTGAAGCAGTATCTGGGCTCGGTTGTGCCGACCTCGGACAACTATTTCGCCTGCCTCAACAGCGCGGTCTTCAGCGACGGCTCATTCGTCTACATCCCGCCGGGCGTGCGCTGCCCGATGGAGCTGTCGACCTATTTCCGCATCAACGCCAAGGACAGCGGCCAGTTCGAGCGCACCCTGATCATCGCCGACAAGGGCGCCTATTGTTCGTACCTCGAGGGCTGCACGGCCCCGATGCGTGACGAGAACCAGTTGCACGCGGCCGTGGTGGAACTGGTCCTGCTGGATGACGCCGAGATCAAATATTCCACCGTCCAGAACTGGTATCCGGGCGATCCGGAAACCGGCAAGGGCGGCATCTTCAACTTCGTCACCAAGCGCGCCGACTGCCGTGGGGATCGCTCCAAGGTGTCGTGGACGCAGGTTGAAACCGGCTCGGCCGTGACCTGGAAATATCCGTCCTGCGTGCTGCGCGGCGAGGGAAGCTCGGGCGAGTTCTACTCGATCGCCGTGACCAACGGTCACCAGCAGGCCGACACGGGCACCAAGATGATCCACCTCGGCGCCAATACGAAGTCGCGGATCGTCGCCAAGGGCATCAGCGCCGGCAAGTCGACCAGCACCTATCGCGGCCTGGTCAGCGCCCACCCCAAGGCCAAGGGCGCCCGCAACTTCACCCAGTGCGACAGCCTGCTGATCGGCAAGACCTGCGCGGCCCACACCATCCCCTATATCGAGGCCCGCAACGGCCAGTCGGTGTTCGAGCACGAAGCCACCACCACCCGCCTGTCGGACGACCAGCTGTTCTATTGCCAGCAGCGCGGCCTTTCGCAGGAAGAAGCCGTGGCCCTGCTGGTCAACGGCTTCGTCAAGGACGTGCTGCAGCAGCTGCCGATGGAATTCGCCGTCGAGGCCCAGAAGCTGGTGGCGATCAGTCTTGAGGGGAGCGTGGGATGATCCCTGTCCGCTTCGGGCTGAACGACAAGGAATACAAATACGCCCGTCAGCTGGCCTATCAGGCGGCGCACGGCACGTGGATCAATCCGTATGGCGATGAGGCCCCGCTGATCGACCGCTGCGCCAAACTGCTGGCGAAGGGCAACGCGGACGCCGACGCCGAACGTGCGCTGCTGACCGAACTGCTGAAACTCGCCGCCTACAGCCCCGAACATGAATGGGAGGCGCCGGCCCTGACCGGCAAGCCGACCTCGTTCGCTATCCAGACGCTCGAAAAGATCACGGCTTTCAATGCTTAATATCCAGAACCTCCACGCCCGCGTCGAAGACAAGGCCATCCTGAAGGGCGTCACGCTGGACGTGCCGGCCGGCGAGGTCCACGCCATCATGGGGCCCAACGGCGCCGGCAAGTCGACCCTGTCCTACGTGCTGACCGGCCGCGGCGGATATGAGGTTACCGAGGGCTCGGCCAGCCTGAACGGCGACGACCTGCTGGCGCTTGACGCCAATGAGCGGGCCGCCAAGGGCTTATTTCTGTCCTTCCAGTATCCGCTTGAAATCCCGGGCGTTCCGGCCCTCACCTTCATCCGCACCGCCCTCAACGCCCAGCGCCGCGCGCGCGGCGAGGACGAGATCGCCGCACCGGCTTTTCTCAAGCTGGCCAAGGAGAAGGCGGCGTCTTTGAAGATCGATTTCGAGATGCTCAAGCGCGGCCTGAACGTCGGCTTCTCGGGCGGCGAGAAGAAGCGGATGGAAATCTTTCAGATGGCGATGCTTTCGCCGAAGTTTCTCATCCTCGACGAGACCGACAGCGGCCTGGACATCGACGCCCTGAAGATCGTCTCCGAAGGCGTCAACGCGCTGCGCGGCCCAGAGCGCGGCATGCTGGTGATCACCCATTATCAGCGCCTGCTGGACTATATCAAACCCGACCGCGTCCACGTGCTGGCCGCCGGCCGCATCGTCGCCTCGGGCGGCCCGGAACTGGCGCTGCAGCTGGAAGCCGAAGGCTACGACAAGTATGCGAGCGCTGCGGCATGAGCCTGGCTCTCGCCCTGAAGACCGGAGACGCCAGCCGCCTGCCGTCGCGACGCGATGAAGACTGGCGCTGGACGGATCTGCGCGGGCTGATCCGGACAATCCCGGCTGAGTCACCGGCGTTTCTCGGCGACGTCGGCGCGGGTCCGTTCGACGCGCTGGCCGACGCTACAGTCCTGATCGTCAATGGATGGGTGCGCGAAGGTGACCCGGCGCCCGAGGCCGGGGTGTTGGCCTTGCGCTTCGTGTCCCACGCCGACGCCACCGCGCATGACGCCGAGTTTGCGGTGACGGTTGCGCCTGGCCAGACCCTGACCCTGCTGGAAAGCTACGAAGGGCGAGGGGCCGGCGGCTATCTGGCCAATATCGGTCTCGACGTCTCGGTTGGCGAAGGCGCTCGCCTGGAGCGGATCGTCCTCGTCGACGATCTTGCCGATGCGGTGACGGTGAGCACGGCCGACGTCGCCCTGGCGCCCGGCGCACGGTATTCGCAAACCATCCTGACCTCCGGCGCCCGTCGCCAGCGTCTTGAGACCCGCGTCGCCCATCCCGGCGCCCATGCCGACCTTCGGCTCGACGGTATCTATCTGCTGGATGGCCAGCGCCATGCCGACCTGACCACTCAGGTCACCCACGGCGGCGTCGACGGGATCACCTCGCAACTGACCAAGGGGATGGTCGCCGATCAGGCGCGCGGCGTGTTCCAGGGCCGGATCATCGTCCAGCCCGGCGCCGACCAGACCGACGCCCGCATGGGTCACCACGCCCTGATCATGTCGGACAGGGCCGAGGTCGACGCCAAGCCTGAGCTGCTGATCTTCGCCGACGACGTGTCCTGCGCCCACGGCAACACGATCGGCGCCCTGGACGAGCAGGCGATCTTCTACGCCCGTCAGCGCGGCATCCCCGAAATGGAAGCCCGCGCCATGCTGACCGAGGCCTTTGTCGGCGAGGTGGTCGAGCGCATCGAGCACGACGCCGCCCGCGAGATCGCCCGCGCCTGGGTCGCCCAGCGTCTTGGCCGGAGCGCAACCTGATGGCTTTTGACGCCCCATTCGATGTCGAGGCGATCCGCGCCCAGTTCCCGATCCTCGCGCGAACTGTTCACGGCAAGCCCTTGGTCTATCTGGACAGCGCCGCCAGCGCTCAGAAGCCCGACGCGGTGCTGGACGCCATGATGGGCCTGGCGCGCACCTCCTACGCCAACGTCCATCGCGGCCTGCACACCCTGGCGAATGAAATGACAGAAGCCTATGAAAAGGCGCGTGAAAGTGTAGCCCGCTTCATCAACGCCGAGCCGACGGAAATCGTCTGGACCAAGAGCGCCACCGAAGCGGTGAATCTGGTCGCGGCCTCGTTTGGCCTGTCGCTGAACGCCGGCGACGAGATCGTCATCTCCGAGATGGAGCACCACGCCAACATCGTGCCGTGGCACTTCCTGCGCGAACGCAAGGGCGTGGTCCTGAAGTTCGTGCCGGTGCTGGACGACGGCCAGCTCGACATGGAGGCCTATAGGAGCCTGCTGTCCGAGCGCACGAGAATGGTCGCCCTGACCCAGATGTCGAACGTGCTGGGCACGGTCAATGACGTGCCCGAGATCGTGCGGCTGGCCCACGCGGCCGGCGCCCAGGTGCTGATCGACGGCTGCCAGGGCGTGGTCCATTCGAAGGTCGATGTGAAGGCCCTCGACGTCGACTACTACGTTTTCTCCGGCCACAAGCTGTACGGGCCCACCGGCATCGGCGTGCTCTATGGCAAGGCCGAGCGTCTGGCCGCCCTGCCGCCTTACCAGGGCGGCGGCGAGATGATCGGCTCGGTGTCGATGGACATCATCACATACGCCGACCCGCCGCATCGCTTCGAGGCTGGCACGCCGGCCATCCTGGAGGCCGTCGGTCTGGGCGCGGCGGTCGAGTGGCTGAACGGCCTGGATCGCGACGCCATCTTCGCTCACGAGCATGCCCTCTATGAGCGGGTCGCCGAGCGACTGGCCGGCGTCAACGGCCTCAGGATCCTCGGCACGGCGCCCGGCAAGGGCGCGGTGCTGACCTTCACGGTCGAAGGCGCCCACGCTCACGACATCGCCCAGGTTCTGGATCGTTACGGCGTGGCCGTGCGCGCCGGCACCCATTGCGCCGAGCCCCTGATGCGACGCTTTGGCGTCACCTCGAGCGCGCGCGCTTCCTTCGCCCTATATAACACCGAGGCCGAGGCCGATGCGTTCGTGGACGCTCTGGCCAAGGCCCGCAGTTTCTTCAGTTGAGCCCTTCATGACCGACGCCGCCGTTCCCGAGACCGCCTCAGCCCTTCCCAAGGAAGAGCTGGCCAAGCTGACCGATCTGCTGATCGAGAAGCTGAAGTCGGTTTATGATCCGGAGATCCCGGTCGACATCTATGAACTGGGCCTGATCTACAAGGTCGACGTCAGCGACGACAAAGACGTGGCCATCGACATGACCCTGACCGCGCCGGGTTGCCCGGTGGCCGGCGAGATGCCGGGCTGGGTCAGGGACGCGGTGATGGAAATCCCGGGCCTGAAGTCGTGCACCGTCGACCTGGTCTTCGACCCGGCCTGGGACCCGTCGCGGATGAGCGACGAGGCCAAGCTGCAACTGAACATGTTCTGATCGGTTCAAACGCCATGGAAGCCGCCATCACCCCCCGCGTTCGTCGCCCCCGTCCCAAGGTCGTCACCTTGACCGACGCCGCGGCCGCACGCGTGAAGGAGATCATGGCCCGGAAAGCGCTTGAAGAGCCGGATCAGCCCTATGCCGGCCTGCGGGTCGGCGTGAAGAACGGCGGCTGCGCTGGTTCAGAATACGTCTTCGAATATGCCGCCGAAAAGAACCCGCTGGACGAGGTGGTCGAGGACAAGGACGTCACCATCCTGATCGACCCCAAGGCGGTGCTGTTCCTGATCGGCACGACGATCGACTACGAGACCACCAAGCTGTCGTCGAAGTTCGTGTTCAACAATCCCAACGAAACCGACGCCTGCGGTTGCGGCGAGAGCGTGACGATCCAGCCCGCGATAGAGACCGAGCACTAGGATGCTGGCGCGGACGCCCAAGGCGGTTTGTCTGGAATGCGGCTTGCCGTGGGGCGCTCCGGGCTTCACGGCGCATGCCGGCATACGCGAGCATGGCCCGGCCTATTGGTCGGATCGCGGGATTCTCTGCTCGGTGGGTTGCGCGTCGGAGCATTTCCGCAAGCGCAAGGCCGACCGGACCTTCATCACCATTCCGGTGGATTGCCCGGTCGACGTCGAGGCCTAGGTCGCAGGGACTTCGATCGGGGCTGCCGCCACGTTGTCGCGCCCGTTCCATTCCACCAGCACCGACGGCCTCACGGGCTGCCCCGTCGCCTGGGCGATCAGCTCGTTGGTGCGGGTTTCGATGACCTGCTCCATCCGCGCCATGAACGCGTCCTTACCCAGACCCGGCGGGATCGGCGGCAGGAATTCGACCGTCGCCTGACCGGGCGTCTTGGCCTTCTCCTGCTGCTTCCAGAAACAGCCCAGATTGGTCGCCACCGGCACGACCGGCAGGTTGAAGTCCTGACTCATGTAGTAGACGCCGGTGCGATAGCGGAACCGCTCGCCGGGCGCGGCCAGATGGCCCTCGGGATAGATCAGGATGCGGCGACCCTCGGCGGCGACCTGGGCGGCGCTTTCGGACAGGGCCTTGCGCGCCTCGGGCCCGCCGCAGCTGTCGACGACGATGGCGCCGAGTTTTTTCAGGATGCCGCCGACCAGGGGGAAGCGTTCCAGGTGGTCGCCGGTCACGAAGCTCAGGTTCTCGACATTGGCGAACATCACGAAGCCGTCGCCCCAGCTGTGGTGCTTGGCGGCGATGATGAAGGCGCCCTTGGGGAGGTTCTCCTGGCCCTTCAGATCGACCTTCACGCCCGCGAAAGTCCGCAGCGCCCAAAGCATCCGGCGGCTGTAGAGCCGTAGGGCGAAGGCGATAGGCCGGCGGCCCGGGAGCAGGGCCGAGAGGGCGGCCGACAGGCCGTAGAAGATCGACAGGACCCAGTAGTAGGCGTTGAACAGCGCGCTGCGCATTCTTTGCGATCCTTAGCGGGCGACGAGCACGGCCTGGACGGCCGCGGTCATCAGGGGAGCATGGGCGGAGAGGGCGTCCTCGCCCAGGCGGCCATAGGCCTTGTTCTGGGCGGTCTGGCTGATCACGCCGATGGCCATGGCGGCGATGACGCGCGGGTCGCCCGGCGGCAGTTCGGTTCCAAGCATGGCGCGCTTGATCACGTCCTCGACCAGGGTCACCGGATCGCGGCCATCCTCCTGATAGTAGGGCAGGAAGTGGTGCAGGTGCAGCAGGTGGAACGAGAACAGCAGCCAGTCCTCGTCGGCTACCGTGCAGTAAGCGGCTACCAAGGCGGCGGCCTTGGCTTGGATCCCTCGGCTGGCCTCGGCCTTGGCGATGATCAGGTCCGACAGGCGCCGGTGCGTGGCCATGAACAGGCCCAGGGCCAGTTCGTCCTTGCTCTTCCAGTGCCGGTAGATCGCGCCTTCCGAAACACCGGCTCTGGCGGCGATGGCCTTGGTGGTGGCCGCATCAACGCCTTGGGTGACGAAGACCTCGAGGGCGGCGCGTTCGATACGGGGTTTGGCGCTCATGAGGGGAGGCTACACCGGCGCCTCCGTGATGCAAGTGAACACTCACATACATTTTCGTGAACATTGACCCGGTCGCGCCAGCCGGCCTAATCCAGCCCATGGTCAAAACGATCCTGGTCTATTCGATGGGTGAGGTGATCGGTGACGGGCTGATCAAGCTGCCCTTCATCGCCGGTCTGCGCGCCGCCTTTCCGGACGCGCGCATCACCTGGTGCGCAGCCAAGGGCGAGACGGTCTATGCCGGGCCGCTGAAGGCGGTCGTCGAGGGCTATGTCGACGAGATCATCACCGGGGGCGTCACCGGCGCACAGGCGAGAGACCTCCTGCCGTGGGTGCGGCCCTTCGGAGGTCGAAAGTTCGACCTGGTGATCGACACCCAGGAGAATCTGCGCCGCAGCGCCGTAGCGCGTCGCGCTGCGGGGACCTTCATCTCGGCGGCGCGGCTGGCGCGGACCAGGGACTGGCCGGTGGCCGTCACGGATCGCCTGGCAAGGTTGCTGGCCCTGGCGTCGGACGGGCAGGGCGCGCCAACCCCGATCACCCTGGCGCATCCCGACGCCCTGAACACCGCCAGGGCGTTGCTGCCCGATGGGCCGACCTATGTTGGTCTGGCGCCCGGCGCCGGCGGGCAGGACAAGCGCTGGCCGCTGGAGCGCTACATCGCTCTGGCCGGTCATCTGGAGACCATCGGCGCGACGCCCGTATTCTTCTTCGGTCCCGATGAGGCCGAGGACGCCGCCACGGCGCGGCGGGAGGTTCCGGCGGCGCGGTATCCGGAGCTGGATCGTCGCGACGCCTATCTGCACGTCAAAGGGCCGTTGCTGGTGATCGCACTGGCCAGCCGCCTGAGCGCCGCCGTGGCCAACGACGCCGGCCCGGGCCACATGTTGGCCGCCGGGGGCGCTCCGCTGCTGTCCCTGCAGAAGGACGCCCGCAAGGCCGTGAAGTTCCGTCCGGCCGCCGCGAAGCTTGAGATGCTGGTCGCGGGCGACTACGGAGACGACATGGCCGCCCTGCCCAGTGAGGCGGTCGAGGCCGCGCTCGCAAGATTGATGGGCCGCGCCTGATGTCCGGAGTCGCCTGAATGCCCATCCTCGCGCCCATCTCGGCCGGCGAACTGATCGACAAGATCACCATCCTGCGCGTGAAGGCCCAGCGCATCGGCGATCCGGCCAAGGAGGCCAATGTCCGCAAGGAACTGGCCCTGCTGGAAGCCACCGCGCTGTCGCACATTCCGCCCAGCGCTGACATGGAGCGCCTGACCGCCGAACTGATGGCCGTCAACGCCGCCCTGTGGGACGTCGAGGACGGCAAGCGTGATTGCGAGCGTCGCCAGGACTTTGGCCCCGACTTCGTGGCCCTGGCGCGCCGCGTCTATATCGAGAACGACCAGCGCGCCGCGATCAAGCGGGCGATCAATGCGGCGGCTGGTTCCGATATCGTCGAGGAAAAGAGCTACAAGCCCTATCTGGCCGGCTAACGCCCCTTGAAGGCCGCCGCGCGCTTCTGAAGGAAGGCGCTGACGCCCTCGATGAAGTCCTCGGTCTTGCCGGCGAACTTCTGGGCCTTGCGCTCGGCGTGCAACTGGCCGTTCCAGTCGGCGTCGAGGCTTTCCCAGACCAGCTTGCGGATCGCGCCCAGGGCCACCGGGCCGTTGGCGAGCTCCCTGGCGATGGTCGTGGCGGTGGCGATGAGTTCGCCATCGGGCACGCAGCGATTGACCAGACCCCACTCGAAGGCCTTGGCTGCCGGGATCTTGTCACCCAGCAGCATCATTTCCATGGCCCGCGCCTTGCCGACCAGCCGGGGCAGCAGATAGGTCGAGCCGCCGTCGGGCACCAGGCCGATGCGGCGGAAGGCCTGCAGGAAATAGCCGCTTTCACCGGCCACGATCATGTCGCCCATCAGCGCCAGCGAGCAGCCGACGCCGGCCGCAGCGCCGTTCACGGCGGTGACGATCGGGTAGGGGAAGTCCCGCAGGGCGGTCATCATTGGATTATAGACGCTTTCCAGCGCCGAGCCGGCGTCGGGCTTGCCATCCACGTCGAGTTCGCGAGCAGCGGGACCGCCGCCCGAGAGGTTCGCGCCCGAGCAGAAGCCGCGGCCTTCACCGGTGATGATCAGCGCGCGCGCCGCGACCTTGCCGTGGGCGATCGCCGCCAGGGCATGGGTGATCTCGCGCGCCAGATCCATGCTGGCGGCGTTCAGCGTGGTCGGGTCGGACAGGGTGATGGTCGCGACGCCGTCCTCGGCGGTCAGGCGAATTTTTTGATAGTCCATGGCGTCCTCCCAAGGTTTGGCGCTCTTGGGATATAGCTAGGCGCCGCTAACCCGGCGGAAGGCCAGAGGGTTTTTCACACGAAAACGCCGCCGTTCGCGAAAACGGCGGCGCTCGAGAGTCGGAAGGCGTCAAACCTAGGCGGCGTTGGCCGAAGCCGGCTTGCCCTCGGCGGAGCTGACCTTGTTGCGGCCGCCGCGCTTGGAGGCGTAGAGGGCCGCGTCGGCGCGTTCCATCAGCGAGTGGCCGCTCTCGGCCTTGTGACGTTCGGCAAAACCCGACGAAATGGTGATGGTCCCCAGGTCTTCGTTGGTCGAGCGGCGCTTGAGCATGCGCGAAGAGACCTCGAGGCGGATCTCTTCCAGGCAGCTGGCGACGACGGCCGACGATTCGCGCGGGAAGATCATCGCGAACTCTTCACCGCCGTAGCGAGCGGCGAAGCGCGGCATGGCGGCGACGCGGCCGATAACCGAGGCGACATAGCGGATGACCTGGTCGCCCGTCTGGTGACCCCAGGTGTCGTTGAAGCCCTTGAAATGGTCGATGTCGAGCACGGCGAGGCACAGGCTGGTTCCGGCCTCATCGCCTTCGGAGCAGGCGCGGTCCAGTTCCTCATCAAAAGCCTTGCGGTTGGCGAGGTTGGTCAGGCCGTCGGTGGTGGCGTCGCGGCGCACCTGTTCCAGATGCTCGCGCAGGCGATCGACCTCGGCGGTCGATGCGGCCAGCCGCGCTTCCAGCGACTGGTTTTCCTTGTGAACACGGCGGGTGGCCTGGGCCAGGCTGGTGACGACCGTCTTGATGGCGCCGACATCGGCGCTGCCATCGAGATCTTTCGAAACACCATCCAGCTGCTTGCCGAACGCGGCGTTGGTCTTCTGGGCGTTCTGGATGGCCTTGGAGACCGACTCCAGTTCCTTGCTCAGCAGGTCGCCGGCGTCGCGGATCTGTTCATTCAGCTTGGCCTTGGGGAGGTAGGCCGCGGCGAGTTCCTCGCTGACCATTTCGGTCATCGGTTCGCCCAGGGAGATCAGACGGGTGAGTTCGCGCGCCAGCGCCCCCTCTGGGTCGGCGACGTAGTGGGTCCAGAGTTCGAAATTCAGTGCGGTTGGCCAAACCTGATGGCGTTCCATCAGTTCCAGAGCGCGTTTCGCGATCTTGTAGGCCTCTGGGCCGCGCAGCGTGGTTTCGACGTCCGACATCTTTTCTTCCCCCGTCGGCGCTTTCCCGTAGCGAGAATGCCGATCGCTTGGATGTCCACTTTAGCTCCGAGAGTTCAAACGAGGCGTTAAGAGCGAACAAGGTTCTCTTGCGCTTGCGTTTTTCGACCTTCATTGTGAACACTGATAAGATGAGCCCTCAGCGGGCCGCCGGGAGGATCACATCCATGAACGCGCCGACAAATTTGACCCTCGAAACCCATAAAGTCGCGATGAATCTCGCGCTTGAGCGCCAGAAAGCGGCGCATTTGCGCGATGGGCCCTGGACGGCCGAGCAGCGCATCGAGCGTCTCAACCGCTGCATCGACCTTTTGATCGGTCATCAGGCGGAGATCGCCAAAGCGGTCAGTACCGATTTTGGGTCTCGTTCGCCGGAAGCCACCTCCCTGACCGACGTGGCGGGCTCCATCGGGCCGCTGAAGTTCGCGCGCGACAATCTCACCAAGTGGATGAAGCCGCAGAAGCGCAAGACGACGCCGGCGATCCTGGGCCTGTTCGGGGCCAAGGCGGGCATCCAGTACCAGCCCAAGGGCGTGGTCGGCGTGATCAGCCCGTGGAACTTTCCCGTCAACCTGACCTTCGCGCCCCTGGCCGGGATCCTGGCCGCCGGCAATCGGTCGATGATCAAGCCGTCGGAATTCACGCCGGCGACGTCGGATCTGATGAAGGCGATGTTCGCCAAGGCTTTCACCGAGGAAGAGATCGCGGTCTTCGTCGGCGGCGCCGAGGCGGGACAGGCCTTCTCCGGCCTGGCCTTCGACCATCTGGTCTTCACCGGCGCCACATCGGTGGCCCGCCACGTGATGCGCGCCGCCGCCGACAACCTGGTGCCGGTCACGCTTGAGCTGGGCGGCAAGAGCCCGGTGATCCTGTCGCGCGGCGCCGACATGGCCACCGCCGCGGCCCGGATCATGAACGGCAAGACCCTGAACGCCGGCCAGATCTGCCTGGCGCCCGACTATGTCTTCGCGCCCGCTGACCAGGTCGACAGCTTCGTGGCCGAGGCCAAGGCCGCCGTCGGCCGCTATTTCCCGACCCTGAAGGACAACCCCGACTACACGGCCGTGGTCGCCCAGCGCCACTTCGACCGCATCGCCGGCTATGTCGAGGACGCCCGGGCCAAGGGCGCGACCATCGTCGAGATCAATCCGGCCGGCGAGGACCTGTCACAACAGCCGCACCGCAAGATCGCCCCGACCCTGATCCTCAATCCCACCGACGACATGGCGGTGATGCAAGAGGAGATCTTTGGCCCGCTGCTGCCGGTGAAGACCTATCAGCGCGTCGAGGAGGCGGTGGACTATATCAACGCCCATGATCGCCCCCTGGCCCTCTACTGGTTCGGGACCGATGAGGCCGAGAAGGACCGGGTGCTGGAGCGCACCACCAGCGGCGGCGTCACCGTCAATGATGTGATCTTCCACGTGGCCCAGGAAGAACTGCCGTTCGGCGGCGTCGGCCCGGCCGGCATGGGCGCCTATCACGGCCACGATGGCTTCCTGGAATTCAGCCATCGCAAGGCGGTCTTCCAGCAGCTGAAGAAGGACATCGCGCCGATGCTGGGCCTGCGTCCGCCCTATGGCGAAGGCATCCGCAAATATCTGGCCAGCCAGATCAAGCGCTGACCCGGAGCCTGGGCGGTGGAAGGCCTCAGCGCCCCATCGCCCAGGGATCCAGCGGCTGTCGCGCCTCGTGGCGGACAAGACCGTAATAGCCCGCCACCCAGACGATGATCCCGACGATCAGGCCGCCAATGAAGCCGATCGGCGTCGCGAACCAGAGTGTCAGGCTGGTCAGGCCCGTGGCCAGGCCAAGCATCGACCAGCGCAACAGCATGTTGAACGCATGATAGGTGCGCTCATGCGCCAGCAGATCGGGTGAGATTTCAGAGCCGTTTGCGGCTTGCATGCCAAGGACCTCCGAGAGGGCTCGGATCAGCCACGGCGTCGCGCGGGCGGCGCCTCGGCCAGAGCCGAGAACGCCGTTATCCTACGCTCATTTCAGGGGAATGGCGACGCGTGCGTGTCGCCGTCCCGATCAGTCGTCGGACGCGACCTTGGGGAGGCGCGGCGGAGCACGCATCAGGAAGGCCGGGGTGTCGGAGCCAAAGCCTACGACGCGGCGGTCGTCATCATCTTCGCGGCCGCGCACCGGCTGAACGCCGCGCACGGGCGAGGCGGGACGCGCTTCGCGTTCAGGAGCGGCGGCGCGCTCGGGACGGGCCCGGTCGTGACCCCGTTCGCGCGGAGCGGCGGCTTCTTCAGCCTCGACCGGAGCGGCGGCCTCGACGCGCTCAGGACGCGGGCCCCGTTCCGAACGGTCACGATCACGGCCGCGTCCGCGATCACGGCCGCGTTCCCGCGCCGGGCGTGCTTCGGCTTCAACTTCAACGTCGGATTCGACCTGAACGGGGGCGACGTCCTCGACGACGTCCGGTTCAGCGGCGCGTTCGGGACGATCGGCGCGCGGACCGCGTTCGCGCGGCTTGCGCTCGCCACGGGTGCGGGCAGGGCGAGCTTCCACGGGGGCGGCGGGCGTCGCCTCAACCACGCCGTCAACGGGCGTCGCGGCATCGACCGGAGCGGCCTCGGCGTCGCGGGTGCGAGCGCCACGGCCGCCACGGGCCGAGCGTTCGCCCGGCTCGCGCTCACCGCCGCGATCACGGCTGGGCGGCGCGCCACGACCGCCGCGCTTCTTGTCGCCGTCGCGATGGACGGTGACGGCCTGCGAGTAGTCGAGATCGAGCTTTTCTTCGTTCGGGGTCGAGCCGATCAGCTTGACGACCTTGTCGAAGCCCTTGTCGTCGGCCGGGGTGACCAGCATGTAGGTGATGCCCGAGCGACCGGCGCGGCCCGTGCGACCGATACGGTGCACATAGTCGTCGGCATGGTGCGGGACGTCATAGTTGAAGACGTGGCTGACGGCCGGGATGTCCAGGCCGCGCGCGGCGACGTCGGAGGCCACCAGGATCTTCAGCGAGCCGTCGCGGAAGGCCGCCAGGGTCTTCATGCGCTGGCTCTGGTCGAGGTCGCCATGGATCGCGGCGGCGTCAAAGCCGTGCGAGCGCAGCGACTTGGCCACCACATCGACTTCGGTCTTGCGATTGCAGAACACGATGCCGGTTTCGATCTGGGCCTTCTCGATCAGCGCGCGCAGCGCCAGGCGCTTGGCCTTGGGATCGGAGGAGGGAACCTTGACCAGCAGTTGGGTGATGTTCTCGTTGGTCGTCGCCGGGCGCGCCGCCTCGATCCGCACGGGATCCTTGAGGAACTGCTTGGTCAGGCGGGTGATTTCCGGCGGCATGGTCGCCGAGAAGAACAGGGTCTGCTTCTTGGGCGGCGTCATCTTGAAGATGCGCTCGATGTCCGGGATGAAGCCCATGTCCAGCATGCGGTCGGCTTCGTCGACGACCAGGAACTGCACGCCGGTCATCAGCAGCTTCCCGCGCTCGAAATGGTCGAGCAGGCGGCCGGGGGTGGCGATCAGCACGTCGACGCCGCGATCCAGCTTCTTTTCCTGGTCGCCGAACGAGACGCCACCGATCAGCAGCGCCCACGAGAGCTTGGTGCCCTTGGCGTACTTTTCGAAGCTGGAGGCGACCTGGTCGGCCAGTTCGCGGGTGGGGGCGATGACCAGGGCGCGGGGCATGCGGGCCTTGGCGCGGCCCGTCATCAGCTTGTCGATCAGCGGAAGGGTGAAGGCGGCGGTCTTGCCGGTGCCGGTCTGGGCGATGCCCAGAACGTCCTGCCCGGCGAGAGCGACCGGAATGGCGGCGGCCTGGATGGGGGTGGCGGTTGTGTAGCCGGTGTCTGCGACCGCTTGGAGGGTCGTGGGCGACAGCCCGAGTTCGGAAAATTCTGTCATATCAATCTGGCTGAATTCAGAGCCGCCCGTGTTTGGGCGAACGGGCGGCGCGGATTCGCCTGACCTGCTCCGAAGCTGGGGATAAATAGGCTGAACGGAGGCAAAGTCAATGATGGCAAGCGGTCGAGGGGGCGAGACCAAGATGGACGAAAGCGGCTGGAAGCGCTCTGCAAAAGCTTGGATCGCCGACATGGGCGAGAACGGTGACTTCGGCCGTCAGCATGTGCTCGACAAAGTCATGGTCGAGCGTCTGTCCGGGCTGGGCCGGGGAACAGCCCTAGATGTCGGATGCGGGGAGGGGCGGTTCTGCAGGATCCTGAGGGGGCAAGGTTTCGAGACGGTGGGTCTGGATCCGACTGTTGAGCTGCTCGACGCAGCGCGAGCGCGTGACCCGGATGGCCTCTATGTCGAGGGACGCGCGGAAATGCTGGCGTTCGGCGAGGCCAGCTTCGATCTGGTGGTCAGCTATCTGAGTCTGATCGATATCGAGGACGCCCAGGCCGCCATAGCCGAGATGGCGCGGGTGCTTAAGCCGGGCGGGACGTTGCTGGTCGCCAATCTGGCCAGCTTCAAGACCGCCGCCGTCAATGGCGGCTGGCAGCGTGATTTGCTGGGACGCCTGACTCATTTTGCGATGGACCGCTATCTGGAGACGAAGAGCAACTGGGAAAGCTGGCGCGGGATCTCCATTCGCAACTGGCATAGGCCGCTCAGCGACTACATGCGCTGTTTTTTGACCTCAGGCCTGATCCTCACCCATTTCGATGAGCCCGCCGCGACGGGCGGCGACCCAGCCAAGGCCGACCGCTACAATCGCGCGCCCTGGTACGTGGTCATGGAATGGCGCAAACCGTCCTGAGTGCTGGCGCCGGCCCTTGGGGCGCTCTATATCCGCCAGGCACATGACCATAGATCAAGACTCCCGCCTTCGGCGGCTTCGTTTCCGCGCCTGGCATCGCGGCTTTCGGGAAGCGGACCTCATTCTGGGGCCGTTCGCGGACAACCATGGTCATAAGCTGACCCCGCAGCAGCTGGATACGCTCGAGGCGCTTCTGGAAAATCCGGATCGCGAGATCTACGCCTGGATCGTCGGGCAGGAAGCCACGCCCGCTGAGTTCGAGACGGACGTGCTGGCGATGATCCGCGAGTTCCGATTCGAGGCCCATGCGGTCCGCCCGATCGGCGACGGCGCTTAAGAGAGTTTCATGGCCTACGACGCCAAGCAGATCGCCAAGGCCGCCGGCGGCCTGACCCTGGCCGGCGCGCCCGAGGGCTTCGACGCCCTGGTGATGGGCGACATCGCCCGCGCCCGAGGCGGCCTGACCGCCTTCGTCGCCCGCGACACCGCCCGGGCCAACGCCTTCGCCGACGCCCTGAAGTTCTTCGCCCCCGAGATCGAGGTGGTGATCTTTCCGTCGTGGGACTGTCTGCCCTATGACCGCGTCGGCCCCTCGGCCGGCGTCGCCGCCCAGCGCATGGCGACCCTGTCGCGTCTGGCCCGAGGGCTGGGTTCGGCCAAACCCGCCATTCTGGTGATCGCCGCGCCCGCGCTACTGCAGCGCGTGCCCGACAAGAGCGTGCTGATGCGCGCCAGCTATTCGGCCAAGGTCGGAAACAGCGTCGATATCAAGGACCTGGAGCGCTATTTCGCGGTCAACGGCTATGTCCGCGCCTCCACCGTTTCTGAAAAGGGCGAGTTCGCGATCCGGGGCGGCGTCATCGACGTCTATCCCTCGGCCGCCGAGGAGCCGGTGCGCCTGGACCTGTTCGGCGACACGCTGGAGAGCATCCGCGCCTTCGATCCCGAAACCCAGCGCTCGACCAAGCAGTTGAAGGAGATCGATCTCCTGCCGGTCAGCGAGGCGCTGCTGGACGCCGACGGCATCTCGCGGTTCCGCCGCGGCTATGTCGCCAAGTTCGGCGTGCCGGGCGACGACGCGCTGTACAACACCGTCAGCGAGGGGGGGCGTCGCGCCGGCCTCGAACACTGGCTGCCGCTGTTCTACGAGCGGATGGCGACCCTGTTCGACTATCTGCCGGCCGGGTCGCTGATCGGCGTCGACCATCAGGCCTCGGAAGCCCGCGACGAACGCCTGTCGATGATCGAGGACGCCTATCAGGCCCGGGCCAGCGCCGACCGCAAGTCTGCCTATCGTCCGCTGGAGCCGAGCGCGCTCTATCTGACCACCCAGGAGTGGGACGAGGCGCTCGGCGATCGTCCGCACCGCCAGTTCACGCCGTTCCAGCCCCAGGGCCTGGACGTCATCGACATGGGCGCCAAGCTGGGCCGCGTCTTCGCCGCCGAGCGGGCCCAGGACAGCGTCAACCTGTTCGAGGCCACCGCCGCCCATGCCAGCAAGCTGGCGGCCGAGGGCAAGCGCGTGCTGTTCGCCTCGTGGTCGGAAGGCTCGTCCGAGCGCCTGGGCATGATGCTGGCCGATCACGGCCTGAAGAAGATCCCCTATGCCGGCTACTGGCAGGCGGCCAAGGCCAACGATCCCAAGACCCCGCAGCGCGTGGTCCTGCCGCTGGATCGAGGCTTCGAGACCGAGAACCTGGCGGTCATCTCCGAGACCGACATCCTGGGCGACCGTCTGGCCCGACCGCGCAAGAAGCGCCGCGCCGCCAACTTCCTGGCCGAGGCTTCGGCCCTGACCCAGGGCGATCTGGTTGTCCACATCGACCACGGCATCGGCCGTTATGAAGGCCTGAAAACCCTCGACGTGCAGGGCGCGCCGCACGATTGCCTGGACCTGCTGTACGCCGGCGACAGCAAGCTCTATCTGCCCGTCGAGAATATCGACCTGCTGACCCGCTACGGGACCGACGGCGAGAACGTCCAGCTGGACAAGCTGGGCGGCGCCGCCTGGCAGAGTCGCAAGTCCAAGGCCAAGGAACGCCTGCGGGTCATGGCCGAGGGCCTGATTCAGATCGCCGCCGCCCGCCAGCTGAAGTCGGTAGAAGAGACCGATCCGCCCCACGGCGTGTTCGACGAGTTCTGCGCCCGCTTCCCTTATGAGGAAACCGACGACCAGCTGTCGGCCATCGCTGACGTGCTGAGCGACCTCGGCTCGGGCAAGCCGATGGACCGCCTGATCTGCGGCGACGTGGGCTTCGGCAAGACGGAAGTGGCCCTGCGCGCCGCCTTCGTGGTGGCGATGAGCGGCAAGCAGGTGGCCATCGTCTGCCCGACGACCCTGCTGGCCCGCCAGCACTACAAGACCTTCAAGGACCGCTTCCAGGGCTGGCCGGTCAAGGTCACGCGCCTCTCGCGCCTGGTCACCGGCAAGGAAGCCGCCGAAACCCGCGAGGGCCTGGCCAATGGTCAGCTGGAGATCGTGGTCGGCACCCACGCGGTGCTCAGCAAGCAGGTCTCGTTCAAGGACCTGGGCCTGGTCATCGTCGACGAGGAGCAGCACTTCGGGGTCAAGCACAAGGAGAAGCTGAAAGAGCTTCGCGCCGACGTGCACATGCTGACCCTGACCGCGACGCCGATCCCGCGCACCCTGCAGATGGCGCTCAGCGGCATTCGGGAAATGTCGATCATCGCCACCCCGCCGGTCGATCGCCTGGCGGTGCGCACCTATATCAGCCCGTTCGATCCGGTGACCCTGCGCGAGGCCCTGCTGCGCGAGAAGTATCGCGGCGGTCAGGCCTATTACGTCGTGCCGCGCATCAAGGATCTGGAGGAGATCGAGAAGTTCCTCCGCACCCAGGTGCCCGAGGTCAAATATGTGGTCGGCCACGGCCAGATGGCCCCGACCCAGCTGGAAGACGTGATGACGGCCTTCTATGAGGGCCAGTACGACGTTCTTCTTGCGACGACGATCGTCGAAAGCGGGCTGGATATTCCGTCGGCCAATACCCTGATCGTCCACCGCGCCGACATGTTCGGCCTGGCCCAGCTCTATCAGATCCGGGGTCGTGTCGGCCGGTCCAAGGCCCGCGCCTATGCCTATCTGACCACGCCCAACGAGAAGACCATCACCCTGTCGGCCGAAAAGCGCCTGCAGGTGCTGCAGTCGCTGGACAGCCTGGGGGCCGGCTTCCAGCTGGCCAGCCATGACCTCGACCAGCGCGGCGGCGGCAACCTGCTGGGCGACGAGCAGAGCGGCCACATCAAGGAGATCGGCGTCGAGTTGTACCAGCAGATGCTGGAAGACGCCGTCGCCGAGTTGCGTCAGCGCCAGGGCGCCGAGGCCCTGCTGGAGGATCGCGGCTGGTCGCCGCAGATCAACACCGGCGCGGCCGTGATGATCCCCGACGAATATGTCCCGGACCTCAATGTGCGGCTGTCGCTCTATCGCCGCCTGTCGGAAGCCGAGAAGTCCGCCGACCGCGAAGCCCTGGCCGCCGAACTGATCGACCGCTTTGGCCCGCTGCCGCCCGAGACCGACAGCCTGCTCAAGGTGGTCGCCATCAAGGGCCTGTGCCGCGAAGCCAATGTCGCCAAGATCGACGTCGGCCCCAAGGGCGCGGTGGCCAGCTTCCGCAATGACACCTACGCCAACCCGCTGGGGCTGATGCAGTACGTGGCCAAGAACAGCCTGGTCTGGAAGGTTCGTCCCGACCAGAAGGTGGTGATCAAGGGCGAGTGGGACACCCCGGCCCAGCGGCTTGATGCGGCGGAGAAGATTCTGGGGCATCTGGCGCGGATCGCCAAGGAGTAGGGCGGGGGGAGCTCTAAAGCTCAAAATCCTTGTCATCCCGGAAGCCTCGCAGAGGCTGTCCGGGACCCAGGGGCCGGCGCATCGTGGTCGCCCCTGGGTCCCGGCGCTCCGCTTCGCTGCGGCCGGGATGACAAGCTAATTTACAACGAAAAAGGCCGCCCCAACCGGGACGGCCTTCAATCTCGAAAAGCTCTAACCAAACCTTAGTGGTACCGCCGAATCAGCCCCACCAGCTTGCCCTGCACCTCGACCTGATCCGGACCAAAGATCCGGGTCTCATACTTCGGATTTGCGGCTTCCAGGGCGATCGAGCCGCCCTTTTTGCGCAGGCGCTTCAGCGTGGCTTCTTCGCCCACCAGCGCCACGACGATCTCGCCGGAGGTGGCGGTGTCGCCCTTCTTGATGATCACATAGTCGCCGTCGAGGATGCCGGCCTCGATCATCGAGTCGCCCTGCACCTCGAGCACATAGTGCTCGCCGCCGCCCAACATGCTTTCCGGCACCGGCAGGCGGTCGCGCTCGTGCTGGATGGCGTCGATCGGCGTACCGGCGGCGATCTTGCCCAGGATCGGCAGCTCGCGGCTGTCATTGGCCGGCGCCGACGTTGCGCCGCTGCTTGACGGGGTCGCCCCGCCACCGCCTTCGACCACCTGCGGCTTGAACGTCCCGCGCCCCTTGGGCGGCGAGGCGGTCGTCGCCTGTTGCGGCAGCTTGACGACTTCCAGCGCCCGAGCGCGGTGGGCCAGGCGGCGAATGAAGCCGCGCTCTTCCAGCGCGGTGATCAGACGATGGATGCCCGACTTCGATGCGAGGTCCAAAGCCTCTTTCATCTCGTCGAACGACGGCGATACGCCGCTCTCCTTGATGCGTTCGTGGATGAACATCAGCAGCTCGTGCTGCTTGCGCGTGAGCATCTCGACCTCGACGAAGACGCGGAACAAACCGCAAACCTTGCGAATGTTCTCTAGGCGTTCTTCCTTAATGTCAAGTTGACGACGCAGGAACGCGAACGGCTCGACATTCGTTGGTGGCTGACGATTTTCACAGGGGCGTCAGCCATGAGCTTCCAGCAGTTGAACCCGACCATGCCGGTGTCGGTCGAGGGCAAGGGAACCGGATTTGCCTTTGCGGTCATCGACTACGGTCAGGAACATCACCTGATTTGGGTCGTCGCGATCGACGGCACCGGCGAGATCTGGTCGGCGCCCAATCCCAAGGTTCGCGTGCAGTCCAACTGGACCATGGGTCGGAAGATCGCGCCGCCGACCAATGTCGAGCCGCTCAGAACGGCGGCCGCCGCGGCGGGTTGAGGCAGGAAGACCCCGAATCGTCGTCGTGATTCGGATCAGGCAGCCGGCGCGATCAGGCTTTTGAAAGTGCGGCTCCAGCGCGGTCCCTTGCTGGCGTCCCACGAAAACAGCACGCGCTCGGCGCGGCCGACCAGATTTTCGGCCGGCACAAAGCCCATGCCGGTTTGAGCCGGCAGGTGGCGATCCAGGTCGCTGTTCCAGGCGCAGGCGGCGTCGCCCTGGCGGATCGGACCGGGATCGAAGCGGCTGTCGACAGAGTTGTCGCGATTGTCGCCCATCATGAAATAGCAGCCGGCCGGCACGACATAGACGCCCGTATTGGCCGCCGGCGTGCGCGGCCCCTCGGCGTGGGTGACATAGGTTCGCCCGTTCGGCAGGGTCTCGGCGACCTCTTCGAACACCACCGGGTAGCCGTGATCGTTCTTGACCCGCACCCCCAGCGGCTCCTGGCCGACGGGTTTGCCGTTGATCAGGACGACGCCGCCGCGCACCTGGATTTGATCGCCGGGCAGGCCGATCAGACGCTTGATGATGTCGGTGCGGCCATCGCCAGGCTTTTTGAACACCACAACGTCGCCGCGCTCGGGGGCGTGGCCGAGGAGCCGCCCATGACCGACAGGGGGGCTGAACGGGATGGAGTGGCGGCTCCAGCCATAGGCGTATTTGGCGACCAGAATCCGGTCGCCGACCTCGAGGGTGGGCTCCATTGAGCCGGACGGGATCATGAAGGGCTGGGCCAGCACCGTGCGCGGGACCAGCAGAATGACCACGGTCAGGGCGACGAAGCGCGCCCAGTCGAGGGCCTCGGCCAGGAAGGTTGTGTTGCGCCGCGAGTCCATGATCGCCCCCTGTGGCTGAGATCGGTCTCAGAATGCACGGCGGAGCTTGGCCAAATCGTGGCGGGGCGTTCTAAAGCGCGGTCGCCCGTTCTGGATGCCTGGGCGTGCAGTGGCGATAAAACGTGGCCAGTTGAACCATGTCCCTGTCATAGTCGCCCGAGGGCATGATCGCCTGGCCCAGGGCCACAACCTTGCGCCTGTAGTCCATCTTGGCCGGCACGATCAGCACGCCGGCCTTGAGGGCGATGTTGTAGAAGCCGGTCTTCCACTGCGCAGCCTTGCCGCGCGTGCCCTCCGGCGCGATCGTCAGCATGAACTCGTCCCGGCGCGCGAATTCGTCGGCCATGGCCTGGACAGTGTCGCCCGAGCGCGAGCGGTCGACCGGCACGCCGCCCAGATCGCGCATCAGGCGCGCGAAGGGCCAGCGGAACAGCGAGATCTTGCCCATGAAGCTGAGCTTGAGGTTCAGGGCGTCGGCCGCGCCCAGGAAATAGACGAAGTCCCAGTTGCTGGTATGGGGCGCGGCGATGATCACGAACTTGCGGGTCGTCGTCGGGGCGGCGCCCTCGATGGTCCAGCCTTCGTGCTTGAAGAAGGCGACCAGCGACCAGTTCACGACCCGGGCGATCCAGTGCATTCGAGATCCTCCCGGAGTGGCTCCGGCCGCTTTGGCGGGCCGGTTTTCAGTGAAGAGACTTTGGGCGGGGCGGCCTCAAAACGCCAGACCGGCCTTACCCGGTGTGGTGTCAGCCCAGCAGGACGCGGGTGGCTTCGGCGACATTGGCCTGGCGCATCAGGCTTTCGCCGACCAGCATCGCCGTGGCGCCGGCCGCTTCCATCCGCACGACATCGTCGTGGGTGAAGAGGCCGCTCTCGGTGACCAGCAGGGCGTCCTTGGGCGCCTGGGCGGCCAGACGCTCGGTGACGGCCAGATCGACGACGAAGCTCTTGAGGTCGCGGTTGTTGATGCCCACCAGGGTCGCGCCCAGTTCGCCGGCGCGGGCCATTTCGGCCTCGTCATGCACCTCGACCAGGGCGTCCATGCCGAGGCGCTCGGCTTCGCTCATCAGCTCGGCGGCCAGAACGTCGTCGATCATGGCCAGGATGACCAGGATGGCGTCGGCGCCCAGGGCGCGGCTTTCCGAGACCTGCCAGGGATCGACCAGGAAATCCTTGCGGATGCAGGGCAGGCTGACGGCGGCGCGGGCGTCGATCAGATAGGGGTCGGCGCCCTGGAAGCTGGGACCGTCGGTGAGCACGGACAGGCAGGACGCGCCGCCGGTCTCGTAGGCGCGGGCCAGGGCCGGCGGATCAAAGTCGGCGCGGATCAGGCCCTTGGACGGCGAGGCCTTCTTGATCTCGGCGATCAGGGCCAGCCTGCCCGGGGCGTGGCCGTGCTTCAGCGCCGCCTTGAAGCCGCGCGGCGACGAGGCGTTGCGGGCGGCGTTGTCGAGCGCGGCCTGGGTGCGGCGGCGCTTGCGATCGGTGACCTCGTCGCGCTTGTAGGCGGCGATCTTGGCCAGGATGTCGGTCATGCGCTTGCCAGTTCGGTGTTGGTGGCCTTGACCAGACCGGCCAGGGCCGCCCTGGCCGCGCCGCTGTCGATGGAAGCCGCTGCGGCCTCGATGCCTTCGACCAGGGTCTCGACCTTGTCGGCGACCAGGAAGGCGGCGGCGGCGTTCAGCAGGACGATGTCGCGATAGGCGCCCTTTTCACCGTCCAACAGGCGGGTGAGGGCGGCGGCGTTGAAGTCGGGCTCGCCGCCGGTCAGGTCGGCCAGCGAGGCGCGAGGCAGTCCCACGGCTTCCGGTGTGATCGTGAAGAAGCGCACCACGCCGTCGCGCCATTCGGCGACCTCGGTCTCGCCGGTGGTGGTCAGCTCGTCCATGCCCTGGCCGTGCACGGACCAGGCGCGCTCGGCGCCCAGGGCGCCAAGGGCCCGGGCGATGGGTTCGACAAAACGCGGGGCCGAGACGCCGACCACCTGGCGCCGGGCGCCGGCCGGATTGGTCAGCGGGCCCAGCAGGTTGAAGATCGTGCGGAAACCCAGCTGCTGGCGGATCGGCGCGACATGCTTCATCGCCCCGTGATGGCTCTGGGCGAACAGGAAGCAGATGCCGGCGTCGTCCAGGGCCCTGCGCTGTTGCTCGCGGCTGGCGTCGATATTGACGCCCAGGGCGGCCAGAACGTCGGCGGTGCCGGATTTCGAGGTCACGGCCCGGTTGCCGTGCTTGGCGACCTTCAGCCCGCCGCCCGCCGCCACGAAGCCGACGGCGGTGGAGATGTTCAGCGTGTGCAGGCCGTCGCCGCCGGTGCCGCAGACGTCGATGACGTCATGGGGATGGTCCAGCATGACGGCGGCGCGGCGCATGGCGCGGGCGCAGGCGGCGATCTCGCCCACCGTCTCGCCGCGCAGGCGCATGGCGGTGACCGCCGCGCCGACCTGGGCCGGAGTGGGCTCGCCGCGCAGGCAGGCGCTGAAGAAGACTTCGGCGTCATCCTCGGAAAGATTCTGGCCGTCGGCCAGCTTGGCCAGCAGCGGCTTGAAGGTGTCGGACATGGTCTCGGCCTAGACCCAGATCGCCGCGTCGCGTTTCACGCCGGCCAGGTCGATGAAGTTGGCCAGCATCTGGTGGCCGCCCTCGGTGGCGATCGATTCGGGGTGGAACTGCACGCCGTGGACCGGGCGGGTCTTGTGCTGCACGCCCATGATCTCGCCGTCGTCGGTCCAGGCGGTGACCTCCAGCTCGGGCGGCAGGTCTTCGCGACGGATGGCCAGGCTGTGATAGCGGGTGGCGGTGAAGGGGTTGGGCAGGCCCTTGAAGATGCCCTTGTCGGCGTGGCGGATGGGGCTGGTCTTGCCGTGCATCACTTCCTTGGCGCGGATCACTTCGCCGCCATAGGCTTGGCCGATGGCCTGATGGCCCAGGCAAACGCCCAGGATCGGCATGTCTTCCGGCGCGCCGCGCAGCAGGGGCAGGCAGATGCCGGCCTGATCCGGGGCCTTGGGGCCTGGCGACAGCAGGATCGCGGACGGGCGCAGGGCCAGGGCCTGCTGCACCGTCAGGTCGTCGTTGCGATGGACCAGCGTCTCGGCCCCAAGCTCGTTCAGGTAATGGACGAGGTTGTAGGTGAAGCTGTCGTAGTTATCGATGACCAGGATCATGACTTAGCTTCTAGAACGGGCGGGGCCGGAGCGGGAGGGGGTTTGCGGCATTTGAGCGCGAGAAAGGCTTAAGGCGATTACAGATCGCTTGGCGTGGGGCATGGTTGATCCATGGTCTCGTCTGATTCCGCCCTCGATCCGGTCGCCATCGCCTATGCCCGCGCCCTGCTGCGGCCCAGGGAGCGTCGCCAGAAGATGGCGCCTGTCCTGGCGGCGGCGGCCTTCGCGGCGTTCTGCGCCCTGAGCTTCGCCACCGTGATGGTGCTGGCCCCGCCGGCGGTCACCCAGCATCTGCCGGCCGACCGCCTGGGGTATTAGTCAGGCGAAACGCCACGCCTCTTCGGCCGCGCGCTTCAGGGCGCGGGACTTGTGCAGGGTCTCGTCATACTCGGCGTCGGCGTCGCTGTCGGCGACCACGCCGCCGCCGGCCTGCACGTACATCATGCCGTCCTTGACCAGAGCGGTCCGCAGCACGATGCAGGTGTCGACCGAGCCGTCGGCGCCGATATAGCCGACCGCGCCGGCATAGCCGAGGCCGCGCTTCTCGATCTCCAGCTCGTCGATGATCTCCATGGCCCGCACCTTGGGCGCGCCCGACAGCGTGCCGGCGGGGAGGGCGGCCATCAGCACGTCGACCGGATCCACGCCCTCGGGCGCGACGCCCTCGACATTGGAGACGATGTGCATGACGTGGCTGTAGCGCTCGACCTTGAAGCTCTCGGTGACCTTGACGCGCGGGCCCTTGTGCGGCTTGGCGGGCTCGTTCTTGCCCGGCTCCTTCAGCATCGAGACGCGGCCGACGTCGTTGCGGCCCAGGTCCAGCAGCATCAGGTGCTCGGCGCGTTCCTTGGGGTCGGCCAGCAGTTCGGCTTCCAGCGCCAGATCCTCTTCCGGCGTCGCGCCGCGCGGACGGGTGCCGGCGATCGGGCGGATGGTGATCTTGCCGTCGCGCAGACGGACCAGGATCTCGGGGCTGGAGCCCACCAGATGGCAGCCGTCCAGGTTCAGGAAATACAGGAACGGCGACGGGTTGGTCCGGCGCAGCGAGCGGTAGAGCGCGAACGGATCCAGGTCGAACGGCGCCCGGAAGCGGTGGCTGGGCACCACCTGGAAGATATCGCCGGCCCGGATGTACTCCTTGGCCTTCTCGACCACGACCGCATAGTCCTCGCGGCTGACGGGCGTGGTGAACTCGATGGGCGCATGGCCCGTGCGGGGCGCGTCGTGGGCCAGCGGACGGCGCAGGTCGGCCATCACCGTCTCGATGCGGGCCCGTGCGGCGTGGTGGGCGTCCTGCGCCGAGACACCGGCGACCGGACGCACGGTCGTGACCAGGATGATCTCCTGGGCGATGGCGTCGAACACGGCCACGATCGAGGGCCGGGTCATGATCCCGTCCGGCAGGCCGGTGGTGTCCTCGTTGATGTCGGGCAGACGCTCGGCCAGCCGCACCATGTCATAGCCCAGCGCGCCGAACACCCCGGCGGCCATGGGCGGCAGGCCCTTGGGCAACTCGATGCGCGAGCGGGCGATCAGGTCGCGCAGGCTGTCCAGCGCGCCGCCGGCCTGGGGCGTGAACTCGCCGCGGGCGATGGCGTCGCCCTCGGCGACCTCGGCCTGGTCGCCGCGACAGCGCCAGACGAAGTCCGGCTTCATCGCCACGATGGAATAGCGGCCGCGCCAGGCGCCGCCCTCGACGCTTTCGAACAGGAAGGCGTAGGGCTTGCCCTGTCCGATCTTCAGATAGGCCGAAACCGGGGTCTCAAGATCGTCGATCAGCCGGGTCCAGACGACCTGGGGCTGACCGGCGTCATAGGTCTGGGCGAAGGCGTCGAAGGCGGGCTCAAGGCTCATTTCGCGGTCTTGCCGGTCTTGGCGGCCTCGGCCTTGGCCAGGGCGTCGGTGTCGACGCCGATGGACTGGCGGGCCAGGGTCAGGTTGGTCTTGGTCTTCAGGCTGGCCTGGGCGCCCAGGCGCGCGGCTTCGCCCAGGTCGCGCATCAGGCCCTGATCGACCTGCGGACGCATCATCTGGGTAATGCGGGCCATGTCGGCGATCTTGCCGGGACGAACGGTTTCCAGCTTGGCGACCACAAAGGCCATCTGACCGGCCCGCGAGCTGAACACCTCGCCCGGCTTGGCGTTGAACGTGGCCAGCAGGAGGTCACGGCCAAGGCCCTGATGCTGCTGGGCGTTCTCGCGGCTGATGCCCGGCACGCGCTGGACCTTGGAGCCGGCGGCGGCGGCGACGGCGTCCATCGACTCGCCCTTCTTGACGCGGGCGGCGAAGGCCTCGGCCTTGGCCTGCAGGCGCGTGGTCATCTCGTTCTGCAGCCACACCTGGGCCAGCTGCGGACGGACATCGGCCAGGGCGGGCAGGGCGGCCGGGATGACCTTCTCGACCTTGACGGCGTAGTATTCGCCCTTGCCGATCTCGACCAGTTCGCTCTCGCCGCCCGAGCTGAGGTCAAAGGCGGTCTTGAGCAGGTCCGGGGTCAGGCCCGGGATCGGCTGGCCGGTCTGGTCGGCGCCCTGGGCGGTGATCGGCGAGGTGGTCATCACCATGGCGCCGGCCTTGGTGGCGGCCGCGATCAGGTCGGAGCCGGCGTCGTGGGCGTCCTGATAGGTCTGGGTCTGGTCATAGGCCTTGGCCTGCGCGCCCTGGACCCGGAGTTCGGCCTCGATCTGCGGGCGCACGCTGTCCAGGCTGGCGCCGGCGCCGGGGGTGACCTTGGTCACCTTGACCACCGAGATGCCCAGGCTGCCGGTGATGGGCGCGCTGACCTGGCCGGCGGCCAGGCTGAAGGCGGCGTCGGCGACCTTGCGGTCGGGCAGGGCGGACTTGGGCTTGTCGCTGATGATCACCGGCTGCTGGCCATAGGCGCTGGCCACCACGGCCGGCTGGTCGCCCTTGGCCAGGCGCTGGGCGATGACGGCGGCGGCCTTGGCGTCGGGGGCGACGATCTGAACCAGCGAGCGGGTTTCCGGGGTCGCCAGGGTGTCCTTGCGGAAATCGAAGGTCTTCTGCACATCGGCGGGATTGATCGTCACCGACGGCTCCAGCGCCTGGGCGCTGACGCGCATGATCGACAGGACGCGGGTCTCGGGACGCGTGAGACGCTCGGCGTTCTGCTTCATGAAGGCGTTCAGCTGGGCGTCGGTCGGATCGGCCGGGCGCTCGACGGTGGCCGGATTGATCGCGAAGGCCGCCAGATCGCGGCTCTCCAAGCCATAGGCCGCCTGCAAGGCGCCGTAGATGCGCGGCGCATGCAGGCCGTTGGCGACGCCGGTGAAGACGTGGGTCTGGGCGATCTCGTCGCTAAGCGAGGCCTGATAGCTGTCGGGCGTCATGCCGTTTTCGCGCAGCAGGGCCTCATACATCTTCGGATCGAACTTGCCGGTGATCGGGTCGAACGGCCGCTGGTTGGGATGCAGGTTGCTCATCTGCTCGCGCACGACGTTGCCGATCAGCTTGTCCGACGGAAGGATGCCGAACTTGCGGATCACCTCGGACATCGATTCCTGAAGCGCCACTTCCTGCAGGATCTGGCGGTCGACGCCGCGCTCGACAGCTTGGTCGGGCGTCAGGCTCTCGCCCGAGCGACGCTCGGTTTCCTTGCGATAGTTCTCGTAGCGGGTCTTGAAGTCCGCCGCCGAGACGGAACGCGATCCGGCGGCGACGACGCCCGACAGGCGCGGTCCGTTGAACACGTCGCTGATCCCGAACACGGCGAAGCTGACGATCAGCAGGCCGAAAAGGATCACCGCGAAGGGCGATTTGGCGAAGGTGCGGAAACCGGCGAGCATACTTGCGAAGACCTTCCTGACGTGACGTCTCCGCGTGGCCCTGAAGGCGACGCGGCGGACGCGAGCAGCGGGTATAGTTGAGCCTATGGTGGGGGGGCAAGCCACGGCGGCCTTGACTTCCCGAAGGACCGCAAGCTCAACACCCCATTATGACCCTTTCGAGCCTGACGCCCCGGCCGTTGATCGCCGGCAACTGGAAGATGAACGGCCTCGCCCAGGCCCTGGACGAGGCCCGCGCGATCGTCGCCGGCCTGGACGCCGCGCCCGCCGCCGCCCGCGTGGCGATCTGCCCGCCGGCCACCCTGCTGGATCGCCTGAGCCAGGCGCTGGAAGGCTCCAGCGTTCTGACCGGCGGACAGGACTGCCATGTAAAGACCAGCGGCGCCCACACCGGCGACATCGCTGCGGCCATGCTGGTCGACGCCGGCGCCGCGCTGGTGATCCTGGGCCACTCCGAACGCCGCGAGGATCATGGCGAGACCAGCGCCCTGGTGGCCGCCAAGGTCGAGACCGCCCTGGCGGCGGGGCTGGAGCCCATCATTTGCGTCGGCGAAAGCCTGGCGCAACGCGAAGCCGGCTCGGCGCTCGAGGTCGTGACGGCCCAGGTGCGCGAATCACTGCCGGCCGTTCTGGCGGGCCAGGCCTTCTCGGTGGCCTATGAGCCGATCTGGGCCATCGGCACCGGCCGGACCGCCACGGTCGCCGACATCGAAGAGATGCATGCGGCGATCCGGGCCCAGCTGGTCTCGATGTTCGGCCAGGCCGGCAAGACGCCGCCGATCCTGTATGGCGGTTCGGTCAAGCCCGACAACGCGGTCGAGATCCTGCGCGCGGCCGAGGTGGGCGGGGCGCTGGTGGGCGGAGCGTCGCTGAAGGCTGCTGACTTCCTGGCGATCATCGCGGCGGCTTAGGACATCAGGCGCTGAGGTGGTGGCGGTCGCCCGCACGAACCGTGCTGGGCTGGCGCCGCGCGATCCGGAAGCGGACATGCCCGAGGTCTGTTTGGGGTGGGAAGCGGACGTTTGCGCTAGCGGCGTTCCAGCTATGGTTTTCCGATGAGACGATGCGCTTGGTGAGCACACTCGGCCAAGAGCGGCTGGCGCTCATCGTCACGATATCGAGACACATGCCCCTCCATAACTCTGCTCAAATGGTGCAGCTGCCGCATAAGCGTCAGCGACCCCAACTCATCAGGTAAAGGCTTTGCTTCTTGTAGGAGAGATGCCGCGACGCCCAACTCTCTGGACGAACAAGACTTATCTCGAATTCTTCCGTGAAGGCCAAAATCGTCACTCGTGACATTACCGCTAAAGAGATCGAGAAATTGCGCGAGTTCTGAAGTTGACGTCATACCGAAGCAGAGCCACGAACGCGTCCATTCTGCAATGTCCGCTTTGGGTCGGGAGCACGCTTTGCCTGCCCTGCCGAAAGCGGACGCCCATCCAAAATAGA
>Ga0209023_10001311_pt1 | contig 33759 bp, 31 predicted proteins | sample LakOneMetagenome_FD_187468 | JGI IMG/M metagenome (GOLD analysis project Ga0209023, IMG submission 187468) | Freshwater and sediment microbial communities from Lake Erie, Canada (SPAdes) (version 2) | ecosystem: Environmental > Aquatic > Freshwater > Lentic | place: Lake Erie, Canada...
GCGGAGGATTCGTCGATGGCGATGATGCCCTTGCCCGGCGCGACCATGGCGCGGGCGGTTTCGGCGAGTTGTTCGATGCTCATGGAAAGGCGTCCGGCGGCGGAAAAGAGCCGGAATTATAGCCTTTCCGCTCTCCGCCGTGCCCGGGAAATCAGCCGTCCTGCGAGCCCTGGGTTCCTGCGTAACGCAGCCGATGCAGGGCCGCGGCCAGCCCACGCCCTCCGAGGATCAACGCCACGGAAATCGCCGCCTCAAGCACGTTTCCGGCGATTTGCCACTTGAGGGAAGCAAGCACGTCGGCGGCACCCACGCCGGCAACGACCCGGGTTTGCGCCCACAATGTGAAGCCATGCAACAAGGCATCGAACAGATGCCAGGCGCCGATCCCCGCGAGCACGAGCCCGAACCAGGTCGACGGGTCGATATCGCTTTCGAAAACATGGTCCGACGGACGAGTCAATGCGAGGCGCGCGATCTTGTCGGCGAAGAACCAGAACAGCACCACGATCGCGAACAGCACCGCGAACAGAATGCAAAGCTGAACCGGCGTGAAGAATGCGGATTGATCCTTGAAGGCGAGCAGCAGCATCGGGAGGCTGATCGCCATCTGCAACGCTGACCACAGGGCAATTGCCCGGATCACCATGCACAGCAGCGAAAACGCATTCGTTTTCGTCATGTGGATTCCCCTTTTGCAAACTGCTTCGCTACAACTCCCCCAACCCCTCGGCCTTGCCGTCGTCGCCGACCTGCAGCAGGCGCAGCGTGTTGGTGGCGCCGTGGGTTTCCATGTGCTCGCCGCTGGTGAACACCACGCGGTCGCCGGCCGCCAGCAGGCCCGCCTCGAACAGCGTGCGGACGCTGCCGCGCGCGGCCTCGCGCGGAGTCTGGCCGCGGCTGTCGTAGGCCCACGGGAACACGTCGCGCATCAGCGCCATGCGACGGCGCGCGCCGTCGTGGCGCGAGAACGCGTGGATCGGCACGTTGGAACGGAACCGCGACAGGAAGCGCGCGGTGCCGCCGGATTCGGTCATCGCCACGATCGCGCCGACGCCGATGTGCTCGGACAGGAACATCGCGGCCATGGCGATGGCCTGGTCGGCGCGCTCCAGCCCGCGCTGCGCGGCTTCGAAATCCGTATCGCGCTCGAAACTGCGTTCGGCGCCGAGGCAGATCCGCGCCATCGCCTCCACCGCCGCGACCGGGTGCTGCCCGGCCGCGGTTTCCTGCGAGAGCATCACCGCGTCGGTGCCGTCGATCACCGCGTTCGCGACGTCGAGCACTTCGGCGCGGGTCGGGATCGGGTTGTCGACCATCGATTGCAGCATCTGCGTCGCGGTGATCACCACGCGTTCGCGCGCCAGCGATTCGCGGATGATGCGTTTCTGCAGGCCCGGAAGTTCCGCATCGCCGATCTCCACGCCGAGGTCGCCGCGCGCGACCATCACCACGTCGCTGGCGTCGATGATCTCGCCAAGGTTAGCGATGGCCTCGGTGCGCTCGATCTTCGACACCAGCGCGGCGTCGCTGCCGGCCGCCTGCGCGACGCGGCGCGCCTCGTGCATGTCCGCGGCATCGCGGCAGAACGACACCGCGATGAAATCCACGCCGATGCGCGCGGCCACCGCGATCAGTTCGCGGTCGCGCTCGGTGATGGCGCCGAGCGAGAGCCCGCCGCCCTGCTTGTTCAGGCCCTTGCGGTCGGACAGCACGCTGTCGTTGAGCACGCTGGTGGCGATGCGTTCGCCTTCGACCTGTTCGACGCGCAGCTGCACCAGGCCGTCGTCGAGCAACAGCACGTCGCCGGGGACGACGTCGCCGGGCAGGCCGAGGTAGCTCACGCCGACCTGGCGCTCGTCGCCGGGCGGCGCGTCCGCGCTCGCGACCAGGTCGAAGCGCGCTCCGGCTTTCAGCGAAACCTTGCCCGTTGCGAAACGCTCGACCCGGATCTTGGGCCCCGGCAGGTCGGCGAGGATGCCGACCTCGCGCCCGAGCCTCGAAGCGATTTCGCGCACCGTGGCGGCGCGCGCTTCCTGCGCCGACGGATCGCCGTGCGAGAAGTTCAGCCGGACCACGTCCACGCCGGCGTTGAACAGGCGTTCGAGCACGCCTGGCGCATCGGTCGCGGGACCGAGCGTGGCGAGGATCTTGGTGCGTCGGCGTCGATCGGTCATGGCATGCTTCCCCTTCGTCCGAACGCTAGCACAGCCGCGCGACATGGCGACCATCCGCCGCATCGACATCGCCGCCACCCTCGCCGCGCTGCCCGCCTTCCCGCAGCTGCGCGGGAAGCGGGTGCGCCTGCGCGGACCGGTGGCCGGCGACGCCGACGACCTGTTCGCGCTGTTTTCCGATCCCGAGGTGATGCGCTACTGGAGCCGCGCGCCGATGCGCGAACGTGGCGAGGCCGAAGGCTTGATCGGCGAAATGCTCGAGGCGTTCGAACGGCGCGAGCTGATCAACTGGGTGATCGCGGGACACGACGACCGCGTCATCGGCACCACGACCCTGTTCCGTTTCGATCCGCGCCATCGCCGCGTCGAAGTCGGTTACGCGCTGCGTTCCGACCACTGGGGGCGCGGGCTCGCGTCCGAAGCGGTTTCCCTCGCCATCGACTGGGCGCTGCGCACGCTGGACCTGCACCGCATCGAGGCCGACATCGACCCGCGCAACCATGCCTCGCGCCGCGTGCTCGAACGCCTCGGATTCCGCAGCGAAGGCGTGCTGCGCGAGCGCTTCTTCGTCGGCGATGAAGCCACCGATTCGGAATTGTTCGGCGTGCTCGCGCAGGAGTGGCGCGAACGACGCGGTCAGTCGCCGTCGTCCAGCACGTAGGGCTTGCCGGCGGCATACAGGTCGCGGCGTTGCTCGAACTGCTTGAGTGCGTCCGCGTCGCCTGGCTGCCGGCGCTTCACCTTCGCGATCACGTCTTCCTGCAGCTTCGCCGCGCGCGCATAGTCGCCGTTGGCCGCGTAGCAGGCGGCTTCGGTATCCATGGATCCCGAACCGAGTTCGCCCGTCTTCGCCAGCGCCTCGATGACATCGAGCCCCGCCTTCGGGTCGCGGACGGCCGGATCCGGCGAAACGCACTGGTACCAGGCGAGGTTGTTGGAGGATGTTTCATTGCCGAGTTCGATCGCTTTTTTCCAGGCTTCGATTGCCTGCCTGCGCGATTCCGGCGTCTTCTTGCGGTACAACCACGAGGCGTAGCTGTTCTGCGCGTCGACATCGCCGCCCTCGATCGCGCGCTTCAACCACTTGAGGCCTTCGGCCTCGTCCGGCTTGCCGAATTCGCCTTTGAGCAACGCCACGCCCAATTGCGTCTCCGAATCGTGGTCGCCCTTCTCGGCGTCCTGCAGCAACCAGCGCCGCGCCTGTTCCGGATCCTTCTTCATGCCGCGCCCTTCCAGCGCCAGCGATGCCAACGCTCGACGCGCCTGCGCGACGCCGGTGCGATCGAGATCGCGGTAGTTGTCCACGCCATCCGCGACGCTCCCGCTGACCCCGGGACGTTGGTCGATATACATCTCGGCCAGGTTCATCAATGCATCCACGTCGCCCGTCGCGGCGGCCGCCAATTGCCACTTTTCCGAATCGGCCCAGTGGCCATCGCTCTCGGAAAGGTAGCCCAGGTAGCGCATCGCATTGGCCGCGCCGCCGTGCGCCGCACTTTCCAGCAGCGGCCGCGCCTTGGCAGGATCGGCCTTCAGGCCGTATTCGCCGGCGTCGAGCGCGAAGCCATAACGCGCCTGCGCGCCGGCGCTTCCGTGTTCGGCGGCCTTGCGCATCCATGCAAGCATCTGCGGCGTGTCGCCCAGGCCGTCGTACCAGTCGGACAGTTCCGCTTCGCCTTCGCCCGCTTCGTTCTGCGCGGGATCCGACAGGAAGGCGATCTGGTCGGCATCCGGAGGGGACTTCGGATCGGCGTAGAACGCCCGGTCGATCTCCAGCCACTTCCAGTAAGGGTTGCCTTGCGCTTCCGTGCGCCGCAAGCGCTCGACCAGCGGGGCGGGCAGGCTGGCCTTCGGGTCCATGTCGAACAGGATCCGCGCGAACTGCTCGATCGCGCCCCCGCCCTGCCAATGCCGGTCGGCATCGTCGAGCAACGCCCACGCGGCATCCGGATTGCGCTCGACCCCGATGCCTTGCAGGTGCGCCATCGCCAGCAGGACCAGTGGGTAGGCGTAATGCTTTTCCGCGGCCGGAAGCAGGTCGTCGACCAAGCCATCCCCGCAATGCGGGGTCTTCCGGAACGCGCAGACTTCCAGCCAGAACTTTACCGACTCAACCCCACCGACCGCTGCGCCTTCGCGCAATGCCGCGAGTTTCGCATCGCCCAATTCCGCGTTCGCCTTGCGCTCGGCCTGGACATCCTGCGCGAAGCTTTGCTGTTGTTTCGCCAGATTCTCGACGTAGTTGGTGACCCAGTAATTGCGCAGGATCGGGAAACCCCGCATCGGATCGTCGCGGTCGATCGTGTAATCGACATCGACGAAGTCGAACTCCAGGTGCCGCTCCACGCCGGATTCCGGATCGCGAGCGGCGATCACCAGCGGGAAGTAGCGCTGTGGATACAGCAGCGGGAAATAGAGATACGCGACATCCATGCCGCTGGACATCACCAGCGCGCCGGCATCGATTGGCGCCAACACCCTGATCGGCTTGTTTGCCCTGTAAGCGCGTGAGTGCGACAAGGCTTCGCGCGAGAGCGCCGACAGGACCGTGATGGCCTGTTCTGCGCGTTCGACATCGCCCGTGGCCTGCGCGCACAGGTAATCTGCGCGCCGGATGGCGAGGCTGATCGGTGCGGCGGCGATGGATTGGGCGAGCGCGTCGGCGTTGGCCCGGCATGCATCGGCATCGACACTGCTGCCGTTGTAATCCAGCTGGTCGAGCACGCCGTATGCGCCGAAAACAGTCGACGCGTTTGCCGTCGCAAGGAAACGGTCCCATTCCGCCGCTGCGTCGAACGGGGCATCGGCCGCCGCGGCGCTGCCGAACGCGGCGGACAGCACCATGATCCACAGGGCGCCCATTGCGCGTTTGCCCGCCGTCACTTGCGCGTTCCTCCGTTCATGGCATCGCGGATCAGGCCCTGCAGCCGCCTGTCGCGTTCGCCGGCGTCGAGCGAGGCGGGAACGTGGTACTGCAAGCGCGCGGACAGGTTGTCGCTGGCCTTGCGCAGTTCCTTCAGCTCCTCCGCCACGTCCGCGGCGGGCATCTCGTATTCGCGCACCTTCATGCGGTAGTCGACCGCGACGCCGTCCGCGCGCGGCCTCACTTCGCGCGTGTAGTCGAACGCGGCGGCCTTGTACTCCTCCGTTTCGCGGCCGAACTTCGCTTCCCAGCCCTTGGGCACGACCAGGTCGATGCGATGGCGGTACTCGCCGGGGACGGCGAGGTACAGCGGCCCGCTGCGCACCATCGACTTGGGCAGCGACGCCGACGCGGACAGCGCATCCGCGTACACGTCCAGCGCGCGCGTGCTCGCATCGAGGTCCTCGAACGGGGAATCGAGCAGGTAATGCTCGGTGATGGTCAGCGTGTTCGCATCGCGGTCGTCGCGCACCTGCAACGGCGCGGACTCCTGCAGCTGGCCGTAGCGCTTGCGGTAGAAATCGGCGTAACCGCGCGAGATGTCGTCGAGGCGCGCGCTCGCGAAGCGGCCGCGGCTGCCGTTAGCCGAGGCGCCGCGGTACACGCTCACCACTTCCAGCGCGACCTTGCCGTCGTCCGTCGGCGCCATGCGTTCGCTGACGTCCACGCCGGACGCGGTCGGCGGATCCGGCGGCGCGATCGCCTGCAAGGCGCCGGTGCCCGCGAGCACCGGCAATGCATAGCCGTAGCGGCTGAGGTCGGTGCCGCCGGCGGCGCCGCCATCCTGGCTCATGGTCGCGTCCACCCACACCGGCTTGCCGTCGAGCATGGCGCGCACGATCACGTGGTCGAACGCGGACGCCGCGGGGCTGAAGTCCGCGATCCCGCGACCGCGGCCCATCGAGGTCAGCGCCGGCACCGCATCGATGTCCATGCGCCGCAGGATCGTGGACAGCAGGTAGGCCTTGTCCTTGCAATCGCCGCGACGATTGCGCCATGTATCGGCCGGCGGCGCGGGCTTGTGCGTGTTCTCGCCCATTTCCACGCCGAAGTAGCGCACTTCGTCCTGCACCGCGCGCAAGGCGGCGGTCAGGCGTTCGCGCGGCGTCGGCAGGCGCGACCATTGCGCGATCCGCGCCTCGAGGTCCGCCGGCAACGCGTCGTCGCGCGGATACAGCGGCAAGGCCCAGGACACCACGTCGGCCCAGCCGCGGCGCGCGCTCACCATCGCCATCGGGTAAGGCTGGTACCAGCCGGGATAGTCGTCCTCGTCGTCCACCGCGGCCGATCCGTGCCGATGGAACGCGATTTCCGCCGCATCCGCCCGGGTGGACACGGTTCCCTCGGGAATGCCGTTCTCGAGGTGCGTCGCAAATTGCGTGCCGGGATCGGCAAGGACGCGCAGGTAACTGTTCAGCACCGGGCTGCCCCAGGCGAGGGTCGCGCCGTCGGTCAGCTGGTGGGCGAGGATCGGGTTGCTGCCGGCCACGGTGTACGCGATCCGCACGACATCGCCGACGCGCACGTCGTCGAGCACGATCAGCGCACTGACTTCGCCATCGGCCATGTCCTTCTCGAAACCGGTTTCGCGCCGCGCCAGCGAGATGCGCGCGGGATCGAGGCGGTTCTGCCACTGGCCGTCGCGCCGCACTTCCACGCCGTGGATCGTCAGCGCCTGGTAGCCGGGATTGAAGTCGAGCTGGTAGCGCCCCGCTTCGCCGAGCAGCGAAGTCGAATTGACCTCGTAGACATAATCGGTGAACAACATGTCCTGGCCGCTGCGACGGTCGGCCTGGCGGTCGTAGAGCCAGAACCGCCACGGCGGCCGGTCCGCGCCGGGCGCCTTCGCGTCCCACTGCGCCGGGACCTGGTGGCGCTGCACGAAGGCCGGTACCGGGCCGACCGAAAACTTGTAATCACCGCGCTGGTATTCGCCATCGCCGGCCCACGCCAGGCCGGACAGCAGCAGGCAGGCCGCCGCCAACAACATCCGCATCGCAATTCCCCCTGCGTTCCTCCCGAACGACGGGATGAGGCTACAACAAGACCGTGTCCGCGGCAGCGACCGCGGCCCCTCGTTCAGCCTCGAGCTTCCAGCGCCGCCACCGCCGGCAAGGTCTTGCCTTCGAGGAATTCGAGGAAGGCGCCGCCGCCGGTGGAGATGTACGACACGTCGCCTTCGATGCCGTACTTGTCCACGGCCGCGAGGGTGTCGCCGCCCCCGGCGATGGAAAACGCGTTCGACGCCGCGATCGCGCGCGCCAGGGTTTCGGTGCCCTTGCCGAAGGCGTCGAATTCGAACACGCCGACCGGGCCGTTCCACACCACGGTGCCCGCCTTCGCGATCAGCGCGGCATAGGCCTGCGCGGTCTGCGGGCCGATGTCGAGGATCATGTCGTCGGCGCCGACCGCATCGACCGGCTTGATCGTGGCCGGCGCATCCGCGGCGAAAGCCGGCGCGACCACGACATCGACCGGAACCGGGATGTCGGCGCCGCGCGCCTTCGCGTCGGCCATGATCTTCTTCGCGGTGTCGATCAGGTCCATTTCCACCAACGACTTGCCGACCGGAAAGCCTTCGGCGGCGATGAAGGTATTGGCGATGCCGCCGCCGACGATCAGTTGATCCACCTTCGACACCAGCGACGACAGCAGTTCGAGCTTGGTCGACACCTTGCTGCCGGCGACGATGGCCAGCAGCGGACGCGCCGGGTTTCCGAGCGCCTTCGCCAGCGCATCGAGTTCGGCCATGAGCAGCGGGCCGCCCGCGGCCTGCTTCGCGAACTTGATCACGCCGTGGGTCGAGGCCTGCGCGCGGTGCGCGGTGCCGAACGCGTCCATCACGAACACGTCGCACAGCGCGGCATATTGCTTCGACAGCGCTTCGTCGTCCTTGCCCTCGCCGACGTTCATGCGGCAATTCTCGAGCAGCACCAGTTGCCCGGGCGCGACGTCGACGCCGCCGAGGTAATCCTTCACCAGCGGCACGTCCCGGCCGAGCAGTTCCGACAGGCGCTTCGCCACCGGCGCCAGCGAATCGGCCTCGCTCCACTGGCCTTCCTTCGGCCGGCCGAGGTGCGAGGTCACCATCACCGCCGCGCCCTTTTCCAGCGCCAGCCTGATGGTCGGGATCGAGGCGACGATGCGCTGGTCGGAGGTGACGCGACCGTTTTCGATCGGAACATTCAAATCCTGCCGGATCAGCACGCGCTTGCCGGCGAGGTCGAGGTCGGTCATTCGCTGGATGGTCATGGCGGCAGGCGCATGGAAACGGGCGCGTATTGTCGCGGCCACGACGCCTCGGTTCAAACCTCGGCGCGGTCGCGACCCGCGGACTTGGCCCGGTACAGCGCCGCATCGGCCTGGGTCAACAGCGTCCCCAGCGCGATGGGTATCCCGGCCTGCATCGCCGCGATGCCGATGCTCGCGGTCATGCGCCCGGCCGGCGCCGCGGCGTGCGTGATGTCGGCCTCGCGCAGGCGCTCGCGGATGCGCGCCGCCACCGCCTGCGCCTGTCCGGCCGTCGCGCCGGGCAACAGCACCGCGAATTCCTCGCCGCCCTGCCGCGCCAGCACGTCGTCGGCATGCAGCAGCGCACTGCGCACCACGCCCGCGAAGCGCTTCAGCGCGCCGTCGCCGTGGAGGTGCCCGTAGCGGTCGTTGTAGGCCTTGAAGTGGTCGATGTCGATCGCGAGCACGGCGAAGGCATCGCACTGGTCGGACGCCGTTTGCCACAGGCGCAATGCTTCTTCCTGGAAGCCGCGGTAATTGAGGCATCCGGTCAGGGCATCGGTGCGACTGAGGCGATCCAACTCCGCCACCGCGTCGCTCAGTTCGCGTGTGCGGTCGGCGATGGCGTGCTCGCGCTGGTCCAGGACCTCCTGGAGTTCGCCATAAGCCGCGTTCATGCGCGACGCAAGGTCGCCGATGCCGCCTGCCAATGGCTGCAATTCCTCCGGCATGCGCGAAAGCTGCCGCGGATCCAGCGTGCCGCCGAGGGCATAGCCATGCAGGCTGGCCAGCAGCCGGCCCATGTTGGTGACCAGCAACCGCCGCATCCGCCACAGTGCGAGCAGGATGCCGAGCGTCGTCACCGCGAGCAGCCCCAGCATCAGGCCGAGTCGCGGCAGGCTGAGCGCGAGCAACCGTTGCTCGGGCGCGATCACCGCCACCGTCCACCCGGTCCGCATCCGCACCGCATCGACGTAGGCGCGGTCGTCACCGGCCAGCAATCCCGGCAGGATGCGCGCCTGCGCGATCTGCCCCGATGCCACCGCGCCGTCGTGGATGTCGGCGCCGGGGACGCCCATCGAATCCAGGAAATGCCAGCGCAGGCCGCTGCTTGCGTAGACGACGCGTCCACCGCGGTCGAACAGCAGCAGTTCGAGGCCGCGCCGGCGCAAGGTGTTCGCGCGCTCGCGCACCAGGCGCTCGACCGGCAACGACGCCTGCAGCACGCCATCGAACCGACCTTCCCGCAACACCGGCGCGGACACGGCGACCAAGGCCTCGTCGCCGTAGATGCGGGCGCGATACCCCTCCGAGACATGCGGCAGCCCGCTGTCGCGGGGCGCACGGAACCAGTCGCGATCGGCGGCGTTTTCCTCGGCCAGCGCGGCCGGTCGGCCGTTGGCGTCGCGCACGGCGACGATGTCGCCATCGGCGTCGGTGGCGAGCGCGCGCAGGAAGGACGGATAGGCCTTCAGCAGGCGATCCAGTTCCTCGCCCGTCGCCGGCGATGCGGATTCGCTCGCCGGCGCGGCGGCGAGCAGGCGCACGCCGGCGAGGTGGCCGTCGAGGAAATCGTCGAACGTGCTCGCGCTGCTTTGCGCGCCGGTGGACAGGCGCAGCAACAGGTCGCCGCGGTCGCGCTGCCACTGGCTCCAGAGCAGGGCGGCGCCGAACACCAGCGACGGCAACAGCGCGGCGAGGACCAGCATCCGCGTCAGGCTGCGGCGCAGGCTCCAGCTGGCGGCGCGGTGGTCGTCCGGTTGCGTCACGCGGCCGATCCTAACGGCTCCGGCGTGAAAACGAAGCCCCGCGGGTGCGGGGCTTCGGGGAGCCGTGATCGATCCGGGGCGCTTACTTCGCCGCGACCACCTTCACCATCTCGAGGCACTTGTTCGAGTAGCCCCACTCGTTGTCGTACCAGCTGACCAGCTTGACGAAGGTCGGGTCGAGGGCGATGCCGGCGTCGGCGTCGAAGATCGAGGTGCGGGTATCGCCGCGGAAATCGGTGGCGACGACCTTGTCCTCGGTGTAGCCGAGGATGCCCTTGAGCGCGCCTTCCGACTGCGCCTTCATCTCCGCACAGATCTCGGCGTAGGTCGCCGGCTTCTCCAGTTCGCAGGTCAGGTCGACCACGGAGACGTCCGAAGTCGGCACGCGGAAGCTCATGCCGGTGAGCTTCTTGTTGAGTTCGGGGATGACCACGCCGACGGCCTTGGCCGCGCCGGTGGACGAGGGAATGATGTTCTCGAGGATGCCGCGGCCGCCGCGCCAGTCCTTGTTGCTCGGGCCGTCGACGGTTTTCTGGGTCGCGGTGGCGGCATGCACGGTGGTCATCAGGCCGCGCTTGATGCCCCACTTGTCGTTGAGCACCTTGGCCAGCGGCGCGAGGCAGTTGGTGGTGCAGGACGCGTTGGAGACGATCGCCTCGCCCTTGTAGCTCTTGTCGTTCACGCCGAACACGAACATCGGCGTGTCGTCCTTGGACGGCGCCGACAGGATCACCTTCCTGGCGCCGGCGTCGAGGTGCTTCTGCGCGGTGGCCTTGTCGAGGAACAGGCCGGTCGATTCGATGACGACATCGGCGCCGACTTCGTCCCACTTCAATTTGGCCGGATCGCGTTCCTGGGTCAGGCGGATCTTCTTGCCGTTGACCACCAGGGTGTTGCCCTCGACCTTCACCTCGCCCTTGAAGCGGCCGTGCACGGAGTCGTACTGCAGCATGTAGGCCAGGTAGTCCGGCTCCAGCAGGTCGTTGATCGCGACGACCTCGATGTCGCCGGCGAAGTTCTGCACCGCCGAACGCAGCACGTTGCGCCCAATGCGGCCAAAACCGTTGATGCCTACCTTGATCGCCATGAACGCCTGCTCCTGCGGATGTCGGGAAAGACGGGTATTTTAGCGGTTCCCCCGGCCGGAACGGACCCGCGATGCGCCGAATCCGCGTTTCCACGCTGCTTTTCGCGGCACTCCTGGCCGCCAGCCCGGCGGCGCTGGCCTGGAGTGCGCTCGGGCACCGGCTCGTGGGGGCGATTGCCGAACGCCACCTCAGCCCCGCCGCCGAGGCCGAGGTGCGCGAACTGCTGGCTGGCGAGCCGGACCCGACCCTCGCCGGCGTCGCCTACTGGGCGGATGCGATGCGCAACAGCGACCCCGCATGGTTCAAGGCCACTTCGCGCTGGCACTACATCAACGCCCAGGGCGGCGGCTGCGGTTTCGACCTGATCCGCGACTGCCCGGACGGCAATTGCGTGGTCGCGCAGATCGAAAGACAGCGCGCAATCCTCGCCGATCGCACCCAGCCGCGCGAAGCACGGCGCGACGCACTGAAGTTCCTCGTGCATTTCGTCGGCGACGTGCACCAGCCGATGCATGCCGGCGACCGCACCGACGCCGGCGGCAACGGTTACCAGATCAGTCTGGCCACCGCGCTCGAACCCGAAGCCTACGCGAAGGACAAATACGTCGACGGGGTGATGGGAACGAACCTGCATTCGGTCTGGGATTACTACATCCTCGGCGCGCGCGGCCTGTCGTTGCCGCAATACACGCAGAAACTCGACGCGCTGCCGTGGCCGCCGTCGAACGAGGGGACGCTGTCCGCGCCGATGGCCTGGGCGAAGGAATCCTGCCGGCTGATCGAGGCGCGCCACATCTACCCGGACGGGCACAAACTCGACGACGGCTACCTCGACGCGATGCGCCCACTGGCCGAACAGCGCATCCGCCAGGCCGCGTGGCGGCTCGCCGACATCCTCAACGCCGACCTCGGCACGCCGTCGCACTGACGCCATGCGCGCCGACGTCGCCCCGTTCTTCCATGCCGACAGCAACACGTGGAGCTACGTCGTCCACGCGCCGGGCGGCAACGAAGCGGCGGTGATCGACCCGGTGCTGGATTTCGACGCGAAATCCGCACGCACCTCCACGGCCTCGGCGCAAAAGCTGGTCGACTTCGTGCGCGAACGCGAGCTGGCCGTGCGCTGGCTGCTGGAAACGCACGCCCACGCCGACCACCTCAGCGCCGCGCATTGGCTGAAGACCCAACATTGGCCGGATGCCACGCTCGCCATCGGCGCCGGCATCCGCGAAGTGCAGAAAACCTTCCGCCCGATCTTCAACCTGGGCGAACATTTTCCGGTCGACGGTTCGCAGTTCGACCGCCTGCTCGACGATGGCGATGCGTTCGACATCGGCAGCCTCGAAGCGCGGGTGATCGCGGTGCCCGGCCACACCAGCGACAGCAACGCCTATCTGATCGGCGACGCGCTGTTCACCGGCGATTCGCTGTTCATGCCCGACGGCGGCAGCGCGCGCTGCGACTTCCCCGGCGGCGACGCGGCGACGCTGTACCGTTCGATCCGGCGCCTGTTCGAACTGCCCGACGCCACCCGCGTGTTCGTCTGCCACGACTACGGCCCGGGCGGACGCGAGGTCGCCTGCGAAACCACCATCGGCGAACAGAAGCGCGCGAACATCCATGCGCGCGACGGCACTTCCGAAGCCGAATTCGTGGCGATGCGCGAAGCACGCGACGCGACCCTGGCGATGCCGGCGCTGATCCTGCCCGCAGTGCAGGTGAACATTCGCGCCGGTGCATTGCCTGACGCCGAAGGCAACGGCGTGCGCTACCTGAAACTCCCGGTCGACCGGATCTGACGATGCGCGCTTTCGCACTGCTTGCCCTCGCCTGCTGCGCGCTATCCGCGCATGCCGCCGATTCCGACGCGAGCGCGACTGCGGATCCGGTTTCGATCCCGCTCGATGCGACGACATTGGCCGCGCTTCCGCGCGAAACGGTCGACGCCGATGCGCACGGACACGCGCTGACCTGCGAAGGCGTGTCGCTGGTCGCATTGCTGCGCCATGCCGGCGCGATGCCCGAGGGCGAACTTCGCGGCGCGCAACTCGCGCGATTCGTGCGCGCCGATGCGCGCGACGGTTATCGCGTGGTGTTCTCGCTGGGCGAACTCGACCCGGCTACCGGCGGTCGCCGCGTATTCGTGGTCGATCGCTGCAACGGCAAGTCGCTCGACGACGGCATCGGCCCGCTGCGCCTGCTCGTGCCAGACGACCTGCGCCCAGCGCGCTGGGTGCGCCAGCTCCAGTCCATCACCGTCTCCGGGCCCTGAGGGAATCGCATGAAACCGTTCCACACGCATTTCGTCGCGCTGCTGTTCGCCCTATCGTCGGTTTTCGCTTCCGTCGCGCACGCCGCGGACAAGCCGATTACCGTGTTCGCTGCGGCCAGCCTCAAGGAATCGATGGACGAGGCCGCGGCGAAATTCGGCGCGGAAACCGGGCAGCAGGTCGTGGTGTCCTACGCCGCGAGTTCGGCGCTGGCGCGGCAGATCGAACAGGCCGCGCCCGCCGACGTGTTCGTCTCCGCCGACCTCGACTGGATGGACGAACTGCAGGGCAAGGGCCTGATCGACGACGCCAGCCGGCATTCGCTGCTCGGCAACACGCTGGTGCTGGTGGCGCCGGCCACGAGCACGCAACGCGCGTTCGCATTGCGCAAGGGTTCCGACCTGTTGCCGCTGCTCGGCACCGACGGACGCATCGCGCTGGCGCTGACCGCCAGCGTGCCGGCCGGGAAGTACGCCAAGGCCGCGTTCGAGAACCTCGGCATGTGGGATGCGTTGCAGGCGCGCACCGCTGAAGCCGAGAACGTGCGCGCGGCGCTGCTGCTGGTCGCGCGCGGGGAAACCCCGCTCGGCGTGGTCTACGGCAGCGACGCGAAGGCCGAACCGCGCGTGCGCGTGCTCGCGGTGTTCCCGCCCGGATCGCATCCAGACATCGTCTATCCGGTCGCGCGCATCCGCGCCAGCACCCAGCCGCACGCCACCGCGTTCGTGCAGTGGCTGCAGACGCCGGAAGCCGCCGCGATCTTCCGCGCGCACGGCTTCAGCACGTTCTGACCACGCATGGCTCCGTTTTCCCCGGTCGAACTCGCCGCGATCGCGCTCAGCCTCAAGGTCGCCAGCATCGCCGCGCTGGCCAGCCTGCCGTTCGGCATCGCGATGGGTTGGCTGCTCGCGCGCCGCGATTTCATCGGCAAGTCGCTGCTGGACGCGCTGGTGCACCTGCCGCTGGTGCTGCCGCCGGTGGTGGTCGGCTACGCGCTGCTGGTGCTGCTCGGCAACAACGGCATGCTCGGCGCGCCGTTGCGCGAATGGTTCGGAGTGGGCTTCGCGTTCCGCTGGACCGGCGCCGCGCTGGCGAGCGCGATCATGGGTTTCCCGCTGATGGTGCGCAGCATCCGACTGTCGATCGAAGCCGCCGACCGCAAGCTCGAACAGGCCGCCTCGACCCTGGGCGCGACGCCGTGGCGCGTGTTCCGCACGGTGACATTGCCGCTGGCGTGGCCGGGCATCGTCGCCGGCGCGGTGTTGGCGTTCGCCAAGGCGCTGGGCGAATTCGGCGCAACCATCACCTTCGTGTCGAGCATTCCCGGCGAAACGCAGACGATCTCGTCGACGATCTACGGCCTGCTGCAGGTGCCGGGCGGCGAACGCGGCGTGCTGCGCCTGGCGCTGGTCGCAGTCGCGATCTCGCTGCTGGCCCTGCTCGCGGCCGAGGCGCTGGCGCGGCGCATGCGCAACGAGGCACCGCGCTGATGTTCGCGATCGACGTCGAACTGCGCCGTGGCGATTTCGCGCGCAGCCTGCGCATCGACGATGCGGCGCGGGTGATCGCGCTGACCGGGCGTTCCGGCGCCGGCAAGACCTCGCTGCTGCACGCCATCGCCGGGCTGGTGAAGCCGCGGTCGGGCCGCATCGCCATCGGCGAACGCGTGCTGTTCGATTCCGCGCACCGCATCGACTTGCCGGCGCACCGGCGTCGCGTCGGCTACGTGTTCCAGGACGTGCGCCTGTTCCCGCACCTCGACGTCGCCGGCAACCTGCGCTACGGCAGCCATCCGGCGCACGAACCCCTGCGCTTCGGATTCGACGCGGTGGTCGATTTGCTGGGCATCGCGCCGTTGTTGTCGCGCCGTACCGGCAACCTGTCCGGCGGCGAGGCGCAGCGGGTGGCGATCGGCCGCGCGTTGCTGTCGCAGCCGGACATCCTGCTGCTGGACGAACCGCTGTCGATGCTCGACCCGGAGCGCCGCGGGGAACTACTGCCGTGGCTGCAACGGGTGCGCGACGAAGTGCGCCTGCCGATGGTTTACGTCAGCCACCAGTCCGAGGACGCGCGACAATTGTCCGCGTCGATCCACCCGCTGGATTGACGGGCGGTGCAGGCGAACAACGAGGGACGAATGCGATGAGCGAAGCCAGGCCCACGAATCCGCAACCGTTCCTGCAGGGCAACGGCGCCGCCATCTGCCACGTGCAGCTCGATTTCGTCGAAGGCGTGTCGCGCGAACTGCTGCTGCGGCGCCTCGGCAAGCTGTGGGATACCGCGCTGGTCGGCGACGACGATCCGACGGCCAACGGCATGTTCGGCCACCACCTTGCGCCCGAATACGGCGCGCCCAGCGGCAGTATCATCATTGGTTTCCGCCCCGAATTCTGGGCGAAGCTCGATCCCGGCGGCGTGCCCGCGAACCTCACCGGCTTCGACCGGGATCTCGTCGGCATCGACGGCGCGACCGCGCCGGCGACGCAACACGACCTGTGGCTGTGGATCAACCAGTCCTCGGCCGACAAGTTGTACGACAGCATCCACAAGGCGCAGGCCGCGCTCGACGGCGTCGCGCATATCGCCGAACTGCGCGAATGCTTCACCTACCACAACAGCGTCACCTTCGACGGTTTCGCCGACGGGCTCGGCAACCCCAATGTGTTCCGCGCGGCGTCGGTGACGGTGATTCCCCCCGGCCAGCCCGGCGCCGGCGGTTCCACCGTGCTGCTGCAGAAATGGCTGATGGAGGTCGACCGCCTTCGCGCGTTGCCGACGCACGAAGGCGAGGCGGTGTATGGCCGCTCCAAGCTCAAGGCCCACAAGCTCAGCCCGCTGCCGCCGCGTTCGCACGTCGCGCGCAACCAGTTTTCCGATGGACACGGCGGCACCATCGACATCGTGCGCCGCAACGCCTACTTCGGCGATGCGAACGAAGCGGGGGTGATGTTCGTCGGCTTCAGCAACGACATCGCCGTGAGCATGGGCATGCTCCGGCAGATGTACGGCGTGGGCCCGGACGGCATCGCGAAAACCGACGCGCTGCTCGACTATTCGCGCGCGGTGAGCGGCGCGGTCTACTTCGTGCCCTCCTACGATGCGCTGGCCCGTGCCGGGATCCGCGCCGTCGACCAGGCCTGACCCGCGCCTTCGCACCACCGTCCATTCCGCCGCGCGATACTCCCCGCATGCAGACGCCGCAACGCTTCGAATCGCTGGACGCCGCCGTCGAGGCGATGCTGGCGCGCATCGACGGCCCGCTGAAGGTTGGCGCGCCGCTGGGCCTGGGCAAGCCGCATCGCCTGCTCAACGCGCTGTACGCCCGGATCGAACGCGATCCGTCGCGGCCGCTGCAGCTGTATACCGCGCTGTCGCTGGATCCACCGACCGCGGGCAGCGAGCTCGAAGCGCGCTTCCTCGATCCCTTCGTCGATCGCATCTACGGCAAGGACTTCCCGCGCCTGGCCTACGTCGCGGCGCAGAAGCGCGACGCCCTGCCCGCGCACGTCGAGGTCGAGGAGTTCTACATGCAGTCCGGCGCGCTGCTGCATTCCGCGCAGGCGCAGCGCCGCTACGCCAGCCTGAACTACACCCACGTCGCCGCCGCGCTCGCCGACCGCGGCATGAACGCGCTGGTGCAGAAGGTCGCGGCGAACGCGGACGGTTCGCGCTTGTCGCTGTCGTCGAATACCGACCTCACCTTCGATGCGATCGACGCCATCGTCGCGCGCGGCCTGCCGAGGCCGCTGCTGGTCGCCGAAATCGATCCGCAACTACCATGGCTGGATGGCGTCGCCGCGGTGGATGCGGGTTTCTTCGACATCGTCGTTTCGCCGCCCGCACCCTACCCGTCGCTGTTCGCGCTGCCGCGGCAGCCGGTCGGCGACATCGACTACGCCATCGGCCTGTACGCCAGCGCGCTGGTGCGCGACGTCGGCACCTTGCAGATCGGCATCGGCGCGCTCGCCGACGCGCTCAGCCATGCGCTGGTGCTGCGCCATGTCGACAACGCCGCCTACCGGCGCGCGCTGCACGCATTGGATCCGGGCATCGAATCGCACCCGGCGGTGATCGCCAGCGGCGGGCTCGGGCCGTTCGCGCAGGGCCTGTACGGTTGCAGCGAGATGGTGAACGAAGGCTTCCGCCTGCTGGTGGAGCGCGGCGTGATGCGGCGCCTCGTGGTGGACGATGCGGCGCTGATGCAGCGCCTCGTCGACGGCAACGCCAGCGACGACGACCGCGCGCGGCTGGAACACGAGGGCGAATACCTGCACGGCGCGTTCTACCTCGGTTCGCCGGCGTTCTACGACTGGCTGCGCGGCATGCCGGAAGCAGAAACCCGCCGCATCGGCATGCGTCGCGTCAGCGAGGTCAACGACCTCTCCGGCGATGAGGCGCTGCAACGTTTGCAGCGGCGCGAGGCGCGCTTCTTCAACACCTGCATGATGGCGACCGCGCTCGGCGCGGCAGTGTCGGACGGGTTGGCTGACGGTCGCGTCGTCTCCGGCGTTGGCGGGCAGTACAACTTCGTGGCGATGGCGCATGAACTGCGCGACGCGCGCTCGGCGCTGCTGCTGCGGGCCTTCCGCGACGAGGGCGGCGACGCTGTTTCCAACATCCGCTGGAACTACGGGCACACGACCATCCCGCGCCACCTGCGCGACGTGTACGTGACCGAATACGGCATTGCCGACGTGCTCGGCAAGGTCGACGAGGACTGCATCCTGGCGATGGCCGGCATCGCCGACGCGCGCCACCAGGCGCCACTGGTCGAGCGCGCGAAACGCGAACGCAAGCTGCGCAAGGATTTCGAACCGCCATCCGATTGGAAGCGCAACACTCCGGATCGGTTGCGACAAGCGCTGGCGCCGTTCCGCAAGGACGGCATCCTGCCCGACTACCCGCTCGGCAGCGATTTCACCGAGGTCGAACAGCGCCTGGTGCGCGCGCTGCAATGGCTGAAGGCGGAAACCGCTTCGGCATCGGGGAAATTGCGAACCATCGCCGCTGCAATGACCGGCGGTCGCAGCGATGATCGCGAAGCGTTGCAACGCATGAAGCTCGACCAGCCGCGCGGATTGCGCGAATCGCTGGATGCCCGGCTGGTGGCGCTGGCGTTGTCGAAAACCGCCTAGCCGCGTTTTCCTTCGGCGAATGCCGCGAACCCGCGCACGAACTCCGCGAGCTGCACGCGCACCTTGTCGTCGACCAGCTCGCCGTTCGCATCGAAGGCCTGCCCGGCGCGCGACACGTAGAGCCTGCTGCCGGCCCACAGGTCGACGCCCAGCGTCTTCAGCACCGGTAGCCAGTGGTTCTGCGACAGGATCGTGCCGAAACCGCCCGGCGAGGCGCCGATCAACGCGAACGGTCGTCCGCCGAACACGCGTGGGATGTCGCTGGCCGGGCGCGACAGCCAGTCGATGCCGTTCTTGAACACGCCGGGCATGCCGTTGTTGTATTCGGGCGTGACCAGCAACACGCCATCGCTGGCGACGATGCGCTCCTTCAACGCGGACACCGCTTCGGGAATGCCGCTCGCCGCCTCGGCGTCGCCGTCGTACAGCGGGATGCCGTGCAGCGTGGCCATTTCGAACGCGATGCCCTCGCCCGCGACCTGTTGCGCCGCGCGCAGCAGCGCGGTGTTGAACGAGCCGGCGCGCAGGCTGCCGGAGATGCCGAGGATCCTGGTCATGTGGACGCTCCCTGGTCCGGCGATTGCGAACGCAAATGCAGGCCGGCGACGTCGGGCGCGACCAGCCGCGGCAACCTTGTGCCGCGCACTTCGCCGAAACGCTCGCCGTGGTTCCAGTCGTTCGTCGCCTGCGCCATTTCGTCGGCGGTGCGCGCGACGAAGTTCCACCACAGCAGCACGTCCTCGCCGAAGGGTTCGCCACCGACCAGCAGCAGGCGTGCCGCGACATCGGTTTCGATGCGCACGCCTTCGCGGCCGGTACCGAGATAGAGCAGCGTGCCCGGCACCAGCGCCTCGCCCTCGACCCGGATTTCGCCTTCGAGGCAGACGACCGCGTGTTCGAACCCAGATCGCAGCGGAAGCGTCGTCGCCGCCGCGGCGTTCGCGCGCAGGTCCGCGCCGAGCAAGGGACTGAACACCTGCGCCGGCGACGTCGCGCCGAGCCAGTCGCCGACCAACAACGTGATGTCGAAGCCGTCACGTTCGATGTGCGGCAGTTCCGGGCAATGCTGGAACATCGGCGCGCGTTCGCGTTCCGCATCCGGCAACGCGATCCACAGCTGCACCAGCTGGTTGCGCCCGGCGCGATCGCCCGGCGATTCCTCGGCGTGGCTGATGCCGTGGCCGGCGGTCATCACGTTCACCTGGCCCGGGCGGATCCACTGGCGGTTGCCGAGGCTGTCGCTGTGCAGGATTTCGCCTTCGATCATCCAGGTGAAGGTCTGCAGGCCGGTGTGCGGATGCGGACCGACCCGCACGCCGCCGCCGGCCGGGTAGTCGACCGGCCCGGCGTGGTCGAGGAAGCACCAGGCGCCGACCATGCGGCGTTCGCGCGTGGGCAACGCGCGCCGCACGGGAATACCGCCGACATCGGCGATATGCGCGGCGATGCGCTGCATTGCGGGTCCATCGACGCGTGGGTCGCTTGCCATGCGTGCCTCCTGCGATTTTCGCGTGAATCTACGCCAATGCGGTATCGATGCGCACTTCGCCGGTCAGTACCTTGTGGATCGGGCAGGCGTTCGCCGCCAGCAGCAGGCGCCGGCGCTGCGCTTCGTCGAGTTCGCCGAGCAGTTCGATGCGGCGCGAGATGTCGATGCCCGCTTCCGGCTTGCCGTTCGGGTTGAACGCAAGTTCCACCTTCACTCCGGTGAGCGGCCACTGTTTGCGCTGCGCATACATCGTCACCGTCACCGCGGTGCAGGTGCCGAGCGCGGACAGCAGCAGGCGTTCGGGCGAAGGCCCGGCGTTGGCGCCGCCCACGTCCTCGGGTTCGTCGCCCAGCCAGCGATGACCGAGGTCGTCGGAAAGCTCGACCGTGTAGTGCGTCGAACCGATGCTGGCGTGGACGATCGAAATTCCCATGCGATTTGCTCCGTGGCTCAGCTCATCTGGCCGAACTTGCCGCTGTTGAAATCGGCGATGGCCTGGATGATCTCCTGCTGGCTGTTCATCACGAACGGCCCGTAGCCCACCACCGGCTCGTCCAGCGGTTCGCCGGCGAGCAGCAGCAGTTTGGCATCGCCGCTGGCTTCGATGTTCACCTCGCTGCCTTCGGTCGACAGCGTCGCCGCCTGCTTCTCGCGCAACACCTGCTCGCCGTTGACCATCACCGTGCCCGCAAGCACCACCAGCAGCGCGGTCCAGCCATCCGGTTGCGGCAACGCGACCGACTTGCCCGCGCCCAGGCGCACGTCCCAGACGTTCATCGGGCTGAAGGTGTTCGCGGGGCCTTCGAAGCCCTCGAAATTGCCCGCGATCACCCGCACGCGACCGGCCTCGTCGGGCAGCGGCACGGAAGGGATCTGCGCATCGGTGATGCCCTGGTAACCGGGCGCGGCCATCTTGTCCTTCGCCGGGAGGTTGACCCACAGCTGCACCATCTCGAACGGGCCGCCGCGCAGGCCGTAGTCGGTCGAATGGAATTCCTCGTGCAGGATGCCGCTGCCCGCGGTCATCCACTGCACGTCGCCGCGACCGATCACGCCGCCCTTGCCGGTGGAATCGCGATGCTCGACTTCGCCGTCGTAGACGATCGTGACGGTTTCGAACCCGCGATGCGGATGCTGGCCGACGCCGCGGCGATGCGTGCTCGGCTCGAACGTGGTCGGCGCCGCGTAATCGAGCAGCAGGAACGGGCTGCGGCCGGGCACGCCCGGGCCGTCGTAACCGAACATCCCGTGCACCGGGAACCCATCGCCGACCCAGTGCCGGCCGGGTGCCGACCGGACTTCGAGGATCTTCTTCATGACTCGCTCCAATTCGTTCCGGCCCTGGCCGGTTCGAACGGAACAATGCGGCCGCGAAGCGGCGGAATCCAGCGCCTGGCATGCGCCGCATCGTCCCGTGTGTGGAACGATGACGCATCTCAAAGGTGTTCCATCCGTGTTGCGGATAAAATGCGCACCGCATGCGCAACGCCGCCTTCCAGCACCGAATGACCCTGCTGGCGCTAGCCGCCATGCTGCTGCTCGCGTTGCTGCCGACGGCGGGGCGCCTGTTGTCGGCCGGAGGCAATGCGTCCCTTGGCGGCGCATGGACACAGATGTGCACGATGTCCGGGCTCAAGCTGGTCAAGATCGCGCCGGACGCAGCTTCGAATCCCGCTATTGCCGAGCACGGCGGCGGCGCCGGCGCATCGGATTGTCCGTACTGCCCGTTGGCCAACGCCATCGTCGCGCTGGTACTGTGTGTTGCGCTCGCGCTGCCGATGCCGGTCTTGCGCTCGTGGCCGCGACGACGCATCGCGCGATGGACAGTGCGCAGGCATCCTTGCGGGCTGGGTTCACGTGGACCACCCGAACGGTTCCGTATCTCCGTATAAACGCGCCTGCGGCGATCCGCGGTGTATTCCTTTGCTCGTTCATCGCGGCCACCGCGCGTGGCTGCGTCTGGAGATTGCAATGTCCTTTTCTCGTTTCCCGTGCGGCCTCGCGCTCGCGCTGCTTCCCTCGCTCGCCCTCGCCCACCATGGCCAGGATTTCCTGATCGCCGAAAGCCCGAGCATTCCGCACCCGGGCCAGATTTACCTGATCGCGAACGCCGATGTCGCGCTCGACGGCGATGCCGAGGAACAGGCCGGTTTCGAACCGGCACTGCTTTTCAGCGTTTCGCCGCGCGTTGCATTCGAATTGCACGCCCATACCGAAAAACTGGCGGGCGACAACTGGCGCTACGAAGCCACGGCTCCCGCCGTGCACCTGCTGCTCACCGATCCGCTCCGGCACGACGGCCTGAAGGTCGGCCTGAGCGCCGAGTACGAAATCGCCGCGCACGCCGACGATGCCGACAACGCCGAGGTTCGGCTGGCGTTCGAAGACGGTCGCGACGCGAACAAATGGGTGGCGAACCTGATCGCAAGCCGCGAACAGGGCGGCGACAGCGATTTCGGCGCCGCGCTCGGCTTCCGCCACCAGTTGCGCGACAGCTTCGCGCTCGGCGTCGAAGGCCAGGGCAGTTTCCGCCATGCGGAAGGCGGCGAGGTGTTGTTCGCCGGCTACTACGAACACTCGCAGGCGTTCGCGCTCAAGTTCGGGATCGGCGGCCAGCGGGAGGAAAACGGCGGCTACGCGCCGATGCTGCGCCTCGGCCTGGTGCTGCGGTTGCGCGACGACAAGGACTGAGCATCGCGCCATGCGAAGAAAAACGGCACCGCGAGGTGCCGTTTTTTCTTGATGCGATGCCGAAAGCGGATCAGAGCGACTTCACCACCTCGACCACACGCTCGACGGTGAAACCGAAATGTGGCATCAGCGCCTCGATCGGCGCGGACGCGCCATAGCGATCCATGCCGACCACCGCGCCATCGAGGCCGACATACTTGCGCCAGAAATCGGCGGTGCCGGCCTCGATCGCCACGCGCTTGCGCACGGCCTTCGGCAGCACCGATTCGCGATACGCCGCGTCCTGGCGGTCGAACACATCGGTCGAGGGCATCGACACCACGCGCACCTTGTCGCCGAGTTGCGCGGCCGCGCCCATCGCGAGACCGACTTCGGAACCGGTCGCGATCAGGATCAGTTCCGGTGCGCCGACCGAATCCTTCAGCACGTAGCCGCCGCGGGCGATGTCGAGGATCTGGCCTTCGTCGCGCGGCTGGTGCGGCAGCGTCTGCCGCGAGAACACCAGGCAGCTCGGCCCGTCACGGCGTTCGATCGCGCACTTCCACGCCATCGCCGATTCCACCGCGTCGCAGGGACGCCATACGTCGTTGTCCGGGATGTAGCGCAGCGACGCGAGGTGCTCGACCGGCTGGTGGGTCGGGCCGTCCTCGCCAAGGCCGATGGAATCGTGGGTGTAGACGTGGATCGCATGCGCGCCCATCAGCGCGCTCATGCGCACCGCATTGCGCGCGTAGTCCGAAAACACGAGGAAGGTCGCGTCGTAGGGAATGAAACCGCCGTGCAGCGCCAAACCATTCGAAATCGCGGTCATCGCGAATTCGCGCACGCCGAAGTAGATGTAGTTCGCGTCGGCATCGTCGGTCGCGACCGACTTGCTGCCCTTCCACAAGGTCAGGTTGGAATGCGCGAGGTCGGCGGAACCGCCGACCAGCTCCGGCAGCAGCGGCGCGAAGGCCTCGATCGCCATCTGCGAAGCCTTGCGCGAGGCCACGCTCGGGCCTTCGGCCTGCAGTTTCAACGCGTAGTTCAGCGCGGCGGTATTGAATCCTTCCGGCAGTTCCGCGTGCGAACGGCGCGTGAGTTCCGCGGCCGCGTCCGGATGGCGCTGCGCATAGCCGTCGAACAGGTCGTTCCACTGGACTTCGCGAACCTTGCCCACATCACCGACCTTCCAGCCGGCGTAAACCTCTTGCGGGATCTCGAACGGCGCATGCGGCCAGTTCAAGGCTTCGCGGGTGAGGGCGATTTCGTCCTTGCCCAGCGGCGCACCGTGGCTGGATTCCTTGCCGGCCTTGTTCGGCGAACCGAAACCGATCGTGGTGCGGCAGCAGATCAGCGTCGGCTTGTCCTGCGACTTCATCGCGGTCTCGATCGCGGTCTTGATCTCGACCGCGTCGTGGCCGTCGACGCCGCGGATCACGTTCCAGCCGTAGGCTTCGAAGCGTGCCGGCGTGTCATCGGTGAACCAGCCCTGCACGTCGCCGTCGATGCTGATGTGGTTGTCGTCCCAGAACGCGACCAGCTTGTGCAGGCCCCAGGTGCCGGCCAGCGACGCAGCTTCGTGCGAAATGCCTTCCATCAGGCAGCCGTCGCCCATGAACACCCAGGTGCGGTGGTCGACGATTTCGAATTCGGGGCGGTTGAAGCGCTGCGCCAGCAGCTTCTCGGCGAGCGCGAAACCGACCGCGTTCGCCAGCCCCTGCCCGAGCGGGCCGGTGGTGGTCTCCACGCCGGGCGTCATGAAGTTCTCGGGATGGCCCGGCGTCTTCGATTCGAGTTGGCGGAAATGCTTCAGGTCGTCGATCGACAGCTCGTAGCCGCTCAAGTGCAGCAGCGCGTACTGCAGCATCGAACCGTGGCCGTTCGACAGCACGAAGCGGTCGCGGTTGAACCAGCGCGGATTCGCGGGGTTGTGCTGCAGGTAGTCGTTCCACAGCACTTCGGCGATGTCGGCCATGCCCATCGGCATGCCGGGATGGCCGGAATTCGCGGCCTGCACCGCGTCGATGGCGAGGAAACGGATCGCGTTGGCGAGTTCGCGGCGGCTGGGCGTCGGCATGTGGGCTGTGGGGCGGCACCCGGCGGCGTGCGGGCGGCATATTGTCCCACAGCACGCTGGAGCCCCGGCTCAGCCTGTGGTGTCGCGGCCCAGCAGGCGCAGCGTTTCCGCGTCGGGGGTTCCGCCGTTGAACGCCTGCAGCGCGCGTTCGAACAGGTCTCTCGGCCCGCCCGCGGCATCGAACAGGGTCATGCACGACACGAACTTCAGGTCGTCCGGGAAACCGAGGATGGCGCCGAGCGGCGTCCCGGCGTGGGCTAGCATCGCCCGCGTACATTCGGCCAGCCTCGCGCCGAGCAACGGATGCCGCAGGTAGGCGCGCGCTTCGTCCAGATCGGCGATGCCATAGCGATGCGCCATTGCACTGCGGCCGAGTCCGCGCAACTGCGGGAACACGAACCACATCCAGTGCGTGTGCTTTTCGCCATCGCGCAATTCCCCCAGCACCGATTCGTAGACGCCGGACTGGGCCTCGACGAATCGCGCGAGGCTTTCGTCCATGGCCTCAGCCCGCGATTTCGTCCAGCTTCGCCGCGTCGGTCGCGGCCAGGTCGGACTCGCCGCTGCGCTTGGACACCACCACCGCGGTGGCGAGGTCGCCGGTGACGTTCAGTGCGGTGCGGCACATGTCGAGGAAGGTGTTGACGCCGAGGATGATGCCGATGCCCTCGGGTTTCATGCCGATGATGCCGCAGATCATCGCGATCACCGGCAACGAACCAGACGGGATGCCGGCGGTGCCGATGCCGCCGAGGATGCACAGGATCAGCACCAGCAGCTGTTCGGCGAGCGGCAGGTGCATGCCGTAGACCTGGGCGAGGAACAGCACGGTGATGCCCTCGAACAGCGCGGTGCCGTGGTGGTTGGCGGACGCGCCGACGGTGAGCACGAAGCGCGAGACCTTGCGCGGCAGCTTCAGGTTTTCCTCCGCCACGCGCAGGGTCACCGGCAGGGTCGCCGCCGAAGACGCGGTGGCGAACGCAGTCAGCGTCGCCTCCTGCGTGCCGCGGAAGAACGCGCGCGGCGACATGCCGCCCATGAACCGCACCCACAGCGGCAGCACCACGAAGCCGTGGATCGCCAGCGCGGCGAGCACGGTGACAACGAACCAGCCGAGCCCGACCAGCACGTCCCAGCCCAGCTGCGCGCACAGGATGAACATGAAGCAGGCCACCGCGTAGGGCGCGAGGCGGATGAACATGCCGATCAGATGCATGCACACCTCGAACAGGCCCTGCAGCGCGTTCTTGAACGCCTGCGTGCCGGGCGTGGGCCGCATCACCAGGCCGATGCCGATCATCAGCGCGAAGAACACGATGCCGAGCTTCTGCTTGTCGTCGCCCATCGCGCCGATGATGTTGTGCGGCACGATGTTGACGATCAGGTCGATGAAGTTGAGTTCGCGGCCCTTCTCGACGATCTCGCCGGCCTTGGCGAGGTTGCTGCTCATCGCCTGCTGCACCAGCGCCGGATCCATGTGCGTGCCGGGCTGGAACAGGTTGGCCATCAGCAGTCCGATCAGCACCGCCGCCGCGGTCACCACCGCGGTGTAGATCAGCGTGCGCCAGCCGAGCCGGCCGAGGCTGGCGATGTCGCCGAGTTCGGCCACGCCCAGCACCAGCGCCGAGAACATCAGCGGCACCACCAGCATGAACAGCAGGTTGAGGAATATCTGACCGAAGGGCTTGGCGACGTAGGCAATGACGTTCTGCACCCAGGCCGCGTCCGCCGCCTGGAAGTGCACAAACAGGCCGATCGCCGCGCCCAGCACGAAGCCGATCAGCACCTTGAAATGCAGTGGCAGCCCCTTGCGCGGAACAGGCGACGTGGCGTTTGCGTGCATGCGGCTCTCCCCGGGATCGGAGCGAGCTTAGCAAATGGCGAGATTCAGTCCTTCGGGTACAACGGCGGCAGCAATTCCTTGGCTTTCGCGGGCGCGGCCTTCCAGCGCGGCCCGCGCTTGAACGCATTGCGCAGCGCGGCCAACGCCGCGGCGGTGTCGCCATCGCCCCAGCGTGCGCGTTGCAAGGCATCGACCGCCGCCTGCTGCGCGGCATCGTCGAGGCGCGCGCGCACACCATCGAGGTCGGGCACGTTCGCCGCCGCACACAGCGCCTGCGAAATCGCTTCCGGATCGTTTTTCGCCAGCGCCTGCGCGAGCGCGGGCTTGTTCGGGCGCGCGCCATCGGGCTTCGCCTTCGCATCGACCGGTGCCGCGGTCGGCGCCACGTTGCGATGCAGGCCCCACCACAGCGTGGCCAGCCACAGGAACGCGAACACCACCGCCGCCAGCGCCCACGGCCGCACCGCGTTCTGCACGAACGGCAATCGCAGTCCGTCGCGCGCGCTGTCGTTCGCGGCCGGATTCGAAGTCGCGGGCCCCGCATTGGAAGCGCCGACGCCGTTCGCGCCGGGCGCGACCTGCAGCACGAGATCCGGCAAGGTCGCGGTGCGCGCGACGCCCGCACGCACGTCCCACCATGCGATGCGCGGGCCGGGAATGCGCAATGCTCCCGCGCGCGATGGCACGATGGAGAACCGGCGCACGAGCCGCACCTGCGGGCGACCGCCGTCGAAGCTGTCGCTGGCCTGCACCGGATCGGCGAACACCTGCGCGCCGCTCGGCGTCGCCAGCGCGAGTTCCGGCATCTGCGCCGCGTTCGCGCCGTCGGCGCTGGCCTCGATGGTGACGGTCGAGGCTTCGCCTGCGCGCGCCGACTGCGGCGTGGACACGTAGCGCAACGACAACGAGCGCAGCGGCAACCACGGCTGCGGCGCGTTCGCCGGCGGCGGCTGCACCGACAACACGCGCGGCGCGCCGTTGGTGCGCAAGTCCTTCCGGCCGTCGCCGAACAGGTCGTCGAAGAAACCGCCCACGCCCTGCCCGCTGAAGCGCGCGCCGGGGATGGTCAGCGCGCCGCTGCGCTCGGGGATCAGCAGGAAACGGCGTTCGACCACGGTGTAGCGGCGACCGCCGAGCTGGCGCGTGTATTGCAGGTCGTCGCCGACGCGCTGCATGGTCGCGCCATCGGGCGCGTCCTGGTCGAGCTGGCCGGAAATCAGCGGCGCCGCCGAATACAACCGCACCACGTAGCCCACGCCCTGCTGCACGAACGGCGATTGCGCATCGGCCTCGGCTTCGATGAACACCGCGTCGCCGGCATGCGCGACCGGCGCGGCCGCGGCCGGCGTCACCGTCAGGCTCAACGGCTGCGTGCGCTCGCGGCCGACCACCAGCGCGGGAATGCCGATCACGCCGTCGCGGTGCGGCTGCAGCGCGACCGCGAACAGCACCTTGGTGGTGCTGGTGCCGTTCACCATTTCGAACTGGCGGCTGCTGCTGTTGCCGCTGACGTCGAAATCGGCGCCGAGCGGCGAATAGTCGGGCGAATCCAGCGTCGCCTGGTCGGTTTCGATGTTCAGCGTCGCGGTTTCGCCCGCCGCGATGCGGTCGCGGTCCAGCCAGGCGCGCGTCGTCGCCTGCGCGGCGAACGCGCACAGCGCGAGCATCGCGCACAACGCGAGGCGCATCCCGTGTTTCGCCGCCATCAATCGCCTCCCTGGCCGTGCCTGCGTTCGTATTCCAGTCGGAACTTCGCGCGCAGCAATCCGCCCGGATCGTCCGGCACGCGGCGCAGCCACGCCTCGCTGGCGATGCGGCGTTCGCGTTCGGCCTCGGTTTCCGGACGTTCGCGCGAGGACGAATCCGGCTGCCCGGCCTTCACCTTGCGCTGCAGCGCCTGCTGCATCTGCTGGCGTTGTGCTTCATCCGCACGCTGCTGCGCCTGCGCATCTCCGGGTTTCTGTTGCGGCGACGCTTGTTGCTGGTTGTCGCTGGCTTGTTGCTGGCGCTGTTGCGGATTCTGTTGCTGTTGCGGCTTTCCGTTCTGCTTTTGCGGATCGCCCTGCCCGTCCTGGCCCGGATTCGGCTGGCCCTGCTGTCCCGGCTGCTTGTCCTGCTGCTGTTGCTGCTGGTCGCCCTGCGGCGGCTTGCGCTTCATCGCGGCTTCCACCGCCTTGCGGTTGGCGATGGCGTCCTGCATGCCGGGCTGCTGCTTCAAGGCGCGATCGTAGGCGGCGATGGCCTGTTCGTAATCGCCCTGCTTCGCCAGTGCGTTGCCGTAGTTGTACTGGCCTTGCGCATCGGGCACGCCGGAATAGGATTTCGCGGCGCCGGCGTAATCGCCCTTGCGATAGGCCACCGCGCCCTGCTGCATTTGCGCATAGGACTGCTGGTCGGCGCGTTTCCACAACGTGCCGTCCTGCGCATGCGCGGGCAACGCCGGCAGTGCGAACGCGCATGCGAGCACAGCGGCGAACGCGCCACCGCGACGGAACAGCAGCAGCGCGAGCAGCAACAACGGCGGCAGAAGCCAGAAACCGCCGTCGATGCCGATCGCGGATTTCGCGCCCTGCGCGGACATCGCGCCGGCCTGCTGCGGATCGAGCACGCCCAGTGCGCGCAGGTCGCCGTCGTCGGCTTCCGCGGCGACGTAACGACCATCGCCGGCGGACGCGAGCGCGCGCAGGCCGGCGGCGTCGAGCGCGCTGTGGTCGATGCCGCCATCGGGACGTCGGTAGGCCGCGCCAGCGGTGGTGCCGAGCCCGAGCACCGAAACGCGATAACCGGCTCGGGCGGCGTTCGCGGCTTCGGACTTCGCGGCGGCGTCGGCGGCATTGGTGAGCAGCAGGATGTCGCCTTGCGCGAAACCGGCCTGTTTCAGCAGGCCGACCGAGCGCGAGATCGCATCCGCGGCATGGCTACCGTCGACCGGCATCACATCCGGCGACAATGCATCGAGGAACAGCGCGACGTTGCCGGTGTCGTCGGTGAGCGGCGCGACGGTGTAGGCCTCGTCGGCGTAGGCGACGAGGCCGACCTGGCCGCCGGCACGTTCCTTCAGCAATCCCGCGATCTTCGCCCGCGCCTGCAACAGCCGCGAGGGCGGCAAGTCGTTGGCGAGCACCGAACTCGACAGGTCGAGCGCGACGACCAGCGGCGCGCGCGTCTGCCACAGCGGCTGTTCGCGCTGGTGCCAGCTCGGGCCGGCGAGCGCGAGGATGGCCAATGCGAGCACGGCGAGCGCGAGCCACGGCGCGCGCGACCCGCGGCCGCCTTCGCCTTCCAGCAGATGCGGCAACAGGTGCGGATCGACGACATCACGCCAGGCGCTGCGTCGGCGTTGTCGTACACGCCACGCGAACGCGAACAACGGCAATGCGAGCAGCGCGAGCAGCCACCACGGGCGCAGGAACTGCAGCGTCGGCAGCAAGCCGCTCATGCGCGCCTCCGCCGCGGCCACGCGACCGCGAGCAGGCCGCAGGCCAGCGCGCCGCCCAGCGGCCACGGATAGCGTTCGACGCGCGGGCGCACCGCTTCACCGGGGCGATCCACCGGTTCGATGCGTTCGATTTCGCGATAGATGCCGGCGAGGTCGTCGGTATCGCGCGCGCGGAACGCCTTGCCGCCAGTGAGGTCGGCGATGCGCTTGAGGCCGGCTTCGTCGGTGGTGTCGTCGCCGCCGGGCATCTGGATCGGCACGCCGAACACCGAGATGCCCGCGCCGTAACCGCCGAACGCGATGGTGTGGATGCGCACGTGGTTGTCGCGCGCAAGCTCGGCCGCCTTGGCCGGATCGAGCATGCCGGCGGTGTTGACGCCGTCGGTGAGCAGCACCAGCACGCGTTCGCCCGCCGGCTGTTGCGCCAGCCGCTTCACCGCGAGGCCGATCGCGTCGCCGATCGCGGTTTCGCGACCGGCCATCGCCACCGCGCTGTCCTGCAACTGCTGGCGCACGGTGTCGTGGTCCAGCGTCAGCGGCGTGAGCACGTAGGCGCGCAGGCCGAACACGATCAGGCCGATGCGGTCGCCGTCGCGGCGCCGCAGGAAATCCGCGATCACCGCCTTCGCCGCGGTGAGGCGATCGACCGTGCTGCCGCCGAGCGCCATGTCGGCGTCGCCCATGCTGCCGGAGAGATCGACGGCGAGCATCAGATCACGCCCCTGCTGCGGCGGTTGCAGCACCGGACCGAGTTGCTGCGGACGCGCTGCGGCCACGCACAGCAGCGCCCACGCCAGCCACGCAAGCAGGCCGATGCCGCGCGCGCGCGCCGGTCCGCGTGCACCGCCAATGGCGGACAGGCGATCTCCGTAAGGCACCTTCAACGCGGCGCCGACATCGCGTTTCGCCGGCAGCAGGCGACGAACAATCCAGGGCAACGGCAAGGCCAGCAGCCACCACGGCCAGGCGAAGCCTGCGAACGATGGCAGCCATGCGGACAGCCATGCGCTCACTTGCGCGTCTCCATCCAGCGCAGGAAGCGCTCGCGTGCGACTTCATGCAGGCCTTCGATCTCGACTTCGCCCACGTCGCGTCGGAAACCGCCGTCGCTCAGCAGCGCGCCTGCGCCCGCGGCGAACACCGGCTGCGGCAGGCCGCGGTCGAGGAAACGCAGCCAGTCGTCGCCTTCGAGCCGATCGGCCTGCGGATCGATCCGGCGCGATGCGCGGCGCAGTTGTTCGGACATCGCCGCGATCTTCGCGGCCGGTGTTTCGGCCGTCGAAACCGCTTCATCGAACAAGCGCGTGATGGCGGCGCGACGCAGCCTGCGACGGCGACGCCACCAGGCCCAAGCCGCGAATGCGATCAGCAATGCCGCGAACAACATCCACCAGCCCGGTGCCGGCGGCCACCACGACGGTGGCGGCGGCTGGTGGATGTCGCGCAAAACCAGGGTCGGATCGCTCATGCCGCGCGCGCCCCGCCCAGCAGCGGCAGCCATGCATCGCTGGGCGCATCGCCGGCGAGCGACTGCACGCGCACGCCACGCGCCGGGAGTTGCTGCAATGCCGCTTCCACCGGCGCGATGAATGCTCCGTGCCAACGCTGGCGTTGCGCCGCGGTCGCAAGGTCGAGCTCGACGCGCTGGCGGTGGGCGTCGTCGCCGATCGCGAACGGCAACGCGGCCTGCGGTGGCTGGCGTTCCAGCGCATCGACCAGCAGCAGCAGGATCACCTCGTTGTGCGCGGTCAGCGCCGGCCAGCGCTGTGCGGGGATCGCGGCCACGCTGGCCGGATCGGCGAGCACGACCAGGCGCGAACCCGGCCGCAGCAACCGGCGTGCATGGTCGAGTGCAACCGCGAGGCCGGCATCGTCTTCGGGCGGTTTCGAATACCAGCGCACCAGTGCATCGAGTACGCGCAGCGCGCCGCGCGGACCGGCGGCCGGGGGCACCGGCGCTTCCTTCGTCGAACCGCGCAACGCGGCGATGCGGTCGCCGTCGCGCACCGCGATCCAGGCCGCGACCGCACCCGCGCGCGCGGCCTGCACCGACTTGAAGCGCGTGCGCGTGCCGAAGTACAGCGACGGCGCGGTATCGGCAACCAGCAATGTCAGTCGCTCGCGCTCGGCCTGGAACAGCTTGGTGTGGGGCTTGCCGCTGCGCGCGGTCAGGCGCCAGTCGATGTGGCGCGCGTCGTCGCCCTGCGCGTATTCGCGCGATTCGGCGTATTCCATCCCGCGCCCGCGCGTCGGCGACAGCGCCTGCCCGCTGCTGCCGTAGCGCCCGCGCTTCGGCGGTCGTCGTCCCAGCGCGGCGGCGCGCAACGCGACGAGTTCGGCCAGCGTGGGCGCGATGCCGTCCATCGCATTCGCCGGGGAATCCTTCATCGTGCGATTCAGGGCAGCGGCACCTGTCGCAGCAATTCCGCGACCAGCTTCTCGCCGTCCCAGCCTTCGGCGGTCGCCTCGTAGCTGGGCAGCACGCGATGGCGAAGTACATCCGGTGCGATCGCGCGCACATCGTCGGGGGTGACGTAATCGCGACCTGCGAGCCAGGCGCGGGCGCGGGCGCAACGTTCCAGCGCGATCGAACCGCGCGGACTCGCACCCCAGGCGATGCGCTCGGCCAGCGCCTTGTCGTAACGTGCCGGCGTGCGCGAGGCGAGCACGAGTTCGACCAGATAACGCTCCAGCGCCGGCGCGACATGCAGGTCGAGCACGGCCTGGCGCGCGGCGAACACATCGGCCAGCGGCATCCGTTCGGGTGCCGGCTTCTGCGGCTGCATCGCGTTGCGAGCGCGCTCCCGCGCGAGGCGCAGGATTTCGGTTTCGGTCTCGGCTTCCGGGTAACCGATGCGCACGTACATGAGGAAGCGGTCGAGTTGCGCTTCCGGCAGCGGAAAGGTGCCTTCCTGCTCGATCGGGTTCTGCGTCGCCATCACCAGGAACAGCGGCGGCAGCGGATAGGTGTGGCGGCCGACCGTGACCTGACGTTCGCCCATCGCTTCCAGCAACGCCGACTGCACCTTCGCCGGCGCGCGGTTGATCTCGTCGGCGAGCAGCACCGGGTGGAAGATCGGGCCCGGCTGGAATTCGAAGCGGCCATCCTGCGGACGCCAGACCTCGGTGCCGGTGAGGTCGGCCGGAAGCAGATCAGGCGTGAACTGCACGCGGGCGAAATCCGCTTCGAGTCGCGCGGCCAGCGCACGGATCGCGCTGGTCTTGGCGAGGCCGGGCGCGCCTTCCACCAGCAGGTGGCCATCGGCGAGCAGCGCGATCAGCAGGCGCTCGACCAGCGCGGACTGGCCGACGATCTCGGCAGACAATCCATCGCGCAAGGCGCGGAAAGCGTCGTGCAGGCGGGAAGTTTCGGGGCTGGGACTGTCCATGCGCGGCGCTCGGGAACGTGGGCGGCGCGACGGTTGCGCCGGGACCCAGTTTGACCCGATCCCGACGCGCGGGTTCCAGTGCCATCAGTCCGGGTTCATCCGCCGGTGGCGAATCGCCTGCTTCCGGAAACGACAACGGGCCGTTTTCGGCCCGTTGCGTTCGAAGCGGTGGCGACCCTCAGTTCGGGCGCTGCGCGACGCGGATCACCTTCGGCGTCACGAACACCAGCAACTCGGCCTTGCTCTTGGTGTGGTTGCG
>Ga0209023_10001312_pt1 | contig 33747 bp, 30 predicted proteins | sample LakOneMetagenome_FD_187468 | JGI IMG/M metagenome (GOLD analysis project Ga0209023, IMG submission 187468) | Freshwater and sediment microbial communities from Lake Erie, Canada (SPAdes) (version 2) | ecosystem: Environmental > Aquatic > Freshwater > Lentic | place: Lake Erie, Canada...
TTTTGATCGAGAACATGCGCCGCGAAGGTTTTGAGCTCTCGGTGTCGCGTCCGCGCGTCGTTCTGACCAAGAACGACGACGGCCAGATTCTGGAGCCCATCGAAGAAGTCGTCGTCGACGTTGACGAGGAATTCTCCGGCGTGGTCGTGCAGAAGATGAGCGAGCGCAAGGCCGAGATGATCGAGATGCGCCCGTCAGGTGGCAATCGCCTGCGGCTTGTGTTCTACGCGCCGACCCGTGGCCTGATCGGTTATCAGGGTGAACTGATGACCGACACGCGCGGCACGGCGATCATGAACCGCCTGTTCCACGACTACCTGCCTTACAAGGGCGAGATTCAAGGCCGCCGCAACGGTGTGCTGATCTCCAACGAGCAGGGCGAAGCTGTCGCTTACGCGATGTTCAAGCTGGAAGATCGCGGACCGATGATGATCGAGCCGGGCTGGAAAGTTTATCGCGGCATGATCGTCGGCGAGCACACCCGCGAGAACGATCTCGAGATCAATGTGCTCAAGGGTAAGCAGCTCACCAACATCCGCACCACGTCGAAGGATGAAGCGGTGCGCCTGACGCCGCCGATCCGCATGACGCTGGAAAAGGCGCTGGCCTATATTGAAGACGACGAGTTGGTGGAAATCACGCCGAAGTCGATCCGCCTGCGCAAGCGTCACCTCGACGCCAACGACCGCAAGCGCGCCGAAAAGAGCAAAGTGGCGCTGGTCGGCTGAGACGCTCGAGTAATAACGGAAAACTGACATGCCCGGCCTTGTGCCGGGCATTGTCGTCTTATAGGTCGGTTACAACGAAGCGTAGATAGCCGGAAGTCCGGCCATGACGGCTTCGGTATCAGGCTCTTCTCATGTCTTTCCCCTCCGACATCGACATCGCGATCATCGGCGCTGGTGCTGCGGGTCTTGCTGCTGCGCGGACGCTCGAAGGCTCCGGTCTTTCTGTTCTGATTCTGGAAGCGCGCGACCGCATCGGCGGGCGCAGCCACACGCTTTCGTTTCCAAAAGAGAATGTGCTGTTCGATCTCGGCTGCGGCTGGCTGCATTCGGCGGATAAAAATCCATTTGTTGGAATTGCAGACAGTCTCGGCTTTGAGGTGGACCGGACACGCCCGCCATGGCGCGAGCAGACTGACGACAAGTCATTTCCGAAAGCGGAGCGCGCGGACTTCATCGCGTCACTGGACGCGTTCTTCGAGCGCGCAGAACAAGCCGCCGATAGTGATAGCGACAGCGTCGCGAGTGCCTATCTCGAATCCGGCAATCGCTGGAATCCGATGATCGATGCCATCAGCACGTACATCAATGGCTGTGAACTCGATCAGGTCTCGGTTCACGACATGGATGCCTATGAAGACACTGAGATCAACTGGCGCGTCCGTCGCGGTTATGGCGCGCTGATCGCGGCCTACGGTGCGCCGTGTCCCGTTGCGCTGAATTGCGTGGTGAAGCTGATCGACCACTCCGGCGCGCGGATCAAAATCGAAACCTCGCAAGGCACACTGACCGCTGCCAACGTCATCGTCACCGCGCCGACAAACCTGCTTGCCAATGAGTCGATCCGGTTTCATCCGGCGCTGCCGGATAAAGTTTCAGCCGCAGCAGGTCTCCCGCTCGGGCTCGCCGACAAGGTGATGCTGGCGCTTGAAACATCGAAGGATCTGCCGAGCGACGGCAGCCTTCGTGCCGCGACCATGCGTACGGCGATGGGCACCTATCATCTGCGGCCGTTCGGTCAGAACTGCATCGAGGGATTTTTTGGCGGTGCATTTGCGCAGCAGCTTGAAGATGCGGGCGAGGGCGCACTCGCGGCGCAGAGTATCGATGAGATCGTTGCGTTGCTCGGCTCGGACTTTCGCCGCAAGCTGAAGCCGCTGGCGGAGTCGCGCTGGGCGCATGACCCGTTTGCGCGCGGCTCTTACTCTCACGCGCTGCCGGGCCATGCGGGCGATCGCGCGATCCTCGCTGCGCCGGTGAATGACCGCTTGTTCTTTGCAGGCGAAGCGACCTCGCCAAATTTCTTCACCACCGCCCACGGCGCGCAGGAAAGCGGCGTGCGCGCTGCGGAAGAAGTATTGGCAATCAGAGCTGCTTAAAGTGAAGATACTAAGGGGGAAATGACATGCACGTGCTCATGGTGATCGCCGGAGGCATTGTTCTTCTCGGCGTGTTCTTGCTGTTCGGAAAGCTCTGGGGTGGAGCCTCGGCAGGCGTGGCTGGGGCGGCAAAAGTCTTTGTCCCCGTCTGGCTTGGTGTTGCGGTCGTCAACCTCTGGGTCGGTGTCAGCAAGGCCGGTTACACGGTGCGGGAAGAACTTCCGATCCTGCTGCTCGTATTCGCCGTACCCGCCATCGTCGCAGCGGCCGTGATCTGGTATCTGTCGCGCGCGTGACGAGGCTTACTGTTTTTTCTTGACTGCATTACCCGCCGCGGGTGCTTGCACATTCAATCCCGCCGCGTTCGCAAGGATCGCGTCGAGCGCGCTCTGCTCGCCGCTCTCCGCCAGCCAGTGGCCCTCGTTGCCGAATGCAGGCAGCACTTGAAAATCAACTTTATCGTCGCCCGCTTCCGTGAACGCGTCCGCCATGCGTTTTGAAAATTCCGGCGAAAAATAGGAATCGTTCTCCACCGCGATCCACGTCACCGGCACTTTGGCGTCTTCGCCGAATTCTTTTGCCGCAGCGATGAGTTTATCCGGCGCGCATATGGTGTTTGCGCGGTCATCCTTGCGGCCGCCGCGACCGGCTGAAAATACGATGATTGCGGAAATGTCTTTTGGACTGCGATCCGTCAGCTCCAGTGCGCCCCATCCGCCTGCGGAATGTCCGACGATCACCGACGCATCCTTCCGCACAAAGGATTGCGTGCGCATGAAACTCAACGCTGTGGTGATCGCTTCGCCAGTGCTTCGCGCTGACAATGTGTATTCGGCAGTGTCGCAACCGTCTTGATCTTCAAGATATGGTCCGCCGGTCTTGCCGTGACCGGGACGCTGCGGCACGAGCACCGCGAAGCCGCGCGCGACAAGTGCTGCGGCGAGTGCTGGATATTCCGGTTGCGGCATTTGCGCGCGCTGCAAGCGATTTTGTGTCGATGCATGCGCGATCACGGCAATGCGAAACGGTCCTTTGCCCGGCGGACGGAACAACACCGCGCGCGATGGTGTAATCTGATCTTGCGTTGGCACCAGCCATTCTTGCCGCCGGTTCGGCGATCCTTCCGCGCCCTGTGCACCCAAACGCGTCTCGCCAAACGCGGGTACATGCGACAAAGCGCCAATCACAACGAGCGCAAGTGCTGCCTTGAAGCATTCCAGAAAAGTCATTCGGTGCGATCTCGTCCTGCAGCAAATCATCACATCACCGACATAACCCGGATTCGCCAATCAAACGTGTTCTGTTTCGGCACAGGACACCTTTCACCTGATGCAAAAAGCGCACATATTAACCGATAATTAACGATGCACCTTGAAGGCGGCGCTGTGAGTTGCTTTGATTGCACCATGAGCACGATCCTTATCGAAGTTCGTCCAGCCAAGGCTTCCGATGCGTCAGCGGTTGCTGCAACGCATGATGAAGCGTGGCGTGCCGCGTATCAGGGGATCATTCCTGGCGCTGAACTCGAGAAGCTGATCAACCGCCGTGGCCCACAGTGGTGGGACTCAGCGATCCGCAAAGGCAGCCGCGTCAGCGTGTTGTCGTTCGGCGACAAGATCGCGGGCTATGCCAACTATGGCCGCAACCGCGCACGTAGCCTGCATTTCGAAGGCGAGATCTACGAGCTTTATCTGCGTCCGGAATTTCAAGGCCTCGGCTTCGGCCGGCGCCTGTTCGCCTCCGCCAAGCGCGACCTGATCCAGAGCGGATTGAAGACCATGGTGATCTGGGCGCTGTCGGACAATGAGCCGGCCGTCGAGTTCTACCGTACGCTTGGCGGACGCATGGTTGCGCGCTCGTCGGAGCGTTTCGGCGCGAAGTCGCTGGACAAGGTCGCGTTCGCCTGGACCGCCTGAGCGATCTTACCATTTTACCTTTATGATGAAGCGGCCTGCGCGCACAGCCGGGCGCGTCCATCTAACGAATGTGCCTAGACCTTCGGCGCAGCAATTCCATTGATGGCGCAGGCTGCGCGTAATGTATTCACCAGAAGGCAGGCCACCGTCATCTGACCGACGCCGCCCGGTACCGGCGTGATCGCGCCTGCAACGGCGAGTGCTTCCTGATAGGCGACATCGCCAACAAGTTTGCTTTTGCCGTCCGCGCCGGGAATGCGATTGATGCCGACATCAATCACGGACGCGCCGGGCTTGATCCAACTCGCCTTGACCATTTCCGGCTTGCCGACCGCCGCAAGCAAGACATCTGCTTGTTTGCAGATGGCAGCGAGATCGCGCGTGCGCGAATGCGCGATGGTCACGGTCGCGTTTTCATTGAGCAGCAATTGCACCAGCGGACGGCCGACGAGATTTGAGCGGCCGATGATGACCGCGTTCAGGCCTTCCAGCGACGCGTGAACGGTCTTGGCGAGAATGATGCAGCCGAGCGGCGTGCACGGCGTCAGCGCAGGCAATCCGTTCGCGAGCCGCCCGGCGTTCACCGGATGCAGGCCATCGACATCCTTCGCCGGATCGATGGCGTTGATGATTGTCTGCGTATCTAATCCTGCAGGCAGCGGCAGTTGCACGAGTATGCCGTGCACGGCCGGATCGGCGTTGAGTTTTGCCACCAGCGCGAGCAGATCTTTCTGCGATGTATTCGCCGGCAGCTTGTGCTCGAACGACATCATGCCTGCGGCTTCGGTCTGCTTGCCCTTGTTGCGAACATAGACTTCGGACGCCGGATCGTTTCCGACAAGAACCACCGCCAGCCCCGGTGTTAGCCCGTGATCGCGTTTGACCCGCGCCACTTCCTCCGCGACGCGCGCGCGCAGATCGGCGGCAATGACTTTTCCATCGATGATCTTTGCGGACATCAGAAGTCTTTCGGTTATGCCGTCACGTCGGTTCGGTTTGCGTCAGAGTCTGCAAGGCATCGCCCAGTTTCTTTGGATCGCCGTCTATTGCGACCTGCTTCAACCGCGAGGTGACGCCGGACATCACGCGCACATGGCTTTTCGGCACATGGAGCGCCTTGGCGAGCAACTCGGTCACCGCGCGATTGGCTTCGCCGCTTTCGGCGATGGCGCGGACGCGAACTTTCACCACGCTGCGGCCGTTGGCCAGTGTCTCGATCCCGTCGATCGCATCCGCTCCGCCGCGCGGCGTGACGCGCAATGCAACACTGATGCCTTGAATGGAGAAGCGCCAGGGAAGGGTCAAGGATGGGTCAACAGCCCTCGATCAGATCACGTTGGGATAGATGTAATAGGTAATCACGCGCTGGATGAACATGATGATGAGAATGACGATGATCGGCGAAATATCGAGACCGCCGAAATTCGGCATGATGTTTCGGATCGGCTTCAGCACCGGCTCGGTGATCTTGTAGAGAAATTCGGCGACCGAAGCGACGAACTGGTTGCGCGTGTTCACGACATTGAAAGCGATCAGCCAAGACAGGATGGCGGAGGCGATCAGCAGCCAGACATAGAGGTCCAGCACGATGAGGACGATGTCGAGAATGGCGCGCATGGTGTTGCTGGCTCGCTGGTTGAAACTCCGCCTGAATACCGGTTCGTGGCGGTGCAAACAAGGGAGGTTTTCCGCGCAAAACGGCAATTTCCGCGTTCTTGACTTGGACATAATCGGGATTGTAAATGGCCGCTCTTATCCGCCGCAGCCTTTATAGGCCCGGCCGATGAAGGGGCCATAGCTCAGCTGGGAGAGCGCGTCGTTCGCAATGACGAGGTCGGCGGTTCGATCCCGCCTGGCTCCACCAAATCTTCTTTCCACCTCTTGGCATGAGACCTCCTAAAGCCGCCAATGTCATCGGCGAGGTCATGGGCTAGACTGTGCGCCATTCTATTCGACGCACGTCATGGGGATGGCCGATGCCCACCGAAAGATTCCGTTTTCAAGGCTCCGACGGCGGCATGCTGGCAGCAGTGCTCGACCGTCCCGACGGCGACGTCATCGCCTACGCGCTGTTCGCCCATTGCTTCACCTGCGGCAAGGATGCGTTGGCGGCAAGGCGTATCGCGACAGGTCTTGCGAAACATGGCATCGCCACGATGCGCTTTGATTTCACGGGTATCGGCGCCAGTGAGGGAGTGTTCGCCAACACCACGTTTTCTTCGAACATCAAAGACCTCGTGCTGGCGGCGGATCACCTACGCAAATCCGGTCATGCGCCGTCGATCCTGATCGGCCACAGCTTCGGCGGCGCAGCGGTCCTTGCTGCCGCGGCACAAATCCCGGAAGCCAAATGCGTCGCGACCATCGCAGCACCTTCGTCGCCCGATCATGTCTTTCATCGGTTCAGCGATCAGATTCCCGCAATCCGCGAACAGGGTGAACAGGAAGTGCAACTCGCCGGGCGGCCGTTCCGGATCAGGCGCGAATTTATCGACGATATCCCCAAGCATGACTTGATCGATGCGGTCGCTAAACTTCACAAGGCGCTGCTGATTTTTCACTCGCCCACCGACGACGATGTCGGCACGGACAATGCGACGCGTCTGTTCGTCGCCGCCAAGCATCCCAAGAGCTTCATTTCGCTCACTGGCGCGGATCATCTTCTCACGCAAAAGAGCGACGCGATCTATGTGGCAGACACGATCGCGGCGTGGGCGATGCGCTACCTCGCGGCACCTGCATCCGTAGCAGAAGATGCGCCTATGCCGCAGATCGCCGACGGCGTTGTGGTCCAGGAAACCCGCGCCAGCAAATTCCAGCAGATGATCGCGGTGGGTGATCATCGCCTGATTGCCGACGAGCCGGTGGACGCAGGCGGCACCGATAGCGGTCCCGGTCCTTATGATCTTCTGCTGGCGGGACTTGGCGCATGCACGTCAATGACCATGCGGCTTTATGCGGATCGAAAATCAATTCCGCTTGCGCGCACCACCGTGACGCTGAAGCACAGCCGCATCTACGCCAAGGACTGCGAAGATTGCGAAACCAAGGAAGGCATGATCAGCCAGATCGAGCGTGTGATCGCAATGGAAGGCAGCATGGATGAAGATCAAAGAGCGAAGCTGTTGGACATCGCTGACAAATGCCCGGTGCATCGCACGCTGACATCGGAGATCAAAATTGTGACGAAGGTCGCAGACAATCCATCGTAACGATGGACGACGAAACTACTCTGCCGCGAGCGAGACGATCGACGTGCTGGCGTCTTCCTGCGCAGGCAGAGGGCGATGCAGCCACTTGTCGAGGAACGCGCACAGCCATGCGCGCTCGGCAGCATCGTAAAGCGCGCGCCCGGCGAAATGTTCGCAGCGGGTCCGTGCGCCGGGCGTATTCTGAATGCGATCGTGTCCGCGCGTGGTCCAGCGATGCATCATCGCGTTGGTCACGTCGGGATGAAACTGCAAGCCGAAGCTGTGACCGGTGCGAAATGCCTGCACCGGAAAGTCGCCGCCTTCTGCCAAAAGCTCGGTGCCTGCCGGAAGCTCAAAGCCTTCGCGATGCCAATGATAAACGTGATCCGGCCAATGGCTGCACAGCCTGAGGCCCGCATCGGTCGGGCGAATCGGATAGTAACCGATCTCGCCGCGGCCTTGCGGATGGGGCGAAACGCGCGCGCCGAGATGCTTGGCCAGCATCTGCGCGCCGAGGCAAATTCCAAGATAAGGCCGCTGCTCCTTGAGTGGGACCGCCAGCCAGTCGATCTCGCGGCGGATGAAAGTGTCTTTGTCATTGGCGCTGTTCGGACCGCCGAACATCACCGCGCCCGCATAGCCGTCGAGAGTTTCGGGCAGCGCCTCGCCGAAGACCGGACGGCGGATGTCGAGGGAATGGCCGAGCGCGCGCAGCGCGTTTCCGATCCGTCCCGGAGTGGACATTGGACCGTGCAGGACGATCAGCACCGGCAGCCCATCGGACGGCGGGTTTGAGATCAATCCATTTTCAAGCGGCGGTAGCATGGACACGCCTGTTCGAACTCAACGGGAATGAGCGATTCTATTGAACGCCCAATTTGAAAATATTGTGTTGCCGGACAAACGTCGAGACTGGATTTCGCGCAGGTGGCGTGCGGCAATGAGGCAATCCCTTGGAATTGGCCTCTTTCCTCGGCTTTAGCGCTTCTGCTGCACCTTGGCGACAGACGCCAGCACCAGACTGCGCGGCGCGAACCGCAACATGAACGGGATCATCCGGACGCCAACGCCGGGCAGCACCAGCCGCTTGTTCGACATCAACCCGCGATATCCGGCCCGCGCGACTGCCGCAGCCGACAGATTGAGAACTGCCGAATCCAAGCCCGGCTTGAACCCGGCTGTGCTCTGAAATTCGGTCGGCACCGTGCCCGGACACAGGGCCGTGACGCGCACGCCCTTCGGTCCCAACTCGCCGCGCATCGCTTCGGTGAAGGACAGGACATAGGCTTTGGTGGCGTAATAGACCGCCATGCGCGGACCGGGCAGGAACGACGCGATGGACGCGACATTCAAAATGCCGCCGCGATGCCGCACAAGACTTTCGGAAAAACGCAATGTCAGATCGGTCAGCACGCGCACATTGAGATCGACCATCGCAAGCTGTTGGCCGCGATCCAGTTCGATGGCCTCGCCGAACAGCCCATAGCCCGCATTGTTGACGACGGTTTCAACCTCGGCATCCATCGCGCCCAATGCCGCCGCGATCCGGTCGCACGCACCTTCCGCGCACAGATCGCAGGCGATGATTGCAGGGCGCTTGTGTCCGGCTGCAGCGATTTCATCCGCGAGTTGCTTAAGACGGTCCTCGCGCCGCGCCACCAGCACCGTATTGTTGCCGTTCGCCGCAAAGATACGCGCCAGCTCCGTGCCGATGCCCGACGAGGCACCTGTGATCAACGTGACGCGCTCAGCCATGAATGTGCTTCAATTCGTTCGGGTTTCTTGATTGAAATTCAAGTATGAAAGGTGAGCGAGCATTACGCCGCGCCATCCGGCGTGAGCCGGCTTTCCGCAACGCGACGCTTGAGATTGATCCGGTCACGCGAAGAGATGCCGAGCAGATCGGCCGCGCGCCAGACGATATTGTCTTCGAACTCGGTCACGAGTCCGTCGGCGAATACAAGCTCCCACATCATCTCGATAATGCGAAGCCTACCTTCTTCGTCGACGGAGCGCATGATGATGCTTGTGAAGTGATACAGATCGACAGCTTCGCCCTCGACCAGCATGGCTTCGGAAATCAGTTTGTCCGCTGTTCCCGGATCGAGGTCGAAGCGATATTCGAGCAGCGTATGCAGCTTGCGCGTTTCGACAGCGGAAGGTTCGCCATCGAGAGAAATGACATGGATGAGAAGCGCCGTTGCCGCGAGCCGATAATCGTCTCCGGCGAATGCGCGGCTCTCATGTCCTGACGGCGAAACGACGTCCGAAATAAAATGGCGTAATCTGTCCAGCATCGATTTTCGCTATCGGAACCCCAAACCAGTCCTTGTTCTAAGGCACAAAATCTCGAGGAGCTATGGCCTGAAAATGAAAACCTGGCAATCTTGGCCCCATCCCGGCAGGGCGGATTGGCTTAAACGGCAAAAGCCGTAGCCGCGCCAACCGGATACAGGCGCAAAGCCCTGCGACATCATACCGGACGGGCGGTCAGGGAATCTCGTAGATAACGACCTTGTCGGAGATTCCGCGCAATTCTACGCTCTTTTCGGCGGGCGTTAGTCCGGTTTTCTGCAATAGCGCCACAACGGCGGGCGACTTGACGACGGGGCCGGTGGCATTGATCGCATGCTCGGTGGCCTGACCCTGCACGCGCGCGGCGATGTTGACGGTCTGCCCGAAATAATCCTGCCGGTCGTTCAGCATCACAGCGAGACACGCGCCTTCATGGATGCCGATCTTCACAAGGAGATCCTTGGTGCCGCGCTCGGCATTCAACTCGTCCATGGCTTTGCGCATTCGTAAACCTGCAGCGACCGCTTGCTCCGGCCGGACGAAAGTCGCCATCACCGCATCGCCGATGGTCTTCACAACAGCACCCGCTTCCGAGGCGATGATCTCCAGCAGCGCACGAAAATGCGCGCGCACCAGATCGAACGCGGCGAGGTCGCCGACCCGTTCGTAAAGCGCGGTCGAGCCCTTCAGATCGGTAAACAAGAATGTCAGCGACGTGATCTTCAACCGTTGATCGATGTTGAGATTGTCGGCCTTGTAGACATCGCGAAATGTCTGGTTGGCGAGAATGCGTTTGGCGGTGACGATTGGCTTGCGCTTGCCGAGCAGATCGTGGAGCGCATGACCCGCGACCCATACCGATGGCAGCACGCGCGTCTTCGATTTGTTTTCCAGTGCCAGACGCAGCGGGCCGGGTCGCATGGCGAGCGTGCCGGTCGGCGCATGCACGCCGTCGAATGTCATCGATGCCGTTTGTCTGTCCTTGGTGGCGTCGCCCTTCACATCGAAAAACAGTGCGGAATGCGTCACCGGCTCGAACACGATCACGAATTCCGCCGGAAGCTGCAACGACAGCACCACCTTTTCGCCGGGCATCAATTCGACGGCTTCCAGCGTCGCTTCACTGACGAGATGCTCGAACGAGCCTTCGGAAATATCGATGCCTGAACTCCAGAAAATCTGTTTCCAGTAATCCCAGCTCGGCATGGTGTGCGGATCGTGCGCCGCGATCCGGCGCACGCGCGGACTGACGGTGAAGGCGACTTCGACGGCATCGTCGACGGACGCCTCATAGCCCGCCGCACATAACCCGCAGTGATAATCTTCCGGCTGAAGCTGTTTCAGCGTGTCATGCGCGCCGAGCACGCCGCTGCATCCGGGACACAGCACATTCCAGGTAAGATCGAAAATGCCGAGCCGTGACGCATGCAGGAAGCCGGAGATCACCTTCTCTTCATCGAGATTTTGCTTCGCCGCGAAGTCGATCAGGTTGATGCGGTTGAGTTCATGATCCGCGCCGGTTTCGACAAGCGACTGAATCGCGTCGGCAACCTTCGGATCGGCGGTCTGTTTAAGAACTGAATAAAGAGAATTGAAATCGCTCATACCCCTATTTAGGGCAGAACGTGCCGTCCTCCAAGGAGCAGGTCATCCTGAAATCAGGCGCGGCGCGGTCACTTGGCGGACTGGCGGTGTCACCGCCGCGTGATGCGAAACATCGGCGAGCGGTCGGGCTGCGTCGTGACAACACCGACGGGCGTCACCGGCTCCTTGTCCAGCAATTCGACCTTGAAGGCGGCGATCAGCTTGGCCAGCGCCAGTGTCGCTTCGGTCAACGCGAATTGCGCGCCGATGCAGACGCGCGCGCCGACACCGAACGGCAGGTAGGCGAAGCGATCCGGCTGCGGCTGGCCGGGAAGAAAACGCTGCGGCTTGAAGGCGTTCGGTTCGTCCCAGAGTTTTTCGTGCCGGTGCAGCAGCCACGGCGAGATCAGGATCACGTCTTTCGGCGCGACGTTCATGCCGGCCACGGTGTCCGCACCGTTGGCCGCGCGCACGATCAGGAATGCGGGTGGATAGAGCCGCATGGTCTCGTCAAGAACCGCGCGTGTGAACGGTAGCTTCGCGGCGTCGAATGACCCGCTCGCCTTTGCCGATTGCACTTCCGTGGCAAGTTCGTCCTGCGATGCGGGATCAAGCGACAGCAGATAGAGCGACCAGAACAACGCCGTCGCCGTCGTCTCATGACCGGCAAGGATCATGGTGGAGACCTGATCTCCTAGTTGCAGATCGGAGAACGTTTCGTTGGTTTCCGGATCGCGTGCCGCCACCATGAGATCGAACAGATCGCGCGGCGCGCCGCCGCCCGCATTCGCACCAGCCGCCCGGCGTTCTGCAATGAGCGTCTGCATGAAGCGCGTCCAGCGCCGCCGGAACATTGCGCGGGAAATGTCGCGTGGGCTTGGCCAGCCCGGCGGCAGGATGAAATCGAGTACGCCCGGCTGCGCCAGCCGTTCGCCGTAATCATTGACGAAGCCGCGCAACGCAGCACCGTGCTTGTCGATCTCGAACGAAAACATCGTGCGCCCGGCGATATCGAGCGCAAGGCGCTGCATGGCCTCGCGCAGATCGACCGGCTGGTTGCATTCATTGCCGAGCGTGGCGATAGCATCGTCGGTTGCGGCCAGCATATGCGGCACGAGCAGCGGAATTGCGCGCGGCGCGAAGGCGGGCGCCAGCGTGCGGCGTTGATTTTTCCAGGCGCGGCCCTCTGCCAGCAAAAGGCCGTCGCCGAGGATCGGCCGCAACACACGGAAGCCCGCAGGCGTGCGGGTATAGTTCTCGTAATTGTCGACAAGCACGTGGCGGATCGCATCCGGCGTGTTGAGAATAAAGCTGCTGCGCGCAAAGAAACGCCCGCGAATGACATCGTCTTCGTAAGCCCGCTGGCCCCATGTCGCGATGGCGTTGGTGCGCATCAGGGACAGGCGGCCGAGTGGCGACAGATTTTCCGGCGGCAGCGGAGGCCGCGGCGGGATCAGCCGCACCCGCTCTATTGGCGTATCGAAGACTTCGGCAATGCTCATGAAGCCACCTTAAAGGACGGCAGAGGATTCACCAGAACTATGGCGCGTTCCGGGCATGCAGCCGGCGCGCCCCGGTTTTGAACCCATAACATGCTACATATCGTGACGCGTTCGGTTATTCTGGCAGAACCATTTCCAGCGCAATGGAGGACTTTTGCCATGAGACACTTTGTCCGGTCCGCCGCCATCATGCTGGTGTTCGGATGCGCCTTTGTGGCTGTGCCGGCGAAAGCCGCGCCGCCCACTGTCACGCCATCGCCCGGCTACGATCAAAGGCTGCAAGACTCCCGCCGTCCATCCGTCACGCCTGATTGGCGAGGGCGGCCTCCCGCGCGACGCGCGACAAGACACAAGCCAAGGCACAAGCGATATCATTGACAAACACCGCTGCGGCATCTTCTTGTCTGGCGCAACGTGGAGCTAAGCGCGCGTGAACCGGACTCAAAGCCAGATCGTTATCGCAGGCGTCGCAATCGCGGCCATCAGCTCTGTTGTACTTTTCAAAAATTTCTATTCGGATGTCAGCAAGCATGACGTGCTCGGCGTCGTTCCCGGCATGACGCGCACGCAAATCGAGAGCCTCATCAAAAGCCGGAAATGGATTTGCCAGCCGGTGTCCGAAACCTGGCTCGATTGCAGTGCGGATGCCGGACAATTGCAGATCGGTTTTACGGAGTCCGGCGTGAATGCCGCCGTGAGCGGCGTGCGCGTGCGTCTGCGCAACCGCGAGAATTTAACAGTCGGCGACATCGCCGCGTCAGTGTCGCGACAGTATGGCCAGCAGCCCTCGGCCAAGACGGCGGGTGAATATCGATGGAAGCTCGACAACGGCCAAACGCTGCTGCTTGAAACATCGCCGCCGGTGCTGTCGCTCAACAACGATGCGCTGCTTGCGCAGGAACGGGCCGCGAAAACCAAAGCGACCAGGTAAGCGCGTTGTATGCTGTCACAAAAAAGGCCCCGGTTATCCGGGGCCTTTAGTTGCTTGGAGAATTTTTTAGTCGTTCGTTATCGACGAAACTCAGTAACGTGCGACGACCGGGCCACCCCAGTTGAAGTGATAGTTCACGCCAACCTTCACAGTGTGCATATCGTCCTTGTAGCTGATGGCACCGGCAGGCGACACGACATTGGTGGTGGCGAAGTTGTAGTACTGATACTCAACCTTCGCCGACCAGGACGGAGCAAACATGTATTCGAGACCGCCACCAACAGTGTAGCCGGTCGAGTCGCGATTGGTTACGCCCGGGAAGAAAGCACCGTTTCCGGCCAAACCGTTGTCGTCACGGAATGCAACGCCGCCCTTAGCGTAAATCAGGCCTGGACCCCAAGTGTAGCCGAGACGGCCGGTGATCGACGCGAGCCAATCGGAACGATCGCGCAGGGTGCTGGCGCCCAGCGTGAAGGTGCGGTCATTTCTGGAGAGCCCCGAAATCTGGCCTTCAACACCAACCAGCCAGTTCGGAGAAAACTGATAGTCAGCGCCGATCTGACCACCGCCGAGGAAGGCTGCGTCACGGCTGCTGCCGACGATGCCAGGATTGGTGGTGGAGAAACCATTGTCGCCGCCGAAGGCTGCGCCGATATGCGCGCCAACGTAAACGCCGGTCCAGTTGAAGATCGGCGCAGGAGCATAAACCGGCGCCTTGGTGTAGCTGCGCGGACCAAGGTCAGCAGCGAGCGATGCGGTGGAACCGAGCAGGACGGCCGAAAGAGCCAGCAGGATGGAACGATTACGCATTGTTATTCCCCGTGTTAAAGTTGAGCCGACCGTATGGCCACCCAGTTAACGAGAAATGGACAAGCGCCCTGTTGGTTTCCCTCTCACCGCGTTGCGCGATGCTTTCTCCTTCAGCGTGATAAAATAGACACGCTTTGTGCTGATTTAGAAACCGCCTATTAACCATAGTGCGCTGCGCCTGCGCGAAACGGCGCTTATTCGGGTCTCAGCGAAGCCTGAAGGCTTTATTTGCCCGCGACGAAATAGAAATCCTGCCGTCCCGAAAGCGAACCGTAGCTGAACGGCTGCTGCTTCTGTGCGGTCGCGTCCATGACATCGTCGCGCACATAGTCGAACAGCCGCCGCACTTCGAGCCCCGGCGTCTGCAGGTTCTTGACGAAGGCCTGAACGAACGGGCTGTTCGAGCCATTGCCATCCATCGCGGTTTCTCCGTCCTTTGCGGCATAGACGATCAGCGTGCCTGCTTCCGGTTCGACTGACGCCAACCCGCGCGTCACTGAACGCGACGCAACGGTCATGGTCCGCTTCATCTGATTTGCGAACGGATTGTCGCGGCAGGCATCGAGCACGATCAGCCGCAGCCGCTTGGCGCGGCCGACAGCATTACGAACCTGATCGAGCGCAACAGCCTCGAATCCGACGTCGCGATCCGCCGCAATTTTCGCATCGATGGGAATCAGAAAATTAGTGCCGCCGATTTCCATACCGTGCCCGGCGTAATAGACCATCGCCCAGTCGGCCGTTTCGGCCTGTTGCGCAAAATCGCGCAACGCGTTGGTCAATGCATCACGTCCGAGATTCGTCTGCAACGTTACGAGATCAAAGCCGACTCGCTTCAAGGTTTGCGACACAAGCTCGGCATCGCGTTGCGGATTGGGGAGTGTTGCAGCATTCTTATAATTTGAATTCCCGATCACCAGGGCGACGCGGCGGCCGCCTGTCGCAGCGGAGGATGAACTGCTCTTGACCTCCGGTTGCGGCTCCGGCGTCACCATCGCTTGCTGACGTGTGACGGCGTTCGTTTTGTTGGAAGCCGCCAACGCATTTTTCGGATCAATCACCAAGGCCTGATCGTAATCAACAATGGCGCGTCTGTAATCCTTCAGATCCGAGTAGATGTTTCCGCGTGCGACATAGCCATCAGGATCCTTCGGCTTCATGCTGATATAGATGTTGTAATCAGCAATAGCCTTTTCCGGCTGCGACTTTTTTCGCCACGTCACACCGCGGTTGTAATAACCGAGCGCCGCGGAGGATGGATCGATGCTAATCGCCTTGTCGTAGTCGACCATGGCCTTATCGAGCTCGTCTTTTGTTTTCCAGATATTGCCGCGCGCGACATAGGCGTTGATGTACGTCGGCATCAGGCGAATGGCCTGGTCATAGTCGGCGATGGCTTTTTCGTTTTCGTTCTTGTCGCGCCAGCTGTTGCCGCGGTTGTAATAGGCCAGCCCTGCCTTAGGTGGATCGAGCTTGATCGCGCGATCGTAATCCGCGATTGCTTTGTCCGGTTGTCCCACCAGCTTCAGCGCATTGCCGCGGCTGATATAGGCGTTCTGATAGTCCGGATTGATTTTCAGCGACGAATTGTAATCGGCGAGCGCCTTTTCGGTTTCGTTCTTCTTCGCCCAGGCAAGCCCGCGATCGTAATACGCAATCGCAAGGTAGCGACCCGCCGCGATCTCCGCATTGCACGCACGGATCGCGATATCGGGATCGGATACGTTATCCGGGTTGCACTCGTAGACCGCATAGGCCGGGCCTGATCCCTGAAACGCCACGCAGGCCGTCACGAGAAGAACAGCGAGCGATAATTTTTTTGACATGTGTTTTTGCCCCGGTCGCGAGGCCGCCAGAGTAACAAGCGCCATGCGAAATGAAATAGTTTTTCGATTGTTCGTCAGGCGGCCGACAGGGGTCGACCCGTTTGATCGGATTGCCCCGCCCCGCAGTTCAGGCCGGTTTTGTTTGTCGCCCGATCGTTTCCATTTTACTTTCGATGAGCGGCCAGACCATTTCGAACCGCAGGGCGCGAAGTTATGAAGTCTCAGGTTGTATTGATCCTTCTGGTTGTGTCGATCGGAAGCGGCAGCGCCACGGCCGGGACAGGCTCAGTTGCCTGTCCGGCGGCGGGACGTGCTCTAACTGAGAGGGCGGAGCGAACGATGGACGCCGTCATCAAAGCTGCCGATGCTGGCGATCGAAAATCGCTTTGTCGAGCGTCGGGATATCTCGTGATGCTCGAGCGGAGACTTCTGGATTTCTATGAGCAGCATCAGACAGGATGCGTCATCGATATAGCGTTGATTGAGGAACAGCAGAAAAAAGTGAAACGCGCTGAGGGATTGCGAGACAGCACCGCTCGGTCCTGCGAAGCGAACTAGCTCGGCAAACCTGCTTCTTTTCCAAATGGCGCGAGCGCGCGCGACAGGCTGTGCAAAGTTCCGATGCCGTAACCTTCGGGATCTTCCTCGGAGTTCCTGTACACCTGTTTGATGACTTCAAGATCGGCGAGAAGGCGATTTACATAGAGCACGGCATTGTCGCGCTCCGCATCGGTCGGGGTCAGAACCAACTCGCGTGCACGCAGGACTGCGATCAGTTCGTCTTTGCCGATGTTGTGCCCGCGCGACGACGTATAAAACGAATCCAGACGATGACGAGACCCCAGCGCGCTCTCCTGATCCAGCGCATCCTTGTATGCGTTCTGGACCGCGAGAATGGCTTCTAGGAGTGGCGGTTCGTTTTTCTGCGGCGGCGCTGCGAGAGCCGGCTTGCGGTAGCTCCTCAGCAGCCGACTTATAATTCTTTGCAGTCTGTTCATCGCGTCGCGTTCCTACGATGGCCCGCGTGACGTCGCGAAGGGTTCAATGCTGCCGAGGAAATGGTGCGGCCTGTAGGTGAACTTATGACCATCCAGAGCTTCGCTTGTCCGAATCGTCCCTGAGTATTTTTCAGGATGTTTCTATTATTTTGCGAATTTAGTTCAGAGGCGCCGCGATAATCTTTGAACAATTTGCGGAGATTGTTGCGAAAAGAGACAATGAAGATCAAACTGGGTGCCATTGTTCTTTGCTCACAGAATGGGAAGCACGATGCTGAACCGCTTTCATTGCGTTGTATTTCTAGCAGCCGGATTTCCCATCGTCATTCCCGCTAGCGCGGCTCCCTCAAACGATATGGTCGGCAAGACGTTTACAGTAAATTGGGGTGAAAGCCGTCTTCAGCGCGTAAATGGGTCAGATCTTCGCTCCGCGAGCGTTTCGTTCCAGTTGCAAATTTATGTTGGTGCAACGGGGCGGCCGTTTACCCGACTGACATCGTCGTCTCGCGGAGGGGTCAGCAGCAATGATCAAGTCGGAGGCGCGGGGCAATCGCTCGGCGGCGGCGTTCGTTCCGTACGTGCTGATGGAAACACAATCACTCTTCAGGCCAACTACGGTAATTTTGCACGTAGTGGGCGTATCGATGTGTCTGGGGGTGGCTGTTCTGCACAAATGTCTGTCGGAAAGGAGCCGGGCTCATCACCCAAGGCGTTTCAAAAATCCAATGGGCAAATGATCGAAATACATTCCGTCAGCGTCAGCGGGATATCGTGCAGCGTGCAACAGGGAAATGCTTTCAGCCGTTGATCCGCCCTAAGCCGAGAAAAACGGAGATTTTTACTCGATAAGAGTGTTTTTGTAAGTTTGGGCTGCGTGGGGAATACTCACTATCGAGAGCACTATCGCAACGCCAACCTGCACCTTCGAATCTTGTGCCATTCCAAATTGGACGGGAATGCATCCCGTACCCTTCAGACCAATTTCTGGTTGGAAAAATGGTGCCGCCTATAGGATTCGAACCTACGACCCCCTCATTACGAATGAGGTGCTCTACCAGCTGAGCTAAGGCGGCGAACGCGAGAACCGGTGCCCGCACCTGATACTGGCCACGGCCCCGCTTTGCAACATCGGCCAAGGCCGCAAGACGCTTTTAGAGCTAGAAACCAAGCGTGTCCGGGACTATGCCGCTGACATCCTAATCAACTGACAAGACGGGATAAAAAGCCCTTCCAGCCGGTTGGCTGAGCCCGGCGCGGTTCGCCGGTATCGTCGAATTCAGCATCCACAATATCATCCTCGACGCCCGGATCGTCGGGCGCGCGGACAATGGGAATAACGGGTGCGGCGCGCGCGGCGTCCACTTTCTCGATGTCACGCCGTGGACGGAACACCGGCGGGGCAACCTCTGCGACGGACGCAGCAACGGGCGGCGATGCGGGGTCATTGTCCTGCTTTGGCGGCTCAATGACCGGAGTAGCGGCAACAGGTGACACGCTCGCGGGTGCGTCGAGCTTTGCCGTCACAGGCGCGGCCAGTAACGCATCGTCCCACACATCCGCATCGATCACTGGCGTCTCGGACGGCAATGCCGCAACCGGCGTCAGCCATTGAAACGCGTCGAGGCGGCCCGTCACCGGCGAGACCGGCCGCCAGCGTTCCGACACATAGCCGTCGGCGGTCCATGCCGGATCGTGCGCGGCGCGCACCGCGCGCAGCATCCAGCGCCGTGAGTCGCCGCCCTCGCCATGCTCGGCGCGCTCGAGTTCGGCCATCAGAATGGCGATACGCTGCGTCGGCGCTTCGAGGAACGGAGCCAGCGCCTCGCGCGCGCGTGTAAATTCGCCAGCATCGATGGCGGCACGCGCGAGAGCAAGCGCGCCTTCGATATGGCCCGGCGATCTCGCCGCGAGTTTCTCGACACGGTTCAAGCGATTGAGCGCGGAGTCGCCCAGACGCACATGCGCGTAAGCATCCGCCAAATCCGGATGCGGCTGCGCAGTCCACGCCGTTTCAATCGCCTGCATCGCGCGGCGGGTCTGGTTGTTCTCGCTGTAGAACCTCGCAGCGAGCGCGGCAGCAGGCACCAGTGTCGGCGCGAATTTCACGGCCTCCATCGCACTGGCGCGCGACTTGTCGCGGTCGCTGGTCTCAAGATCCAGCGCACGCGCGGTCAACAGCACGCCGCGCTGCCGCTTATAGGGGGCAGGATCGATCAGGCCCGCCGCCAGATTATTTTCGAGAATCTTCAGCGCGCCGTCCCAGTCGCCTTTGCTGCAACGGAAACCGAGCACGGCGTGCGACGCCCATGCAGAGGCGGGCGCGGTCTTCAATGCTTCTTCGGCGAGGGCTACGGCTGTGAGAGGATCGTCGCGCCGCTGGGCCTCGACGAAAAGACCGCGCAGTCCGAGCAGCCGCGTGTCCTTGCGCTCGGCCATCGCATGAAACGCGCGCTGCGCGCCTTCGCTGTCGCCGTGAAGCTGGGCTGTCTGTGCATGCAACAACATGGTCAGCGGGTCTTGATGCGCCAGCCGCTTAGCTGCGTCCGCATGCCGCCGCGCGGCGAAATGATCGCCGGTGCCGATTGCGATCAGCCCCTGCGTGATGGCGTTGCGCCCCTTGGCAAGGCGACGCTCGCGGCGCGCACGGCGCATGCGTTCCGGCGCGCGGAGAAATCCGCGGATGATGGCCCATGCGAGCATCGCCGTCAGAACGACAAGCAGAAGGGCCAGCACCAGCACCGGCAACGATGTGTCGATGCGCCAGACATTCCATGACAGCGTCACGTCGCCGGTCTGATCCGCGACCAAGGCGGCACCGAGTGCTACGACGCCGACCAGAAACAGAAAGAGAATAATTCTGATCATGATATCCGACCTAGCGCGCGGGCTTCGAGAGAGCAGTCATGGTATCGGCCGCAACCTGCCGCGACGCGTTGAGCGCAGCCTCGCGCGCATCCACCTTCGCAAGCCACGCCTGCGCGGGTGCGCGGTCAGCGGCGGGCAGCGTCAGCAGTTCACGTTTGGCCTCGGTGACATCGTTACGCTGTGCAGCGGCAGCGGTACGCGTGAGAATTCCTGCATTGCCGCTGGCTGCCGCGTCCGTGCGCTGAATGCGAACCAGCTTGGTTGCGCTCTGCTGCAGGCGTTCGACAATGCCGGACGGTGCCGCAGGAGTTTCCGGCTTGGGCGCGAGTTGCGGAAGGAGTGCCAGCAATTCGCGACACAGGGCGTTGGCGCTCGGAATACCTGTTGCCGCAAAGGCATCGAGCGGCTTGAGCACGTTGGCATCGTCGGCACTCGCGCGCACGATGGCGAGTGCGGCCGCATAGGGCTCGCCCTGACGCACCGACGAATCAAGCAATGTGACCGCAGCCACGTTGCGCAATTTCGGATCGTCGGCGGGCGGCGGAGGCGCTGCGGATTTTATATCGCTTATCGCGGCGACAGCCTTCTCGCTCTGGCCGCGCGCGGCCGCGATATCGTCGCGCAAGGCATTGAGGGTTTTTTCCAAAGCGCCGAGCCGCGCGGTCACGGCGGGATCGGGCACCGCTTGCGGAGACGGGGCGGGCTTACCCACCTCGGATTCGATTTTTGCAAGCCGCGCACCAAGCGCGTTGATGTCGGATTTGTCTGCGGCGTTGGTCTGCGGTGGCGCGACCGGGGCAGGCGGCCAGTTTGCAAGTTTTGTGAAACCTACAACAAGCAACGCTGTGACTGCACCCATGACTGCTGAGGCGACCAGCGACGGAGCGCGAGGCGGTTTGGGATAAACCGGTTCGGCGGCAGCGTCGGAATGCGTCGAAGACGCATTGTCTTCGGGTGGGACGTTCACGTCAGCCGCGTCGGATGCAGGCGCGGCTTCGGAGACGTGCGACGGCTCCAGATCGATGGTGGGCGGGTTGCGCTTGGCGGGTTCACCTGCGGACGAAAGGTCTGCCTTGTCCTGCTTGTTCTCGTCCATCTACCCGCTCCTGGCCGCGCATCAGAATGCTAGTTGGACGACGGTTTCATCGTCCTGTCCAGTGCATCGAAGAGCGCGGCTTCGTCCGGCGTTTTCGCCGCAACAACCTGCGTGGCGCCTGCTTCGCGCAAAACGCCTGCCACCGCAGAGGAGATGCAGCATTGCGGCAAAGCCAAGGCGGAAATCTCGACACCCGCCGCCCGCACCGCATCGAGAAAGGCACGCGCGCTGCGGGGCGAATAATGCAGCACGGCATCGACCTTGCCCGCGCTGAAAGCCTCATTGAGTCCGGACGGAAATCCCTGAACCGGAATCATCCGATAGGTGGTGTGAGTGACAATCGTAAAGCCGCGCTTGCCGAGATCGCCCGCGAGATCGCTCGCCAGATCCGCGCCCGCCAGATAGCAGAGCGTCGCGCCTTTCTTCAGTTTCTTTGTGATACTTTTGGCAACGAGACCGGTCAGCGCGGCGACATCGCCATGAGCGCTGGTGACATTTTTGAACCCTGCCTCGCGTGCCGCCTGAGCGGTCTGGTCGCCCACCGCGAAGGCCGGCAATGCGAACAGATGCAGCCGGGACGGATGATTTTCGACGGCGCGGATCGCATTGGCGCTGGTGATGACAACACCGTCGTAAGCCGCGTCGTCCTCGCCATGAAACGGGATCGCTTCGTACCGCAGCATCGGCGACAGCAACACGTCATAGCCCCGCGCGCGCAAGCCGCTCGCCGTCCGCTCGTTGTCGGGTGCCGGGCGTGTCACCAGAATCGCCATTCAGAGCGCTCCACCTGTCGTTCGTAAGGATAGCCCGTCTCGCAATTTCACGTTATGAACCCCTTAACGACGTCCTTCAGGGACGAGGCTTTGGCCCTTGCAGTATTCGAATGCAAGAACAGAAAGACGGCAAGGACTGAAATTGGCCACCGACACGCCGACCCTGGTTCTGGGCATCGAGACAACCTGCGATGAAACCGCCGCTGCCGTGATCGAACGGCAGGCGGACGGATCGGGGCGGATTCTGTCCAACATCGTGCGGTCGCAGATCGATGAGCATGCGCCATTCGGTGGCGTGGTCCCGGAAATCGCGGCGCGCGCCCATGTGGACATGCTGGACGGCATCATCCGCACCGCCATGACGGAGGCCAATGTCGGCTTCAAGCAATTGAGCGGCGTGGCCGCTGCTGCCGGTCCCGGCCTGATCGGCGGCGTTATTGTCGGCCTCACCACGGCCAAGGCCATCGCGCTGGTGCATGGCACGCCGCTGATTGCGGTCAATCATCTGGAGGCGCATGCGCTGACGCCGCGTCTCGTGGAACCGCTCGAATTTCCCTACTGCCTGTTTCTCGCCTCCGGCGGCCATACCCAGATCGTCGCCGTACTCGGCGTCGGCGATTATGTTCGGCTCGGCACCACGCTTGACGACGCAATGGGCGAAGCCTTCGACAAGGTCGCAAAGATGCTGAACCTGCCCTATCCGGGCGGGCCGCAGGTGGAGCGCGCCGCAGCTTATGGCGATCCGGAGCGCTTTGTGTTTCCGCGTCCGATGGTCGGACGGCCCGATGCGAACTTCTCGCTGTCCGGATTGAAAACGGCGGTACGCAACGAAGCCTCGCGCATCGATCCGATCGAGGCGCAGGATGTTTATGACCTCTGCGCGGGTTTTCAGGCTGCCGTGCTCGACCTGACCGCAGATCGCATCAGTGTCGGACTGCGCTTGTTCGAGGATCAGTTCGGCCCGCCGCGCGCGCTGGTCGCTGCTGGCGGCGTGGCGTCCAATCAATCCATTCGTTCCGCGTTGCAGGATATCGCTGCGCGTGCGCAGACCACGCTGATCGTGCCACCGCCTGAACTGTGTACCGACAATGGCGCTATGATCGCATGGGCCGGCGCGGAGCGCCTCGCGCTGGGGATGGTGGACAGCATGGACACCGCGCCGCGTGCACGTTGGCGTCTCGATGACAACACGCAGACGCCCGAGAAATTCGCCAACACACGGGCGCGACATTAATATGATTGCGCACCAGAAAATTTCCATCATCGGCGCGGGTGCTTGGGGCACGGCGCTCGCTAACGCGGCTGCACGTGCTGGACGCGATGTGGTGCTTTACGCACGCGATTCGGCGGCGGCGGAAAATCTGTCGCGCACGCGCACTAATCCGAAACTGCCCGGCGCAGCGCTGGCCGACAATGTGTCCGTCACCAGTGATCTTGCGCTTGCGGGCAAGGCCGATGCGGTTCTCATCGTGACGCCAGCGCAAAGCTTGCGGCAGGCCGCAACTGCGCTTGCTCCTCATCTTGCATCGAACACGCCCGCGATCGTTTGCGCCAAGGGCATCGAGCGCGGCACACACAAATTCATGACCGAGATCGTGACGGAGGTTGCGCCCCGCGCGGTACCTGCGATGCTGTCCGGGCCGAGTTTCGATATCGATGTCGCCCGCGGATTGCCCACAGCTGTCACGCTCGCGACTGCTGACGAAACGTTAGCAACCGCGCTGGTGCATGCGCTCGGCTCGGCGACATTCCGCCCTTATCACTCCACGGATGTGCGCGGCGTCGAGATCGGCGGCGCGGCCAAGAACGTGCTGGCCATTGCGGCAGGAATTGTTGCGGGCAAAAAACTTGGCGCGTCGGCGCTGGCGGCTCTGACCACGCGCGGCTTTGCCGAGTTGATGCGGCTTGGGCTTGCCTGCGGCGCACGCGCTGAAACCATTGCCGGTCTTTCGGGGCTGGGCGATCTGTTGCTGTCATGCTCGACCGCACAATCACGCAACTTCTCGCTTGGACTTGCGCTTGGACGCGGCGAAACGCCGGACCGTACCAAACTGGTCGAAGGCGAGTTTACGGCACCCGTGCTGATTGAACTCGCCGATGAAAAAGGAATCGAGATGCCGGTTGCGCGCGCGGTCGCCGCCGTGCTCGGCGGGAAGCTCACGGTCGATGAGGCCATCGAGGCGCTGCTGACGCGGCCATTCCGCGGCGAAGGATAGAGGAAGCGACGATGGCTTACTGGCTCGTGAAATCCGAACCGTCGACATGGTCGTGGGATCAGCAGGTTGCGAAGGGCAAGAAGGGCGAGCCTTGGACCGGCGTGCGCAATCACACGGCGAAGCTCAACATGATGAAGATGAAAAAAGGCGACCGCGCCTTCTTCTATCATTCCAACGAAGGCAAGGAGATCGTCGGCGTTGTCGAGATCGTCAAGGAACACTATCCCGATCCGACCGACAAGACAGAGAAGTTCGTCTGCGTGGACATCGCCGCTGATAAACCGTTGAAGAAATTTGTGACACTCGACGCAATCAAGACGAACGAGAAGCTCGCCGAAATGGACCTCGTGAAGTATTCGCGATTGTCGGTGCAGAGCGTAAAGCCCGACGAGTGGAAGCTGATCTGCAAGCTCGGCGGAATTTAAGCCGCCGCTGTCAGTACGATCTTCGCCAGAATCTGCTCGCGCTTGGCGAGTGATCGGCAGCCCTTCAGCGTGGATGCGAAGCGTTCCAGGATCCCATCCTCGAAGGCGGTCACGATGGTGTCGTGCACATAGCTTTTGCGGCAAATGGTCGGCGTGTTGGACAATTCATCCGCTGCAGCACGAACGGCTTCCAGCACCTGCTTGCGGCGGCCACTCGCGCTGTCTGCAGGCACCACACGCACCAACGATTCCATGACGGCAGCCGAAGCCATAAGCGTGCGGAAATCCTTCAGTGAAATTCCGATGCCGGCTATGTCTCGCAGAAACGCATTGACCTGCGTGGTGTTGACCACGCGCACTTCTCCCGCTTCGTCGCGGAATTGAAAAAGCCGCCGACCCGGCAGCTTGCGTAAAACCTCGACAGCACGCACCAGCCGCGATGCGTCGCATTCCTTGCGCACCGACTTGTTGCCCTTGGCGCGAAACGCCAGCACCACGCAATCGTCCTCGATCACGACATTGCTTTTGAGCAGTGTGGTCGCGCCGCGCGTGCCGTTCAGCCGCGCGTAGGATTCGCTGCCGGGACGAATTGCGGTTCGCGCCACCAGTTCGATCACAGCGGACAAAGCGAACTCACGTGTCGGTTCGTCGCTGCCGAGATGCTGCGCAACCGCGCGGCGGATTGTGGGCAATGCTTCGATCAAGCGCGCAAGCCGACGCGCCTTGCGCGTCTCACGGACTTTTTCCCAATCTGCGTGATAGCGATATTGCAACCGTCCTGCGGCATCACGGCCCACGGCCTGAAGATGAGAATCGGGATCGCTCGCGTATCGCACGTCGATATAGGCAGGCGGCACGGCCATCGCGTTGAATCGCTTGATGGTGGACGCATTGCGCACAGGCTTGCCGTTGGCGCGGACGAAGGAATAGCCCTTGCCGCGCTTGACCCGGCGGATGTCGAAATCGTTCTGGTCGCCCAAGATCAGGCCGAGCTTTTTCGCCAGCCGCTTGACCGACGAAGGATGGCGGCGCGCGGACGCCGTCGGCAGTTCCGCGCCGGAGACGTCCTTTAAGTCCGTAAAATTCTGACCGTCAGTCATGCTGCCCTCGAAATCCTCAATTGCCGACAAGGGCAGATGGTTCCGGTATGTCGGTCCGGCACCGACCTGAGGTCGGGCGCAAGCGGGGGCACTCTCCAGCGATCCAGAGCTTTTGAGTTAATTGCTGCAAATGCGTGCACCTGCCGCAGCGGCGCACAGTCACATCAGAATGGGAACCTGAACTCGCGTTGATCTGACGTGATTGTGAGCAGTCCTAAAGGGCATTAATCGTATTATTTTCAATGGTTTACTAGCTCCGCGACATCGGGTCACCCCGTGGCTATGTTGCAACGCACACCGGCACGATTCATGCTGTGAAAGATCAGCAAAGACTGTGGAGCCGGGTGCGCGAAAGCGGGCCAGTTCCCGTTGAGCTGATTTTCGACTGTTCGAAAACACGAAGGAAATTCAATGCAAGCGCGTCTCCACGCGGCACCAACGCTGGCTCTCCTGTTCGGGGCATCGGTTCTTCTCGCAGGCTGCAACGATCAGAGCGTCGCCTCGTCTCAGCCGCCCGAGCCGCCCGAGGTCAGCGTCGTGACGGTGCAGACGTCCCCGCGCTCCATCGTCAAGGAATTGCCGGGACGCATCGCGCCGCTGCGCGTGGCCGACGTTCGTCCGCGCGTGTCCGGAATTATCACCGAGCGCATGTTCCAGCAAGGCAGCGCGGTAAAGGCCGGCGATCCGCTTTATCAGATCGATCCGAAACCTTTTGAAGTCGAATTGCAGGCGGCGGAAGCGGCCCACGCCAAGGCCGAGGCGGCTTTGCAGCAGGCGTCCCAGCATGCCGTGCGCATCGAAACTCTGCTCAAGAGTAGCGCGGCGTCGCAGGCCTCCAACGAAGTCGCAATCGCTTCGCTTGCGCAGGCCAAGGCTGAACTCAGTGCGCGCGCGGCCGATGTTGCCCGTGCGCGTCTCAATCTCGGTTATGCGACCATCCGCGCGCCGATCAGCGGCGTTATCGGCGCAGCACTGCTGAGCGAAGGTGCGCTCGTGGTGCAGAACGAAACCCATCCGCTGGCCACTATTCAGCAACTCTCATCCGTCTATGCCGACTTCACCCAGTCGGTGAACGATCTCAACCGTCTGCGCCGCGACTTCGACCGCGGCGATCTCGACCGCGTATCCGATGATGCAGCGCTGGTGAAACTCGTGCTCGACGATGGCTCGATTTATAAGCTCGGCGGCACGCTGCTGTTTTCCGATGCCAAGGTCGATGCTGGTACGGGTCAGGTGACGCTGCGCGGCGAATTCAAAAATCCGAGCCGCGAATTACTGCCCGGCATGTTCGTGCGCGTGCTGATCGAACAAGGCCGCGATCCCGATGCCATCACCGTGCCGCCGCAGGCCGTGCAGCGCAATTCTGCCGGAGCCAGCGAAGTCTTTCTGGTGAAGGACGACAACCGTGTCGCCGCGCAGCCGGTCCGCACCGGCAATCTCGTTGAGGGCCAGACGCTCATCACCCACGGACTTCACCCCGGCCAGCGTGTCGTGGTGGAAGGTTTCCAGAAGTTTGCCGTCGGCGATGCCGTCAAGGCGAGCGCATGGACCGACGCTCAAGCCGAGCGTCTTGAGCAAACAGCCATTGCGGCCGATCAGCCACGGCGCTGATCCGGCTTCAGATGCGTTCGCGTATGTGATGCGCGGTCATTGCGGGCAAGCGGCTCGCGATGAGCACGGCTGATATTTTACGCCCGATTTCATTCCGCTCCTGAGGAGTTGTAATGCCGAGTTTCTTTATCGACCGCCCGATTTTCGCGTGGGTGGTGGCGCTGTTCATCTGTCTGCTCGGCATTATCGCGATTCCATATCTGGCCATCGCGCAATATCCGATCATCGCGCCACCTTCGATCTCGATTTCGACCAGCTATCCAGGCTCGTCGCCGGAGGAGCTTTACAACTCCACTACGCGACTGATCGAGGAGGAGCTGAACGGCGCGTCCGGCATTCTGAATTTTGAATCTACCTCGGACTCGCTGGGTCAGGTGGAAATCACCGCCAACTTCGTGCCGGGCACCGATTCCAATCTCGCCTCCGTCGAAGTGCAGAACCGCATCAAGCGCGTCGAGGCGCGCTTGCCGCGCGCGGTGATTCAACAGGGCATTCTGGTGGAGGAAGCCTCCAGCGCGGTGCTGCAGATTATCACGCTGAATTCCACTGACGGCTCACTGGATGAGGTCGGCCTTGGCGACTTCATGATCCGCAACGTGCTCGGCGAAATCCGCCGCATTCCAGGCGTCGGCCGCGCCACGCTATATTCGACCGAGCGTTCGCTGCGCATCTGGATCGATCCGGTCAAGCTGGTGGCGTTCAGCCTCACTGCCGACGACGTGACCAAGGCGATCACCGCGCAGAATGCGCAGGTCGCCTCTGGCAGCGTAGGATCCGAGCCGAGCAAAAAGGACCAGACCATTTCCGCGCTGATCCTCGTCAAGGGTCAGTTGCAGTCCGCCGACGAGTTCGGCGCCATCGTGCTCAAAGCCAACGCTGACGGCTCGACAGTGCGACTGCGCGATGTCGCGCGCATCGAGATCGGCGGCATGGGTTATCAGTTCACCACGCGGCTTAACGGCAAGCCGAGCGCGGGCCTGTCGGTGCTGCTGTCGCCGACCGGCAACGCGCTCGCGACCGCAGAAGCCGTCGAAGGCAAGATGAAGGAACTGGCGAAGTATTTCCCCGCCAACATCACCTACGACATTCCCTACAACATCACCCCGGTGGTCGAAGCATCGATCGCGAAGGTGCTGATGACGCTGGTCGAGGCGATCGCGCTGGTCTTCGTCGTGATGTTCCTGTTCCTGCAAAACTTCCGCTACACGCTGATTCCCATCATCGTGGTGCCTATCGCGCTGCTTGGCACCTGCACCGTGCTCTACATGTTTGGCTACTCCATCAACATGCTGACCATGTTCGGCATGGTGCTGGCCATCGGTATTCTAGTCGACGACGCCATCGTGGTGGTCGAAAACGTTGAGCGCATCATGTCAGAGGAGGGGCTGTCTCCGAAGGACGCCACGCGCAAGGCGATGACGCAGATCACCAGCGCCATTGTCGGCATCACGCTGGTGCTGATCGCCGTGTTCGTGCCGATGGCGTTCTTCCCCGGCTCAGTCGGCATCATCTACCGCCAGTTCTCCGTGACCATCGTGGCCGCGATCTCGTTCTCTGCACTGATGGCTTTGTCGCTGACGCCTGCACTGTGCGCGACGCTGCTTAAGCCGGTGGAGGCGGGACATGCGCATGCAAAGACCGGCCTGTTTGGCTGGTTCAATACGCGGCTCGATAACACCAAGAGCGGCTATGGCCGCGTCGTCGGCTGGTCGCTCAAGCGCACCGGGCGGCTGATGCTGGTCTATGTGGCGCTACTGATCGGTCTGGTGTTCGCCTTCGCGAGATTGCCCGGCGGCTTCTTGCCGGTGGACGATCAGGGCTTCATCACCGTGGACGTGCAGACGCCATCGGACTCGTCGTTCAACCGCACGCAGGCTGCGGTCGAGAAGGTCGAGCAATTCTTGAAGACCCGCTCCGGCATTGATGAGGTGACATTCCTCACCGGCTTCAGCTTCTTGGGTCAGGGCCAGAACACGGCGCAGGCTTTCGTCACGCTGAAAGATTGGAAGGAGCGCGGAGCGAATGATTCCGCCGCCGCCATCGTCGCGGACATCAACAACTCGCTGAAATCGATCAAGGATGCCAAGGTGTCTGCGCTGCAGCCACCGCCGATCGACAATCTCGGTAATTCGTCCGGCTTCTCATTCCGTCTGCAGGATCGCGGTCAGAAGGGTTACACCGCGCTGATGAAAGCGAAGGACGATCTGCTCGCGCTCGCCAAGAACAGCGCTGTGCTGCAGAACGTCTATGCGGAAGGCCTGCCGGAAGCGCCGCAAGTGCAGCTTATCATCGACCGCGAACAGGCGGCGGCGCAGGGCGTTACCTTCGCCGACATCAACAGCACGATCTCGACCAATCTCGGCTCGGCCTATGTCAACGACTTTCCAAATCGTGGACGAATGCAGCGGGTCATCGTGCAGGCGGACACGTTGGGGCGCATGAACGCGCAGGATATTTTGTCGTATAACGTGAAGAACAGTCAGGGCCATCTCGTGCCGCTGTCGTCATTCGCGACGCTGAAATGGGCGGTGGGTCCGACACAGATCATCGGCTTCAATTACTATCCGTCGGTGCGCATCTCGGGCGAAGCCAAGCCGGGCTACACCTCCGGCGATGCCATCGCGGAAATGGAGCGGCTCACAGCGAGGTTGCCACGCGGCTTCGGCTATGAGTGGACCGGGCAATCGCTGCAGGAAAAGCTGTCTGGCTCGCAGGCACCGTTCCTGCTCGGCCTCTCGGCGCTGGTGGTGTTCCTGTGTCTCGCAGCACTTTACGAAAGCTGGACCATTCCGCTCGCCGTGTTGATGACAGTGCCGCTCGGCATCTGTGGCGCGGTGCTGGCGGCGACCTCGCGCGGTCTCGCCAACGACGTTTACTTCACGGTGGGTCTGATCACGATCATTGGTCTGGCGGCAAAGGACGCGATTCTGATTATCGAATTCGCAAAGGATCTACGCGCGAAAGGCACGCCGCTGATTCAGGCGACGTTAGAGGCCTGTCACCTGCGCTTCCGGCCCATTCTGATGACAGGTCTGGCGTTTGTCTGCGGCGTGTTGCCGATGGTCATTGCGTCGGGCGCGGGCGGCAAAAGCCAGCAGGCGCTGGGTACCAGCGTGATGGGCGGCATGATCGCCGTCGTTGTTCTCGCGTTGCTGATGGTGCCGGTGTTTTTCGTCGCGGTGACAAGGTTCTTCTCGAAGGACGAAAGCGGCGGCGAAGTTACGGCTGACAAGGGATCTAAATGGGAGCGGCTGGCTGGTCTGTTCCGGAAGCCGAAGCCTTCGGCGTCGTAACTTAAGCCTTCACCGGCCTTTGAAACGCGCACAGCACCGCGCCGAGCGCCAGCGTCGCGGTGGACACGATCAGTGCGTAAGATAATCCCATCACGTCGGTGATCGCGCCAGTGGCGAACGGGCCCAATGTCTGACCGAGGCCGAAGGTGATGGTGAGAATGCCGATGGCTTTCGGCCACGCTTCCGGCGGATAATTCAGCCGCGCGAAAACGGTTGTCGCAGCGACCACCGGAAAGAACGCCAGCCCGAACACGGTGCCCGATGCGGCAAGCAGCAGCGGCGACGTTCCGAACAGCGCGATGAATGTCCCGAGACATGTGACGCCGATCAGCACCGCGATGGCCGTGCCGCTGTTGCCGCGTGTCATCAATCCGCGCCACAGCCATGGACCTGCGAACGACATCAGCCCGATCAGGCACCAGAACGCGCTTTGTGCGGCAGCACCCCCGCCGCCGTCGCGGACGTAGGCGATCATGAAGGTCATGTAAGCGATGTAGCCTGCGCCGAACAGGAAATAGCCCGCGAGATAGAATGCGATCGGACGCAGCGAGACTGGCGTGGTTGTGGAAGCCGTCTCGCTTGTTGGCACGTCGATGGGATTGAGCAGCAGCGGAATCATCATCAATCCGGAAATCGCCGCCAGCGCGATCCAGACAATCCACCAAGAGCCGGGGCCGTAATGTTCCAGCAGGTAAGGCGCGGCAATTCCCGAACAGATCAGTCCGGTTCCCGGTCCTGTATAAAAGAGACTGAGCAGCGTCGCCGATTGCGCGGGCCGCGATTGCGCAATCGTTGCCGCCAGCGCGCCGCCGGAGACAAATCCGAAGGCCGCGCCCAAGCCCGCCAGAAATCGCGCGAAGCTGAAGACGAAAAAGTTTGCCGACAGCGCGCAGATCGCCAGCGACACCACGCAGGCCAGAGAGCCGATCCACGCCGCGCGGAACAGGCCGACGCGGCGGATGAAAGACGCGGCAGCGAGCGCGCCAGCGAGATAGCCGATGGCGTTGACCGTATTCATGAAGCCTGCGGTGAAATAGGACCAGCCGAGGCTGTCGCGCATGTCCGGCAACACCAGCGAATAGCCGAACCGCCCGATGCCGAGCCCGATGGCGGCTGCGAGCGACAGGATCAAGATCATGCGCAGCGGGCGCGCGAAAGGGGCGGCGGGTGAGCGGGATGTCAAAAGGCGGCTCCGGCGGGTCGCTCACCTTGGCAGCTTCGCCGGCTGTTGGCCAACAACGTCACGGCAATGGTGTCTTGCCAATTCTGCAGGGGCGTTTTAGCAAGTCCGCGCATTTCCAGTCTTTGTCAGAGCCAGGCCTGCCCGGATATGACTGATCGCGGAATGCAGTGTTTCCATAATCGGATCACCGGGACCGCAGATGGCTTTTCATAGCCTGCAACTGCTCTGCCCCGATGATGACCTCACTTTCAGGATAGCTACTCATGACAACGCACAAACTCCTCCTTCTTCCCGGCGACGGCATCGGCACCGAAGTGATGGCGGAGGTGAAGCGCATTGTCGGCTGGCTGAACAAGCGCGGCATCGCAAAATTCGAAACCGAAGAAGGTCTGGTTGGCGGATCGAGCTACGACGCCGACAAGGTTGCAATCACCGATGCCACCATGGCGCGTGCGCAGGCGGCAGATGCGGTGATCTTCGGTGCGGTCGGCGGACCAAAATGGGCTGACGTGCCTTATGAGGCGCGGCCCGAAGCCGGTCTCTTGCGGCTGCGCAAGGACATGGCGCTGTTCGCCAACCTGCGCCCGGCAATCTGCTATCCGGCGCTCGCAGAATCCTCGAGCCTGAAGAAAGAGATCGTCGAAGGTCTCGACATCATGATCGTGCGTGAACTCACGGGCGGCGTGTATTTCGGCGAGCCGAAGACTATCACCGATCTCGGCAACGGCCAGAAGCGCGCAGTCGATACGCAGGTCTATGACACTTATGAAATCGAGCGTATCGCGCGTGTCGCGTTCGATCTCGCGCGTAAGCGCCGCAACAAGATGACGTCGATGGAAAAGCACAACGTCATGAAAAGCGGCGTGTTGTGGAAGGAAGTTGTGACCCAAGTCCATGGACGTGAATACAAGGATGTCGAGCTTGAGCATCAGTTGGCTGACGCCGGCGGCATGCAGCTCGTGCGCTGGCCGAAGCAGTTCGACGTGATCGTCACTGACAATCTGTTCGGCGACATGCTGTCGGATATTGCCGCCATGCTCACCGGCTCGCTCGGCATGTTGCCGTCGGCCTCGCTCGGTGAGACCGATGCCAAAACCGGCAAGCGCAAGGCGCTGTACGAGCCGGTGCACGGCTCCGCGCCTGACATCGCAGGCAAGGGCATGGCCAATCCGATTGCGATGATCGCATCCTTCGTGATGGCGCTGCGCTATTCCTTCGATCTGCAGAAGGAAGCCGACATGATCGACGCGGCAATCGCATCCACGCTCGCGAAGGGTTTGCGCACAGCCGACCTCAAGTCGGAGGGTGCGACGATCATCTCAACATCGCAGATGGGCGAAGCGATTGTGAAGGAACTGGACGCGCTGTCGGCGTAAGCGGATTTCAGCGCAACCCGTCACCGCTACGTCTCAACAAAAATGCCCGGCGCGAGCCGGGCATTTTTGTATTCATTGCAAGTGCTGCGAAAATCAGTACAGCGGGAACGGATACGGCGAGCCGGTGTCCCACTGGTCGCCGAGCGGACGACGGCTGGTGTAAAGGCGGTCGATCTGCTGGCCGTAGGAATAACCCGGCGGGAAAGCGTAGTCGGTGAACTTGCGTTCGCCGGGGCGCACTTCAGTACCGGCATCGAGCCATGAGCGGCGGGTGACGTACACGCGCGTGCGGCCTTGCTGATAGACACGGGTTTCAGGACGGCGCGGTGGGCCGTCATAACTTGGATCGTTTGAGACGTAGCGCTTTGGCGCGGCGTCGGCGGTTGCGCCAAAACCGATCACTGCAACCGTTGCGGTCGCAAGCAAGATCGCCAATGTTTTCGCGCCCAAATGCTTCAAAGCCATCATTTCCTCGTCGAATTCCGAATTGACGGCACCATAGCCGTTTCGGGGCGGGTGCCACAAGGACCAATGGGCCACAGTCGATCCGTATATTGGACCATATCTCGTTGGTCTTTCAGAGATATAGCGGGCAATTAAGGCAGCCGCTCCGGCCGGTTTGTCACAACCGGCGTGGCGGGCTAGCCGGTCT
>Ga0209023_10001313_pt1 | contig 33737 bp, 29 predicted proteins | sample LakOneMetagenome_FD_187468 | JGI IMG/M metagenome (GOLD analysis project Ga0209023, IMG submission 187468) | Freshwater and sediment microbial communities from Lake Erie, Canada (SPAdes) (version 2) | ecosystem: Environmental > Aquatic > Freshwater > Lentic | place: Lake Erie, Canada...
GACCGGTCGTCAGCAGCGGGCGCGTGCGGGCCTGCGCAAGGAAATCGAAGCCCTCGGGACGGACCTCGTCGATCGCGGTCACCTGGCGCGCACCGTCCGTCGCGCGCGCCACGTGCACCACGAGGTCCACTGCGGAGGAGATGAGCTCGCGCACGACGGCAGCCGGGATCTCGGAGCCACTCAACAGCACCATCGACTCCAGCCGCCGGAGCGCGTCGACGGCGCTGTTTGCATGGAGGGTCGACAACGTGTCCGGTCGCGTTTTGTTTGGCGTCGCGTCGCGATCTGACCTGCGCTTTCGCAGGCACCCGGGCGGTGGTCTGTCGCGGCATGTTGAGCAAAATGGTCGGCGGGGTCGGTCGGGGCCTCAGGCGACTGGTTTCGGGTGTGTCGCGACATGTTGAGCAAAATGGTCAACCCGCATCGCGGCCGCCGTCGTTGATCGTGGACTGGGCAGGAGGGCCGGTAGCGGCGAAGCTGGGGTGTGCCTGGACGTCGGGGGTTGTGGCCGCGGTTTGTGCCGGTGGTCGCGGGTGAGTCGTTTCATTCTTGGGTTCGCCGTCTGGGCGCGGCGCATCAGGGGGTGTCGCCGTCGGATCTGCTCGATCAGTTCGGGATGAAGCTGGCTGTGGTGCCCGGTAAGCCGCAGCGCAAGACGGTGAGTTGGGTTGGCGATGGCATCACGCCGGAGGTGTTGGGTCGGGTAGTCGAGTTGACGGGGGTGCTGCCCGTAGAAGTGATTGGCACGTTGACGTGGAGTTGGGTACCGGACCTGTCGCCGCTGGTGCCCGATGAGTTCGATCCGGATCGGGTGCCGTCGTTTCACACGTTCTGGTTGTCGCGGCGGACTACGAGGCGGTGTTGGGCGTGCTGGCGCGAGTTGGGTGGCGTTGATTTGGTGCGCTGGCAGTTCCGGGCGTCGTTCGTGTGTGCTCGCCATGGGCGGTGGCTGTCGGAGCGGTGCGGGGAGTGCGGGAAGGAGTTCCCGACTTTGTGGGACCGGTCGAGGGGGAACCTGTCGGGGAAGGGCTGCCCGCACACCGCGCCGGAACCGGCGAGGTTGCTGCGGGGTCGTCTGAGGGGGCTGCTTCGGACCCAAGCGGAGATTGATGAAGCGTGGGTTTCGGCGCTGGCGGCGCGGCCGGCCCCGTTCCTGTCGGGGTTGCGTGCTGGCGCCGCGCGTGCGGCAGCGGCCCCGAAGCATCGGTTGACGTCGGCACAGGCACCGGTTGAGGAGGCGGCGGAGTGGTGGGGTCTGAGGTTCGACGCTGTGGATGTCGGGTCGGTTGCGGGTTCGGCGGTTGCGTTCGACCTGGCGTGGCGGGAACTGAGCGGTCGGCCACCGCCGCACGCACCTGTCGTTTCTCGGTCGGTTCCCGCGGTGCTGCGCCCGAAGGACGTTGCGGCGCTGTTTGCCGTGTCGCCGAATGGTGTGAAGGTGTGGATCGAGGAGCGGGGTTTGAAGGCGGAGAAGCGTGGCTCGCAGTGGGTGATCCGGCGGTCGGATCTGCGGGCGTTCGTGCGTTTCACTTCGGGGCAGGCGCTGACGGTCGGGGACATGCTCGGGCCGTGGTATTCGCCGGTCGGGGCGGCGACGCGTACCGGTCACTCCCCGTCGGCGGTGACGGGGGCGGTGAGGGCTGGCCGGTTGCGGGCCGTGCGCGTGGGGGCGACCATCCGGATCCGTGAGGCGGATCTTGACGAGTGGGCGAAAGAGCGGCCGGTCCGTGGTCCGCAGCCGGTGGACGCGGTGGCCGGGTACCTCCCGGTGCGTGAGGCCGTGGAACGGTTTGGGGTGAGCAAGTCCGTTCTTGGCGCGGCGGCCCGGGCCGGGCGGCTGCCTTCGGTGCAGTTCAACGGTTGGCGGTACGTGTCGACCGCCGCGATCGCCGCATACGTGCGAACCGGCTCATGGCCTCCACCACCCTCTGGAACGAATTAGCGCGGCGATCCGGCAAGGGCTTCGGTGCCTCAGTTGGGTGTGAAGTAGCCGCCTAGGTCGAAGATCACGTGGGTGGACCCGACAGCGTTCGCGAATGCGATCTGGCCGTTGGTGCCGACCTTCACGGCCACCAGGTTGGGGATTGTCTGCCCGGCTGCGAAGTTCACGTTGGACGCGGTGGGCACGGGCTGACCTGCGGGGTACACGGTCAGGAAGCTGTTCGCGGTGCCGCCGGTGACTGTGGTGTTCCCGATTACAGCCGTGGCGTTGGCGGGCACCCCGGCTGTCAGCGTCACTGTGAGCGTTCGTGGCGCGTTGGCGGCGAGTTTTGCGTTCCATCCGCCCGTGGTTCCTCGTGAATCGAGGAGCCGGGTTGGGCTGATCGGGTGGAAGACATCTCCGCTCGTTGCGGCGAAATACCCGACGACGTCGACGACGACGTCGGTCGCGCCGACCGCGTTGGCGATGCTGATGTTGCCGCCGACGCCGATTTGGACGGCCGCGAGGTTGGGGATCGTTTGTCCGGCGGCGAAGTTCACGTTCGAGGCGGTCGGTACAGGTTGCCCGGCGGGGTACACGGTCAGGTAGCTGTTGGCGGTACCGCCGGTGGCGGTGACGTTGACGATCACGGCGTCAGCGGAGGCGGGCACTCCACCCGCCCCGCGGACTTGGAGGAGTTTCGGGGCGGCGGCGGTGACTTTGGTGTTCCAGCCTCCCGTCGTCCCCCGCGAGTCGAGTATTCGTGCGGGTGGGATCGCGTTGTACCGGTCGGCGGGAATGCTGTCGAAGTACCCGACGATGTCGACGATGACGTCCGTCGTCCCGACAGCGTTGGCGAATGAGACTTGGCCGTTCGTGCCGACCTTTACGGTCACGAGATTCGGAATCGTTTCCCCGGCCGCGAAGTTCAGGCTCGACGTTCCCGGCGCCGTGCCACCGGTTGGGTAGACGGTCAAGAAGCTCGGTGCGCTCGAACCAGTGGCCGTCACATTGACGACGACTGCCGCCGCGCCTGCGGGCACGTTCGCGGGCCCGCCCGTCACTGTGAGCGCTTTCGGGGTTTGCGCCAACTTGGCGTTCCACCCGCCGTTCGAGCCCCGTGAGTCGAGGATTCGTTGCGGCGACAGCGGATGGAAGTAGAACCCGGAGATCGGAACGACGGGCGGCGACGGCGTCGACGCCGGCCCGGTCCCGTTCGTGTTCGTCGCGGTCACCGTGAACGTGTACGTGGTGCCGTTGGTGAGCCCAACCACGGCACATGAGCGCTGGGCCGGGGTTGACGCACAGGTCTTGCCGCCGGGTGATGAAAGGACCGTGTACCCGGTGATCGGTGACGCTCCCGGGTCGGGGGGCGCTGACCAGCTCACAGTGGCCTGCTGGTTGCCAGCAGCGGCGGTCACCGCGGTGGGCGCCTTCGGGGCACAGGTGGCGGTGGGGCCGACCGGCATTGCGGACACGACATCCGCGGGCAGCACCCGCAACGGACGGCCCGCTGTGTAACAGACGCTGGTTGCCTCGTCCGGAATCGAGTGCTTCTGACCGCCGGTGAACACGAACTGGCTCGCGGCGCCAACGGGACGGAACACCGCGCCGGGGGGCACCGTCTGGCTGTGATCGGCGACGTAACCGACCGGCATGGACACGACGTTCGTGTTGCCTTCACTGTCGAACTTCTGGGCGTCGCCGAAGGACACTGGCAGCACGTACGAGTCGATCGCGATCCACTGGTTCAGGGAGCCTTCCTCAACAAACCTGGTCTGCGAAGGCAGGTCACACGTCGCGGCGGGTCCAGTGGGGACATCGGTCAGCCAGTCGGCTGGGACGGTGTACAGCCGAGCATTTCGGAGGAAGCACTGGCTGGTGGAGGCCCCCGGGATCGGATACTTCGAACCGTTGGCGATGAGGTACTGGCTCAATCCCCCGACGGGACGCACGATCGTTCCATCGTCGAGACCGACACCAGGGCCGTGTGCGTCCTTGTATCCGACTGGCAGTTTGATGACCTGAGAATTGCCTTCGGCGTCATACCGGCCCGCGTCTGCGAACCCGACAGGAAGCACACGGTGCCCTATCGCGATGAACTGGTCTGGCGCTTCACCTTCCGTGAAACGTGTCTCCGGCGGCAGCTCGCAGTACGCGTTCGGGCCAGTCGGCAACGCGCTCTCCGACGCGACCGGGACCACATACAGAACGTGTGACGTTTGCAAACATGAACTTGTAGTGCCGTCGACGACAGGATGCTTGACCCCATCGACCACAATCGACTGGCTCAATCCGCCGACCGGCCGAATCAGCGTTCCGCTTGGTATCGACTGCGACCGCCCGTCCGTGTACCCGATAGGTGCGACATAGATCTGGGTCTGGCCCTCGCCGTCGTACTTTTCGGCGTCGCCCACGGTGACCGGCAAGATCGACTCGCCGACCTTGATCCATTGCTGCGTCAATCCCTGATCGTGGAAGCGGCTTCCTTCCGGCGGGGTCGCCTGCGACCCAACCGGATGGGCCGCCAGCCACGGCATCGGGTTCACGAAGCCGTAGCTGTTTGCGTACCCGTTGGAACAAGTCGAGGATCCCCACGGGATGAGATTCGCGGCGTTCTCACCGTTCGCCAGCGGACGAATACCTAGATGGACATGGCTGTTGTCGACGCCGTTGATTTTCCAGTCGTATATCGAGGCGAGCTGTTGCCCGGCCGACACCGTGGCGCCCACGGCGACGGTCACGCCGGTGAGGTGTCCGTAGACGGCAAGGAACCGGCTTCCGTCTCCAGCCACGTGCTCGATCCCCACGGCGGCGCCAGGTCCCCAGTCCTGAGCCACGATCTTCCGCACCGTACCGGCACTCATCGACACCACAGATTCCCCTGCGTGGGCCCCTTGCGAGTCCGCGCCCAAGTGCGCCTTGCCCGCGTAATAGGGAGGGTTGCAGGATCCGAAACCCCAGTCCTCGAACGATCGCGGCGACGCCGGGTTAGTCCAGCCAGCCCCAACGGGGAACGCGACGTTCGCGGCGCCCGCAGGGTTCGCGAACACCATCGTCGCAGCGGCCAGTATCGCGATTACCGATGCCGCAACACACACCGGGGTGATGCGAACGCACCGAGTTCCGCCCACAACGTTACGCATTGCCGCCTCCCGCCCACAGGCAGCGAACCTCGCCGCCAGACCCGCCCGGCACGTCCGTGCCGTGCACACGTGACCCTACTTGTTGATGCCAGATGGCTCCGTGGCGCATCCTCCGTACGAAGGCGATCCTCGGTAAACCGGGATGCTCGATCCCGCGAGCTGTCGCGCACCGATGGCAGCCATTCAGGGCGCACGCGTCAGTTACAACGTTGCTTGCGGTATGTCCCTCGGTCAATCGAGCGAAATGTGCTCAGCGTCTTCGCGGACGGCCTTGTCTTCCACCTTGGCGGCGAGATCGTTCATCGGGTCGGTGGCGACGACGGCGGCCCACGCTAGACACACGCGGCTGGCCCAATCTGCCGCGGTTGCAGCGTCACCGTTCTTGTAACCCTGCCCATCGAGAGCAGCTTTGACGAAGTCAGAATCCGCGCCACGGGTGCCTGCGTGCCAGTCGAGCGGACCGGTTCCGGGCGGCAACGCGCCGCTAAGGGCTTCCTGGTACTGGTCACGGAGTACGTCGAGCGCCGCTTCGTTCTCCTCGCGGGTGTCGAAGCCCGAGATGTGCAATCCAACAGAGCACTGGGTCTGGGTGACCTTGATCTTGAGTCGTGTCGTGTAGTTGTCCAGTTCGGATTCCGAAGGAAACCTCATCTCCACGTAGGCGCCATATGTGTGCATGTTGATGTTCTTCAAGCCGGCACCGATGAGCTGGTCACGGATCTCGTCGATGATGGCGGTGAGGTAGGCCATCTTCTCGGGCTTCACACGTGTCTGATCGGTAGTTGTCCGGCGCCGCGAGGCCCGCAGGAACGAGTTGGGTCGAGCCAGCGTCTCGAATGTCACCTGGTAGGTGCCGTCGGCCCCGGGAGTGAAACGCACCCGGGTCAGTACGTAACCGACTCCCTCGACGGTGGTCCGGTTCAGGAAGTCGATAGCGGCGATGTGCGCTTCGCTGGCTCGCTCGACGACCCACACAGCAAGGCCATGTCCCTGTTGGGCGAGATACGTGATGATCTGCCCGAGATGCTTGTGGTCGGTGACGTCGTACTGGTTCTCGATGATGACGGGGAACTCGGAGCCGTCCTCGTCGGTCGCCGTGGCGAGAATGTCGAGCCTCTTTTCGGCGGCGGCGGTCTCGGTCGCTACGAGAGTGAGGTCGTCCAGACCGAGTTCGGCGGCCAAGAGGTCCAGGTTCTGCGACAGCCATGGCGTGAAGTGAGTTGCTTCGCCCTTGAGGACGTCCCGCGCAGGTACCCATTTCATCGCAGTGATTACAGGAACACCGGCAACGGCCGCAGCGACAGGCAGCGGCGCCGGAGGCACTGGTTGAGCAACGGCGCCTTGCACCTCGTCAGAGCCCGCTTCGGTCATTCGAGAACTATTGCCCGTTTCGACACCGCACGCGCTTGGGTCAGGCGGCGAGCTGCGTCACTTGGCCGCGAAGCCGGCGTCGATCAACGCCTTGGTCGTAGCCCCACGCCTTGTATCCGGCTCGACCACGACTGTGCGTGCCGGGCCGATGATGGTGTGTCTTCCGACCGTTGTGCCGCGGAGTTGATGGACGTACACGACGGGGACGTGGGGAGCTAGTTGCTCGACGGCGCCGGCGGAGTTGCAGAGCACGAGCCGCGGTTGCAGGACGTCGAGGAGGTCGGTGAGGGGCAGAGCGCGTAGGCATTCGTTGATGACGCGGTCGGTGGGCCGCTTGCCGGGCCATTGGCATCGTGCGGCGTTCGTGTAGGCGACGCTGTCCACGGTTTCACCTAGCTGCTCCCAGTAGAAGCGGTGGTTCGAGGCCACGTCCCACCCGCCTTTGCGGAGCCCCCGGCGGTACATGGATCGGGTTGCTGCCAGCCACTCGTCGTCGTTCAGGTCCCCATGCACCCAGCGTTGGTGAGCGCCAACAGCGGCTGACACTTCGGGAGCGGTCTTGAGGCCCGCCGAGGCGAAGCCCGTATGGATGATTCCGACCGACAACACGCCTCCGCGCTGATAGTTCCGACCTAGGTAGCCGGGCCATCGCAGGCCGGGCTCAGCGATCCGTGACCACCGGTCCTCGCTGACAGCCCGCAGCTTCGTCTGCGCTTGCACGCACGTGTTCCGGTGTACGTCTTGAGCGCCGGCCACGTGGCGTGCCCATGCGACCCATGCTGTTTGCACCGATTCCATCGACCAGTTCTCCCAGGTCCGATGACCTCATGACGATGCCAGGAGTTGATCCTGTCAGTCGGGCACCTACTCGGCGAAGTGCTCCTTTGATGTGGGCGTCGCCAAGAAATACGGCCCTTGGAATCTCGCCGGGGGTCCGGACCAGTACACGTAGTGAGGGTGACCGGGGCCACCGGAGAAGATCGCAAGGACGAACATGTCGTGGCTGACCTTGGTCCCTGGGCGGCTGTCGTCACGTCGCCCACGCGTGTACCGGGGTTTCTCGCCGGTGATCTTCTGACCGACTTGCGCGACGAGCTGCTCGCCGTCTTGGTCGAACTCGATGCGCCAGATGCGTTCGTCGGTGACGCTGCCGCCAGTGCGCTTGATGTGGTCGCGCATGGCCAGCCACTCCGCTTCGAAGTCGTCGGCGTCGGGGACGAAGAACTTTGGTGGTCCGGGCATGGTGCTTCCTGTCAGCGAGGTCGGGTGCCGTTGATCGCGGTGAACAATGCCTCGAACCGGCTGAGCGTGTCCTCGGACAGCGCGGGGAGAATGTCGGCGTGGAGTCGTAGGAACGTTTCGGCGACGGCGCCATGGTCGAAGGGCTGGCCGGCGGCTCGTTCGATGCGGGCGACGATCCGGTCGGTGCCTTTCAGGGCTTTGACTCCGAGCTTGGTGTTGTGCGTGCGGTTGTAGAGGTCGAGGTACTCGGCTTCGGTGAACGCGTCTTCGATGTCGGCTTCTTTGAGATCGAGGACGAGCCCCACTGAGATGAGTCGTTTCGCTTCGAGGACGCCCCGGTCGATGAGGTTGCTGATCCGCTGGTTCGGTTTCGACGCGGTGTCGATGAGCGCGGTGACGTCGAGGTGCGGGCCGAGCAGCGCCACGAACGCAGGGATGTTGTCGATGCCGCCGCAGGGCAGGACCCGCCATTCGGGGTCGAGGTGGATGCGGTTCTGGTCGCGCAGCCAGTTCGAGATGAGCGTGAGGTACAGGTAGTCGGAGATGCCTTCGACCGCGAGGTTGTCGGGGCCGATGAACAGCTGTTGACCGAGGTCGTAGCCAAGCGCCGCCTGCAACGGGAACAGCGTGTCAGGGTCGTGGGCGACGACCTGGTCGGTGACGGTGGCACCGGTCTTGGGTCCGTTGTCTTCGACGATGCGCACGCGGTCGAGGTGTCCGGTGGGGACGAGCCACGGCGAATGCGTGGTGTAGATCACCTGGTGCTTGGGGGCGAGGCGTTCGTCGATGAAGCGCAGCAGGTCGTCTTGCGCGCGGCCGTGCAGGCTCAGCCCGGGTTCGTCGAGGAGGACGATCACGTTCTTGTGCGCGGCGAACTCGGCGAACGATGCGAAGAACGACACGAACCAGCGGAACCCCGTGGAGCGACGGTCGAGGTTGTTGGAGTACCGGTGGCGGGTGTCTTCCACGCGGAACTGCACCCACTCGCGGACGATCTGGTTGCCGCCGTTGGGGTGAGGGCCGGTCTCATGCTCGATGTCGATCCCGAACCGCAGGTACTCGTTCTGCTTCCAGTACTCCTGGATCTGCTCGCTCAACAGGACCGCGACCGCTTCCATTTCGGCCTTGGTGATCTCGTAGTTCTGGGACCCCAGGCTGGCGCCGGTCTTGGCCAGTTTGAGGAACTGGGCGGCCGTGTGCTCCCCGAGGGTCTTGTTGAGTGTGTCGAGGTCGCCGGATTCGAGCGCGGCGAGGATGCGGGCTTTGTCCGCCCGGCCGGGCAGGAAGTCGTACTCGTCGAAGTAGAAGAACGTCGGGAGGTAGTCGCCGAGGCTGCTGACCAGCGCGTCGTCGAGTCCCACACCCGGGGGCACAAGGGCATCAAGACGGTCTCGTTCAGCGCGGAGCCGATCCAACAGCGCCGGGTTACCTGGCATCGTTCCGTCCGCCGACGGCTCAGCGTTCGAGATCTGCTGCGCGAACGCAGAGCGCAGGCCGTCGATGTCGTCGGCGCCCCGGACTGCGCCCGCGACATCGCTGTCACAGGCGGCGAGGAACGCCTTCACGGCAGCGGTTTCGTTGCCTTCCACGTCAAGGAAGGGTCCGTCGCCGTAGGCCATCGTGGCGTGCACCTCCCGGGTGGCGAGCACGCCAGGACCCCATTTGGCTTCGAGTTCGGCGGCCTCGTCATCGGTGAGCCGGAACACCGCGTCGACGGGCACGGCGTCCTTCAGCGTGCCCTCGATCTCATGCGCCTTCTTCAGCCACCGCGGGTAGTCGTCGTGCAGGTCCAACTCCGACCCACCCCGAGCGGGATTCAACGAACGCAGCGCCTGCAACACCGCCGTCTTCCCAGACTCGTTCTTGCCCACCAGCGCCGTGACTTCCGGATCGAACGTCACCTCGCCGGAGTCAACGAAGTTCCGGAACATCTGGACTCGCACTGACAGCAACTGCATGGGGTGACCCTCCCGGCCGTGTACAGACAAACGGACGACCCTCGCAGGACCCGCCACCCTCGACGGTACCCACGGGGTGTGACGGCCTCGGGCATCGCCACCACGCAACCCCACCCTTGACATATGCACTTTCATTGTATTTCATGTCGAGATGACGGCACGGGAGCTCGACGACACCAAGGAACCGCAGTGGCTGGGCGCCGCGGGCGCCGCCTGCCTGCTCGGTGTTACCGATCGGACTGTGCACCGGGCGATCAACCGGGGCGACCTCACCGCCTACCGCGTGGGCAGGGTCATCCGGATCCGGCGTGTGGACGTAGACCGCTTCCTCGACGCGCATCAGATCCAACCGGGCGACCTGGATCACCTCCTCAGCGGCGACGGCCGTCACGCCTCCTCCCCCGACGAGTCGTCGCGTTCGAGGTGACGCGCTGCCCACCAGTCCCACGGTTCGGCGAAGCCTGCGTTGACGAGTTCGATCGCCTGGCCAACCGTGTCGGCCCCCAGGTGGATCCACGCCCACGCTTCGATCTCAGTGAAGTGCTCGGACCAGCTGTCCTCAGTGAAGACCTGCCACGCGACCACCGTTTCGTAGCGCGGCCCGAGGCGCAGCTCGACCGCGGCGTGCTTCACGTCGGTTGGGTGAGCGTGGGCCAGCCACAGCAGCAGTTCCTCCGCCGTCCACGACCGCAGAAGCTCGGGGGTTGGGGTCTGGCGGCCCAGGACCACCGCCAGCGGTGCGTCGGACCCGTGGGGCGTGGCGGCCAACAGGTCTGCGAGTTCGGGTTCAAGTCGGGCGGCTGTGCTCGGAGCGATGGCCACGGTGACGACGGGGATCGTGTGGCGGCCGACAGTGGCGTCGCTCCAGCGCAGCAGGCGTTGGGCGGCACCGCGGGGAACACGAAACCGCCCGAGCCCTCGACCACAGCACGGGTGGCCGAACACCGTCAGGCCATAGCCGACTATTCGTTCCAAGGCGACGAACGGCATCGAGACGTCGTCGATGGAGAGCGTCCAGCCGTGAAGGTCACAGGCGACAGTCGAGCGGTGAACGCGGCTCATTCGCCCAACCACCGTTGCACTCGTGATGACACGATCCCGGCAGCGTCGGACGGCCGGTCCGGCGGGACGATCCGCAGCAGGCGGTCGTCATGGTCGGTGAAGCACCACGTCACGCAGGCCAGCGGATGCCACACCCCGTCAGGCCACCGGGCTGACAGCTGGTCTTCGAGGCGGGGACGCTCGACGTGAGTGAGCCGAGCCCAGCGGCCCTCTCGAAGCAGATAGACGCTGCGCGCCGTCTCCACCCGGATTTCGGTGAGCGGCTCGAAAGGTTCGACCCGCACGATGCGCCGGCGCGCCACCCACGGCATCACTTCGGTCAGGCGGTCGCCTTCGACGATCGGTTCGGTGCCCATGACCTTGCTCCTGGACGGACTCCGCCGCGCTCCTTGTCAAGAGCTGTGGCCAGCGGGATCAACGTCTGGAGGTCATGCCCCGGGAGGGTACCGGGTGACGACCGACAACGTCGCCGCCACCCGAACGCCGGGTGCCGTCGGCCCGTTGGGTGGGCTCATACGATGCGCACATGGAGGCAACGAGAGGGCCGCTGGTGCGATGGCAGGACGTCGCGGACCGTCACGAGATCCCATGGGACCGGATGTGGCGGCTCCTGGAGGCTGGCGACGTGCCGGTGTACGACATCGACGGTGATCGCATGGTCGACGAGCAAGAGGCCCTGCGGGTCGTGCTGTCCGACGAGGCCCGCGAACTTGAGTGGAGAAGGGTGAGGCCCGGTGAACTCGCCGCCGCAAGACGCAAATCGCCGACACCGCTGGCCGTCACCACCATGATGTCCGCGGCCGAGCGCGACCTGATCGACCAAGCCGCCAAACTCGCGGGCCGGACGCGAGCGGCGTGGTGCCGTGGAGTCCTGCTCGACGCTGCCCGCGCCGCAATCCACGGCGAGATCGCTGCTGACGAGCGATGAACGGGCCGGCGTTGCGACATCCGTGTGATGGCTGGGGTCTCAGCCGTGAGCGACGCCAATCGCTTCGTTGTGCCTCCGGCCCGCTGCACTCGGTCGTCCGCCTCGGCCAGCGATCGAGACCTGGGCGCGACCTCGGCGCGAGCTGATCCCGCTGGCTACTTGCCGAGCGGTGACAGGTCTCGAACGACGCTGCGGCTGGGCGGCCGTTGGAAGCGGGTCACCTGGACGCGCAGGTACTCGGCTTCCATGAGGGTCAGAGCCGCCGCCAGGGTCGGGTCGACGGTATCGGGGGGTGTCGCGGGGGTGCTCTCAGTTGGCATCGTTACGATCTTCCTCGTCGGCGTCCAATACCTCAAGGGTCAATTCAGCCAATTTTTCGGTGAGTGATTCTTGGGTGGAATCTTCGAAACTTTCGTACATGGCGCTGAGTTGTCCAATCTGGTCGCTGTCGAGCCAGCGTGTTCCGGTGGAGGAAACGACGCCGAGGTCGGTGTCGTGCCCTACTCCGGGGGCGACTTCTGCCCGCCGTTTCGAGGCGTAGACCCGGAAGAGCGTGTCCTTCGCTGAGGCTCCAGCGTGGTGCCCGAACCCGACCATCGACTGGACGGCGTGGATGGCGCCGCTGCCGGTGGCGGCGTAGCCGATGACATCGTGTTGGAGTTCGGGTCCGCCGGGGTTGTGGATGGTGAACACGTGGCCGCCGTTGTCGTCGACGCCCGCGAGGAGCAGTTCGACGCCGAGGTTGTGCTGAGCCATCTGTTGGTCGAGCATCATCGTGATTTGTGGGCTGAGGTTGGCGTGGTTGGCGTAGAACGTGGTGAGGTCAAGCCCCCGGGGACGCAAGAGTTCTTGTTCCATGGACTCGCGTCGGACGGCCTCGTAGTGCTGGCTGAGGGCGGCGGCCATGTCGGCCGTCCGCGGTTGGGTGCCTGCCGTGGTCCGGGCTACTTCGACTGCGAGTCGGGTTCCGACGAGGGTGTCCCCGGCGATCATGACGACCGCCGCGGGTGATGGTTCAGCCATCTTGGGGATGGCGTGCTCGAACTCCATGAACCCGCCGAGGGTGACCATCCGATCGGCGGCAACCACCGCGAACGGCACCTTGTCGTCGTCCACGCATAGCGCCGCCAAGCACACCGTCATCGGTTCCGCCTCTCAACATCCGTCGTTTGTGAGCAACAACGCAAAATGTTCGGAGGGGACGCTAGCTCATCGCCAGCGGATCGTTCTGGTGAGACAACAGCCCGTGGTGCGTCGCCAGAGCGAGGTGGACGTTGGCGAAGTCCGGAGTCAGCGAGATTTGTGCTTCATCGCTGAACGGACAGACGCCTGCGCCGACTTGCGGGCGCTCTCCGGGAACCGGCTGCCCGTCGACGAGCGGGCACCTTGCGTCGACCCGACCGTGATGCCCTTGCGGGCGACCATCTTGGAGGCCGGTGTCGGCGTCTTCTTGCTTGTTGCATCGGCCATGTTGTTGCCTCCCCGCAGCTACTTCGTTGCAAGTCTACCGGGGCAGTGTGACACGAAGGAGGGGGAAGCGGCCGTCATGTGGCTCGACGGGCCCAACCAACGAACAGGATCGCTGCGGACGCCCAGGCCACGGCACAGAGCCTCCACCAGCCTTGGGTGAGCGTGTCGCCCGGCCCGGGGAACACGAGCAGCCATGCGGCGGCGACCGGTAAGAGGGCCGAGAGAAGCGCCACCCATCGCAGGGGACGTATCCGGCTGGCGGTGTAGACGTGCTCTCCGGTCCGGACTACGGCAAGGGTTGCGATACCGACGAGAGCGACCATGAGCGCCGCCGGGTCTGTGTTCAACCGTGGGGTTGCCCCTCCCGTCGGGGGCTGCGCGAATCCGGCGACGTGGCTGTAGCTGACCGTGAGGAACAGGGCCACGAACACGGAGGCCAAGAGGGCGGAGCTGAACCACCCGGCCCGCGCGACCTGCAACCGGATACTGACCCGTGGCAACAGGAACTGGTCTTGGGTGGCGGCCGAGTCCGATGTTCGGCTGACAGCAAGGTGTGCTCGGTCTGGGCTCTCCGAGATGACTCGGCGGTAGCCGAGGGCCCACGTCGGGTCGTATCCGTCATCGACGACCCGGTCTTCGTCGCCGAGCACGATGTCAACGAACTCGATGCCGTCTGGTGCGACCGCCTCGAAGTGGTAGCTCTCGCAGTCCGAGAACGCCGGGACGTTGACCTCGATCGTGGTTGGTTCCCACCCGAATGCTTCCAGGAACTGGTCCTTGCGGTCGCGCCGGTCGTTGCTTGGGCGCGGTTCCTGAAACGAGTGCTTGAGGATCCGGCGCTCACCCGGCCGGGCATCTACCGCGCCGATGAGAAGGAAGTTGTGGGCGAGCATCCACGCCGACGCGGCGAAACCCGGATCCGCGAACAACGCCGCAGCTTGGCGGTCGTCGGGTCTGAGGCTTTCGCCAGTCTTGTACGCCTCCAGAGCAGCGGCCGGCGGTTCCTGGGTGACTTGCCGGAGCAGCTCGACACCGGTCGGCGGCAGGTTGGGCAGCCCGGCTTGCCTTAGCACGTCGTTGGCGTAGCCCACCATCGCCCGCCAGGCGATCTCGCCGTTCTGTCGTCGGCTGAGAATCGGAAATGGGCGTCCGTCTTCGTCGGCGCAGTCGAAGTTCACCATTGAGCCCTTCGCCAGGATGTCCACCGGGATCAGACGCCGCGGGTCCCCGTCGAACCAGTCGACCGACGCTGGACACGGGTTCGGCACGGTCAGATCCAAAGTCACGTGGCGGCGCAGTTGGATGTCGGTGACGAACACGATGGTCTCGCCGCGGCGGTGCACCCAGTCCGGCGTGGAGAAAACCATGTCCAGGACAGCCAACGCGACGTCTTCGTCGCCCAAGCGTTTCAACTCATCGTCACGCGCGTACCCCGCCGGCTCTCCCACCCCGGAAGCATGCCCCACATGCGGAGCGGCACGTGCGGACCGGCGCCGCCGCTGAAGTGGCTACGTCCATGCGAAGGTCCGCTCGCGTTTGGGCTGCAACGACATGCGGCGGCACGACTGACGTTGCGATCTCTGTTGGCTCGCCGGTGTCTTCGGCCCATGATGTCAACGTGAGCCGCCGTCCCACCACCGTCCCCTGGCCGGACAGCGAACGCTTGGACCTCTTCGTCGAGCGTACGGTCGAGCTGCTCAACGAACCCGCCGTCCACGACTTCAATCTCGACATTGGGTTCACCCTCAACGCCGACGAGGGACAGCCCGTCACTTCTGAGTTCCGGCAGCCCCCAGAGCCGTTGTTGCGGTCGTTCTTGATGACATTCCGGCAGTTCGTTTCGAGCGGCGACCCACTGCACGTCAACGGGGTCCACAACCTGTTGTTCCAACACGTCAGCGGCGACACCATGAAAGCCAAGTTGACCGCCCGGCGAGACACCTGGCAGCGCAGCCGCCAGGTCGGCGCGATGCGCCTCGAACTCAACGGACAGACGCTCGAACCGGCGGATGCTCTCGACCTGTGGATCAACGGTCATTACTTCCACAACGACTACCGCAAGGCCGCCGAACTGCGGCGCCTCGCCGGTCTCGACGGCGCCCTTGTGCGCCACGCCGCGCTCGATCTTGTCGTCGAGGGGACCCGTTACGTGCAGTTCCTCGGCTGGGCGATCCAATCGTCCCGCAGCGAAGGCTTGCTCCCCATCTGAACAACTTGGCGTCGGCGCTGGGCAGGCGGTCGGTGATTGTGACGTCGGGTTCCTGTACCCGCCGGTTTGAACATGTACGGCACCCGGATCTTGTGGTCGCCCGCCGATGCGCTACCAGTCGGTAGGTTGCGGTCATGGGAAGACCACCAACCAACGGAGGCAAACCGTCGCGACCGACAGCGCTGTCCGACTTGCGGGACGGCCCTGCTCAAAACGCCGCAGCCTGGGCACCTCATCCCGACGACGAAGATGCTGTAGACACCGAGGACACGTCGAGGCATCCGGTACCAGACAACCCGACCGGGTGACCGGGGCGGGGTCGTAGCTTCGCGTCAGGCGTAGCCGTAGGCTGCGCGGCCGTGGCTGGGAACGTAGACCTTCGAGAAGTTGCAGCGCGCCTGGCCGACCGGCGCCCGGATCGCACCGAAGCGAACGTGCAAGCCGACCTGCACCTGCTGTTGCTGGCTGCGAACCTGAACCTCACCGAGGATGAGATCCGCGAGCCGGTGACCTTGGAGGCACCGGTGACTGGCCAGCGCCGCATCGACGTCGAGGTCGGCTCGACGGTGTTCGAGTGCAAGCGTGACCTGCGCGTCGGCAACGTTCTCGGGGAGGCGGTGAAGCAGCTCGCCGGGTATGTGCGCACCCGCACGAACGAACTTGGCCGCCGGTACGTCGGTGTGCTCACCGACGGTGCTGACTGGCGGCTCTTTCGGCTCGACCCGATCAGCGACACCCTGATCGAGGTCGCATCGTTCAGCCTGTCGAAGTCGCACCCGGACGTCTCCGGGCTGTGCATGTGGCTCGAATCGGTGCTCGCGACCGTCGAGGGGCTTACCCCGACACCACGGGAGATCCGGACGCGCCTTGGGGCTACGTCCACGGCGCACGCGTTGGAGACCGCAGATCTTGCGGCCTTGTACGACGCGAACCGTGACAACCCGACGGTGGCCTTGAAGCGGGAACTGTGGGCGCGGCTGCTCACGACTGCATTCGGCACCTCGTTCGACAACAGCGACCAGCTGTTCGTTGAGCACACCCTGTTGGTGGTCACCGCCGAGCTGATCGCGCATGCCGTGGTGGGCATGGACCCATCCGACCCGAACGTCGCGCCGGCGGCGCTGCTGTCCGGCTCGCGGTTCGCGGAGTCCTCCATCGGTGGTGTCGTCGAATCGGACTTCTTCGACTGGGTGGTCGAGATCCCGAAGGGCGACCAGTTCGTGCGCACCCTGGCCCGGCGCCTGGCCCGGTTCTCGTGGGGCAAGGTCGAGCACGACGTGATGAAGGTGCTGTACGAGTCGGTGATCCCCTCGGCCGAGCGGAAGAAACTCGGGGAGTACTACACGCCCGATTGGCTGGCCCAGCAGGTCGTCGAAGAGGTCGTGGACGAACCGTTGACCCAACGGGTCCTTGACCCGTCGTGCGGGTCCGGGACGTTCCTGTTCCACGCTGTACGACGCGTGCTCACCGCGGCCGACGACGCCGGGTTGAGCAACGCCGACGCGATCGAGATCGTGACGAGTCATGTCATGGGCTTGGACGTGCATCCCGTCGCTGTCACCTTGGCCCGGGTCACGTACCTGCTGGCCATCGGCTGGGACCGCTTGAACGCCGACGACCGGCCGGGCTTCTCGGTACCCGTGTACCTGGGCGACAGCCTGCAATGGGGCCAGGAACGAACCCTGTTCGACTCCGACAACCTGGTGATACCCACCAACGACCGCGCCGAGCTGTTCACCGACGAACTCCGGTTCCCCCGGGTTCTACTCGCCGACGTCGGCAACTTCGATCGCCTCGTCGCCGAAATGGCCGACCGCGCCGCCCAACAGGGATCCGGGGCGTCGCCGCTCAAGGCCCTATTCCGGCGATACGCCGTCCCCGCCGAAGCCCAGCCGACGATCGAGACAACGTTCTCGAAGATGCGGGACCTGCACGCCCAAGGCCGCGATCACATCTGGGGGTACTTCGTCCGGAACCTGGCCCGACCGGCATGGTTGGCCCGCCCCGAGAACCGAGTCGATCGCATAGTCGGCAACCCACCATGGCTGTCTTACCGGTTCATGACGACCGCCATGCAAGCCGAGTTCAAAGACCTCACCCGGGCCTACGGACTGTGGGGCACCAACGCGTCGGTCGCCACCGCGCAAGACCTAAGCGGGCTCTTCATCACCCGCTGCACACAGCTGTACCTGCAACCGGGTGGGAAGTTCGGCATGGTCGCCCCCAACGCCGTCCTCAGCCGTCGGCAGTACGCCGGGTTCCGCACGGGTCGGTTCAACGCGGCCGGCGAATGGTTCACCGTGAACTTCGGTAAGCCGTGGGACCTCGAAAAGATACGGCCGATCTTCTTCCCGCAGTCGTCCTGTGTCGTGTTCGGGACTCGAACGTTCGAGGACGCCCAGCCGCTCGGATCTGAGGCCGTGCAATGGGCGGGAAAGCTGCCCGACACCAACCCGTCGTGGGAGGTCGCCGCCCCGCATCTAACCCGCCTCGACGCCGCGGGGCCGACCGCGCACGGCGAGGACAGCGTTGCCAAGTCGCCGTACCACGCCCGGTTCGCGCAAGGCGCAACCTTCGTGCCCAACATGCTCCTCGTCGTCGAAGACGCACCCTCGGGTTCCCTCGGCGCAGGAGCGGGCCGCCGTCACGTCCGGTCCCGTCGCAGCGCCAACGAAAAGCCCCCGTGGAAAGACCTCCCAAGCCAGACCGGCACGGTCGAAACCCAGTTCCTGCGGCCCCTGTTCAAAGGCGAACACATCCTGCCGTGGGTCGTGAAAGAGCCGTACACCGCGATCGTCCCGTGGGACGGCAAGTACCTATTGGACCTCGACAAAGAACGCCTCGCCGAGTACCCCGGCCTCGAAGCCTGGTGGACGATCGCCACCACCACCTGGGAACACGGCCGCACCAGTGAACGACTCAGCCTCACCGGGCAGGTCGACTACCGGCACAAGCTCACCGACCAGTTCCCGTTGCACCGGATGCGCGTCGTCTACAGCGCCAGTTCGATCAACCTCACCGCCGCACTCATCGAAGGCGACACCGGCATCATCGACAAGAGCCTCTACTGGGCGACCGTCACCACCACCCAAGAAGGTCGGTACCTCGAAGCGGTCCTCAACTGCAACGTCACCCTCGAACGCTTGCAACCCATGCAGGCCCGTGGCAAAGACTCGCCGCGGCACGTCGACAAATACATCTGGCAGGTACCGATTCCTGAGTACGTCGCCGGTGACCCGCTGCACGCGCGGCTCGCAGACCTTGGCGCCGAAGCCGCTCTAGAAGCGGGCACCGTCGAACTTCAGCCCGGCGACTTCCGCCGGCAGCGCAAGCAGGTACGACAGCACGTCTACGACGTGGGCATCGGCCCCAAGATTGACCTGGCCGTGGCAGAACTCTTGGAGCCAGCCACGCCTTCGCTCAAAGGTGACCCGTGAGTCCTGTGGACTGGGGCGCGCACGAGGGTTCGGACATCGAGCAAGCCATCGCCGTGCTGCTACTCCAGGACGGGGTCGGCTGGCACCGCAGGCCGGGGCAAGGCGACCACGGAGTCGATGTGGCGAAGCCGATCGACGGCGGTCGTGCTTACGCCGTGTACCAGATCAAAAAGTTCACGCAGCCACTCGCGGACGGGAGCCGCAAACGACAAATCAGGGATTCATACGAGCGGGTGCTAGCCGATCCACACCTCCCCGGCCCCGTCGAGCAGTGGACCCTTGTCCTCCCGAAGAACCTGACTGATGGCGAAGAAGAGTGGTTCAACGACCTGGTCAGCAGCGCCCCATTTGAGTGTTCCTGGATGGGCATCACGAACATCGAGGTCTTGGTCACGCAGCACCCAGAAGTGACCGACTACTACTTCGACGGCGGCAAAGGCCGCCTACAACGCACAGCTCGCGATCTTGCCAACGCCTCCGAAATGCTGCGATCCGCCGCCGACGGCATCCCCCTAGGAGCCGCAGAACTGCTGCAACCCATCGACGCACTGGTCGCAGCCGTCAACCGCGACGATCCGTTCTACAAGTACTACTTCGAGGCAACCCCGAACATGCCTGACCATGACGTCGAGGCAGGCGGTGCCGACCCACGCTGGCTGATGACACAGGCCACGCCCCTGGCAGGGAACGCCGGATGGCTCGTCGTCCGTACCTACGAGAAGTTCGTCGGGGCACGGAGCCTCAACCCCATCACGGGCACGTTCACCTTCAACTTCCCACTAGGAGACGCTCGTGCCGAAGCGGCACGAGCGGAACTGGACCTAGCCCTCCGCTACGGCATCCCCGCGGCGGTACCCAACGAGTTCGCCGAGCAGTTCGAGATCGCCGCTCCCGGCGGTCAGGACGCTGCTGGCAACGACTTCGAGCTAATGCTCGCCGCTCCACCCGCAGAGAACTTCCAGCCCTTCGCGCTGCTGTTCTCCGTCGTGGATGAGAACGGCAACGAACTCGCCAGAACACGGGTTGACGCGACCGAGGTGCGCCATGGCGCCACAGGGATGGCCTTCACACTCGTCGAAGCCGCAGGCACCTTTAGCGTGATCATGTTCGCCGATGACCTCAACCAAGTTCCGATTGAAGAAGCTGTCCTGGCGTTGACACGTTGGCAACCGACCTTGACCGGCAAGGCTGCGACTGCCGCGCTCGATGGGGTCACCCTCCAACATTTCCTTCGGCCGCCCAACACGCTTCGACTGTCCAAGTACTTCGGTGCTGAACCACCGTTCGCCGGGTATCCGATTGAGCCCGGACCCCTCCTGGTAGACCCCTCCGTGGTCCGGCTGACCGAGGCGCTGGCCTCCCTTCAACCACACGCCAACGCCGAACTGCACATTCCAGAAGCGATGGAACCAGACCTGTTCAGCCGAACGGTCCAAGCCGCCGCTTTGCTCTCAGGTGAACCCTCACATGGGATCTGGTCCGCCTCGGCCATCGACGTCGCCGGCGACCGCCTCGAATACCTTCTGCGAGCCGAAGAACCACAGACGACCCTGTTCCACGTGCAAGATGCCTTGCTGACTCTCCCGGAAGCGGTCATCGAAGTCGGGAGCTACACCATGGTCTTGGAATCTGCTGGGCTCGCTGACGTCGAGCGGGTCCGAGCGATCATTGAGGAGCAACCCCGCCCAGCCGTTGTCGCTGTTGAGCTGACACCCGGCGTCACCGATTCGATGGTTGCCTATCCCCAAGAACCACAGGACGTCGCCGCCGCCCTGGGCATCGACCACGGCGAGTGGACCGTGATCTAGCGCCAGTCCGGGCTTTTGCGTGTCAAGTCATGCGGCCGTCGCAGTCACCTGAGGTCCTTACCGGCTGACTCGCAAGCGTGTCGCGACATCGCCGAACACGTGTACCCTGCCGTCTGTGATGATCGAGACCGCGCGCAGACCGTCCGCTCAGACGAGGACCAACGCGCCATGTTCGACGAGCATCACCACGATCCGCACGTAGATCCCCTTCCGTTCGGACCGCCCGCGCCACGAGCCGCGTGGGCGATCGACCATTGGCTTGAAGCGCGGTCCGTCCACTTTGGGCACACCGTCGAACAGCAGCTGCGCCTCGACGGTCTCGGGTGCGCGGACATGAGCGGGCTGAACTACTGGCTGTTGCCGCCTTCAGCGGTGCCCGCAATCGCGGCGGCGACCAGTGAGCCCGTGGAGACGCTCACTGCGATGATCCCGTCTTCGGTCCCGGGGTTGTTGCCGTGGGTGGCCACACGGGGGTCGGCGTCGGGTATCTGTCCGCTGTCCGTGGCGGCAGGCCGCGGGGTGCCTTCGCTGGGAAGGCATTGGGCGGTGAACGTCTGCCCGAACCACGGGCTGCTGCTCGCCGACGTCTGCTTGTCGTGCGGGCAGCCGTTTCGCTCGGGCATGCCCGGCGGCCTCAACCCGGCGCCATTGACATTGAGGCTCGGCCCTGACCGCTGTACGAGCTACTGGTACACGGAAGGACAGATCGAGATCTGCGATGCCCCGCTCGCCGGAGCGCTCGCGTTCGACGTGGACCCCGATGACCCGCTGATCGGTGCGACCAAGACCGTCATCGGCCTGCTCGTCGCCGCCGCCACGAACCGCTGGCCGTTCGGCGACGTCACCCCCGACCAATGGGTCAGGAACCTCGGTGCCCTGGTTGTCGCCCACGCGCTGACGGTCGAGGTTGAGGATGTCGCCAGTTCGAGTCCGCTGATCCTGGGCGCAGTAGAACGCGCCGCTCTTCAAAGGCGGATGCACGTCTACCGTTCATGGCCGCCCGTGCCTTCCGATCGCATGCTGCGGTGCGCGGTGTTGGCCGATGCCCTCGATCCATTGGTCTGCCCGGACGGCGAGATCGGTGACCGGCTAGCCGAGCTTGGAGGCCGAGTACGTCGAACGCCCGACAACGTACGTCGGGTGCTGGCATCCGCTTCGGGGTTCCCTCGTGGTCCGGTTCGTGAGGCGTTTCTCGCCGCCGTGCGCTCGGGCCGTTGAGCGATCGGCTGACGAGGGAGCTAGACCGTGAGGGTGTCGGAGACGGATTCTGAGCGGTTCGAGACGATCCGAGCGCAGGGCATATTCGGTGTCCCGGTCAACGACGCCGACGTGGAACTCGTCAGGCGAGTGGTGTGGGCGAACTATGGGGTGGTCCGATTCGATAGCCCGCGCGGTAGGCACCTCAGCGACGTTCCGGAGCTTGCGCATGCTTTCGATACAAGGTTCCTTGGCCTTGACTATGTGGTGGACCACGACGACCAGGTGGTGGCGGTCGATCTGCGCTGGTTTCCAGCGTCCGAACGCGACAGCTGGCTTCTCGTGTGGGAAGTCGACGCAGAGGGTCCGTTAGCAAATCGCGCCGTTCAGAGGTTCTCGCGGGCTTGGGCGGCGAACGCTACCGAGTTGGTCTGCCAGGCCGATGTCGTTGACGTGGCCGTCGGTGACGTGATCGGCGAAGCGCCAGTTCGCACCGACACACCGTGGACGGTTGCACCTTGGAGCCACGCTGCGGTCGCTTATGACATCGCCGGGCGTTGCGCCAAGATCATCGCTGACATGTGCGCAGACGTCCTGGTCATGCCCGGACGGTCGACGCAGCCAGGGGACTCCAACCTCCTGTATGTGCGGGACCGCCCATAGATCGAAGTGGGATCAGGCGGCAAGCCACCGGCGGAGGTTCACGACCCACATTCCGACAAGCGTACGATGGGATCGGCCGCCGCAGCAGCGAAGAACGGTCGCCAGTCGATGGGCGCCAAGGGAGAGCCACGTGGAGCTTGAACGGCGATTCGGCGACGTCAATGACCGCCTGCTCAACGACCTCAAGTTCCTCTCCCCTGAAACTGTGGCTGCCATTCGAGACCGGCTGGCGGCCGGTGACGCCGTCGAAGCTGCCCCGGTGTGGGCGGAAGAGTTCGTGGGCTACTACACAGCCAATGGCACGACACCTGGCGACAAATGGACTTCGATCTTGGCTGCCTACGATCAGCGGGCGGGCGGTGATTCCTACCGGCGGTGGCCCTTCGTATCTTTCGTTGCTGCGGCCGCTGCACACTTTGGGGAGGATCCGGTTGCCGTGGCCGTGGGCATCGACGAAACGATCGGACTGAATGCTGGATGGGACCTGCCACCCGGCGAGGCTGCGGCGGTCGCCGAAGCCGCACTCTCTGGCGCCCTTCCGCTCGATGAGATGCCGCGATCTCGCTTGAAACCAACCGAATTGGCCGCGCTGTTGGTGCGATCATTTCGCTTGTACGGGGAACAGCCCCAACACAACGGATCCGGGTTCCAACGGGTCTGCTACCTCATTTCGGTGCTGGCCTCACACCCCGACGTACGCGATGAAGACCAGGCTAGGGGCTATCTACTCGGGGCCGGATTGGACATCTGGCAGTCGTTGGACAGTGACAACGCGGCATTACCGGGTGGGAGAGAGTGGCACCGGCTAGGACCACGGTGGCGTGTCCTGCCGGGAGGCTTCAGCCGTCAGAACGCTGCTTGGCAGGAGTTCAGCGTGGTTGGTCGTGGTTCCAACTTTTGCCTCTACTTCGAGACAAGCACAGGTTGGTCACGCATAGAGCCGCGCCGACTGGTCAGCGAGTCGCTGTGGGATTCCGCAAACCTTCAGTATGTCGTGCTCGATGAGGTTGCTCCCTGGCGCCAAGAACCGATCCTCATGACGCAGGTTGATCTGGTCAGAGGGGCCCCTACGGACGACGATTGGTATCCCGTCGTGGAGGTGCTTCTGAACGGCGAACGTCTTGGTCGCATTTTTCCCCGCAAAATCATGATGGCCCCGATGCAGCCTCGACCACCAGAGGCCGTCATCGCGTCGCTGAGTCGAGGCCCACAGCGTGGGCTGGGCCTCCTGGTCGGGAAATCCCTTCCGTTCGAACGAGCGCAGTGAACAGAGCCTGGGCCAATTCGGCATGTGGGCCTCCTGTGTGCGGTTTGCCATCCGCCAGCCGTGGTGGCTCAGGTTCGAGACCTAAGCCGAGCCGCATCCGGTCAGGCGGCCACGCCCGTGAGCCATGACAGGGACGGCTGGTCGTCGTCCCAGCGAACTTCGGCGCGGGCCTCACGGATGCCCCAGTCCACGACTGCCGTCGATTCGCGGGTCACTTTCGGGGCTTCGACGACGGTGGGCCGCCCGCCGCTGTCTCGTTCGTGGATGCGAAGGATGAGGTGCCCGTCGAGGAGGGCATAACCAGGTTGGTGCACCTGGGTCAGCCACACCGAGGACAGCCACACTGTCGCCAAGCATTCCTGGGTTTCGGGGATCAGGTCACCGTCGATGCAGTCAACGTTGTTGCCCCACTCCGGGCGGGCGAGGTCGATTCGGTATTCGATGCTCCAGTTCCCTTGCCGGTGGTCGAGGCAGACCTTGCGCAGGCCGGCGACTACGGGGGCGGCTGCGGCCTTCTGAATGTCAGCAAGCGTGGCGGGCATGCCTTCGGACCTCCCGGCAGGGGTTGGTCCCGGGACGGTACCGCCCGGGCCTGCGATCCCGGGCGAGGTCAACAGAGCCGAGATTTCGAGGGCGTACGGTCCGATTTCCCGGCGTCGCTGGTCGGCTCGGATTTCCTCGGTTGCGAGTGCGACTTCGTCGTCCTCCTTGAGCGTCGGGGACTTCCACCTATCGGAGCCAAACGCTTTCGTGATCTTGCGTTCCATCCGATCGGAGAACGCCCGGCTTCCTTTGCGGTACTGGACGAGCGCACCCGGACCGTTGTGTTCCATGGCCCTCGCCAACTCGCCGATCGTGTGGATCGTGGCATGCCGGCCCAGTTCAACTCTGAGACCTTCGGCGAGGAGAGAGTCCCGGCAGACTTCTCTGATACGGCGCGGTGATGGGTCCGGGTCCGAATCAGGGGCGATGTAGCCGGGAACTCGCGCGTTCTTGTCGTCGACGCGGCGGTAGCCGAACATGTCCCGTTCGGGCCGGTAGGCCCGTGGGAGGTACCGGGGTTTCGGCGGCTCCTCGGCCGGCTCCTTGACGTCGCCCACGACGGTGAAGGTAGTTCCGGGAGGCTGTTGGCGTGTTACTTCGCGTCAGGCTGCTGAACTTCTTCAGCAGCCTGAACTACTTGTGGAGCACCCCGTTGACCGGTTCCGCAGGCCCATGGTCCGTTCGCTTCCATGTTCTTACGGCGGGCCGCGATCACGGTCCTCATCCTCTTCTCGGCTTTGCCTGTTGCCGGCCTCGTCGAACGTCAGTACGATCCTCGTCCTGATGTCGCACCTGTTGTTCACCGCACGGAGATCCCTCAACCAGAGGACAGCTCCGTGCCCGACGACATCACATCATCCCGCCATGCCCTGACCTACACGGCGGCGCGTCAGGCCGCGCGGCTGCCTCGTGTCACCGCCATCGGAGACGACGAGTCCTGGCGGTCCTGGATCGAACGGTCTGCGGCGGCGTATCCCGTTCCGGTCGGCGCGTTCCTGACGACGCTTCGCGTTCCCGGCTGGGACTACTCGACCGCCGGTGTGTCAACGGGATGGGGTGTCGCCCTCGACGACGACACCATCCGCTGTGTCGCATTCAGCACCGGCTTCGATCAGGCCGCCGTGCGCCAGATGTTGCTCACGTCGTTGCATGGGCCCGTCGACTGGTCCGGGTTCGACCCGGCTAACCCTCGGACACTGCAAGCGGTTGCGTCGCGTGAACCGTTCCAGGTGAAGGCGTCGAATCTGTGCCCCTTCTGCCTGGCGGGGTCGGACGGCACCGAAGGGGTCTGGCAGCTCCGCTGGCATCTGCGCAGCTACGTCGCCTGTCCGCAGCACCGGGTGATGCTGATCCAAGACTGCCCGGCGTGCGCCGTGCCGTTGCGCGTGGGTCGTAGCGGGCGTCGAATCCCGGCGGCGCCGAACAAGGTCCCGGCACCGGCCAATTGCTCGAACCTGGTGCTGCCCGTCGATGGTCTGGTGGGCTCGCGCCGACGTACCCGCTGCGGCCACGATCTGACCGCCGTCGCCGCCGAGGCCGTCCCCGCCGGTGACCCGCTGCTAACCGACCAGCAGGCTTGGCTCGACCGCTACCAGGCGTTCCGGTCCGGACATTGGGCCGACGATCTCGCGCCGCTCGACTGGTTCTCCGCCGTGTCGGCCCTGGTGTGCCTGTCGGTGTACGCCCTGGAACCAGGCGACTTGGCGACCGCGGTGCCGTCGGTGCTTGACCGTTTCGCGGAGCACTGCTCGCAGCGGGCGGCTCGACGCCCGGACGGCACGGTGGCGTGGAGCCACGTTCCCAGCGACACCCGGCTCGCGGCTGCGGGCATGTCGTACGCCGTCGCGGTCGTCACCGCCCCCGCCGACGACCGGACCGAGAAGCTGGCGTTGCTTGCCGAACGCACGAGCCGCCGGGTCCGTGACCGCAACTCCGGGTACGACAGCGTCCGCACTGGTTGGCGTCTGCCGGCGGCGCTGAGCCCAAGCTGGAGGGCTGCGCTCGCTGACCATCAGCCCAGCTTCAGCGCCCGCATTGCCTGGGACCACGACGACCGCCGATACAGCCATCTCACGATCGACCACATTCCCGCGGTCTGCCCGACCCTCGAACCGTTCGTCGGGCTGATCCCCGGCACCAGCGACCAGTACCGGGCGATCTGGCTGAGCTTGTGCCTCACCCGCATCCTCAACCCGACGTGGACCTGGGCGGCATGCAACCAAGCGCTCGGCAACTCGCCCGAGCTGGTGGGCTGCGCGGACTTCGTGACGAAGAAGGTCCGCCGCGCGGGCCACGACACAGCGGTGCTCTCCGCGTGCCGGGAACTGCTCGACGCGTGGGACGCAGCCGCCGCTCGCGGTGACCATCCGAACTACGGGCACGCCCGCCGGAGCCTGACCACGTTCACGATCAGCCCCGCGGAATGGACGACGATCCGCGCCAGCGCCGGGCGCGTGGCCACCCAAGGCGGGCACCGCCGGGAGGCCGCCGGGTGGGCCTGGGCCGACGCCACCGGCTCTCACGGCTACCAGTCACCGCCGCTGCTGGCTGCCGAACAGGCCGGCGTTCCCCGTGACTCGCTGCGCGAGCTGTACCGCCGCTTCGTGAATCAGACCCTCACCCGCGACCTACGCGGCGCGCTGCGCGCCCACGTCCTCCGGTGCCTCACACCGGATCACCCCGCCGTCTGAGACCACCTCAGCGGCACGAAACCCAACCAGAAGGAACAGAGACCATGAGCACGACCACACAGCCCACTATCCGTCACGACGACATCGACGCCGCCCTCGAAGCGTCGAAGATCGTCGTCTGGGAACACGACCCCGACATCGGCGTCTGGGTGGAGAGCGAGGTGTACGACATCCACGGTGTCCGCCTCGACGAACACCCGGTCGACGTCGACGGCTTCCCCCTCCACATCGTGTGGCGGATCACAACCCTGGACTGGTGGACCGACGACGTCTACGGCGAGGTTGTGCAAGTCGCGTTGCTTCAGAGCTTCGACGGGACGAGCAGCAACCGCGACGAACCGTTGACGACCGAGATCGTCGCGGTTGACGGAGCGGCTCTCGCTGAGGACTTCTCCCGCACCGCGGACCTCGAAGTGTCGATCCCCGGGTTCCTCGCCCGGGTGCACGGCGTCGAGGCCGTCACCGAGACCCGCACAACGGTCATGTCCCCCGTTGACCTGTCCGCGTTCTGGGACGAGGCCAACGACGCGCTGCACGGTTTGGTTCTGTGATGAAGGCGCCGACCCCTGAACATTCACCGCGGCCGCTTCTAATGGGCGCCGCGCCGCCACCGACAATCACGCCGCCATCCGGCTCGGGTGACGGCAGGCAGCCCGCATGGCTGACGATTGTCAGCGACAGTTGCTCCAGGCTGATCGTCAAGTGGTCGGTCTCAACGGAGCCTCCCACCACTGCGGACGTTCTGCTCATGCAGTGGCCCGACGCCGTATTCGAGTCAGTGCAGCTCGACATCGCGGAGTCGCCGGAAGCGGAGGCCACCGATGGGTGAACTGATCCCCTTCCCCGGCTTCGAGCCGGCCCGCGTGGACACGTGGCTGATTGACCTCGCCGACGGAACCCGGTGGGAACCCTTCGACCTGGTGGACGCTGGCATCCACTTGGCCGACTGCCCGCCCGTGCGGGCCCGTCACAACTTTCCGGGCATGCTCAGCAAGCCTGGCTGGTACTGGTCCGACGTCGAACCGGACGACCTAGTGATCTTCGAGAGCTTGGCTGAACGCGACGCTCTGACGGTCCTGCACTTCGAGTACGACCTCGCCGCGGTGGCGTGGACACCATGCCGGGTGTGGCACCAGGACACAGGCAAACCGGAGTACCACGAACTGGACTTCGTGGCGTTGTGCACGAACGGTGACACGGTCGTCGCCGACGTCCGGCCAGCCGACCGGGTGAACGACAAGTTCCGCCGAAAGTCGGCGTGGACGAAGGACATGTGCGACGCGCTCGACTGGACGTACCGGCACTTCGACGACAACCAGTCGCAGTACGTGGCCAACGTGAAGAAGCTGAGCTTGCACGCCCGGCCCCTCGAACCACAGCTCGCCGACTGGTATGTCGCCCCGGTCCTCGACCTCTGCACCGCCGATTCCCCGGCAATCGACGACGTACTCATCGCTGTGGCCAAGGGCGTCACGGACGGCGACGTGCTGCTGGTATGGCATGTGATCCAGCACCTGTTGTGGACCCGCCGCCTCGCCACCGACCTTCACGGCAAAGTCGGCGGTGACTCGCAGTTGATGTTGGGTCCCGCCGCTCTCGGAGGTCGCTGACGATGCGGGGCGCGAACAACATCCAGCTCGGGCAGCGAATCACGAAGCTCGCCGACCCAGCGGACGCCTCCTCAGCGGGCGACATCACGTACACCATCGGGGGACGCGACAGCTTCGGGAACTTGTTCCTGCATTCGGAGTTCGGGTTCACCGAACAAGTCCACGAGTTCCTCATCGACAACGACCCGCGGTACCGGATCGAAGGCGACTTCGACGACAAGCCAGAACAAGGGATCGCACCCGCGTGGTACCACACCCTGCCCCGCCGGGTGCGCGGCGAAGCCGAGGAACTCGAACTCCACATCCGCGAGTACGTCACCGGCGAACCGCTGCCCGGCCTACCGCGACAACCTCAGTACGACCCTGACCGGCCGCTTGCGGAACGCCGCGCCGCCAAAGCCAAAGAACTGGAACGGTTCCCCAAGAGCCTGCGCATGTCAGCGTCCAGTCTGCGCCGCCATGAGGTCGCGTACGGGCGTAACCCTCACCCGGCGGCTCTGGTCAAGAAATCTGACGTTCGCCAGTACAAGAGCTTGGCGCGTTATGACCCCCGGCTGATCGAAGCGATCCGGGAAACCGAGAAGTCGTTCCGCGACGAAACGTCGCCGGTCCCCCGCGAGTACCACGAACGCCTCGCCGCAAATCTCGCCGCGAAGGGCGTCGCCGCCGACGAGTTGCCACACCGGTCAACGCTGTGGCGGCTGATCCCGAAGGTCGTCAACGCGGAGCAGTTGTTCGGTCCAAGTGAGACCCGGCGCAAGCAGGAAGAGCACGACGACGTGTGGCTTCCCGCCGAGGTGTCGGAAGTGGGCGAACGCATCGAGATCGACACCACCCCGCTGGACCTGCGGACCGTTTGGCTGTCACCCGGCGGGAAGATCAAGGTGACCGACAAGTGCGAGCTGACCGTCGCGATCGACTGCGCGACGCGTTGCATCCTGGCCTGGCAGGTCACCCCACCGGGCGCGTCGGGCGCCGACCTCGCTGAACTCCTCGCGCAGATGTGCACACCCGAACCGATGCGCCCGGGCTGGTCCGATCGGATGCGCTGGGCGCATTCCATGCTGCCGTTCGAACGGCTCGCGACCCTCGACGAACGCTTCAAACTGGCGTCGTACCGGCCTGTCATCGTGCCTCGAACGATCATCGTCGACCAGGGCAGCATCTACGTGTCCGAGGCAGCCCAAGCGTTCTGTCTACGCCACGGCATCAACCTGGTCCTGGCCCGCAAGAAGACGGGCAAGGACAAGCCGTTCGTCGAAGCATTCTTCCGCGGGGTACGCAAACGCTTCACGTCGGCCGCGAAGGGCTACAAGGGTCAGAGCGTCGCCTACCGCGGCGCCGACGTTGACAGCGACGCCGCATGGACGCTCCCCGAGATCGAAGAGCTGTTCGCCGAGTTCATCATGGTCGTCTACCTCAACACCCCGCACAAGAGCCTCCCCAACCCCGCGTCCCAACGAAACTGGGCGTACAACCACCCCGGGCACCGAGACACCGACAGCGACGAAGACGCCGACCGTCCACCCCAGGAAGGCCAGTTCCTCACGCCGCTCCAAGCCCACAACTACCTCATCCACCAGACGGGGATGATCCCCCGGCCGTTCGGCCGGAAAGACTTCGTGCGCCTGCACCCCTGCAAGCACAAGCGGGTCACCCGCCGCGGCATCCTGCTGTTCGGCCTCCAGTACGCAGCCCCCGATGTGCTGGCCCCGTACAAGGACCAACGCTCCACCAACCCCGACGACGGCAAGTGGGAAGTGTTCTATTCCCGGAACGACGTCAGCCACGTGTGGCTCTGGGACGATGCCCTCGACGACTACGTCACCGTCCCCTGGGTCGGGGTCTCGCACCTCGACGGACCGGTATCGCACATCCTCACCCAAGAGGCCCGCCGCCAACTCACAGAAGACGGCGTCAAGGGCTACAAGCAGGAAGAGATCTCTGCGTATCTGAAGGACCTGCAAGCGCGGCTGCGCGCCGGGCCGGAAGGCCGGAAACGCGAAACGAAAATTGAGCAAGGCAACGCTCGCGCCGCGAAGGGCCGCGCCGCCCAGGAACGCCACGGCGTCACCGCCGACACCACCAGCACGCAGACAGGCCCACCGTCCGAGGCCGCCGACACCGAGCCCGTCGCCCCCGCCATCCCCATCAAACGGCCCCGCAAGCTGACCCTCTGAAGGAACCCCCCATGCACTCCACGGAGCAGATCCGCGCCCTCTTCGACAATCACCCGCTGTGGTGGTGCCAGCCGACGAACGAGCCCGATAGCGCGCCAGTACGCCACACGCCGGAGTCGCCCGACACCGTCACGAACACCGGACGCGCGTGCCCGCGACCTTGCTCCTCGGCCAGCCCACGACGGGCCGGTCCCTTCCCGCTGCTGCGTTCACGACGTCACACGCGATCGAGCGGCCGTTGTACGTGCCGGTAGCCCAACAGGAAAGGCCCTGCGAATGAACAACGACGAAGAACCCGTCGAGTGGACCAGCAACCCATTCACGCTCCGCCGCTACTGGGACGACTACGTGTACACAACCGTGCCCGACCCGCCCGAACTGGTCACCTCCCGCACCTACCTGTCGGCCGGTTTCGACCGGGCCACCTACGACGACCACCGGCACCGCTGCCACGCCAACTGGGCGGTACAGGAAACCGACTCCCTCACAGCGTTCTTCAAAGCCGCGGACGACCGCGTGCGGTCCAACCGGTACGCCAAACGCCAGTCGAAGCGGGCGCTCGCCGCGATCGGCGTACCAACCTCCGGGAAAACGACGATCCTGACCAGCTACGGCAAACGCCACCAACAACGCCGCAAACCGGACCCCGACCAGAACGAACGCATCCCCGTCATCTACGTCGTCGTCCCCTCCGAACCATACGGACGAGGGCTTCCCATGGCGATCGCCCGCTTCATGAACCATCCCCTCGCACACGTGAAGTCCGGGACAAACACCTGGTACCGCAACCAAGTCCTCGACGCCATGCGCGACTTCTCCGTCGAACTCCTCCTCATCGACGAAGCCACAAACCTGTGGCCCTCGACCACGCCGGGCATCGCCGCCACCAAAGCCGTCCGCACACTGATGGAAGACTTCGGCGGCACCGTGCTCTTCGCCGGAGCCAACCTCGAAAACACCGGCATGCTCAGCGGCGACTACTCCGACACCCTCAGCGGACGGGTCGCCACCGAAACGTGCCACGCCTACGACCGGACGACACCCAACGGGCAATCCGAGTGGAAGGGCTTTCTCACCAACATCGAAGAAGACATCCGCCTCCTTCACCACAAGCCCGAGACCCTCGCAGCAATGGAGAAATACATCTGGGACCGCACCCGCGGTCTCCCTGCCTCAGTCACCGGGCTCATCACCGACGCGTGCGGACGCGCCATGGACGACTACCTCGCCTACCACACCGGGTCCGACGCCGAACGGGAACGCTTCACCAAGGCACCCCGCGAGGAAATCACCAAGGACTTGCTCGCCGCCATCCCCGTGAACCACTACACCGACACCGCACCCGAACGCGAGAAACGCGCCGAAGCGAAAAAACAGAAGGACGCCCGGGCTGAGAAGCAGCGCGGCATCCGTGCCGCCGTCAAGGGGCGCGCCGCCGCGTAGCTACCGCCACCCCGCGTTCAGCTCCGATGGCCCACGCGATCGCGTGGGCCATCTTCGCGCCCGAGCCGACCCGTCACCGCGACGCGTCTTGAAAGCGCTGCGTACCCCGCCGACCATTTTGCTCAACATGCCGCGACAGACCACACCAACAGCAAGCGAACGCTGCATCCATCAATCAAAAACCGCGACGCGATTTCACGTTTGCGCGACAGGCGCGACGCGATTCCAAACAAAACGCGACCGGACACAACGAGCCCTCGTGGCCCGTGTTCATGGCCGTCAACATGTCGACGACCTCATCCCCGCGGACCTCTCCGACCACGATGCGATCCGGGCGCATGCGCAGGGCGTTGCGCACGAGCTCGCGCATCGACAGCGCGCCGGCACCTTCGGCGTTCGCCTCGCGCGCCTCGAGGCGCACGACGTGCGTCGCCGCGAGGTGCAGCTCGGCGGTGTCCTCGATGGTGACCACGCGATCGTGCGGGGGCAGGACCGCCGCGAGCGCGTTGAGCAAGGTGGTCTTGCCGGAGCCGGTGCCGCCGCTGATCAGCAGGTTGCAGCGCGCCTGCACCGCCCACCGGAGCAGGGCCACCGCGCCGGGCCCGGCGAAGGCCTCCAGCTCGACGCGCCGCGCCCCGAAGCGTCGGATCGTGAGGCAGGGCCCGTCGACCGCGGCCGGCGGGACGACGGCATTGACCCGCGACCCGTCCGCCAGGCGTGCGTCGACGGTGGGGCTCGAACGATCGATCCGCCGCCCCATCGGCGCCACGATGCGTTCGATGAGCCGCAGCACCGTGGTGGGATCCAGCACCATGCCGGTCGGGTGGAGCCTTCCCCGCTGCTCGATCCACACCGCCCCGTCCCCGTTCACCATGACCTCGGTGATCTCGTCGTCGTCGAGCAGCGGTTCGAGCGGACCCAGCCCGACCACGCGAGCCAGCACGCGCTCGACCACGTCGAGCAGGGTGGACGCGCCGAGCAAGGGGGCCAGATCGCGGGCGCGAGCGAGGAGCGAGGATCGCTGCTCGCCCGGCGAACGTTCCCCCCAGCCCAACGGGTCGGCCGCGATGAGGTCCGCATGGACCGCGTCGACGAGCCAGTCGTGCTGGCTGCCCGCCACGTCCGCGCTCGCGCCGTTCACCGAGCCGAACGGGCGACTCACGCCGCGCGCCGAACCGCGCTCGCCAGGCCTCGGGGCAGCCGCCCGGCGAGCAGCCCGGCATCGACGGCCCGCGCGACGGAGGGATCCCACGGCACGTCGGCCACCATCGGGACCCCGAGAACGGCTTCGAGGTCGCGCGCCTGCAGCGAACGACCGCCCTCGCGGACCAGGACGAAACCCGAAGGCGCCAAGGGTGCCGACACGGCGCGGCGCAGCGCCAGGTAGCAGGCCCGTGTCACGAGCCACGAGTGCGTGGCGGCGCCCGCCAGCGTGATCGCGACCGCGTCGTCGGCGGGCGCCCGCTGCGTCCGCCGGGCGATCAGGCCGCAGTCGACCACCACTGGTCGACGCTCGAGGGCCAACAGATCGGCCAGCACCTCCGCTCGGTCCGGGGACGGCGCCGCAGTCGTGCACGCGGGGCCCGTGTCGC
>Ga0209023_10001314_pt1 | contig 33732 bp, 32 predicted proteins | sample LakOneMetagenome_FD_187468 | JGI IMG/M metagenome (GOLD analysis project Ga0209023, IMG submission 187468) | Freshwater and sediment microbial communities from Lake Erie, Canada (SPAdes) (version 2) | ecosystem: Environmental > Aquatic > Freshwater > Lentic | place: Lake Erie, Canada...
GTGTAAATCGGCCCTCCCCGCGACGCTCGCGGGTCCGAGATCAGGGCCGCCTTAGCTCAGCTGGTAGAGCACCGCATTCGTAATGCGGGGGTCAGGTGTTCGAGTCACCTAGGCGGCACCATCCCTCCTCATCACCGTCGACCCAGTTGGATTCCGATCCGGTGCCGGCGGGCTTGACCTGAAGGTCGGCTTGGGTGGTCATGGGCCTCTGGAATAACGGAGTTCTCCCATGAGCCGCCTCACCCGCGCCGCCTTCCTCGCAGGCCTCGCCGCCCTCCCCATCGCCGGCGCCGCCCAGGCCGCCAATACGGTGCAGCGGGTGCGATTTCCGCGCGGCACGATGGGAACCATCATCCACGGCCGCATCCGCGGTTATGACGTGATCGACTATCTGGTGGGGGTGCGCTCTGGCCAGCAGATGACCGTCAGTCTGCGCGCCGACAACGACTCCACCTATTTCAACGTCAGCGCGCCGGGCGAGAGCGAGGCCTTCTACCACGGCGATTCCGACGGGGGCGACGCCCAGTTCACCACCGATACGAACGGCGACTACAAGGTGCGGGTCTACATCTACCGCAACGCCGCCCGCGAGGGCCTGGTCAGCAACTTCACCCTGGAAATCTCGATCCAGTGACGCCGCCGGTCAGTCGCGCGCCGCCAACTCGGTAAAGGTGCGGTTGCCGACGGCCCAATCGCTCCAGCCGGCATAGTCGAAGTGCCACCACTCTTGCGCATAGACGGTGAAGCCCTGCTTCTCCATCTCGGCGCGCAGAAGGTCGCGCAGCCAGCGCTGGCGCGTCGTGCCGCCGACGTAGTCGGGGTAGGATCGGTGGGAAAGTTCGTCGTACCGCCCCGGCATCTCCACCGCGCGCCCGGTCGCCAGGTCGTACAGGGTCAGGTCCACCGCGGCGCCGCGGTTGTGGCGCGAGCCGTGGGCGGGGTCGGCGACGAACTGATGATCTTCCGGCGGGGTAGCCTCCCAGAACATCCAGGTCACGAACCAGGGCCGGTAGGCGTCGTGAATCATCAGGCCGTACCCGAGTGACCGCAACGACCGGCTGGCGCGCCCGACGGCCTCGGCCGCCGGGCGCTGCATGTAGGCCGCCGCGCGCTCGTAGAGCACGATGCCCATGAAGTTGTCGGCCGTGGCGTAGCGGATATCCAGCTTGATGGTCGGATCGATTCTGGTCAGGGCCACCAGGTCCGAAGCGCGTTTCGGCGCGGGTTCGGAAGGCGGCGTGGCCGCCAGCGCGCGGCGGCGCAGGGCGGCGGGGTCAGCCTTCACGGCGGCGCGCACCTGAGCCTGGGCAAGGGCGCCCAGGTCGACGCGCGGCAGGCGCCGGTCGCGCACGGTCATGGCCACGGCAGCCCCGCGCCGGTCGCGTTCGAATTTCACATCGATCGGCAGGTGGCCGGGATAGATCCAATGATCGGGTGTACCGGCGCGGATGAGGTGCAGCGTCTGCTCGTCCTGGCCGAGGTAGAGTTCACCGCCGCTTTCGAACACCAGCCGCAGGTCCGCGGCGGTCCCGTACTCACCGACCAGCCCGCGCATCGGAGCGGGCGGCAGAGGCGGAATGTGGCGGGCGTGCGAAACCGAGGGCGGCGGCGAGGGCACGGCCTTGGCGGGCGCGGCCGCCGGGCCCGCCAGGCTCAGGGCCATCGCCAGGATCGCGATCGTTCCGAAAGTCGTGCGCCCCATGGCCTGCCGCTCCCGTGGTTCGACGCGAGCCTAGGCCGCGTATCGCCAAACGCCTAGGCGCCGCGCCCGAGCCGTGGTTGTTTCCGCCCGCGCCGAAAAGCGCCCCTCCCAAGGACTGATTTCAGGAAACGCTCCCATGGCCGTCACTCTCCACGAGGTCTCGATCCCGACCTTCAAGCGCTACCTCAAGAACGTCGACACCTTCATGAGCAAGGCCGAAGCCTGGGCCCGCGAGAACGGCCGCGACCCGGAAAGCTTTCTCGAAGCCCGCCTGGCGCCGGACATGAACACCTTCGCCCGCCAGATCCAGAGCTGCAGCGACACCGCCAAGGGGCCCGTGGCGCGCCTCACCGGCCAGCCCTCGCCTGCGATGGAAGACAACGAAACCACCCTGGCCGAACTGCACGAACGCATCGCCAAGACCATCGCCTATCTGGACAGCGTCACCCCCGAAATGACCGACGGCGACGACGACCGAATCGTCGAGCTGAAGACGCCGAACAATACCTTCACCTTCAAGGCGCGCGATTACATCACCGGCTTCGCCATGCCGAACTTCCTGTTCCACGTCAGCGCCGCCTACATGATCCTGCGCAACCAGGGCGCGCCGCTGGGCAAGCTGGATTTCCTCGGCGGAATCTAACCGCCGATCAGACCTTTCAGGGCCAGGGCGTCGGCCGCGGCGCGGCCGAGGGTCGTGTTGTCGAAGATCACCCAGCTGTCCTCCGGCGCGAGGGCCAGCCTTGCCGCCAGCGCTGCAAGCTCGGCGGTATCGTAACCGGAGCGATACATGTGCGGCGAGCCGTGCCAGCGCCAGTACTCCGGCAATGCGAAGCCGCCCGGCTCGGCTGCGGCAGGAACCCGGGCCGGGTCCGCGGCTGCCCGAGCCGCCGAGGCGCCTTGCAGCAAGTGTTCTGCGTCGGGCTCAAACCAACTCGCATGGCGCGGCTCGACCACCAGTGGCCCGGAATAGCGGTGCCGCAGCGCTTCGAAGAAAGCCTCCGCCGTTGCCGGGTTGAACACCAGGCTGGGCGGCAGCTGCACCAGCACCGGGCCCAGTTTGGAGCCGAGGGCCGAGATGTCGTCGAGAAACGCCGCCATCAGGTCGTCGGCGTCCACCAGATGGCGTTCGTGGGTCACCGCCTTGGGCGCCTTCACGGAGAACCGAAATCCCGGCGGAGTGGTCGACGACCAGCGCTCAAACGTGGCCCGCTTGTGGGGTCGGTAGAAGGTCGAATTGATTTCTGCTGCATTGAATACGGCGGCATAGCGCTCCAGCCCCGATCCCTCCGACGGAAAAGCCGGCGCGGCCGTGCGCGGGATCGCCCAGCCGGCGGTGCCGATGCGGACGCTCACTCGCCCTTCCGCTTGTGGTGCGCCGGCTTGGTGTTGGATGTCATCGGATCGGGCTTGGGGGGCGGCTTCCACCCTGGCCGCGCGCGCATGCTGACCTGATCAGTTCCGAGGCCCATGCCGCCGGGGCGGCCGCGTCCCAGCGCGGGCCCGTGCGCGCTGTCCGGATCGACCCCGGCGAGGCGGTCGATCTGGCGGCGCAGGCGTGCGGCCTCTTCGAAATCCTGCGCCGCCACGGCCCGCCCCATGCGCAGTCCAAGCGCGGCGATCTTGGCCTCCGTGGCGCGCTCGCTGTGATCTGGCGGCGGCATGGACGGGGAACGCCTTCGCCGCAGAAGGGATGCGCCGCTTATGTGGCGTCACGGCCCCTTCCGGTGCTAAGTCGGGACATGGCCGTTGTCCGCACTCTGTTCGCCACCCAGGTCTATGAAGCTTCGCTCGCCGGCGAACGCGACTTCGACGCCTTCAACGCCGAGCTGCGCGAGGCTTGCGAGATGCTGGCCGACGAGGACGCCGCCGGCCAGGCCTGGTGCGAGCGCAAGGGCTACGGGGGCTACACCTCATATGCCTCGCTGGACGATCTGCCGACGCGCGCGACCGTGTTCGGCGGCCTCAAGAAGAAGCTCGACAAGCATGCCGCCCTGTTCGCCGACCAGCTGGCCTTCGACCTCGGCGGCGGCAAGCTGAAGCTGGACAGCCTGTGGGTGAACATCCTGAATCCGGGCGCGGCCCATTCGGGCCATGTCCACCCACACAGCGTGCTGTCGGGCACGGTCTATGTCGCGACGCCCAAGGGCGCCGGCGGCTTGCGCCTGGAAGACCCCCGCCTGCCGATGATGATGGCCGCCCCGCCACGCCGCGCCGACGCGCCCGAGGGGCTGCAGACCTTCGTGACCCTCGATCCCGCGCCGGGCAGCGTCTTTCTTTGGGAGAGCTGGCTGCGCCACGAGGTGACGCCCAACCAGGCCAAGGGCGAGCGGGTCAGCGTCAGCTTCAACTACGGCTGGCGGTAGCGTCTTTCGAACGCAAAGAAGGGGCCGCAAGGCCCCTTCTCCACGGTCTCGGTCGACTTGCGGCGCCCTAGTGCGAATAGGACGGCGGGTAGGCCGTGTTCAGGTTGCGGTAGCGGTCACGCAGTTCCATCTGCCGCGAGGTCAGCACCTGCTGCTGGCCGCGCACGAACAGCGCGGTGGGCTGGCTCAGCGGTTCGAACGGATCGCCCGACCACACCACCACATCGGCGTCCTTGTCCGGCTCCAGCGACCCGGAGCGGTCGGCGACGCCAAAGATGGTCGCCGGGTTGATGGTGATGGCCCGCAGCGCCCCGGCGTAGGTCATGCCGTTGGCGACCGCGTCGCCCGCGTTGTAGCGGGTCTCGCGGGCGCGGTGGGCGCCGTTGTCGGAGTTCTCGATGGCCACCATGACGCCGGCGGCCTCGAGCCGGGCGGCGTTCTCCAGGGTCGAGTTGATCTGCTCGAAGGAGGCCGGCAGGTCGTTCAGCGGATTGAGCAGCACCGGCACGTGGGCGGCGGCCAGTTCCGGAGCCACCATCCACGCTTCCGCCCCGCCGTCGATGATCAGCTTGACGCCCTCCTCGCGGGCGAACTTCAGCAGGCCGCGGATGTCCGACGCCTTGTTCACCTGGGCGATGATCGGCATGCGGCCTTCGACCACCGGCACCAGGGCCTCGAGGTCGGCGATCGACAGGCTCATCTCGCGGTAGTTTCCGCGGCGCACGGCGTCACGGTTGCGGGCGTAATCGCGCACGTCGGCGAAGAGAGCCTTCAGCGCCACGATCTCGGCGCCGCGCGCGCCGCCGGCGATGCGCGCGCCGGAACGGCCGAAGGGCACCACCATGCCGACCTTGGGCTTGACCAGCAGGTCGACGCCGGAAAGCTGGATGACCGCCGCCTGGCCGGCGAACAGGACATGACTGACCGAGGACGGGCCCGACCCGGCGAAGTCGGTGACGCCTTCATCACGGTCGCCGTCGCCGGCGCCCTGGACCTCCGGCATGACGATGGCTCGGGTGATGCCGCCCAGCCGCGCGACCGGGATCAGCGAGGACGCCGGATCCAGGCCGTACTGGACATCGAACGCCGCGGAGACGTCGGGGTTGGTGACCCCCAGGTCATTGCCGAGCGCGCCGACCTCGACCGCACCCAGCTCGGAGCCGGTGGCGTAGAAGCCGGGCGTGACGACCCCGCCCTGGGCGTCGATGACGCGCGCGCCAGAGGGGGTGCGGTTGCCGGCGGACACGGAGTCGATGCGGCCGTCGCGGATGACGACGGTGCCGTTCTCGATGGTGCCCTGCGGCCCGGCCGTCATGATCTTGGCGTTGATGATGGCCACCGTCTCGGCCAGGGCCGGGGATCCGGCGGCCAGCAGCAGCGCGGCGGAGGCGACGGCCAGGGCCGCCGACTTGAACGTGAAGCGGTGCATCAGCGGGCCTCCATGCCGAGTTGGAAATCGGACCGCGGCTGGAAGCGCGGGTCGTGGCGGTCGTAGGTGAGGGCGCCGTCGATATAGACCTTCTCGGCCTGGGCGTAGATCGAGAACGGATCGGCGCTCCAGATCACCACGTCGGCGCGTTTTCCGGCCTCAAGGCTGCCGGTCTGGTCGAGGATGCCCAGCGCCTTGGCCGGGTTCGAGGTGATCCACCGGATCGCCTGTTCCTCGGGGATGGCGTAACCGCCGCGGCGCGCCGCCGAGAGGGCTTCGGCCGCTTCCTGGTTGAGGCGCTGGGTCAGGTTCTCGTCGTCGGAGTGGATGACGGCGCAGCCGCCGGGAGCGGCGTCCACCATGGCGGCGTTCTCTTCGATGCCGTCGAAGGACTCCATCTTGAAGCCCCACCAGTTGGCCCAGGTGGCCACGCAGATGTGCTCGCGGGCCAGGACGTCGGCGATCTTGTAGCCTTCGGACCCGTGGTGGAACATGGCGATGTGGAAGCCGAACTCCTTGGAGATGTCGATCATCACGGCCATCTCGTCGGCGCGGTAGCAGTGGTTCTGGATCAGGATGTCCCCGCGCAGCACGCCGGCCAGCGTATCCATCTGCAGGTCACGTCCGGGCGCCTCGGCCTTTTCGCCCTTGGCGACCTTGGCGCGGTAGTCGTCCCAGCGCTTCTGGTAGGCCCGGGCGTTGATCCAGGCGGCGCGGTAGCCGGCCACATTGCCCATGCCCGTCGAGGGCGACTGGCCGCGCGAGCCGTAGACGCGCGAGGGGTTCTCGCCGCAGGCCATCTTAAGGCTGTAGGGCGCGCCGGGCATCTTCATGCCCTGCATGGTGCGCGAGGGCACGTTGCGCACCGTCACCGAACGGCCGCCGAAGAGATTGGCGGACCCGGGCAGGATGTCGAGGGTGGTGACGCCGCCGGCGCGGGCGGTGTTGAAGCCGGGATCCTGCGGCCACAGCGAGTGCTCGGCCCAGACCTGGGCGGTGTTGGGGCTGGTCGCCTCGTTGCCGTCGGCCAGGGCCGGGACGGCGGGCGACGGATAGACGCCGAGGTGGCTGTGGGCGTCGATGATGCCAGGCGTGACGAACTTGCCGCGGCCGTCGATCACCGTGTAGCCGGCCGGCGCGGCCAGGCCGGCCTCGATCTTCTCAAGTTTGCCGTCGCGCATCAGCACGGTGCCGTTCTCGATGCGCCGGCCCACGCCGTCGAACACCGTGGCGCCGACGATGGCGACGGGGCCAGAGCCGATCGGCTGGTAGGTCGAGGGGAAGGGGTCGGCGCGGATGTCCTGGTCAAGACCCGGCGGCAGGGCTTCGGAGGAAGCCGAGGAACCCGACGTCGACCCGGAGGTCGATCCTGTCGTCGTTCCGGTGGTGGCGCAGCCTGACAGCAGAGCGGCGACGCATACGGCCGCGGTGGCGGCTTTCATTCGGATCACTGGAGTCCCCCTTGCCCGAAGCACTTCGAGAGCCCTTCACTAGACCACCGGCCAACCCGCTACGAAAGGGACGTTTCCTGACAAAAAAGTAATGCCGGTGTCAGCTCGCCCGTGACGCGAGTTTCGCGGTCACGGCCGCTTCGTCCAGCCCCTCGACAGCGACCTGCTTCAGCCGCGCCGTCGCCCCCTTCGCCACCCGCACCGCCCCCTTGGGCAGGCCGAGCGACCTGGCCAGCAGGGCCTCCAGCGCGGCGTTGGCCTCGCCCTCCACCGGCGCGGAGCGGACCCGCACCCGGAGAAAGCGGCGGCCGGCGTCGTCCTCGCCCCAGCCGTCGATGCGGTCGGCCCCGCCGCGCGGCGTCAGCCGCACCGCGATGCGGCAGGCCGGCGGCTCAGGCGCCGGCGGCAAGCGCGATCGCGGCGGAATAGGCGGCGGGCAGCAGGAAGCGCTGCATGCCCTGGATGATCAGCAGGGCGATGATCGGGCTGATGTCGACGCCGCCCAGCGACGGGATCATGCGCTGGATCGGGTAGAGCACCGGCCGCGCGACGCCGTCGAGGAAACCGTAGACCCCGCTGACCAGCCGGTTGCGCATGCTGAGCACATCGAAGGCCACCAGCCAGCTCATCACCGCCCAGATCAAGAGCGTCAGGCTGAGCAGCTGCAGCAGAGCGCCAAAAACGAAGAAGACGAAGTCGATGACGGCGATCATGGTGGTCCCTGGCTGAACCCCGGCGGGGGTTGGGCTGCTTCTATCGGCGGGCGCGCGAGCCCACAAGGTAAGCACAGCGGCGCTGCGTCCAAGGGCCTCGCCGCCGGCCGGGGCCGTTTGGCTTGACTAACCCCCCGCGCCCCGCCTATCTCCCCGCCTCGCTTGGGGCCGTAGCTCAGTTGGTAGAGCGCCTCGTTCGCAATGAGGAGGTCAGCGGTTCGATTCCGCTCGGCTCCACCAAGCGCCTTTCCCCGCCGCCTAGCTCTTGATGTAGCGCGCCGTCACGTCGTCCAGCACGGCCAAGGGCACGGACCCGCCCAGCACCATGGCGTCGTTGAAGTCGCGGATGTCGAACCTGGCGCCGCGCGCCGCCCTCGCCTTGTCACGCAGGCGGTTGATCTCCAGTCGCCCGGTCATGTAGCCGCAGGCCTGGCCCGGCATGGTGCAATAGCGGTCGGTCTCGCCCTGCACCCCATCGGCGGGCTGGCCGGTGTAGCGCACCATGAAGGCGGTCGACTGCTCGCGGGTCCAGCGCATCGAGTGGATGCCGGTGTCGACCACCAGGCGGCAGGCGCGCAGCATCTGGTCCGACAGGTAGCCGATCTGGCCGAAGGGATCGTCCCGGTACATGCCGATCTCGTCGGCCATCTGCTCGCAGTAGAGCGCCCAGCCCTCGGTGTAGGCGTTGAACTGCAAGAGCGCGCGGATCAGCGGCAGGTGGTTGGCGAAGGCGCCCTGCCAGACGTGCCCGGGAATGCCCTCGTGGTAGCTGAGGGTGGGCAGCATGAACTTGGGCCAGTTCGAAGTGTCCTTCAGGTTGATGTAGTAGTGGGCGGGCCTGGACCCATCCATCGAGCCGTCGATCTCATAGCCGCCCGGCGCGCCGTCCTGGGTCGCCTCGGGCACGCGCTGGATGACCAGGTCGGCCTTGGGCAGGGTACGGAACAGCTCCGGCATCCGCGGCCGCACCGCCCCGATCAGCCCGTTCAGATAGGCGATCAGGTCCTCGCGGCCCTTGTCGGTGTTGGGGAAGAGGAACTTGGGGTCCTTGGCGAGCGCCGTGACCCGCTCGCCCGCCGTGCCCTGGGTCAGGCCCTGCTTGCGCAGCAGCCCGTCCATGCGCGCCTCGATCTCGGCCACCTTCTGCAGGCCGATGGCGTGGGTCTCGGCGGGGGTCTGGTTGGTCGAGGTGCCGACCTTCAGCGTCCAGGCGTAATAGGCCTCGCCGTCGGGCAGCTTCCACACGCCCGCGTCGGAATTGGCCTTGGGCAGCTGGGCCTTCAGCGCGGCCAGCTGCCGCTGCATGGCCGGGGCGACGGTGGCCGCCGCCAGCTTCTCGGCGCGGCCGCCCCAGTCGCCGCCGATGGACTTTTCCCTGGTCTTGTCGACGATCGACTTGACCAGCTCCCACTCGGCGGCGGGCTTCTTCAGCGCCGCCTCCAGCTGGCCGATGATGTTGGTCAGGGTGAAGTCCGGCTGGATGACGCCGCGCGCGGCATCCGAATTCAGCCGGTCGGTCTCCTGGTCGATGCCCTTGGCGTAGTCGCCCAGGCGGTCGAGGTAGGCCTCGGCGTCGGCCTTGGCCGTGACCACGTGCAGCGACTTCAGGAAGTCGGGGATCTGGGTGACGTTGCCCCACTGCTGGGTCACCGAATAGGGCGAGGTGACGAAGCAGTTGATGGCCGACAGCACATCGACGTTGCCGTAGGAAAACGCCGAGCCGGCCACCGCCAGTTCGTGGGCGTAGACGGCGGAATCGAAGCTGGCCAGGTCGGCCGGATCCAGCTCATGGCGCTCGATCGACTTCAGCGCGGTCAGCCGCGTCTGCGCCGACTGGCCGCGGGCGATGCGGGCCGCGTCGGACTTGTCCGACAGGTGGTGCTTCAGCGCCGCGCGCGCGCCGGTGTCGACGCCGCGGAAGGTGGCGTTCTCGGGGAATTCCTTGAGCAGGGCCTCGGTCATCTCGTCCAGCTGCCGGGCCAGTTCCGGCGACTTGGCCGAGGCCGTCGCAGCCGCCGCGCCGGGCTTGGGCTTGCAGGCGGAAAGGGCCAGGGGCGCGGCCACGGCCGCGGCCCCGGAGGTGAGCAGAAGACTGCGGCGGGAGAGGGTGGAGAGGCTCATGACGGACGCTCGCGGCTGGGACGCTGAAGAGGGGCAGCGCGGACACTATGCCTGTCGCCGCCATGCGCAAGCCGATGCCTGCGAGCAGGCCCGCAAGGGCGGCCGGAGCCCGGTGCGGAATCCCTTACAAACGCCTGTTTCCACCTGTTATGCCTGTTATCGGAAAACAGGCCGGGGGAGGCCTTCTCGGGCGCGACTGCGGCCAGGCCAACCGGCGCCGGGACGGCGGCGGCGGTTTCCCTGATGTTTCGCTGTTTTTTCCTTGTTTTTCGCTGTTCTGAAAACAGACCCTCGCGGCGCGCCGGACGAAGCCCGGCGCATGGAGCGGAATCCCTTAAAAACACCTGTTTCCACCTGTTATGCCTGTTTCGCGAAAACAGGCCGGGCGGCGGGGGTCGGCGCGATCGGCGAGGGGTCACGAGCGAGGCTCCGGAGCTGTGCCCCAAAAGCGTCCGTTGATCCGCACCCAGCGGTCAAGCCGGCCCGGCCGCGCGCGGCCCAGGCCGGGGGCGTCAGGCCGATTCCACCCGCTCGCAGGCCGGGGCGTCGAACAGGAACTCGGCCTCGTCGCGCAGGAACTTGGGCGCATGCTCGCGCCACCAGGCGGCGGCCCTGGGGTGGCTGCGTTCGAGGATCTCGATGGCGCGCGCCGCCGGGGTCAGATAGCCCGTCGAGGTCACCGGCGCGCCGGTCAACGTCGCCCACAACAGGCCCAGCGTCGACTTCGGCCCCGACAGCACGCCGCAGTTGGGCACCGTCGCCAGGGTCGGCTCCTTCAGCGGCAGCACCAGCCCCACCCAGGCCTCGCGCACCCAATCGGGCGCCTCGCCGGCGGGCGCGCGGACGATCTTCACCGATGCGGCGTAATGCGGATTCATGGAGCCCCCCTCGCGACGAATCGCGACCCGGCCCCAGCCTGCCACAGGACAAGTTTCTGGAATCCTTACGGTTGTCTGAGGGCTGACGCCGGTCCTACCGGGCGCCAGCGGGAGGGACGGGCGATGACCTGTCTCCCTCTCCTTCAGGAGAGGGTGGCGCGAAGCGCCGGGTGTGGCCTTGCGACCGTGGCGGCGGCTGCGCCCGCGCAAGCAAGACCACACCCGTCTCGCGCCTACGGCGCGATCCACCCTCTCCTGAAGGAGAGGGAGACGGCGTGAAGGCTGCCCCGTGCGTTAGCGCCTGTGTGGGAAACGGCCGCGGCCGGTCCCCGCCGCAAATCTCTTGCCGGGATCGCAGCGCCTTGGCCTGGGCGTGTCAAGGATCGAAAAAGACGACACGCGCCACCGACCGAGGCCCCCGGCACGCCGCCTGCGCGTGTCATCATTTTCGACCGCGGAGCGGCGCTTCGCGTCCTTGAGACGCCCTGGCCAAGGCGCGACACTGCATGCAAGAGGATTGTCGGGGAGTGTGGCTGATCACGCTATGTTGGGCGTATGAAAACCTACAATTTCACGGGCCCCTTCCCGCAGGGCTCCGCGACGTCGGACTACCAGCGGTTTCTCCTGGGTGTCGAGTTTCACGAATCGGCGCTGAGATCGGAGGAGGGTCGCCAAGAGATCGACGGCGCAACGAGCCTGCCCGTTGTTCCGATGATTGCTAGTTATGCCTTTGCTGCCGAACTCTATTTGAAGAGCCTGGCGTCTGTGGGGACAGGGATGGGGCCACGTACGGGGCACAAGCTTGACCTCTTGTTCCGACGGCTCTCCCCGGAAATCCAAGAGGACATCGCGCAACGCTACAAGGACCGGACCCACCGCAAGCGCTTTGAACTGGACGACGACCTGAAGGCGTTTGCTAGTGCCTTCGAGGAGTGGCGATACATTTTTGAGGCCGAGGGTGGCCGGCAGATTCACGTCAACCTGCTCATCGTCTTCGTCCGATCAATCTACTCCTCGGCGCGAGCGACATTCCCGACTTGGGCGGTACGAGACGAACAGCACTCGAGGATCATGGCGGAGTCGAAGACACCGACCATGACAGTCGCAAACCTGGGCGGCGGAGTGTTTGTCCACATGGTCGACGGGACAGGCACGTTGAACCTTCCGGATGCCTAGGAGGCCAATGCGCGGTGAACTGGCAGCTCCCGTCTTTGAAGCGATCGGGCCAGCGCAGAGCCTGCACGCTATTGTTGGGGAGTGTGGCGGAACGAAATTCCTCAAATTTTGAGAGGGGGGATTACTCGCCGCTCAATTTTGATCTCTCCGATTACATCTGCGTCAGTGATGTGCACCATCTGAGGCGGAACGGGCGAATGCTCCCCGATCAATTTGGCTAACCGCAAGAAATGACCGAGCACCTCATGGACGTAGGTAAGCGCGTCCGGTCCGTTGGGTGTTGCTTCGCGCACGATCTCAACCCAGGCCTTGAATGAGCTAGGGCCGGAGTTACTTCGAAGTGCGGCGCGTAGTTGGCCGGGGTTTGGGGGTAACAGCAAACTCACTCCCGCCAGAGGTACGCCATTGCGGGTTGGCTGTTCGAATTGGAGTATCGCAATCCGCCCATTGACTGCAGCCAGCGGCGCGTTGTGAACGATCAGGTTCCGATAGTCAGCGAAGAGAGAAAGCCAATTGCCCGCAGCGCGTATTGCGTCGGCTACTGGATGCACTGAGCTCTTGAAGTCGCGATGGTCGACTAGCTTGACCATGCTGTCGACATTTGCATTCGAAATCCCGAGAATTTCGCGCGCCACAAAGATCGCCAAATGATCTCGAAGGGAGGCAAGTTCTCCGAATGCCGCGTGCGCCGAGATAAAGATGTCGTCCGAAAAACGTCCGTCCATTCGATGCCCAGGTTTGAAGTCACCGGCTCGGCAAAGGGCCACCAAGTGGCGATGGTGTCGGTAGCAGAAATCTTGGAGTCGTTTCGTACACACCCGCAATTGGATAGCGATGTGCCCCGCTTTTTCGAAAATCGACATCCGATCTAGGCCACCCGCCGCGTGGCCGATCTGAGACCATAGCTGCTGGATATCGTCGCTTGGCCAGCGAGCATCGCCCATGGGATCGTATACGGCTCGCCAGTCGGACTCACGGAGCCCCGCTATTTCGTCCGGGTCGTCGATAAACTCGTTGCCAACAACTGCTAGGCCCGCCCGCCTAATCGACTGGATCAGTTCGCCATAGGTTTTGATCTCGTATTCGGCGGCCTCCCCCTTCACGGTTGGAAAAACGGTTACCTTTGGGCCAGGGTTGTTGAGCGCGCGCGCGCCGCCGGCCAGGTCGAGAATCCGGATGGCATTGGGCCAAGCAGTCATCGCTCCCCCCTAATGCGCCTCGTCCCAGTTCACCGCCCACCGCGCCTCCACCACCAGCGGCACCGTTAGCGCCACCGCCGGCAGCGAGCTCTTCTCCATCACGCTGCGGATCACCACCGCCGCGGCTTCCGCCTGGTCGGCCGGCACTTCGAACACCAGTTCGTCGTGCACCTGCAGCAGCATGCGGCACTGCTCGAAACCCGCGTCCTTCAGCGCCCCCGGCATCCGCACCATGGCCCGCCGGATGATGTCCGCCGCCGCGCCCTGGATGGGCGCGTTGATGGCCGCGCGTTCGCCGAACTGGCGCTCGGCGACGGACTTGGAGCGGATGGCCGGGATGTGGATCTTGCGACCGAACAGGGTGGAGACGAACGCCTGTTCCTTCACCGTGGCGATGGTGGCGTCCATGTATTCGCGGATGCCGGGGAAGCGCTCGAAGTAGGTCTTGATGTAGGCGCCGGCCTCCTCGCGGCTGATGCCCAGCTGGTTGGCCAGGCCGAAGGCCGAGATGCCGTAGACGATGCCGAAGTTGATGGCCTTGGCGCGGCGGCGCACGTCGGCGGGCATGCCCTTGATGGGCACGCCGAACATCTCCGACGCGGTGGAGGCGTGGATGTCCTGGCCGGCGGCGAAGGCGGCCTTCAGCTGGGGGATGTCGCCGATGTGGGCCAGCAGGCGCAGCTCGATCTGGCTGTAGTCGGCGCTGATCAGGACGTTGCCCGGCGCGGCCACGAAGGCGGTGCGGATCTGGCGGCCGGTCTCGGTGCGGATCGGGATGTTCTGCAGGTTGGGATCGGAGGAGGCGAGGCGCCCGGTGGCGGCGGCGGCCAGCTGATAGCTGGTGTGGACGCGGTGGGTGTCCTCGTCCATGGCCTGGATCAGGGCGTCGGTATAGGTGCCCTTCAGCTTCGAGAGTTCGCGCCATTCCAGCAACGTCGCGGGCAGGTCGTGCTGCGACGCCAGGTCGTTGAGGACGCTGGCGTCGGTGCCCCAGGCGCCGGTGGCGGTCTTCTTGCCGCCGGGCAGGGCCAGCTCGCCGAACAGGATGTCGCCGATCTGCTTGGGCGAGCCGAGGTTGAAGGGCCGGCCGGCCAGCTTGTGGGCCTTCTCTTCCAGCTGGGCCATTCCGTGGCCGAAGGTGTTGGAGAGGCTGCGCAGGCGGTCGGGATCGACCCGGATGCCCTCCAGCTCCATCTGCGCCAGCACCGGCGGCATGGGCCGCTCGAGCGTCTCATAGACGGTGACCAGCCGCTCGCGCGCCAGGCGGGGCTTGAGCTTGCGGTAGAGGCGCAGGGTGACGTCGGCGTCCTCGGCGGCGTAGCAGGTCGCCGGTTTCAGCTCGACGTGCTTGAAGCTTTTCTGCGCCTTGCCGACGCCGGCCACGCCCTTGAACGGCATGGGCTTGTAGCCGAGGTGCAGCTCGGAAAGCTCGTCCATGCCGTGGCCGTGCAGCCCGCCCTCCAGCACGTAAGAGATCAGCATGGTGTCCTCGATGGGGGACACTTCCACGCCGTGGCGGCGCATCACCGCCAGGTCGTATTTGATGTTCTGGCCGACCTTGAGGACCGCGGGGCTTTCCAGCAGCGGTTTCAGCTTGGCCAGCGCGGCCTTCATCTCGGCCTGGACGATGGGCTCGCCGTCGTTGCCGCCCAAGAGGTCGCCCGACTGTTCGCTGCAATGTCCGAGCGGGATGTAGCAGGCCTCGCCCGGAGCAACCGCCAACGAGACGCCGCACAGGCCGGCGTGGCTGGAGGACAGGGCGTCGGTCTCGGTGTCGAAGCCGATGACGCCGACCTCGAAGCAGCGGTCGATCCAGCGCTGCAGCGCCTCCAGGTCCTGGACGCATTCGTATTTCTCGACGTCGAAGGCCTCGGGGACCAGGTCCTCGGCCGGGGCCACGTCGCGGGGGATGTAGGCGGTGGGCGCGCCCTGCGGCGTGCGCGGCGTGCGCGGGCGCGGGTTGTCGCCCAGGCCGGCGCCCTGGGGATTGTGCTCGACCTTGCCGTCGCCGACGCGCCTGGCCAGGGTCGTGAACTCCATCTTGCCGAAGAAGGCGGCGAGCGCCGCCGGGTCAGGGTCGCGCACCCTCAGGTCGTCGAGCGAGACCGGCAGGGGCGTGTCGCAGTCCAGCGTCACCAGCTGGCGCGACAGCAGGATCTGGTCCCTGAAGTCGATCAGGGTCTGGCGGCGCTTCTCCTGCTTGATCTCGCCCGCACGCTCCAGCAGCGTATCGAGGTCGCCGTATTCGGTGATCAGGGCCGAGGCGGTCTTCACCCCGATGCCCGGCGCGCCGGGGACGTTGTCGGTGGAGTCGCCGATCAGCGATTGGACGTCGATGACCTTCTCGGGCGGGACGCCGAATTTCTCGATCACCTGCTCGCGCCCGATGCGCGCGTCCTTCATCGGGTCGTACATCCACACGCCGTCGCGGATGAGCTGCATCAGGTCCTTGTCCGACGAGACGATGATGGCCTCGCCGCCCAGCTCGGCGACCTTGCAGGCGTAGGCGGCGATCAGGTCGTCGGCCTCGTAGCCGGGCAGCTCCACCGCCGGCGTGCCGAAGGCGATGGTGGCCTCGCGCGTCAGCGGGAACTGGGGGATCAGGTCTTCCGGCGGCGGCGGGCGGTGGGCCTTGTAGGCGTCGTAGAGCTTGTTGCGGAAGGTCTCTTCCGAATGGTCGAAGATCACCGCCAGGTGGGTCGGCGCCTCGCGGCCCTTGATGTCGTTCAGCAGCTTCCACAGCATGTTGCAGAAGCCCATCACCGCGCCGGTCGGCAGGCCGTCGGACTTGCGCGTCAGGCTGGGCAGCACGTGGTAGGCGCGGAAGATGAAGGCCGAGGCATCCACCAGATAGAGCCGCATGGCCGGCCCGTCCTGGGTCAGGGGGCGGCGGGTTTCGTCGGCGATCTCGGGGGCGGTCTCGGGGGCGGGCGCGTCGGCGGTGTCGGTCATGGCCGGAACATAGGGGGGCCGGGCCAGCGGGTCACGTCCCTGCGACGTCAGATCGATCGCTTCGTCGGGCAAGGGTCCACCTGGACCCACCCCGCCATTCTTCTCTTGCCGAGATCGCAGCGCTTGGGGCCAGGCGCAACCCTGCATTCAAGAGAAGAAAGCCGCATTCCCTTCTTGCGAAGGGACCGCCAAGGCAGCGGCGTCTAGCTGGCCCGATGGTGCTTCAGCGCCGTTTCCAGTTCGGCGATGAGCCGCTCCTTCAGGACCGGCGGCTCCAGGACGGTGATCTTGTCGCCCCAGGTGAACAGGTGCCAGCTGAGCTCCAGCATGCCCGACGCCGTGAAGCGCACGATGACCGAGCCGTCGGGCTGTTTCTCGACCTGCTGGGTGGGGTGGAAGCGCCAGCCGAGCGCGTCCTCGGCGCCCTCGGGCGAGACCTTGAGGACCACGTTCTGGACCTCGTCCTGGTAGACGCCGAAGGAACGGTCGGCGAAGGCCTGCAGGTCGAAGTCCTCCGGCGGGCCGGCGTTCACGTCCAGCACTTCCAGCGCCAGGATGCGGTCCAGCCGGCGCGTCTTGGGCTCGCTCTCGCCCAGGTCGGCGCCGACCAGGTAATTCACCCGCCCGAAGATGACGCCCCAGGGCGCCACCTCGCGCACCTCGCCGGGGCGTGAGCCGCCGCGATAGATGAAGCGCACGGCGCGCATGGCCATCAGCGCGTGGGTCAGCTTGGCGATCAGCTCGGCGTTTTCGGCCGGGCGGGGGCCGGGCTGCATCACCGCCGTCTGGGCCCGGACCAGGGCCTCGACGTCCGGCGACAGGCGGCGGCGGTCGGCGGCGCGCATGGCCGCGCGCACCTTGTCTTCCAGGCTGCGCAGGGCGCTGGCCCGGTGCTCGGCGCCCTGGAGCTTGAGCGTGTCGGCGGCGGCGGCCAGGGCCGCCAGTTCGTCGGCGCCGGGGCTCTGCATGAAGCCGTCCAGCCCGCCGGCGATGCGGAAACGCTTCACCCGGCCGTCGGTGAACTCGGTCAGCTGGGGGAACAGGCGCGCGATGGCGTCGCGCATGCGCTCGGCGGTGCGGCGGTTGCAGTCGCCGGCCTCGGCGATGTCGTCCAGCGTCATGCCCTCGGCCGAGCCGGCCAGGCGGCGCGCCAGCATCAGCAGGGCTTCCGGCTTCTCCCAGCGCATTTTCAGACCCTTCCTGAACTACGACCGTTTCTGTCGTAAGACGACAGTATTGTCCATAGTCAGAGAGATTCACCACCCCGCCTCAAGGACCGACCGCCATGGCCTCCTTCTCGCTCATCACCAACCTCGCCGCCGCCGGCCCCGACCTCGAACCCGCCCAGCGCCTGGCGGCGCTCGCCCGCTTCGGCCGCGGCCGCTACGGCATGGGCGGACCGCACGCGACCTCGGGCGATCCGGTCGCGGCGCTGCTGAAATACGCCGATGTGCGCGAGGACCTGGACCTGGGCCGCTCGTTGCTCTCGCTCTCCGCCACCCGCCTGCGGCTGGCGTCCAAGGACCCGGCCGTGCGTGCCGACCAGGACCGGCTGGCGACCATGGCGGTGGTCTGGGACGAGCGCTTCCAGCATGTGGTCGAGGTCATCGAGGGCCAGGCCCGCCCCCGCCACGAACGCTACGAAGACGAGCTCTGGGCCGAGGCCAGCGTCGCCTGACCCACGCGAAGGTGTGAACGCCGCCCCCCTCCGATGGGGGAGCGCCGGGTTCGACCATCGTGGTAATCGGGGCGCTGAGCGAAACCGCGGGGCCCTGCATGAGCGTCATCGACACCCGGTTCGACCAGATGTTCCCCGTCCTCGACGCCGCCCAGGTCGAGACGGTCCGGCGCTTCGCCAGCGGCGAACCCCGCCGCTTCGCGCCCGGCGAGACGGTCTTCAACGTGGGCGACCGCGGCGTCCCGGCCTGGCTGTTGCTGGAGGGGTCGATGACCGTGACCCGCAGCGACGGCCTGGGCCACGCGGCGGCGATCACCGACTACCGCCCCGGCCAGTTCAGCGGCGAGATCAGCCAGCTGGCCGGCCAGGCTTCGCTGGCCTCGCTCCGCGCCGGGCCCGAGGGCGGGCTCGCCCTGCCCTTCGACGCCGCCCACCTGCGCGCCCTGGTGATCGGCTCGGCCGAGGTCGGCGAGACGATCATGCGGGCCCTGATCCTGCGCCGCGTGGCGCTGATCGAGGAGGGCTCGTCCGGCTCCGTGCTGGTCGGCCACCCGGGCGAGGCCGGCCTCGTGCGGCTGCAGGGCTTCCTGACCCGCAACAGCTATCCGGTCACCGTGCTCGACGCCGCCGCCGACGCCGAGGGCCGCGCCGTGGTCGAGCGGCTGGGCATCGCCGAGGCCGAGCTGCCCCTGCTCATCTGCCCCAACGGTACGGTCATGCGCCGGCCCAGCGACGCGGAGGCGGCGCTGTGCCTGGGCATGACGCCCGAGCTGGACCCCGGCAAGATCCACGACGTCGCCATCGTCGGGGCCGGGCCGGCGGGCCTGGCCACCGCCGTCTATGCCGCCTCCGAAGGCCTGTCGGTGCTGGTGCTGGAGAGCCGCGCCATGGGCGGCCAGGCCGGCGCCTCGGCGCGGATCGAGAACTACCTCGGCTTCCCCACCGGCATCTCGGGCCAGGCCCTGGCCGGCCGCGCCTACACCCAGTCGATCAAGTTCGGGGCCCAGGTGGCGATTCCCATCACCGTGGCGCGGCTGCACTGCGAGGCGGACGACCGGGACGGGGACGGGGCGCTTAGGTTGTCGCTGGAGGGCGGCGCCGAGGCGCGGGCCCGCGCGGTGGTGATCGCCTCGGGCGCGCGCTACCGGCGCCCGGACATCGCCAACCTGTCCGACTTCGAAGGCGCCGGGGTGTCCTACTGGGCCTCGCCGGTCGAGGCGCGGCTGTGCGAGGGCGAGGTGGTGGCCCTGGTCGGCGGCGGCAATTCAGCCGGCCAGGCCGTGGCCTTCCTGGCCCCCAGGGTGAAGCACCTGCACCTGGTCGTGCGCGGCGCAGGGCTGGAGGCCTCGATGTCGAAATACCTGATCGAGCGCATCGCCGCCCTGTCCAACGTCACCCTGCACACCCACACGGAGGTGACCGCCCTGCACGGCGAACGCGCCACCGGCCTGGAGGGGGCGCTGTTCCGCGACCGGCGCTCCGGCGAGACCCGCCGATGCGACCTGCGCCACCTGTTCCTCTTCGTCGGCGCCGATCCGAACGCCGATTGGCTGAAGGGCTGCGTCAGCACCGACGACAAGGGCTTCGTCACCACCGGCGTCGGCGACTGCCTGCCGCTGGAGACCGACCGCCCCGGCGTCTTCGCCATCGGCGATGTGCGCGCCGGCTCGACCAAGCGGGTGGCGGCGGCCGTGGGCGAAGGCGCCGCGGTGGTGGCGCAGATCCACCAGTACCTGGGCGCGCGCTAGGGCCTACCAGACGCCCGTGTTGGGCATGCTGGCCCAGGGTTCGGCGGGCGCCAGGCGGGAGCCCTTCTGCAGCAGCTCGATGGAGATGCCGTCCGGCGATCTCACGAAGGCCATCCAGCCGTCACGCGGCGGGCGGTTGATGGTCACCCCGCCGTCCAGCAGGCGCTGGCAGGCGGCGTAGATGTCGTCGACCTGATAGGCCAGGTGGCCGAAGTTGCGCCCGCCCGAATAGGCCTCGGAATCCCAGTTGTACGTCAGCTCGACCTGCGGCGCCTGGGTGGCCCTCGACTGTTCAGCGTCGTCGGGCGCGGCCAGGAAGACGAGGGTGAAACGGCCGGCCTCGTTCTCGGTGCGGCGCACCTCAACCAGCCCCAGCTTGTCGCAGTAGAAATCCAGCGCCGCGTCCAGGTCCGCGACCCGGACCATGGTGTGCAGGTAGCGCATCATCACGCCGTCTCGCTGCCGCCCAGCGCATCGGGGTCGAAGGCGCCCGGATCGGCGAACTCGGTCTCATGGCCATGGCCGTCTGCGTCGGCGGCCAGTTCGAAGCGCCGGTCGCAGTAGCCGCACTCGACAAAATTGGCCTCGCCCATCTCCAGATAGACGCGCGGATGGCCCAGCGCCCCGCCGACGCCGTCGCAGGCGATGCGCTTGGAGCGCACAATCAGGGTTTCGGGCGGGGGCGGCGCAATGGTGGTCATGAGCTCTGGGCCCTTGGCGGAGGGGGTTGGGCGGCATACCTATGCGGCGCGCCCATACGCGTCAATTTTGGGCCGACGATTTACCCCGTCATTTTGAGCTCCATCCGAGAACCGCCCGTTGATCGACCTCCCCGACTACGCCCTCGAGACCCGCGACCTGGTGAAGACCTATCCGGGCACGAAGAAGTCTCCGGCCAAGACCGCGCTGAGGGGCGTGGACCTGAAGGTCAAGCGCGGCTCGATCTTCGGCCTGCTGGGTCCCAACGGGGCGGGCAAGTCGACCCTGATCAACATCCTGGCCGGGATGACGCTGAAGACCTCGGGGACCGCCTGCATCTGGGGCCGCGACATCGACGAGCGCCCCCGCGACGCCCGCGCCGCCCTGGGCGTGGTGCCGCAGGAACTGTCCGCCGACGTCTTCTTCACCCCGGCCGAGGCGCTGGAATACCAGGCCGGCTTCTATGGCGTGCCCAAGGCCGAGCGCCGCACCATGGAGCTGCTCGAGGCCGTCGGCCTGGGCGACAAGGCCAACGCCTATGTCCGCGCCCTGTCCGGCGGCATGAAGCGCCGCCTGATGGTGGCCAAGGCCATGGTGCACAATCCGCCGGTGCTGATCCTGGATGAGCCCACCGCCGGCGTCGACGTCGAGCTGCGCCGCCAGCTCTGGGCCTATGTCCGCCGGCTGAACGCCCAGGGCGTCACCATCCTGCTCACCACCCACTACCTCGAAGAGGCGCAGGAGCTCTGCGACACCATCGCCATCGTCAACCGCGGCGAGGTGGTGGCTTGCGAGCCGACGCCGCAGCTGCTGGGCCGGCTCGACACCCGCTCGGTGGTGGTGACGCCGGAGGAGACCGTGAAGGCCGCGCCCGCCATGGCCGGCTTCGACACCCGCATGCGAGACAACGGCGCCTTCGTGGTCAACTACAAGGTCGGCCAGTCCAGCGTCGAACAGGTGCTGGCGGCGGTGCGCGGCGCGGGCCTGCACATCAAGGACATCGTCACCGAGGACCCCGACCTGGAGGACGTCTTCCTGGCGCTGACCTACGGTGATCCGAACGCGGTGGACCCGACGCGGGACTGACAACAGGGCTCGTCCCGCCCGGCCTTGGGAAGGGTCCGCCCGGACCCACCCCACCATTCTTTTCTTGCCGAGATCGCAGCTCCGAGGGTGAAGCCTGTCAAGGATTTACGGCTGCGCCGCGCTTCGCGTCCTTGACAGGCTTCACCCTCGGAGCACCCTCGCCTCCAAGAGAAGAAAGGGCCCCTCTCCCTCCCCTTAATGGGGAGGGTGGCCGCGAAGCGGCCGGGTGGGGCCCCGACGGAAACCTGGCCTTAAGCCCCGACTGCTACCTTGGGTCGTTCGGGGAGAGACAAACATGCAGCCGGCATCGGGTTATGCCCTGGTCGCCCAGGTGCGCGCCAAGGAGCTGCGCACGCGCATCGGGTTGGGCATTTTCCTGTCGCTCAGCGCCTATGCCGTCGCGCCGTCCGTGTGGCCTCTGGTGTGGTTCGCCATCATGTGCGCCAGCCAGGCCGTCGACTGGGCCGTGTTCCGGCGCCTTCGCACGCAACCGCACGAGGCCCCGTCGCGGGCCTACCGCTGGGCCTGCATCGCCACCGCCTTCGTCAACACCGCCATCTATTCAGCGATCACCGTCTATTTCTGGAGCTTCGGCGGCGTCGCCGGCCAGCTCTTCGCCCTGGTCCAGGTCTGCGGCGGCCTGCTGCATGTCAGCCTGCACATGCACCCCGCCAAGCCGGTGCTGCTGGCCGCGGTCATCCCGCACGCCGCCTACCTGTTCGGCCTGCCGCTCTGGGCCGCCGTCCACGGTCAGCCGAGCATGGTCGTCACCGTGATCGGCGCCACGCTCTATTGCGCCCATCTGGCCGTGGCCGTGAAGCAGTCGCGCGCCACCCAGGACGAGCTGCGGGCCGCCCACGAACAGGCCAACGCCGCGCGCGCCCTGGCCGAACGCGCCAGCGCCGCCAAGTCCGACTTCCTGGCCACCGTCAGCCACGAGATCCGCACCCCGATGAACGCGGTCATCTCCGGCGCCGAGCTGCTGCGCCGCACCGACCTCAGCGAAGAGCAGGCCGAGCACGTGGCCATGCTGCTGGACGCCGGCGACGTGTTGATGGGGCTGCTCAACGACGTGCTCGACATCTCCAAGATCGAGGCCGGCAAGATGACGCTGGAGGCCGCCGACCTCGACCTGCCGCCCAAGCTGGAATCGCTGGTGCGGCTGTGGGAGCCGCGCGCCCGCGACAAGGACGTGAGCCTGTCCTTCGCCGCCGAGCCCGGCCTGCCCGAACGGGTGCGCACCGATCCGCTGCGGCTGCAGCAGATCCTCTTCAACCTGCTCTCCAACGCCGTGAAGTTCACCGACGCGGGCGAGGTCGCCCTGACCGCCGGCCGCGACGGCGACACCCTGTGGTTCGAGGTCCGCGACAGCGGGTGCGGCATGGACGCCGAAACCCTCGAGCGGGTCTTCGCGCGCTTCGAACAGGCCGACGCCGGCGCCACGCGCCGCTATGGCGGCACGGGGCTGGGCCTGACCATCTCGCGGCGCCTGGCCGAGATGATGGGCGGCGCCCTGACTGTGACCAGCACGCTGGGAAAGGGCTCCGTGTTCCGTCTGGAGCTGCCCTACGCCGAGGCCGCCGCGCCGGCGCCGAGTGCGGCCGCGCCCGCCGAAGTCGCCGCCTTCCGGGCCGAGGCCCTGAAGGTGCTGGTCGCCGAGGACCACGCCGTCAACCGCCGCATCGTCAGCCTCTTCCTGCAGCCGCTGGGCTGCCGCCTGACCATGGTCGAGAACGGCAAGGAGGCGCTCGACGCCGCCCAGCTGGAGGTATTCGACGTCATCCTGATGGACATGCAGATGCCGGTCATGGACGGCCTCGAAGCGTCCCGCGCCATCCGCCAGGGTACAGGGCTCAACGCCTCGACCCCGATCATCGCGCTGACCGCCAATGCGCTGGATCACCACCGCCAGGCCTGGGCCGACGCCGGGGTGGAGACCTTCCTGACCAAGCCGGTCGACCCCAGGGCCCTGACCGCGGCCCTGCTGGCGGCGGCGAGCGCGGAACGGGAGGGTGAGGGCGAAGGCGAGAGCAAAGCCGTCGTCGCGGCCTGACCACCCTTCCCCCCCCCTGAAATTCGTCACCCCAGGGCTTGTCCCTGGGGCCCAGGGTATCCGGGGCGCGGCCGATGGGAGTCGCGCGCCACCTCGTGCGTCAATCGTCCGACCCGTTGGGAGCCGAACGCCTGGACCCCAGGGACAAGCCCTGGGGTGACGAACGCGTAAGCGCGGGTCGGGCGCGACTTCAGCCGGGCTTTTCCCCGCCCGGCCTTTCCGATACAAGCGCCGCTCGCGTCAAACGCACCCGTAGCTCAGCTGGATAGAGCGTTGCCCTCCGAAGGCAAAGGTCACACGTTCGAATCGTGTCGGGTGCGCCATTCGCTTCAGTTCCTCCCAGATGTTGTGGTTCGGATCAGTGGCTGAAGGACGCCTTCCTCAGTCGTCTCGCTCGTGGCCCCCGCGAGGAGTGTCTCGAAATTCAATAAGGGCTTGGAGGTCTTCGTTGCAAAGATCTCCGCTTTCGATCAACTCGCCCACTCGCCCTTCGAACGCGGGCACGTCTAAGATGTCTTCGTACGGGCGAAAATTTACTCGCACCGTGCGCCGAGACACGCGATCACCCATACCGTCCCACCCCATCCCATGAGAGAAAGATTCAGACGGAATGTCTTTCGCCATCGCCACGACGAACGCTGGAATGGCCAGCGATGCATCCGTCCAAGCCCGAATTTCCGCCGGCCCGTCCGCCCCTAGCCGCATCCACTCGAACAACGATCTGGTCAATTCGTTCTGATCGACCAGCGATCCGTCGGCCGCAGCGGCGCGCAACTTCGCCAGGCTCAATGCTCTGAACTCTTCGGCAACGGTTTCGCTAACTATGGGTTCGCCTCGATCTCGGTCCGCCTCTTCGGGTCGGAAATAGCCAACACAGCGTTCTGCGAAGTCGCAACTCCAACCAATCGAGGCTTCGCTCATGGCACCGCGATAGATCGCCTCTCGCTCCGCTTCACTGAAACGTTCATTGATGAGGACGTTCAGCACCCAATGAATCCGGAATTGGTTATTCGCGATGCTAAAACCGCGAACCTTGTCGCTGGGCACGTCCAGTTCGTCGGCCATGGCCGTCAATCGACGGCTTCAAATGATGTTTGACCAGGTTCACCGCACTACTTTTCCCCGAGCCCCACGCGCCATTCACCGCCAGCACGGCCCCTGCCGGGGCGCGCATGTTCGCAATGCTGGCAGCCAGCGCAGCTGCAAAGGGGTCAAGGCCAAACCGATCCTCGGCTGGTGCCTCAATCGGTAGATCATTCGAAACGGCCACGTTCCCTCCCAGAGGTCATCGCGAAAGCCACACAGTTAAGTGTTTGTGTTTTGTTCTTCAACTGCGGGTTTCAAGGTCACCCTTGGTCGGGAGCCCCTACCCCTCCCGCCTCTCCTCCCACCTCCTCCGCCGCGCCCGGTCCTTCGCCAGCCGCACCTGCCGCGCCGCCTCGCGCTCCCCCTCCACCCTCTCCCGCTCCGCGGCTTCCGCCGCCGCCGCCAGCCGCCGCGCCCGCTCTTCCGCCCGCGCGGCCCGCGCGCGCTCGGCGTCGGCGAGCATGTGCATGAGGTCGCGGCGTGCGTGGGCGTCGCCCTTCAGGGCGTCGGCGGCGGTGGCGCGGACCAGGGCTTCGGTGAGGCGCAGACGGCGTGGCCGGCCGTCGACCTCCATCTCGACGCGCATGCTCAGGGCGCGTTGCACGGCCGGGGTGGCCAGGCCGTCCGGGGCGCGGCGGGGGCGGCCCAGCGGGTTGCCGCTTTGGCCGGGCTTCCAGCGGGTGGCGTGGTCGCGCCGCGTCCCCGGCGATGGCGAATCCGTCGGCGGCGATGGGGACCGCGTCGCGGTGGATGTCGACGCCGTTTGCGAGGATGGGGACCGCGTTTGTGTGGCGTTCGCTTCGGCCAGCTCGACCAAGGCGTCGACAGCGGCGATGAGGGCGGCGGGGTCTGAAAAGGCCGGGGTCTTGGGGTGATGATTTTCGGTCATCGGATTATCGCAACTTGATCCGGGGGTGCGGCGCAAGTGATTCCTTGTGGCCTGTTGCGGGACCCCTGCGCCGCCCTGTCCGGCCCTGTTCCCGAGCCCTGTTCCGGCCCTGTTAGCCCGCGCCGCCTCTCACCGCCGCGGCGACAGGTTTGACGCCCCGCGCCGGATCAACGGACGATTCCGGGATGGAATACTGAAACCCCCGCGCCGCAAGGCTTCGCGGGGCGAAGGCCTGGGCTTCGCGACCGGTCGCGGGGCGGTTCGGCGCGCGCGGACAGGGAGGCGACATGCAGACGTTCACCACCCCGCCCTGCCGGCGGATCAGGGAAACAGGGGTTTCAGGCCTCCCCCTTCGCCCGCGCGATGACCAGCAGCGGGTTGGGCTGGGGTTCGCCGATCTTCACCAGGGTGTTGCGGTCCTTGTGGATGAAGGGCGCCGCGCGGCCGCGCACCTGCAGGGTGGTGTCGGAGACGTAAGACCACGTGCCGTCGTCGTTGAAGGTGATGTCGAGCCGGAAGGCGTCGGTGCGGAAGGCGTATTCGAGGAAGGCGGTCGACACGATGCCGTATTCGGTCGAGCCGCGCCGGGCCTCGACGATCAGGCCCTTGCCGTCCGGCTTGGCCGCGCCGCCGGCCAGCACGGCCTGGCCGCGCGGGATGGTCAGGGAGTGCAGAACGAGACCCGTGGCCGGCTCGTACAGCCAGTAGCCGACCTGGTCGTGGAAGGTGGTGTCCTCTTCCTCGGTGTTGATGTGGGTGTGGTAGCGCAGGCCGTAGAACAGCTGGGGTCCGTTGGGCTGGGGGTCGATCGGGTGGGCCTCGATGCGCTCCAGGTAGACGCGCCGTTCGGGCCCGTCGGCCTTGGGATTGAGGTCGACGCCGCGCCGGCCTTCCCAGACGCCGGCGAGCCGGGTCAGCGGCCCGAGGTTGGCCAGGGTGTCGGGATCGACGTCCTCGGGCTCGGTGAAGATGTCGTCGGGGAATTCGGTCATGGATTCCGGCATGCCCTAGTCGCCCACCAGCTCGCAGAACTTCTTCATGTCGATATTGCCGCCCGAGACGACGCAGACAATGGGGCCCTTGCCGACGGGATGGTTCAGGGCCGCGGCCAGGGCCAGGGCGCCGGCGCCTTCGGAGATCACCCGCGACTTCTCGGCCATCATCCGCATGGCGGCGCGGGTCTGGTCGAGGCTGACCACCAGGGTTCCGTCGATCACCGGCTGGAGGCGTTCCCACATGCGCGGGAAGACGCTGCGCCCGCCCGCGCCGTCGACGAAGCTGGCGGTCCAGCCGTCGAACTCGCGCGGGCCGCCTTCGGCCATGGATCTGGCCAGGGGCGCGGCCGTTTCCGGCTCGGCGCCCAGCACCTTCACCTGCGGGGCCAGGGCCTTGACCGCGCTGCCCAGCGCCGTGAGCAGGCCGCCGCCGCCCATGGCCCCGATCACGGTCGTCACCTCGGGGCAGTCCTCGAGGATCTCCAGCCCGATGGTGGCGTTGCCGGCGATGAAGTCGTGGTCGTCGAAGGGGTGCACGAAGGTCCCGTCCATGCCCGGAAAGGCGCGCGCCTGCATGGCGTCCCAGCATGCGTTGAAGGGGGTCGGGTAGAGCTCGGCGCCCAGCGCGCGCATGCGGTCAATCTTGGCCTGGGGGGCGGTGTCGATGACCACCACCTTGCAGGGCACGCCTGCCTTGCGCGCGGCGAAGGCCACGCCCTGGCCGGCGTTGCCGGCGCTGATGGTCCAGACGCCGCGGGCGCGCTGTTCGTCGCTGAGCAGGGCCACGGCGTTGGCGGCGCCGCGCAGCTTGTAGGCATTGATCGGCTGGAGGTTTTCGAGCTTCAGCCGGATGTCCGGTTGATCCGGCCCCAATTCCAGTTTGACCAAAGGCGTGCGGGTGATGGTCGAGGCGATGCGCTCACGCGCCGCGCGGATCTCGGCGAGGGTGACCGGGCGGACGGGGTCGGGCTGGACAGTGTCTGCGGGCACGCCGGATCTCCACGCGTTATTGGGCCCGCCGATGGATCACAGGCGGCGGGGGCTTGGCAATGGCGCCGGTTAGTAGGTCCACGCCAGCCGCAGGCCGAAGGTCCTCGGCCGCAGGGGCGTCTTCTGGGGCGTGTCGCGCAGGGTGAAGGGATTGCCGTAGGCGAAGGTGTTGCCCCGGTCGTTGGCGACGTTGTCGACGTAGGCGCCCAGCCGCCAGCGGCCGGTCTCGAAACCGGCGGCCACGCGCCCGACCGCGTAGTCTCCCATGGGCGGGGCGATGGAGGCGTCGAAGCTGAGGCGCGAGGGACCGACGTAGGCGAGGCTGGCGTCGGCGGTCAGGGCCAGGCCGTCGCCGAAGGGGTGGCGATAGTGCGCCGTCAGGCCGGCTGTGAAGCGGGCGACGCCGGCCAGGGGGCTGTCCTCGGCGCCGGGAAAGCCCGCCCCTGGATCGTCCAGCTGGGGGCGGTTGAGGAGCAGGTTGCCGGTGAAGTCGAATTCGCCAATCGACCAGGCGGCCTCGATCTCGCCGCCCAGCGCGCGGCCGTCGCCGATGTTGGCGGTGTAGGGCGCGCCGGAGGGCAGCAGCTGGGTCGACTGGATGTTGCGCCAGCCGACCAGGAAGACGGCGCCCTGCAGGGTCAGGCCGCGGGCGGGATCGGTCCACTTCGAGCCCGCCTCGTAGCTCCACAGCTCGTCGCCGCCATAGCGCCGGGCGGGCTGGGCCGCCACGCCGGGGGCGGCGAAGACCTGGCCGATCGGTCCGCCGGTGTTGAAGCCGCCGGTGCGGTAGCCCTCCGCGGCCTGGCCATAGACCATCCAGCGGTCGCTCAGCTGGTAGCGCAGCACGACCTTGGGGGCGAAGCCGCTCTCGGTGAAATCGCCTTCGAAGGACCGCGAACCCAGGCCCGGCGCCTCGACCTCCGACTCCGTCTCCACCGAGGCGCGGAAGTAGCGGCCCCCGACCGTCAGGGTCCACGGCCCCCAGGGCAGGGAGGCTTCGCCATAGACGGCGGCCTCGCCGACCTCGTCGTTGCGGACCTCGGTGTAGAGTTCGGCCGGGTCGCTGAGCCGGCTGTCCTGGTCCTCGTGGCCGTCGGCGTAGAAGGCGCCGAAGAGCCAGGGAATGCGCGCCCCGATGGGCGAGATGAGAGTCAGCTCGCTGACCACGGTGCGCGAGGCGAAGCGCTCGTCATAGGCGGCGGGCGGTCCCAGCGGTGCGCCGAAAGCCGGCAGGGCGGTGGATGCGTCGTAGCGGCTGGTGAGCCGGTGATTGAGCAGGGCCGTCGTCCAGCGCAGCCGCCCGTAATCGGTGTCGCCGGTCAGGGTGAGAAAGACGTCGCCGAAGTCGTTCTCGTGCGGCTCGGCTACCCGGTTGGAGCGCACCAGATCAGGCAGGCCGGCCTGGACGTACTGGCTGTCCTCGGCGTCGATGGTCTGGCGGACCAGGCCCGCGCTAAGGGCCCAGTCCGGCGTCAGCTGCAGCCGCGCCGTGGCGCGCACGCCCTGGCGGGTGGTGCGGTTGATGTCGTCGGTTCCCAGGGTCACGTCGTCGATGTAGCCGGGCGCGGTCTCGCGATAGGCCACCACCCGCACGGCGGCCCGCTCCGACAGCGGCGCGTTGACCATCGCCTCCAGCGCATAGCCGGCCCCGCCGTCGGCGGTCAGCGAGCCTTCGGTCGAGAGGCGCGCGCTGAAGGCGCCCAGCTCGGGCTGGCGCGAGACGATGTGCAGCACCCCGCCGATCGACCCGGCTCCGTAGAGCGAGCCCTGGGGCCCGCGCAGCACCTCGACCCGGTCGACGTCGGCCAGCCGCAGGTCCGGGTCCGGGGCGCTGTAGGTCAGGCGCGTGTCGTCGAGATAGATGCCCACCGTCGACTGCACCCGCCCGGTCAGGGCGCCGTCGGAGAGGCCCCGCACGATCAGCTTGTCGCGACCGGGGCCCAGGTTGGTGACGGTCAGGCCGGGCGTCAGCAGGGCGACGGCGTTGAGGTCGCGCGCGCCGCTGCGATCGAGCACGACGCCCGAGACCGCGCTGACCGCGTCGGGAAGCCGGCTGGCCACCGATGGCCGGCGCGTGGCGGTGACGATGACGCCCTCGACCTCGGTCACCGTTGGGGGCTGGGCGGGAGCCGGACGGGGGGCGGTTTGGCTGGGGGCAGGCTTGGGCAGCTGGACGATGCGCACCGTGCGCGCGTCGATCATCTGGAAGCCGCAGCCGGTCCCGGCCAGGATGCGCCGCAGCGCTTCCTGCGGCTCCATCCGGCCGGAAACGGCGTTGCCCAGCCGCCGGCAGCCGTAGGCCGCGCCGCTGTTGATCGAGACGCCCGCCTGGACGGCGAAGTCTACCAGGGCCTCGGGCAGGGGCTTGGCGGCGACGTGGAAATCGCGCGGCGCGGCCTGGGCCGGGGCCGCGATCGCCACGCAGGCCCCGGCCGCGAGCAGCGACAACCGCCATCGCTGAAATGCGCCGCCCGTCACCTTGGCTCAGCCCCGCCGATTCCTGATCAGCGCGACACTAGGCGTATCGCTCCGCTTGTGCGAGCGGCGCGCACCGGCAGGTACGCTTCCAGCGCGCCCAGGGCGGCGTCCTCGTCGTCGGTGACGATCACGCCGGAGAAGCGCAGGTCGCGAGCGGGGCCCTCAACCGAGATCGGAACGGGCAGGCGGCGGTTCAGGTCGGCGACGATGTCGGCCAGCGCGCGATCGCGGCAGACCAGCCGCCCGGAACGCCAGGCGAAGGCGTCATCGGCCGCCACCCTACGGACCGTCGAGCTCGCCGCCCCGGTCAAATGCACCAACTCCATGCCCCGCGTCAGCCGTGCGGGCGCGTCGCCGCGGTGCGGGTCGCTAACCTCGACGACGCCGCGGCGCACCGTGACGGTCAGGCCGGCGGCCGCGTTGCGGACGTTGAACTCGGTGCCGACGACGCGGACCTGGCGGTCGCCGGCGTCGATCAGGAAGGGGCGGCTGGCGTCGTGGGCCACGTCGAACGACGCCTCGGCGTCTTCCATGAAGACCCGGCGCGCGCCGTGGTCGAAGCGCACCCGCAGGCGCGAGGCGCCGTTCAGGCCAATGACCGTGCCGTCCTCGAGCCGCACGGTGCGGGTCTGGCCGCGACCGGTCTCATAGAGAATTCCAGGCGAACGCCGCAGCATCGACACGCCCACGGTTCCCACCACCGCCGCCGCGGCGGCGGAGGCCGCGGCCGTCAGCCAGCCCCGCCGCGACAGGCCTGCCCGCGCGGCGCGGCGCGCCGTCAGGTCGGCCACCCGCCCATCATCGGCGTCGTCGGCCAGGTCGGCGGCGATGGCCGGAGCGTCGGCGGTGATGTCGGCGGCCAAGGTCTCCACCGCCTCGAAGGCCGCGAGGTTTTCGGGCGCGGCGGCCAGCCAGGCTTCCAGATCCAGCCAGTCGTCGCCGGTGGCCGCGTCGGACTGCACGCGCACCAGCCAGGCGATCGCCTGGTCCTGGACGGACTGTTCGTCTGCGGCGGGATGGTCGGCGGTCATTGCTCGGGGCCCCGAAGGTCGACGAATTCGATCTTCGCCACATTGACGCCACGAAGCGACAGGCGCCCCAGCGGTGGGGCGAAAATATTTTGGGCGGCCCTCATTCCCAACGCCCCACGGTGGCCATCAGGTGCTTGAGCGCGGCGCTGATGTGCTTTTCCACGGCGCTGCGCGAAATGCCCAGCCGCTCGGCGGTCTCGCCATGGGTCAGGCCCTCGAGCTTGTGCAGGCGGAACACCCGCCGGCAGGCCGGCGACAGGCCGTTCAGGGCCGAGATCACCCGGTCGAGATGCTGGCGCGCGGCCACGACCTCGTCGGCGGGCGGTTCGCGCGCCACCTCCTCGCCCGCCATGGTCACGGTTCGGGCGGCCTGCCAGCCCGCGTCGCGCGCCTGGCCGCGCCTCTGTTGCTTGAGCCGGTCCAGCATGAGGTTGGCGCCCATGCGGTAGAGGAAGGCGGTGGGATTGCCGATGGCGCCGTCGACGCCGCGGGCGACCCGCTCGTAGAGGTCCTGGACAAGATCCTCGGCCGCCTCGGCCGAGCGCAGGCGCAGGGCAAAGTACCGGCGCAGGTCCTCGCGCCTGGCCAGGTAGGCGTCCAGAAGCACCGAGGGCTGCGCCGGGCTCAAGTCAGCAATGCTCCACGCCGCCGATCGGGCGATCATCATCATGACAGAGGCGGACGCAATCACGGCGAAATACGTGCGTCGCCGGCTTTTCCGAAAAATTCTGCCGCGGGGTGAGGGGACCGCGCGGCGGCGTCGTCTGAGCAGGGAAGGCGCCGGATGCGGCGGCCATCGGCACGGCAGTCCGCGGGAGTAGCCTATGTTCGAGATCACCCTTGTCGATGACGACGGCTACGCGGGCAGACTCAAGCTGGATGCGGGCAAGGTGCGCCGCTTCACCCGCCTGCGCCCCTCGGTGATCTCCATCTCGGAGCGCCTGCGGCCCGAACGCCGCCAGGTCGAGAGCTTCCTTGAGAGCGCCTATTCGGCGGCCTTCGGCGGCAGGATCCGCAGGCACTACCCCATCCTGATGAGCGTCTGGGACCAGGACCACGTCCTGCATGCCGCGGCCGGCTTTCGCTTCGCCATGGCCCAGCCGCTGTTCCTGGAACAGTACCTGGACGCCCCCATCGAAAAGGCGGCCGCCGCGGCCCTGGACGTCCCCACCGCGCGCCACCAGCTGGCCGAAATCGGCAACCTGGCGGCCAACAGCCCGGGCGCCTCGATGTTTCTGTTCCTGGCCCTGGCCGGCTACCTGGAACAGCACGGCTGCCGCTACGCCGCCGCCACGGCGACGGCGCAGTTGCGGCGGCTGTTCCGCCGCGTCGGCTTCTCCACCGTCAAGCTGGCGACTGCCGATCCCGACCGCCTCGGCGAACGATCGCAGGACTGGGGCAGCTATTACGACAACGACCCCGAGGTGCTGGTCGGCGAAATCGCGCCGTCCTTCGAGCCGCTGAAGCGCAGCCTGGCCGCCGAGCCGCCGAGCGAGGCGGAGCGGATCGCGCGCCTGCACTACCCGGTCGAGGCGCCGCGCGCATGAACCTGCTGCTCACCCGCCTTGAGACCCACGCCGCCACCAACCCTTCGGCCATCGCGCTCAGCGACGACAGCTGCGCCATCACCTACGGCGCCCTGCCGGACGTCATTTCCGGCGCCGCACGGCGTATCGGGGCGGGACTGAAGCCCGGCGCCGGTCCGGTCGCCGTGGCCCTCGACAACGGTCCGGCCTGGGCGCTGGCCGACCTGGCGCTGCTGCGGCTGGGCCGGGTCAGCCTGCCGCTGCCGCCCTTCTTCAGCCCGGCCCAGACAGCCCACGCCCTGGCCGACGCCGGCGCCGGCGCCCTGTTGCGGCCCGCCCGGCCCGACGAGCCCGGCTTCGAGATCGCCGGCCGCCGCCTGACCCTGCAGCCGCTCGACAATCCACCCGTCGCGCTGCACGCCGGGACCAGCAAGATCACCTACACCTCCGGATCCACCGGCGAGCCGAAGGGCGTGTGCCTGTCGGCCGCGCAGATGCAGTCCACCGCCGCCGCCATCGTGGAAGCCCTGGGGGTCGAGCATGCCGGCGTCCACGTCCCGGTGCTGCCGCTCGCCGTGCTGCTGGAGAACATCGCGGGCCTGTACGCCACCCTGATCGCCGGCGGCCGCTATCATGCGCCGGGGCTTGCGCGCCTCGGGTTCGTCGATCCGTTCCGGCCCGACTTCGCGCGCATGGTCTCGACCCTGGCCGACGCGGGCGCCAGCAGCCTGATCCTGGTCCCCGAACTGCTGCGGGGTCTGCTGGCGCAATTGACGCGCGGCGGTCAGCGCCTCGAGGGCCTGACCTTCGTCGCCGTTGGCGGCGCCAAGGTGTCGCCCGAGCTGGTAGCGCAGGCGCGCGGCCTCGGCGTTCCGGTGCATGAGGGCTACGGCCTGACCGAGTGCGCGTCGGTGGTGGCCCTGAACCTTCCCGGCGCCGAGCGCGCCGCAACGGTCGGCCGCGCCCTGCCGCACCTGGACGTCAGCCTCGCGGATGACGGCGAGATCCTCGTCGGACCAGCGCCCTTCCTGGGCTACGTGGGCCAGCCGGCGCCGCGAGGGCCGGTTCGCACCGGCGACCTGGGCGAACGCGACGCCGACGGCTTCCTGCGCATCGCCGGGCGCAAGTCCAACACCATCATCACCAGCTTTGGCCGCAACATCTCGCCCGAGTGGGTAGAGAGCGAACTTCTGGCCCAGCCTGAGATCGCCCAGGCGGCCGTCTTCGGCGAAGCGAGTGATCGCCTCTCGGCCATCCTCGTGCCGGCGGCGGCGACGGTCGGCCGGGACGGGCTCGCCGCGGCGGTGGCGCGCGCCAACGGGCGGCTGCCCGACTACGCCCGCGTCGACCGCTGGCTGCGGGGCGAGCCGTTCGCGGCCAGCACCGGAGAACTGACCGGCAACGGTCGCCTGCGTCGGCAGGCGATCTGGGCCCGGCGCGGGGGCGCCCTTTCAGCCCAGGAGACAGCATGAGCTTTTTCGAACGA